>Ga0137310_102145_pt1 | contig 11536 bp, 9 predicted proteins | sample NAcewiD2O_June_2_FD_97183 | JGI IMG/M metagenome (GOLD analysis project Ga0137310, IMG submission 97183) | Mouse cecal microbial communities from Vienna, Austria - N-Acetylglucosamine amended D2O_June | ecosystem: Host-associated > Mammals > Digestive system > Large intestine > Cecum | place...
CCTGCTGCCGTATCCCTCTGTCATTCTTCAAATATTTACTGCCCTGCGGCATGGTCCGCGGCGTTCTCCCCAGCAACTTTCCCGGAGATGTACGCAAATCCCAGCGTACCGCCCTCAAACATTACATAGCTGTTTCCGTACATTCCGCCTGCGTCGGCGCCTGCCACATACAGATTATTGATGGGTTTATTCTCCTCATCCACTGCCTGCATATCTTCATTAATCTTAACGCCGCCCAGGGTTCCCAGACACCGAAGAGCCGTCTCCACAACATAGTATGGCCCCTCATCCACTGCGTACAGGAAATGAGCGTCCTTGTGATACTGGGTGTCATTTCCGTCTGCGCACAGCTGATTGTATGTATCCACTGTCTCCGTCAGGCTGTCCATCCCCAGAGTCTGCGCCAGCTCCTCAATAGAATCCGCTTTGTAAGCCACGCCTGCTGCCACAGCCTCCTCCAGGGTCTCCGTGTAGTCCCTGGGCGTCCGCAGATTCTCCGTGCTGGCATCCAGGTCCACCGTCTTTCCATTTTCCACATAACTTACGCCCTGACCGTAGAAATGGCCCCATCTGTCCACAAACACGTCTGCCAGACCTTTTTCCGCCACATCATCCACAATACCCTGGTCCAGGACAATATACATCTTGGCGTCCGGAAGATTGTACATCATGGTTCCCAGGGCCGCACTCTCGTAGGCTTCCTCCTCATTTCCGAACCGGTTTCCGTACTTATCCACAAACAGCAGGGGATTGCGCACCAGCTCCGTCAGCTTGCCTGTGCCGTTTGGCATCTCCTTACTCTTGGCTCCGTCATACTTCATGCCGAACCACTGCGCCACATGACTTCCATGCTCTGCCGCTCCTGCGGACCACGCCATCTTAAGACCGTCCCCTGTGGCGGTTCCCACAAGTCCGGTTCCTGCCTTTTCCCCGAAGTACTCCGCCATCATTTCCTTATTGCCGCCGAAACCGCCGGTTGCCAGGATTACCGACTTGGCGTGAATATTCAGGGTCGTGCCGTCCGCTTTCCTTGCCGCCACACCGGCCACCTGGCCCTGGGCGTCAAAAAGCAATTCCTCCCCTGGAGTTTCATAGAGCACCTGGCCTCCAAGCTCCTCAATCCGCTTATGGAGAGTCTGGATAGCCGCGCTTCCGCCGTCCGCATAACCGTGGGCAGTGGTAGGCATGCCCTTGTGATTATACTGAGCGCCGTAACCGGCGTCCAAAAGGGTCAGCTTTACGCCGTTTTCCATCAGCCACTCCACTGTGGCGGAGGACTCTGAAATCACTTTCGTCACCAGAGCTCCATTGGCACTGTAATTGGAATCCGTAATGTACTGGTCATACAGCCACTGGGTATCTACCTCTTTGCCCGCCGCTTTCTGCAGAGAGCTGTGGTCCGCAAACATAACGCCTGCCATGGTTCCTGCCCCGGAAACTCCGGCCGCTTTTTCCAGCAAAACTACCTTTGCCCCTTTTCCAGCTGCCGCAAGAGCCGCGCCGGAACCGGAGGCGCCGCCGCCTACTACCACCACGTCGGCGGTCATTTCCTCCACAGCCGTATTGGCCTGGGCTTCTTTGGCTTTCAGCCCTTCCGCGTCACCGCCGGCCTGGGTCACGCAGTCCGCCACAGCCTCCAGAATCGCATTGGATGTGTTGGTAGCTCCGGAAATAGCATCCACGTTCAAAGTCTGTCCGTCCACAATCCTCTGGGGAATCTTCTCTATGGCCGGGTCTGACAGACCCGGCGTTTCCTGATGCTGTACCACGGTCACTTTTACGATGGCGTCAGCGGAAAATTCCACCTCCACCTTCACATCCCCGTTGTTGCCGCCTGCCTGGGCGGTGTACACGCCTTCCTTGTACCCTGCCTCCCCGGAACTGTCCTCCTGCTCACCGGAGGATTCCTCTGCCTGGGCGGCTGTCTCACTCTGGGAGGCGCTTTCTGCCTCTGTTTCTGTTGCTGCCTGGGTCTGTCCCGCCTGCTGGGTTCCTGACTGGCATCCGCTTAAAACCACTGCCGCAGCCAGCAACCCACACCATAATGCTCTCTTTCTCATAACAACCTCTCCTTGTCATTTTCTTAACAGGAAAAGTATAAACCCTGCCCCAAGGGCAAGGTCAACCCTTAACAGGCGCCCAGAACAAAAAATGTTTTTCCCTTAGTTCTCCTGAAAAAGAGTCAATGCTTCCAATCACATAAGGCACGCCTGTCACAGAAACATGCATCTCCTCCAATTCTCTCTGAATCTTCCCCCAAATCTCCGGAACATCCTGCCCGCCTTCCAGAATCCGCTCTTTTTTGGCCGAAATCACGGCGGGATACACGTAGCAGGTTCCTGCCGGAATCTTCACCATAGGCGGCTGAAAATCAATCCCCAGGGCGGCGGCGTAGCGGGGTTCTATGGCCATCCCCCAGATAACATCCCTGTCCTTTGTCATTTTTTCTGGAATCGGCATCATTTTCACGGAACAGGGAAGGGCGTCCATCATTTTACGGATTATGCCAAGGGATTCCCTGTCTCTGACAAACTCCGTGTTCTTCACATGCCGGATAAACCACCACTCATTTCCTTCCCGGATAAACCCTCTGTTGGCGCTTCCCTTAAACCACCCCAATTCATCCTCCAGCTCCCGCATCCGCTGCGCAACCAGACGCAGATGCTCCGCCTTCTGCTCCAGTTTCTCAGACTGGATTCTGAAAGCCTCCATGACTTCATCAATGGAACTTTCGCTTAACAGCCTGGAGGTCTCTTTCACCGAAAATTCCATACTGCTGAAACGCCTGGAAACCAGAATCCGCTCCGCATCCCGGAAATTGTAACTGCGGTATCCATTGGATTCATCCACAGAGGGCTCTACTATCTTATATTTTTCATAATGACGCAGCGTCTTCTCCGTCACTCCCAGATTCCCTGCAAACTCTTTTATCCTGTATGTTTTCATGGCTCCTCTTCTCTTTAAGCTGCTTTCGGGATGGTCCTCCCTGGTCTAAATCAGTTTCAGCTCCATCAGCTTTCCCTGAAACTGCTCTACAGTCATCCCTTTTCTGGTGGCTGCTTCCTTCTTTGTCAAAAAGCCGTCCTCAATCAAGCTCAACAATGTTTTAAATTCTCCTCGTTCAAGTCCTTGCTCAATCCCTTTCGCAATCCCCTGTTCGATTCCCTGCTCAATCCCCTTCGCAATCCCATCCTCCATCAACATCTGTCCCATCAACGTCATCGCCATCATCTCCTTTATCTCTTTCACTTCTTCCACAGCTAAAAATTTCATGGCCAACGCATACAGCACCGACTGCATCCGTGCCATCTCTTCTCTCCCCACACGCTCCTCTTCCCGGCCAAGGATTCCAAAACTTCTCTCCACACGTTCCTTCCGGCTCATCTCCCCGCCCATCAAAAGCGTCAGAAGCACGTTCAGCAGCTCCTCCCTGTCAAGGGCCTCTTTTCTCTGCTTTTCTTCCAGCTCTTCTATCATACGGTCAGCATTTCGGTCCTTCATACGGACTATCTGCACCCTGTAGGTATTCATCCCCTCTGTCAGACTGTCACGCAAAACCTTGGCTTCCGAAGAGCACAGCACACAGGTGGATACCTCTGTCTTGTATTGATAACTGACAACCGCCTCCCAGGCACGAAATCGCCTTAAGTCCTCCGTGGAAATGCTGTCGCTCTCAAACTCCAGACGCTTCCACGTTCCATCCGCCATCTCATAATTAAAATCCGCCAGAAAGTCCTTGACCTCCAAAAAGACTGCCTCCGTGGGAGCCACTCTCTTCACAACTCCTTCCACCCCCAGCAGGGGCAGCAGTTCCTCACCCATAAACCGGGCCGCCGCTTTCAGCACCCGGTCCTCCATGGGATACTGTTCTGCCGTCTGACCCACGCTTCCTGTCTTCCCGCTTTTCCTTCGTTTTTTCACCAAACCTCCTTTGCAGGAGACACACAAGAACTACCTCCATTATATCTGTTTTCTTTCTGCCGGACAATAGCTGCCTCTGTACTTTTTATTTTCTCGTTATTTACTCAAATCCGCGTCTGTTTGGAATTCTGCCTGAATGCAGGCTGATTGTTTAGATAATTAGATTCCCTTTACATGAACGGTAAAATGATGGTGATAGATTCTTTCGTGTCCTCTTCTATCATCCGGTAAAACTACTATATCACGCCCTTCCCTGCTTGTAAACGGGCAAATAAAAAGAGTCTCCTGAAAGACTCTTTACATATGCTTTGGCCCCGAAACGAATGTTACTGCCAATATCCTTAATACCCCTCAATCACGTTCCTCATCTCATCCGCGGAATACAGACTGCCGTACTCATAAGTAACTGCTTTGGAACTATCATATACCTTCCCAAGCTCCCTGTCATACTCCTCTCTGCTCATGGAAACGCCGTTCCACTCATACTGATAAACCGGATTCCCCTCCGCGTCAAACTCCATGGCGGCATTGTCATCTCTCCCATAATATCCTGACGCAACCAGCTTCATCTCCCCGTCAACAATGCTGTAAATCAGGTCGTAGTAATGGTCCATAAGCCCATCCCCATTCCTCAGCAGGTTCCCGTCGGGAATGTAGTCAAAGCCAAGCCTGTTCAGCTGGGTCACACAAGCTTTCCCGCCGCTGTAATGAATGATGCGGCATCCGCTGGCCTCGCTGGTTCCCACTTCCACAAGCTGAGGCGCCTCATCCCCGCGCATCTCAATCAATGTGTATCCTCCCGGCTCCCCCACATGGGATTCCCTGTCCAGAAAATCTATATAGGCCTGCTTCCATGACTCCTGTGTCTTCCCGCTATCCAATCCGCCGGTTTCAGCCCTGTCTGTTTTGGCCTTGTCCTTTGCCCCAATAAAACCCTTTGCCGACTCTATGGTTATCACTGCCAGGGCCTGTGACCCGATCTCTGACATCTCCCTCTCATAGATAAACGTCCCGTCCCCGCTTCCCCTATAATAGCGAACCGTGGAATAAGGCTGAGCCGCCTGGGGACCGGCCCCAAAACAGTACTGGATAATCACGATAATGTCATCATAACCGTCGCCGTTATAATCCGGAAATGCAACCGCCTCCACCTGCTCAAACATCTCAGTCCCCACATTATCCTCCGTCGTACCCGGAAGCCGCAAAATCACCTGGCCGTCTTTCTCAATGGTAAACACCACATCCGCCAGGGGGTTGCCGGATGTATCCGGCCTGTACGACGCAAACGTCACCTGCCCAAGAGGATTCAGCGTCACATCAAACGTCTGTTCCTCTATCCGGTCACCCCTGCCGTATAGGTCGCCGGTTTCACTTTGCATCCCGCTGCCTTCCCGCCCGTTCCCCGGCCCTGACTGCTGTGATTCATCCCTTTCTGATTCAGACAGCCCCGGCTCCATCGCCCCTGGTTCCATCGCCCCTGGTTCCATCGCCCCCGCCTCTAACGGTTCCGTCCCCGTCTCCCCGGCCTTCCCGCTCCCCTGACGCTCCTCCTGCCCGCCGGTATACACTTCCATCGGTTTATATGCAGATGAACATCCCGCCAGCACCACCACCGCCGCCAGACACCCCAAAATACCCTTTAACGTTTTCACTGAAATCATGACAATCCTCCTCAGTCTATATCCTCACCTTAGTCCATGCCCCGGACTTAAATCTCCACCTGGTCAGCATAAACCTGCACAGCTGGTCACACACCACCCCGAACCAGATTCCGATAAGCCCCAGGCCCGCCGTATAGCACAGACCATAGGAACAAAGCGTCCGCACAAACGTAACGCTGAATGTGGATGCAATGGTAGTAAACAGCACATCCCCCGCCCCCCGCAGACACCCCATATAGATAACCTGGGAAATCTGCAGAAGCACAATCACCACAATCACCCGCATAATCTCCACGCCGATGGCAATAATATGGGCCTCCTTAAAATACAGGCTGAACAGAAATTCTCCCCCAAGAAGATAGCACACCGCCAGCACCATGGAAATCACCAGCCCCATTTTCTGACAGATGCCGCCGTACACCTTTGCAAGCTCCGGCTTCTCCTCCCCCAGACTCCTGCCGATAAGCGCCACGGCCGCCACCTGCATACCGTCCCCAAAGGAAAAGGAAAGGCTCATCACATTCATTCCCACCTGATGAGCCGCAAAGGCGTCCGTGCCCATCTTTGCGGCCATAACCGCCACAGCCATAAACCCCACCCGCAGAAGAATCTGCTCCAGAAAAATATTGGAGCCAATCTGGAAAATACCCTTAAGCGCCGACATCCTAAACCGAATCTTTCCTGCAATCATATAGGGAATACTGACAAAACTGTCCTTCTGCAAAATAGAGGCAATGCTCATGCCGCAGGCCACCACGGTCCCAAACACCGTGGCCAGGGCTGCCCCGTAAATCCCCAGAGCCGGAAACCCAAACTTTCCGCCGATAAGCAGATAATTTCCAATCATATTCAGCACATTGGCCGTCACATTGGTCTTCATGGCAATCTTCGTCCGCCCCGCTCCCCGCTGGGCCGCATTGATGACCAAAGACACAATATTAAACATCATGCCTCCCATAATGATTCGAAAATAAGCCGCTGCGCTGGCACGGGTATCCTCATTGGACCCGCACAGGCGGATAATAGGGTCCGCCAGCGCCACGCAGAGAAAGCTGACCACAACCCCGGCCAGAACCACAAACACCAGAGCCGCCGCCAGCGTCCGGTTGGCCCCGTCCCTGTCATTCTGTCCCTTTCTCCTGGCCACAATGGCAGACACCGCCACATTGGTGGCCACAAACATGGCCAGACCGATAAACTTAGGCTGGGTCGTCAGGCCCACCGCCGCCACCGCGTAAGCCCCCATGGAACTTACCATCAGCGAATCAATCATGCCCGCCAAAGCCACAAAAAACGACTCCAGAACCGCAGGCCACGCCATCTGAAAGGTCTCTCTTACAATTGACTTTGACGGCTCTTTTGTCCCGTTTTCCCCATCCATTACCGTCATCCCCTTTCCCCTTATGTTCCATTCTCATAAACAAAAAACTATCTAAGTCTTGCGATGACTTTTTTAAGCGTCTCTGCTTCTCCATCCGCAAAGCAATACCCATCCATGCCGCAGGCCCTTCCGCCCTCGATATTCAAAGGCTGATCATCAACAAAAAAACACTCCTCCGGTCTTAGCCCAAACCGGTCAAACAGATGCCTGTACATCTCCTTTTGAGGCTTCATGCATTTTACTTCCGCCGAAAACAGCACTCCGTCAAAAAGCCGGATGCCAGGGATTACGTCCCCATAACACTTTAACATCCTAAGTGACGCGTTGGAACACAGATACAGCCCATAGCCATCCCTCTTTAAGTCGGTAACCAGCTCCTCCATCCCCGGCACCGGCCACATGCAATATTCATGCCAATGCTCCAGACAAAGCCTTGCCGCCTCCTTCTCATTGTCCGTCTTAAGCCTGCCCTGCATCCGCCGAAGCGCCTCATCCTCCGCCATCACGCCCATGTCCAACATCAGCCATTCCGGCGACACAAACACCGAAGTATTCACCGACTGGGCCTGTTCCTCATCCTTTACAAAATGCCTGACCACCCGAAACGAATCATAAAACACCAACACATTGCCCATATCAAACACCAGATTTCGGATCATGATCCAACACCCTTCCTTTCTTGGATCCGCTCTCACAGCAATCCAAAACACGTCTCACAGCTTCCCTATCAGCCTGCTCCATAGCAAAAAACCCCCGCCCCAGGACGTGCCTGAAAAACGGGGGATCCTCCCTCAAATCCTTACTCCGGCTTCTCCACCTGCACGATGGCGCTTTTCTGCATGGGAATCCGACAGTTCTTATTATTGCCAAACTCAATAATGACCGTATCGTCGGTCATGTCGATTACAACACCGTAAAACCCGCTGGAGGTCAAGATCGTATCGCCTACGGCAATGCTCTCCATCAGCTCCGCCACCCGCTTCTTCTCTTTATTCTGAGGACGGATCGCAACAAAATACATAAGCCCGATCAAAAACGCGGCATACACCACCCAGAATCCAACTCCACCCATAGCTATAAATCCTCCTTACCCGGTTTCTCACCGCCTCGCACGTAAAATCCGGTTTCTCTTTAATTTTGTCCGCCTGCCATGGCCTCCAGCTTTGCAGCCTTGTACTGGCTATAGCGGTGTTCTTCGATCGCGTCGCGGATCTCTTCCATCATTTTATTATAAAAATACAAATTATGCAAGACGCATAATCTCATCCCCAGCATCTCCTTGGCTTTCAAAAGATGCCGGATGTAGGCTCTGCTGTAAGACCGGCAGGCCGGACAAGTACACCCCTCCTCAATAGGCCGGGGATCCAGCTCATATTTTTGGTTAAACAGATTCAATTTCCCTTGGTTGGTGTACACATGGCCATGGCGTCCGTTTCTGGAAGGATACACACAGTCAAAAAAATCCACGCCCCGGTCCACTGACTCCAAAATATTGGCCGGCGTTCCCACTCCCATCAGATAAGTAGGCTTATCCTTTGGCAAATAAGGGACCGTCTCGTCCAGGATCTGGTACATCTCCTCATGGCTCTCCCCTACCGCCAGACCTCCCAGGGCATAGCCGTCCAGATCCAGAGCCGAAATGGTCTTGGCATGAGCGATCCGAATATCCTCAAAAGTTCCGCCCTGATTGATCCCAAACAAAAGCTGCTCTTTGTTGATGGTGTCCTCCAGACTGTTAAGCCGCTGCATTTCCTGCCTGCACCGCTCCAGCCACCTGGTAGTCCGGTCCACGGAATTCTGCATATACTCCCTGGTAGCCGGATGGGGCGGACACTCATCAAAAGCCATGGCCATGGTGGAACCCAGATTAGACTGGATCTGCATACTCTCCTCCGGCCCCATAAAGATCTTCCTGCCGTCAATATGGGAATTAAAATACACGCCCTCTTCCTTGATCTTCCTCATACCGGCCAGGGAAAACACCTGAAACCCGCCGGAGTCCGTAAGGATCGGTCTGTCCCAGTTCATAAACCGGTGAAGCCCGCCAAACTCCTTGATCAGTCTGTCCCCTGTCCGCACATGAAGATGGTAGGTGTTGGACAGTTCCACCTGGGTCCCGATCATCCGCAGATCGTCTGTGGAGACGGCCCCCTTGATGGCTGCCACAGTCCCCACATTCATAAACACCGGCGTCTGGATCGTCCCGTGAACCGTCTTCACCTGAGCCCGTTTTGCCCGCCCGTCTTGGGCAATTATCTTATATTCCATACTACTCTGCCTTAACTTCTTTCTTCTTCATTGTCAGCACATACCACAACGCCCCTGTGACGCAGATGGAAGAATACCCTCCGAAGATAATACCGGCCATAAGAGGCAGGGCAAACTCACGAATAGAGGAAACTCCCAGAATAAACAGCACAAGCACCATAATAAAAGTAGTCACCGACGTGTTGATGCTTCTGGTAAATGTCTCCGAAATGCTGCGGTTCACCAGAGCCGCCAAATCCTCCTTGTGGCTCTTTGTCTGCAAATTCTCCCGGATGCGGTCAAAGATCACGATGGTGGCATTGATGGAATACCCCACGATCGTCAGCATGCAGGCGATAAATGTAGAGCCCACAGGCCATTTAGCCACCGCATAGCAGGTAAGGACCACCATTACGTCATGGACCAGAGCCAGCACCGCGCTGGCCGCAAACCGGATGTCCTTAAAACGGAACCAGATATAGATCAGCATACAGATGGTGGAGATCACAACCGCCACCAGAGCGTCCTGCTTCATCTCATTGCTGACTGCGCCGGAAATACTTTCCGCCGTGATCTTGTCCGCGTCCACGCCGAACTGCTCCACCAAAGCATCGTTAAGCGCCTGCCTCTGATCTACATTCAGCGTCTTTGTCTTAATGATGACTTCTGTGGTCCCTGTCACCTTCTGCGTCTGAACCTGGGAATCCCCTGTGATCTTTTCGACTACAGGCACTACATTGGAAGAAATATCCTCCAGGCTCATATCCTCGTTAAATGTCACGTTGGTGGAAGTGCCGCCTTTAAAGTCCATACCGTAGTTGAGAGCTCCTTTTCCGGAAGAAGCGCCCATGCCCATAAATACCCAGCCTATGACAATAGCTGCCGCGGAGACCGTGAAAAATACCTTCCTCTTCCCCAGAAAATTCGTGACCTTAACATCTTTCCTGACGCCATAGAACTTCACGTCCTGGAATCCCGCCGCATACAGGGCATACAGGGCTCCCTTTGTCACAAACAAAGCCGTGAACATGGACAGAATGATACCGATAGCCAACGTGGAAGCAAACCCTTTCACCGTGCCGGAACCTCTCCAGAACAGCACTACCGCCGCAATAAGGGTGGTCACATTGCCGTCGATGATGGCAGACAGAGCCTTGGCAAATCCTGTCTTGATGGCTGACTTCACGGTCTTTCCCACACCGATTTCTTCCTTAATACGGGTAAAGATGATAACATTGGCGTCCACCGCCATACCGATGGACAAGATGATGCCTGCAATACCCGGAAGGGTAAGGGTCACCTCAAAAGCGGACAGAAGGATAATCTCCAGTCCCACATACAGACACAGCGCCAGGGCGGATGCAAGTCCCGGGATCCGGTACGCTGCAATCATAAACATCACTACGATAAGAAATCCCGCAGCGGCAGCCTGAAGGCTGGTGGAAATAGCCTCCTGCCCTAACTTTGCTCCCACCACATTAGAACGCAGCTCCTCCAATTCCAGGGATAACGAACCGATACGGATGGTAGCCGCCAGATTCTCCGCCTCCTCGTAGTCCCTCATCCCCTCAATATAGCACTCTCCGCCGGTAATAGCCGTATTGACCATAGGAGCGGATTTAATCGCGTTATCGTAGATAATATAGATAGGTTTGCCGATATTGGCTTCGGTGGCCTCGGCAAACTTCTGGCTCCCCTCGTCGGTGAGAGTCAGGCTGACCACATTTTCCCTTATGCCGTTTTTATCTATGATGCCGGCTTTGGCGCTTTTCACCTGATCGCCGGTCAGGATAACATTGCCCTGCTCATCCATAAAAGACAGAGACCCCGGCTTTCCCAGTTCCGCCAAAATACGGTTGGCATCCGACTCACCGGGAATATCGATATTAATGCGGTTGCTGCCCTCCTGGTACACCTCTGCCTCCGTGCTGTACCCCTGCGCCCTCTGCTGCAGTTTGTACACCGTATCGGACATATCTTCCGCCGAAGGGTCAGCCTTGTCGGCCTGATAGGTAATGCTGACACCGCCTTCCAGGTCCAGTCCCAGCTTGATATCATCCATGGTATCATAGCCGAAATACCCGAACAGGCCGATGCTGAACAGGATCGCCAGCAGACCTAAAAACCCCTTTCCTTTACTGCTTTTCATAACATTTATCTCCTTTGTTTTATAATAGTTGCCCTCATTACGCTACTGGGCCAAAGCCGCCTTTATCATAATGGAACACTCGACTCTCTTCTTCTCCATCTCACATCCGATATCGTAGGCATCCGTGATAGAGCCGTGGAAATTGTAGGAGTTGGCCGCGCAGCCGCCGCTGCAGTA
>Ga0137310_102149_pt1 | contig 11514 bp, 9 predicted proteins | sample NAcewiD2O_June_2_FD_97183 | JGI IMG/M metagenome (GOLD analysis project Ga0137310, IMG submission 97183) | Mouse cecal microbial communities from Vienna, Austria - N-Acetylglucosamine amended D2O_June | ecosystem: Host-associated > Mammals > Digestive system > Large intestine > Cecum | place...
CATGAACACAAAGAAAAAGAACAGGCCGTTCTGGAGCCAGATCCCGAACGGCGCCTGGATGGGGCTGTCCTTAGTTTTAGCAGTCCTGTTGTGGATCTTCATCGCCTCCACGGAGTCGGGGGGCGTGGTGTTTGCGGAGCCGTGGGAAGTATTTTCGAAGCTGGTGGGCAAGGTCAAGGACGGGACACTGTGGCCCCATATTTACGTGAGTCTGTTCCGCGTGATTGCGGGATTTTCGCTGGGCTTCGTGATCTCCATCCCTATCGCCTTTTTAATGGGCTGGTACGCGCCGTTTCGGAACCTGGTGGCTCCATGGGTGCAGTTTGTCCGCAACATACCGCCTTTGGCCTACATCCCTCTGGTCATCACCGGAGCCGGCGTAGGTGAGAAGGCAAAGGTCATCGTTATCTTTATCGCCTCGTTCCTGGTGCTGGTAGTGACCATCTATCAGGGCGTGTGCAACGTGGACGCTACGCTGATCAAGGCGGCCAGGGTCCTGGGAGCAACGGACAAGGACATCTTTTTCAAGGTGGTCATCCCGGCTTCCACTCCTTTTATCCTGGTAGGCGCAAGGCTGGGACTTTCCGCCTCTCTGACCACCCTGGTGGCGGCGGAGCTGACGGGAGCCTCCAAGGGCCTTGGGATGATGATCCAGAAGGCTCAGGGCTACTATGACATGGCTACCGTGCTGCTGGGGATCCTGATCATCGGTATTATCGGAATGTTGATGGAACAGTTGGTTAAATTCTTAGAAAGGAAGCTGACAGGATGGCAGGAAACGGTGCAGTAAAGGTTAAGATCGACAAGGTTGAAAAGATCTACAGCGGCCGCAACGGCGATATGGTGGCACTGAACGGCGTCAGCCTTGATATTATGGAGAATGAGTTTATCTGCGTAGTAGGCCCTTCCGGCTGCGGAAAGTCCACTTTGCTCAACGTCATTGCAGGTCTCCTGGAGCCTACCTCCGGGGCCGTGTATGTGGACGGGAAGGAAGTGACGGGGCCCGGGCCGGAGCGGGGCGTGGTCTTCCAGCAGTATGCCCTGTTTCCCTGGCTGACCGTGCTAAAGAACGTGCAGTTCGGCTTAAAGCTCCAGGGCGTCGGAGAGGCCGAGTCCAAGGAGACTGCCATGAAATATCTAAAGATGGTGGACTTGGAGCAGTTTGCCGACTCCTACCCCAAGGAGCTGTCAGGAGGCATGAAGCAGAGGGTAGCCATTGCCAGAGCTTACGCGGTAAATCCCCAGGTGCTTTTGATGGACGAACCCTTCGGCGCTCTGGACGCCCAGACCAGGACCCAGCTGCAGTCAGAGCTGATCAAGACGTGGCAGGACCAGAAAAAGACCTGCTTCTTTATCACCCATGACGTGGAGGAGGCGGTTATCCTGGCCACCAAGGTCATCATCATGAGCGCCAGGCCGGGCCGTGTAAAGAAGATCGTGGATATCGATCTGCCCTACCCCCGCACCCAGGAGATGAAGATGGAGATGCGGTTTCTGGACCTTAAGAGCTATATCTGGGGCGAGGTTTACCAGGAGTATCTGGAGGTCAGGAAATAAGGGAGGCAAAGGATGTGGAACCGGGTGTTTTGGGGGAGACTTCCCAAAGACACCTAAACGGCGCGCCGCAGAGACGTCAAAAAGCCTATGAGGCGGATCTTCGGGGCGCTCCAATAAAACCCCGGAAGGGGAACGATACAGGAGGATATTTTATGAGAAAGACATTGGCACTGGTACTTGCGTCGGCATTGACGGCAGCTTCTCTTGCTGGCTGCGGAGGCAAAACCGAGACGGAAACCACGGCAAACGCCACCACTGCGGCGCCTGCCGATAGCGGGGAGACGACGGCTGCGACGGAGAACAAGGAGGCGGAGACCAAAGCTCCGGAGGCACAGGCGGAGACCTTTGAGCCGGCCACGGTTCGTGTGGCTTACATGCCCAACATGGGCAGCGCGTCCTTAGCGGTGACGGCCCGGGAGGCAGGTTTCTTTGACGAGATGGGCCTTACGGTGGAGCTGGTGGAGTTCCAGGGCGGCCCGGCGGAGATCGCGGCTATGGCATCCGGCGATATCGACATCTCCCAGATCGGCCACGGAGCCCATGCCCTGTGCGCCGAGGGTGAGGCGGTGATCTTCCAGATCGACTGCACCAGCCTTGCGGACGCTGTTATGGGCAATAAAGACAAGGGCGTAAACACCATCGCCGACTTAAAGGGCAAGAAAGTGGCGGCTACCAGCGGGACGTCCGCGGAGATCATCCTGAACCTGGCTCTCAAGCAGGAGGGAATGACCACAGATGATCTGGAGGTTGTGGAGATGGATGCCAACGGTATCGTTACCGCTATGATCAGCGGCAATGTGGATGCCTGCGCCACCTGGTCGCCGGGTACCATGACCATTGAGCAGGCTTTGGGCGATAAGACCGCCTGGCTGGCAACCAACCAGGATTATGTCAATGAAGTTACCTTCCCATCCAGCTATATCACCACCCAGAAATACGCGGATGAGAACCGGGAGGTGCTGGTGCGCTTTACCCGCGCCCTGCAGAAAGCGGCGGATTACCGCAGCAGCAATATCGAGGAAGTGGCCGGATGGGTGGCAAAGCAGTGTGAGGTAGACGGGGATACCATGCTGGCGACAGTGGGAGAGGGCAACTGGACCATTACCAGCGATTTCCTGGCCAAGAGCCTGGAGGACGGCACCATCCAGAAGTATTATGAGAACCAGCAGCAGGTGTTCATCGACGGCGGCCGCCTGACGGACAAGGTGGATGTGACCAAGTATGTGCTGTTTGATGTGATGAAGGAAGCCAACGAGGCAAATAAAAAGTAAAACGCAGGCAGTGAAGGAAAGGGGGCTTTTATAAGCCCCTTTTGCCCATAATTAGGAAGGAAAGGGGGAGGGGCATGCTTCTGGTGGTGCTTTTATTTCTTGCCGTATCGTCCGCAGGACTTTTTTTCCTGAAAAGGGACAATCAGACCATGTGCCTTCTGGGGCTGTGTTCCAGCTTTATCCTGATGTTTGTGGGCATCATCATCTACCTGGCAAAGACGGGAGGGCTTTCCGCGGAGCAGGAGATCTTCCTGTTTTTTGACAGCAAACTTCAGCGGCGGCTGTCTTACATGATCTTTCCCCTGCGCCGTCTGGGGTATATGATCGCCGTTGGCCGCTGTTTGTTTCCGGCATTTTTGCTTTTGCTGGCTATCAATTACAGCATGATCCCGTCAGTGCTGCGTTTTAAGAAAAACGCCGGTGTCACGTTTGTGCTCCCCCTTATGACCCTGATCATCTACTATCCGGAACTGTTTTTCAGGCTGGTGAAAGGCAGATTCGGGCTGCAGAGGGTCATTATGAAGTTTGCCCAGGGGTGGATCTTTGGCTACGTGCTCCTTGCCGTAGCGCTGATCGTGTACGAGTACCGGGACATGACCATACCCTACAGCAAGCGGCAGTTCCGGTATATTATGGTGTTTATCCTGTGCGTTACCATGCAGTACTTGGTTTACTGCACCCAGGACCCTATCCAGGTGTATCAGATCTACTCCATTGAGTATATGCGGTTTGGCGGCAGACTGTATGCCAATTCCCTTATGAGCGTCCAGGGCTGGTATCTCTTTACAGGCTTTACCCTGGTTTCCGTAGTGCTGGGATTCTGGAATTTGAAAAACTATATGATGATCAGCTGGGAGGAGAACCGGGACGACGTCAGCATCCGGAGAAAGTTTGACACAGCCTCCATGGGGGTCTCCGTATTTGTCCACAGCATCAAGAACCAGCTGCTGTCCAATCGGGTGCTGTGCAAGAAGATCCGCAGGGAACTGGCGGGGGATGAGCCGGATCTGGAAAAGCTTGTGGAGTACGCCAATATGCTGGAGGAAGTGAACGAAAGCATGCTGGGACGGATGGAGGAGCTTTACAAAAGCGTGAAGAAGAGCAGCATCTCCCTGTGTCCCATAACTGCGGGGCAGATCGCGGACACCTCGCTGGCGCTGTTTCACAAAAAATATCCCGATGCAAAGGTGGAGGTCTTTGGCGCCTTGGAGGAATCTCTTCTGGGGGACGAACAGCATCTGGGGGAGGCGCTGTGCAATCTTCTGACCAATGCCCACGAGGCGTTTCTGATGTCGGGAAAGCAAATGGAGCGTCTTGAGCTGGTGGTACACGGGGAGCGTCTGTATGTGGATTTCGAGGTCCGGGACAACGGCCCGGGCATCGCCAAACAGGAGCAGCGGCGGGTCTTTGACCCTTTTTACACCAGCAAGAACACCAATTTTAACTGGGGCATGGGACTGCACTATGTCCGGGAGATCGTAAAGAGCCATTTCGGCAAATTGAGGCTGGAGAGCCGTCAGGGCCAGGGGAGCAGCTTTTTTGTGGCCATTCCCCGCTATGAGCCCAGAAAGATGAGACATGGGGGAGCGCGATGATTCGGGTTGCGGTTGTGGAAGATTTTGACCTGCTTAGGGAGGATCTGCGGGAGCTGATCGCAGGGCAGGAGGATATGGAAGTGGCCTGGGAGGCGGGAAACGGCCAGGACGCGGTGGAGCGGGCCGCAAAGCAGGACGCGGATATTGTGCTGATGGACATTGAGATGGAGACCGTCAACGCCGGGATCCTGGCCGCGGAGCGCATCCGGGATCAGGGGCGGGGACAGCAGGTAGTGTTTTTGACTGCCCATGAGACGGATCAGACCATCATCGCCGCCATGGGGACGGGAGCCGTGGATTACGTGGTCAAGGGATGCAGGGACGAGGATATCCTGGCTCATATCCGGAATGTCTATGAAGGGAAGCCGGTGATGGAATCCCGGATCCAGGAGACCATCATGCGGGAATATACCCGGCTCCAGAGATCGGAGCGGAGCCTTTTGTTCTTTATTAATAACGTGTCCCAGCTGACGGCGGCGGAGCGGGAGCTTTTGCGGCTCCTTCTGGATGGGAAAAAGGTAAAGGAGATCGCTTTGGCCCGCTGCGTGGAGATCAACACGGTAAAGACCCAGATCAAAGGGCTTTTGCGGAAATTCGGGTGCGGCAGGACAAAGGAGATCGTGTCCATGATACGGGAACTGAATATTTCCCATTTATTTTAATGATGTGAGAATGCGGATTTGGACGAGGAGGAAATGGCTATGGGTCATGAATATTACGGATATGATAAGGAGAGGCTTTTGGAGTCTCCCAAAATGCGGCTGTACTGCCTTGAGGATAATGAAGCGGTGTTCCGGCAGATGGCCGGCCAGATGGTCCAGGAGATCGAGAAGAATAAGGAGATCGGAAAGCGGACCGTGTTCATCTGCCCGGTGGGGCCGGTGGGGCAGTATCCCTATTTTGTGGATATGGTCAATGAAAAGGGGATCAGCCTAAAAGATGTGTGGTTCATCAACATGGACGAGTATCTGGATGACGGCAAAAAGTGGGTATCCACGGACCATCCCCTTAGCTTCCGGGGATTTATGCAGCGGCAGGTGTACGGGAAGATCCGTCCCGAGCTTGTGATGCCGCCAGAGCAGCGGATCTTTCCGGACCCGGAAAATACAGGCCGCATTCCTAAGCTTATTGAGGAATTAGGCGGCGTGGATATCGCTTTTGGCGGTATTGGGATCAACGGCCACGTGGCCTTTAACGAGGCGGACGGCTCCATGACGGCGGAGGGATTTTTGGCGCTTAAGACCAGGGTTCTGGCCATCAGCCCGGAGACCAGGGCGGCCAATGCCATCGGGGATTTCGCGGGGGCGCTGGAAGATATGCCAAAGTACTGCGTGACCGTGGGGATGTGGGAGATTGCTCACGCCAGGAAGATCCGGCTGGGGTGTTTCCGCAACTGGCACAGGGCGGTGGTGCGCCGGGCAGGGTACGGGGATGCGACCGCGGATTTCCCGGTAACGCTTCTGCGTGATCATGAGGATATTACCCTGACCTTTACTGAGTATGTGGGAAGGCTTAAGGATTGACAGGCAGGTGTCGGAAAAAGGAGGTTGTGATATGGCAGTGCTGTTGAAAGGCGGGATGGTATTTAAGGACCGCGGATTTGTGAAAACGGATATGCTGATGGCGGACGGAGTCATCGCGGCCGTGGGAGAGGGGCTCCGCATAGAGGGTGTCCAGTCTGTGGACGCGACGGGAAAGCGGATTGTGCCGGGATTTTTGGACATTCATACCCACGGGGCCGTGGGGGTGGATGTTAACGCGGCGGATGCGGACGGGTTTGAGAAGATCTGCAGGTTCCAGGCATCTTGCGGCGCTACGGGCTGGCTGTGTTCCATCTTAACGGACACCAGGGAGCAGACGCTTGCATGCATTGAGGAGTACAAACGGTGGAAAACGGTAGAGCATAAAGGCTCCCGCCTCCTCGGCATCCATCTGGAGGGGCCGTTTTTGAGCCCGGAATACAAAGGGGCCATGCCGGAACATCTTCTGCAAAAGCCGGATCTGGAGCTGGTGAAAGAGTACCAGGAGGCGGCCCAGGGAGAGATCCGGTATATAACGGTGTCCCCGGAGATCCCGGGGATGACGGAGTTTATCCCAAAGCTTTGCGCAATGGGGATCACCGTGGCCATCGGCCACTCCGGGGCGGATTATGATACTGCCAGAAGCGCCATCGCCGGCGGCGCGGCGGCGGCGACTCACACGGGCAACGCCATGCGGCTGCTCCATCAGCACCAGCCGGCCATCTGGGGGGCGGTTTTGGAGGATGACAAGGTCTCCTGCGAGGTGATCTGCGACGGACGCCATCTGCATCCGGGCACGGTGCGTCTGATCTTAAAGACAAAGGGGATCCATAGGGTGGTGGCTGTCACGGATTCCATCATGGCGGCAGGACTGCCGGACGGCAATTATAAGCTGGGAGTCAACGATGTGGTGGTGGTGGACGGGGATGCCTGTCTGGCCGACGGAGGGGCGAGGGCCGGCAGCACCCTTACATCCGGCAGGGCTTTGAAGAATCTGGCGGCTTTTACGGGGCGGCCTTTGGAGGAGCTGATCCTTCTCCTGACAGAGAATCCGGCCAGGCTCATCGGCGTTTATGACCGGGTGGGATCTCTGGATACGGGCAAGGACGCGGACGTAGTCCTTTTGGATGAGGCGCTGGATATTGACAGGGTCTACGTTAAGGGGGAGCTGTGTTTTTCCAGAACATAAGGTAAGGCTCACAGGGGGCTGCGAACAGCAAGGTAGTAACAGTTCAAGGGTTATCTGAACTGCTGCATAAGGTAAGGCTTCCAGGGGTAAATGATACAAAAAACAGTTGCATTCCACGGAAAATCATTTTATAATATGACTGACATAAATGCAAAGGGGCATTAGGCTACTTCTAATGCCCTTTTTGTTCATCAGGACAGGAGGTACAGTGAGAATATGAAAAGATATGTATCATTGCTGCTGGCCGGGGCCGTGGCCCTGGGCGGTTTAAGCGGGTGCGGTTCGGCGTTTGAGGACAGCGGGGAGACCACGGCGGCCGTGACTGCCGGCGATGCTTCCGGTGACGGCAGCGCAGCTTACGAGAGCACGTCCGGCGACGGGGCAGTCAGTCAGACGGCGCCGGGCGAGAACATGCTCCACATCCCTGCCAAAGACGAATTTCCCACGGTAGATACCCAGAAGGACACGGAGTTTTACGTGGTTCCTCTGAATATCTACGACCGCCTGGTGGAGTGCGAGGTGGTGGACGGAGTGGCCGAGATCGTCCCCAGTCTGGCCGAAAGCTGGACGGTCAGCGACGACGGGCTGGTGTACACCTTTCAGCTTCGGGATGACGTGACCTTCCACAACGGGGAGCCTTTTACGGCGGATGACGTGGTGTATACCATAGACCGGATGATGGACCCGGACACGGCGGCCAGAAATACGGACGCCTACAGCATGATCAAAGGGGCCAAGGCCAGGCTGGACGGCCAGGCAGACCATGTGGAGGGAGCCAAGGCTCTTAATGAGCACACGGTAGAGCTGACTTTGGAGGTGCCTTTCGGGCCGTTTTTGGCCAATCTGGCCACTCCGGCATGCTCCATCTACAACCGCAAGGCCACGGAGGCGGCAGGGGATCAGTTTGGCATTGACCCGCAGCTGACCGTAGGCACCGGACCATTTAAGATGGCCGACTGGGTTCTTAACGACAAACTGACCATGGTGCGCAACGACGATTATTTTAAGGGAGCGCCTAAGCTGGACGGCATTGAGGTGATCCAGGTGCCGGATGAGAACACCCAGAAGCTGATGTACGAGAACGGGGAACTGGATATTGTGGATCTGAGCAGTTCCTCCTCCCAGCTGGCTTATTTTCTGGGAAATGACGCTTACAAGGATAACCTGGTGACCGGACCGGAGGCGGGATGCTATTTTTACGTCTTTAACCAGGACATGGAGCCTACAAACGATGTGCGGGTGCGCAAGGCCATTTCCATGGCTATTGACCGCCAGACCATTTTGGATCAGATGTACAGCGGGGCAGGCCATCTTGTAAACTCCATGCTGCCTGACGGCGTGCTGGGGGCTTACCAGGCACAGGAGATCCCCTATGACCCCGAAAAGGCCAAAGCGCTCCTTGCGGAGGCGGGATACGGGGACGGCTGCCAGCTGGAGATCTACCAGCAGACGGACAATCCCGACGCTCTGGCCATTAATCAGGTGGTGCAGTCCATGTTAAGCCAGGTAGGCATCACGGTGTCCATCAAGCAGATGGATGACGCGGCGTACTTTGCGGAGCGGAAAGAGGGGAGGCTTGGCATGACCAGGGCTTCCTGGAAAGCGGATTTCAATGATCCGGACAATTTCCTCTACACCTTCTTTACAGAGAGAAACGCCAAGATCCGGTCCAACAACCACAAGAACGCGGATGTATATCAGTGGCTGGAGGACGCCAGGGCCATGGTGGATGAGGATGCGCGCATGGCGCTCTACCAGAAGATCGACACGGCCGTGGTTCAGGAGGACGCCGCGGTGCTGCCGTTGTTCCAGATGGATCATATCGTGGTGGTCCAGGACTGGGTGAAAGATTTCCATGTTGCCTGGAACGGGTGGACGGATGTTTCTTATTATACGGTCTCCCTTGAGAAGTAGGGGATCGGAGACGGCAAGGAACCGCAAACCCCATATGGCAGCAGGCGGCCCGGACAAAGACCGGGCCGCCTTGCCATATGGGTCTGCGGAAAAGCGGATGTGGAAATACAGTTTGAATAAAGAGGGGAAGTTCAGATGTTAAAATATATAACCAAGCGGATACTGGTGACCATTCCTGTGCTCATCGGCGTGGTATTCCTGATCTTTGTCATGTTAAGCGTGGTCCCGGGGGACCCTCTGACTGTGATGATGGGGGAAAAGGTGAAGGTGGATGTGATCGAGCGGCTAAGCGAGGCCATGCATTTAAATGACCCGTGGTATGTGCGGTTTGGGTGGTATCTGTGGGACGCGCTCCACGGGGATCTGGGTACATCTTACAAGCTGATGCGCAGCGTGTCCTCCCTGATCGCCAACGCGTTCCCAAAGACCTTGATGCTGGCGGTGACGGCGGCTGCCTTGTCCTGGATCATCGGCATTCCGGCAGGCATAATCTCCGCCATTAAGAAAAATTCCCTGGCAGACCACCTCTTTATGGGCTTTGCCCTGTGCGGCGTGTCCGTACCGGCTTTTTCCGTGGGAATGGTCTTACAGAACATGTTCAACGGCATCCTTCCCGTGTCCGGTTTTTCTTCCCCCAAACATCTGATCCTGCCTGCTCTGGTGCTGGGCTGGAACGCGGCGGGGACCATTGCAAGGCTTACCAGGTCCAGCCTTTTGGAGGTGCTGGAGGACGACTATATCCGCACCGCCAGGGCCAAAGGGCTGGCGCCTGTTTCGGTGATCCTGGGCCACGCCCTGAAAAATTCCCTTCTTCCGGTGATCACCATGATGGCCATCCAGGTTTCCAGCTTGTTGTCAGGGGCGGTGATCACGGAGACCTTGTTCAGCATACCGGGGGTGGGGCGTCTGGCGGTGGATGCCATCAACAGCCGGGATATGCCTCTTTTGCAGGGAACGGTGATTTTTACCACGGCGGTGATCATCGGAGGCAATCTGGCGGCGGACATTTTGTATTCGGTGGTAGACCCGAGGATTCGTGTGGAGGGAGGAAAGTAGCATGGCTTCATTTGAACAGGCGGCGTCTTTAGCGGCCCGGGCGGCTGTTAACTCGGCAAAAAACGGATTTTCCCAAGAACAGCGGCTTTCGGCTGTGGAGCGCATCGAGGAGGAGGAGCTTTTGTTTCTTCCAAAGCCGGATACCATTGGGACAAAACTTTTGAACATGTGCAGGGAAAATAAGGTGGCGGCTTTCAGCGGCGTGGTGTTGGCAGTCATGGCGGCGGCTATTTTGTTTGCGGATAAGCTGACGGTCTACGATCCCAATGGAGTGAATCTAATGGAACGGCTCCTTCCGCCGTCAGGGGCTCACTGGTGCGGAACTGACGAGCTGGGGCGGGATATCTTTACCCGTATCCTTTATGGGGGGCGGGTATCCCTCCTGGTAGGGGTGATCCCCACCACCATCTCCATGGCCATCGGCATCGTTCTGGGCATGGTGTCCGGGTACATACGGCAGACGGAGGCGGTGATCATGCGCCTGGCAGACATTGTCCTGGCCTTTCCCTCCATTGTCCTGGCTATGGTGGTGATGTATACCTTAGGCGCCACTACCACCAATATTTTTGTAGCCCTGTCCATGATCGGGTGGGCGAAGACGGCCAGGGTGGTGCGGTCTCAGACCTTATCCCTGCGGGAGCAGGAGTTTGTGGAGGCGGCCAGAGGCATGGGTGTGGGAAAATGGACCATCATGTTCCGCCATATCCTTCCCAACTGCCTGCCTTCGCTGATCGTGCTGTTTACGCTGAATATTCCGGACGCCATTCTTTCGGAGGCCAACCTAAGCTTTCTGGGAGTAGGGACCCAGCCACCGGATTCCAGCTGGGGGCTTATGGTGTCTCAGGCCAGAACCTTTGCCCAGTCCAGCCCGTGGATGCTGATCTTTCCCAGTCTTGCCATCCTGATCATGGTGCTGGCCTTAAATTTTCTGGGAGACGGGTTAAGGGACGCGCTGGACCCTCACGGAAAATAGAGGCGGCAGGCAAGTGACAGGTGAAAAAAGGAGAAAGGAACCAATACCATGGAAGAAGCATTGCTGCGGATCCAGGATCTGCACACCACGTTTTACACGAGAGACGGTCTGGTGCGCGCCGTAGACGGAGTTACGATTGCTATCAATGCCGGGGAGAGCGTGGGGATCGTAGGCGAGTCGGGCTGCGGAAAGAGCATGACCGCCATGTCGGTGATGGGACTTTTGAAAAAGCCGGGCAAAGTGGACGGCGGGAAGATCTTTTTTGACGGCCGGGAGCTGACCGCCATGCCGCCGGGGGAGAAGCGCAGGCTCATGGGCAACAAGATCTCCATGATCTTTCAGGAGCCTATGACAAGTTTAAATCCGGTGATCACCGTGGGAAAGCAGGTGCGGGAAGCGCTTCTGCTCCACAACCGGCATATGAGCCGGGCCCAGGCAA
>Ga0137310_102150_pt1 | contig 11513 bp, 7 predicted proteins | sample NAcewiD2O_June_2_FD_97183 | JGI IMG/M metagenome (GOLD analysis project Ga0137310, IMG submission 97183) | Mouse cecal microbial communities from Vienna, Austria - N-Acetylglucosamine amended D2O_June | ecosystem: Host-associated > Mammals > Digestive system > Large intestine > Cecum | place...
GAGGCGGAGGCAGCAGCTTCACAAGATTTGTTTGGCACATCAAGGGAGGATGATCTGGCAAAACTGGATGCCATGCTTGAACAGGAGGTGGCAGCGTATGGTGATGTGTCAGTGAAACCTGTTAGCTTGCAGGAGAATCCGGTGCACAGGGATAACAATGACAGGATGGCAGAACAGTTGAAAACTAATGTGGTGGAAATACCTGTAGCAGAAGAAAATAGTAAAAGAGAGGCAGATGAGGAGATGGAACAGTTATTGAACGAGGTAGAACAGAATATACAGGAACCGGCGTATATGGATGTGGCACCGGCGGCAGAGGCGCGGGATAATACAGCCGCAAGCGCCGCTGCTTCGACTGATACAGCAGTGATCACAGCAGGAATGAACATTACAGGTGATGCGACAAGCACTGGCAACATGGATTTGATCGGCAGTATCACAGGTAATATAGAGATTCTGGGCAAACTCAATGTCACAGGAAGCATTACAGGTAATTCTTCGGCGGCGGAGATTTATGCAGAGTCCGCGCAGATTAACGGTGAGATCAAGAGTAAGGGCAGTGTCAAGATTGGCCAGAGCTCTGTGGTAATCGGCAATATCTTTGCGACGAGTGCAGTGATTGCGGGTGCGGTCAAGGGAGATATTGATGTGCATGGTCCTGTCATCTTGGATACGTCTGCTATTGTGATGGGCAATATCAAATCAAAGTCTGTGCAGATTAACAACGGTGCAGTGATCGAGGGTATGTGTTCACAGTGCTATGCAGAGCTCAGTCCTACCGCGTTCTTTAATGATGTGAAGAAGAACAGAAAACAGCAGTCGTAGAGTAGGGGTTCATATGAAGAGAGTATTATTAAAGCTAAGTGGTGAGGCGCTTGCAGGAGAAAAGAAAACAGGGTTTGATGAACCAACTGTCACAGCGGTGGCGCATCAGATAAAAGAAATTGTAGATAGTGGTGTTCAGGCAGGAATTGTGATCGGCGGCGGCAACTTCTGGCGAGGAAGAACCAGCGAGACGATTGATCGGACAAAAGCAGACCAGATTGGAATGCTTGCGACGGTGATGAACTGTATTTATGTATCTGAGATTTTTCGGTCGATCGGCATGGAGACCGAAATCTATACGCCGTTTCAGTGTGCTGCGTTTACAGAGCTTTTCTCGAAGGACAAGGCACTCGCGGCGCTCAAGGCAGGAAAAGTAGTATTTTTTGCGGGCGGTATCGGACATCCGTACTTTTCGACAGATATGGGGACTGTTCTCAGGGCGGTTGAGATTGAGGCGGATATGATTTTGTCTGCGCGGGCGGTAGATGGCGTGTATGACGCGGACCCCAAACTTCACAAAGATGCAAAGAAGTATGATACGATTCCCATCAAGGAAGTGGTGGAGCAACAGCTCGGCGTGATGGACCTTGCTGCGGCTGTGCTCTGCATGGAAAATAAGATGCCCATGACCATCTTTGGCTTGAATGAGGAGAACAGTATCATCAATACAGTAAAGGGAAAATCAAATGGCACTGTCATTACAGTCTGATGTATCATAGACAGGGTACGGTGGCTTTCGATTTAGAAGGTATTTAAGAATAAAAATCAGGAGGACATAACAATGGACGCAAGAGTAAAAACATACGATGATAAAATGCAGAAGGCACTTGATTTTCTATTATCGGATTATCAGACAATTCGTGCAGGCCGTGCAAACCCCCATGTGCTTGACAAGTTAAAGGTTGACTATTATGGAACGCCGACACCGATTCAGCAGGTTGGAAACATTACAGTGCCAGAGGCAAGAATGATTCAGATTGCACCGTGGGAGAAGAGCTTGATCAAGGAAATCGAGAAGGCAATCATGGCATCTGATATCGGCATCACGCCAAACAATGATGGCACAGTGATTCGTCTGGTATTTCCAGAGCTGACGGAGGAGCGCAGAAAAGAACTTGTGAAGGATATCAAGAAAAAGGGCGAGGAGTGCAAGGTGGCGGTCCGCAACATCAGAAGAGATGCGAACGACTCATTTAAGAAGCTTGCAAAGTCTGAGGTGTCTGAGGACGAAATCAAGGATTTGGAAGATGCAGTTCAGAAACTGACAGACAAGTATATCAAAGATGTTGACAAGGCGATCGAGGAGAAATCAAAAGAGGTGCTTACAGTATAAATGAACGGTAGGGGGGCGTGCATAAGGGATGTAGTGCCCTCCTCTTTTATGCACACGGGTAAAGGAACCTTGTAGCGAAAAGAAGAAAGGAAGTGTGTTATGAATATACCAAATCATGTGGCGATTATTCTTGATGGAAACGGGCGGTGGGCGAAAGCAAAGGGACTTCCGCGCACTGCTGGCCATGTGCAGGGGGCAAAGACGGTCGAACAGATATGTGAGGACGCCTACAATATGGGCATCCAGTATCTTACGATCTATGCATTCTCGACAGAGAACTGGACGCGGCCGGACAGTGAAGTGGCAACGCTGATGAATCTGCTTCGAAATTATATGAAAAACAGCATCAAGCGGGCACAGAAAAATAATATGTGCGTGCGGGTGATCGGCGATAAGACAAAACTTGCGGACGATTTACAGTTAAGCATCGCCAAGTTAGAGCAGGAGACGCGGAATAATACGGGGCTTCATTTTCAGATTGCCATTAATTATGGGGGGCGTGATGAGATGCGCAGGGCTGTCACGAAGCTGGCAGAACAGGTGGCGGCAGGAACATTGAAGCCAGAGGAGATTGATGAGGAATTGATTGCTGCAAAGCTCGACACAGCAGGGCTTCCAGACCCAGATCTGCTGATTCGTACTTCGGGAGAGCAGCGGATATCAAACTTTCTGCTGTGGCAGACTTCCTATGCAGAGCTTTATTTTACATCGGTGCTGTGGCCTGATTTCGATAAAAATGAGCTTGCCAAGGCGGTGGAGGCGTATCAAAAGAGAGACCGCAGGTATGGGCTTGTGAAGGAGGAGTCGTAGATGGCGTCAAACATTCTGGGAAAAATAAGCAAAGAGAGGACGATTAGTGCAGTTATCCTTGTGATTGCGGCGTTCGCGTCGATTCTGCCGGGAGGTATCATACTGGCAGTTGTGCTGTATGGGATTTCTATGGTTGGATTTCTCGAGCTGACAAAAGCATGCGGAGTCAGAGAGGGCCAGAAACCAAATACGCTTGAGATAGTGGGGCTTGCAGCCATTACCTGTTACTATCTGGTTACTTATATCGTGCAAGATGCCTCGTATGCGGTAATGGTTATTTTACTGGCAATGATCGCGATGATGTCTGTGTATGTGTTTGGCTTTCCTAAGTATCATGCAAATCAGGTGATGGACGCGTACTTTTCGCTCATCTACGCGCCGGTCATGTTGTCCTTTGTGCTGCTGACAAGGCAGCTTGACGATGGGATTTATCTGGTATGGATGATTTTTATTAGCTCGTGGATTTCGGATACGTTTGCTTATCTTGCGGGTGTGATGCTTGGCAGGCACAAGCTTGCGCCGGTATTAAGTCCAAAGAAGTCTGTCGAGGGTTCTGTGGGCGGCATAGTGGGTGCAGCGCTGTTTGGCGCACTGTTTGGCGCATATTTGGACAGTACGCTTGGACAAGAGCAGTATGTGATGATACTGGCGGTGGTCGGCGGCGTTGGCTCTGTCATATCGCAGGTAGGGGATTTGGCGGCGTCCGCAATCAAGCGCAATCATGAGATTAAGGATTACGGAAATCTGATACCGGGGCATGGCGGCATTATGGACCGATTTGACAGCGTGATTTTTACCGCGCCGATCACATACTTTTTAATTACACTTCTGATGAATGGGCATGGATGAACGATTTTGGGAATATAATAAGGAGGAGAACTTCGTGAAAAAAATAGCAATACTGGGTTCTACAGGCTCGATTGGCACACAGACACTTGAGCTTGTGCGTGACAATCCTGAGTTGCAGGTGGTGGGGCTGGCAGCAGGGACTAATATTGAGCTGCTGGAAAGACAGGTAAGAGAATTTCAGCCGAAACTGGTTTCGTTGCAGCGCGAGGCGGACTGTAAGGAGTTAAAAATAAGACTGGCAGATCTGGAGGTACAGATTGTGCCGGGCATGGAGGGGCTGCTGGCGATCGCAGAGATGGAGGAGGCACAGCTGCTGGTGACTGCGATTGTCGGAATGATCGGCATTCTGCCGACGATCGCTGCGATCAAAAAAGGCAAAGATATTGCGCTGGCAAATAAGGAGACGCTGGTCACAGCCGGTCATATTATTATGCCGCTTGCGGCCGAAACGGGCGTGTCGATTCTGCCGGTTGACAGCGAGCACAGTGCGATTTTCCAGTCGATGCAGGGGGAGAAGAAAGACCGCGTCAGCAAACTGCTGATCACAGCATCGGGAGGGCCTTTCCGTGGACACACGAGACAGCAGTTAGAACAGGTACAGCTTGAGGATGCGTTAAAACATCCGAATTGGTCTATGGGACATAAGATTACCATTGATTCGGCGACACTTGTCAATAAAGGGCTTGAGGTCATGGAAGCGAAATGGCTGTTTGGCGTTCGCTTGGACCAGATTCAGGTGGTGGTGCATCCGCAGAGTATCATTCACTCGATGGTGGAATATGTAGATGGCGGAATCATAGCACAGCTTGGAACGCCGGATATGAAGCTGCCGATACAGTATGCGCTGTTTTACCCGGACAGGCGGCCGATGGCTGGAAAACGGGTGGATTTCTATGAGCTTGGAAGCATTACTTTTGAGAAGCCGGATATGGAGACATTTACCGGGCTAAAGCTGGCGATGCAGGCGGCGGCGGAGGGCGGAAGTATGCCGACGGTATTCAATGCGGCAAATGAGCGGGCAGTCAGCCTGTTTCTCAACAGAAAGCTTCGCTTTTTGCAGATTCCGGAGATGATCGAGCTGTGTATGAGGGCGCATCACAAAATAGAAAATCCTAGTGTAGAGGAGATTTTGCGGACAGAGCAGGAGACATATGAGTTGATTCGGAGGAGGACAGAATAGGGAATGGTTGTCACAATTATTGTATTTGTGCTGATTTTTGGCGTGGTGGTGATCGCGCATGAGCTGGGACACTTTCTGATTGCAAAATTGAATGGTATCAAGGTACTACAGTTTTCGATCGGCATGGGACCGGATATTATCAAGTTTACAAAGGGTGAGACGAAATATGTGCTCAAGCTGCTGCCGATTGGCGGCGCATGTATGTTCGAGGGCGAAGATGGGATTTACTCGACAGCGCCTGAGGGTGAGGAGAAGGAGGGGCAGAAGCCAGAGGGCGCCTTTCATGAGGCAAATGTCTGGTCAAGAATTGCAACTGTCTTTGCAGGACCATTTTTTAATATTATTCTCGCGTTTTTGCTGTCGTTGATCGTTGTTGGTTTCTCGGGCGAGGTGATACCGACAATCAATTCTCTGACAGAGGGATATCCGGCGCAGGAGGCAGGGCTGCAAGAGGGAGACATCATCACAAAGATTGACGGAGAGCGCATTTATTTACAGGGGGAAGTGACTTTTGCATCTGCATTGAGCGGCGGTGAGCCGATGGAGATCGAGTATAAGCGGGACGGCGCAAAATATACGACGGTCGTCACACCCAAGTTTCACGAGCAGGACAATCGGTATTATATCGGCTTTACAATTGGAGAGACCATCAAATGCAAGGGGCTGGATTTGATCAAATACAGTGCCTATGAGGTGCGTTACTGGTTCAAAACGACGATCAAGAGTCTGCTGATGCTGGTGCAGGGGAAACTTTCTGCAAATGATCTGTCTGGACCAGTCGGCATTGCGGCGACAATTGATGAGACGATTGAGGTGACAAAGCCATATGGACTGCCGACGGTCGTGCTCACGATGATTAACTTTGCGGTGCTGCTCAGCGTGAACCTTGGCATTATGAATCTGCTGCCATTACCGGCACTGGACGGCGGAAGGCTTCTGTTTCTGATCGTGGAGGTGGTGCGCGGCAAACCAGTGTCACCCGACAAGGAAGGCTTGGTGCATTTTGTCGGGTTTGTGGCGCTGATGGTGCTGATGGTCTTTGTACTGTACAACGATATTGCGAGGATTTTTGTACATTAAAACAGTATTTTCCCAAGCGATGCCCGGAAGCTGTGTATCGGAAAGGGGAATGCAAATTCAATTAGGAGAAAATTATGTATCGGGATAAAACAAAAGTAATACACATTGGGGACAGGGTGATCGGCGGCGGAAATCCGATTCTGATTCAGTCTATGACCAACACGAAAACAAACGACGTGGCGGCGACAGTGGCGCAGATTCGGCGGCTTGCCAAAGCAGGCTGTGACATCGTCCGGTGTACGGTGCCGGATTTGGAGGCAGCCAAGGCGATTGCACAGATTAAGGCACAGTTGGCGGACATTTCTATTCCGCTGGTGGCGGACATTCATTTTGATTATAAGATGGCGGTTGCAGCGATCGAGTACGGCGCTGACAAAATTCGTATCAATCCCGGAAACATTGGGAGTAAGGAGAAGGTTGCGGAGGTTGTGCGGGCGGCCAGAGAGCGCTCAGTACCGATTCGAGTCGGTGTAAACAGCGGGTCGCTCGAAAAGGAATTGATCGAGCGGTATCACGGCGTCACGGCGGAGGGTATTGTGGAGAGCGCACTGGACAAAGTGCATATCATTGAAGATTTGGATTATGACAATCTGGTAATCAGTATCAAGTCCTCGGATGTCATGATGTGCGTGAAGGCGCATGAGCTGCTTGCGGACAAGACGCAGTATCCGCTGCATGTAGGCATCACGGAGGCTGGCACGGTGACAAGCGGAAACATCAAGTCGGCAGCAGGGCTTGGCATCATACTTTATCAGGGAATCGGCGATACAATCCGCGTGTCTCTGACGGGTGACCCTGTCGAGGAGATTAAGTCAGCAAAGCTGATTCTGCGCACGTTAGGGCTGCGGACAGGCGGCATTGAGGTGGTATCCTGCCCGACGTGCGGCAGAACCAACATTGATTTGATTGGACTGGCAAATCAGGTAGAGACAATGGTGCAGGACTATGCTCTTGATATCAAGGTGGCTGTGATGGGCTGTGCCGTCAACGGTCCCGGCGAGGCAAAGGAGGCCGATCTTGGCATTGCAGGAGGTATTGGAGAGGGACTGTTAATCAAAAAGGGAGAGATTGTTAAAAAAGTGCCGGAAGGTGCGCTTTTAGATACATTGAAGTATGAACTGGACCATTGGAAATAGGTTGAGGTGAGGGATGGAAAAGAGATTTTTCGAGGCATTTCCAAATCTTGAATTAGGCGGTGTGCAGAAGGATTTATTTGAGCAGACGATGGTGGAGCGAATCACCGCGACAAAAAGAAAAGATTTCCTGCGTGTATTTTTTAGAAGTGAGCGGTTAATACAAAAGGAGCTTGTATATGCGGTGGAGCGAGAAATTAAGAAACAATTTTTTCCGCGGGAGGAGCTTCAGGTAAAACTATATGAGCGCTTTGTCCTTTCTGGGCAGTACAATCCCCAGAAGCTGATGGAGTTGTACCGTGACAGCATGCTGATGGAAATCAAGGAATGTGACCATATACTCTACACGATATTCCGTCAGGCAGACATTCAGTTTCCAGAGGAGGCTGTCATGGAGATTATTCTCGAGGACAGCGTGATTGCAAAGTCCAAGGAGGACGAGCTGATTGGCATTCTGGACAAGGTGTTGAATGAGCGGTGTGGATTTCAGGTCAAATTTCAGACAGCTTACAAAGAAGCGAAGGCAAGCAAATATAAGGAGGAGGATGCCCTCCGCATCAGAAGAATTGTGGAGGTAATCAGCAGCCGCTTTGACGGGAACGCGGAGATTTTTTCCGGAGAGCCGCAGGCAGCATCTGCCAAAGAAAAAGAGGCGGCGGGCACAGCGTCTGCAACAGAGAAGCCAAAGACCGCTGCCGCAGCAAAACAGAAGCCCCCGGCATCCTATGGTGCAGAGCGGAAATCCTTTGGCAGCTTCGAAAAGGGCGCCGACAGGAGTATGCAGCGCCGGGCGTTAAAGCGTTCGGACAATCCTAATATTATTTTTGGCCGTGATTTTGAGGAGGAGAGCATCAACATCGAGGAAATCTGGGGCGAGATGGGCGAGGTGGTGATACGGGGCAAAGTGCGCGCACTGGAAACCCGCGAAATCCGAAATGAGCGAACGATTGTAAGTTTTGAGATCACAGACTTTACCGATACGATCAAGGTTAAAATGTTCATACATAATGACCAGCTTGCAGAACTCACGGCAGATTTAAAGACAGGGGCATTTTTGAAAATAAAGGGTGTCACAGTAAATGATACCTTCGACAGAGAACTGACGATCGGGTCTGTTGTCGGTGTCATGAAAATCCCTGATTTTACGACGGCACGGATGGACAATAGCGCGAGAAAGCGCGTAGAACTGCACTGCCATACCAAGATGAGCGACATGGATGGTGTCTCAGATGTCAAGGACATTATCAAGCGTGCAAAAAAGTGGGGGCACAGGGCGCTTGCCATCACAGACCACGGCTGTGTACAGGCTTTTCCGGATGCAAACCATGCCCTAGAGCATGGAGATGAATTTAAGGTGATCTATGGCGTGGAGGGCTATCTGGTCGATGACCTCAAAGAGATTGTGACTGGTGACAAAGGGCAGCGGCTTGACGGTACGTTTGTGGTATTTGATATCGAGACAACCGGATTTTCGCCAGTTGCAAACCGCATTATAGAGATTGGCGCTGTGAAGGTGGACAAGGGACAAGTTGCAGACCGCTTTTCTGTTTTTGTCAATCCTGAAGTGCCGATTCCGTATGAAATCGAGAAATTGACCGGCATCAATGACAGCATGGTGATGGAGGCAGAGACCATCGAGACGATTCTGCCTCAGTTTCTGGACTTTGTGGGAGATGCGGTGCTTGTGGCACACAATGCAAATTTTGATGTGAGTTTTATCAAAGAAAATGCAAAGAGGCAGCAGCTTCCCGTAGATTTCACCTATGTAGATACGGTCGGTATTGCACGGATGCTGCTGACAGGGCAGGCGAAATATACACTGGATGCGGTTGCAAAAACGTTAAAGATTTCACTGGAAAACCACCATCGGGCAGTTGACGATGCGGAGTGTACAGCGGAGATTTTTATGAAATTCATCGAGATGCTGGCAAAGGAGGAGGTCTACACACTTGAAGAGATGAATGAGATGGGGAAATCCAGCGTTGATGCGGTCAGAAAACTCCATTCATTTCATATTATTATACTGGCAAAAAACCAGACAGGGCGCATTAATTTGTATAAACTAGTATCAGAGTCGCATCTGACGTATTTTTATAAAAGACCCTTGATTCCCAAGAGCCTTATCATGAAGTACCGGGAAGGACTAATTCTGGGAAGCGCCTGTGAGGCGGGAGAGCTGTTCCGCGCGATGCTGGACGGGCAAAGCGATGAGCAGATTGCCCGTATTGTATCGTTTTATGACTATCTTGAAATCCAGCCGATCGGCAACAACCGATTTATGCTAGAGTCGGACAGACACCGGGAGATCAACTCGGAAGAGGATCTGATCGCGCTGAACAAACGGGTGGTCAAGCTGGGAGAACAGTTTCAAAAACCTGTGGTTGCCACCTGTGATGTGCATTTTCTGGACCCGGAGGACGAAGTGTACAGGCGTATTATTATGACGGGGAAAGGCTTTAAAGATGCAGATGATCAGGCGCCGTTATACCTTCGCACGACGGAGGAGATGCTGGATGAGTTTTCGTATTATCTGGGCAGTGAGAAAGCGGAGGAGATCGTCATCACCAACACGAACATGATTGCAGATATGTGTGACAGAATCGCGCCGGTGCGCCCGGATAAATGCCCGCCGGTCATTGAGAACAGCGACCAGCAGCTCACGGAGATCTGTTACAGGAAAGCGCACGAAATGTATGGTGACGAGCTTCCTGACATTGTGGAGGCAAGGCTCAAACGCGAGCTGAACTCGATCATCAGCAACGGATTTGCCGTGATGTATATTATTGCGCAGAAGCTTGTGTGGAAGTCGGTGGAGGACGGTTATCTGGTGGGCTCGCGCGGGTCTGTCGGTTCGTCCTTTGTGGCGACGATGGCGGGAATCACGGAGGTGAATCCACTCAGCCCGCACTATTATTGCAAAAACCGCCACTACAGTGATTTTTATTCGGAGGAGGTCAAGAAGTTTGCTGGAATGGCAGGCTGCGATATGCCTGACAAGCTCTGTCCGGTCTGCGGGGAGAAGCTCGTTAAGGACGGTTTTGACATACCGTTTGAGACATTTCTTGGCTTTAAAGGAAACAAAGAGCCCGATATAGACTTGAATTTTTCGGGCGAATACCAGAGTAAGGCGCACAAATATACGGAGGTTATCTTTGGATACGGCCAGACCTTCCGCGCCGGGACGATCGGCACACTGGCGGACAAGACCGCTTTTGGCTATGTGAAGAACTATTATGAAGAGCGCGGAAAACACAAAAGGACCAGCGAGATCAACCGCATTGTGGAGGGCTGTGTGGGCGTGCGGCGCACCACGGGACAGCATCCGGGCGGTATCGTCGTGCTGCCAGTGGGGGAGGAGATCAACTCGTTCACGCCGGTGCAGCACCCCGCAAACGATATGACAACGGATACGATTACAACACATTTTGATTACCATTCGATTGACCATAATCTGCTCAAACTTGACATTCTGGGGCACGACGATCCGACGATGATTCGTATGTTGCAGGATTTGACGGGAATTGACCCGACAACAATTCCGCTTGACGATCAGGAGGTGATGACACTTTTTCAGAATACGTCAGCGCTCGGCATCACACCGGAGGATATCGGAGGATGTAAGCTGGGCTGTCTTGGCATTCCAGAATTTGGCACGGATTTTGCGATGCAGATGGTCATTGATGCGCAGCCCAAATATTTTTCCGACCTTGTCAGAATCTCCGGACTGTCGCACGGAACAGATGTTTGGCTCGGCAATGCACAGACGCTGATTCAGGAGGGAAAGGCGACAATTTCCACGGCAATCTGTACGCGCGATGACATTATGACGTATCTGATAGGTATGGGACTGGATTCTGAGGAGTCTTTTAAGATTATGGAGGCGGTGCGAAAGGGGACTGTCGCAAAGAAAAAATGCGGGAACTGGGAGGAATGGAAGCAGGATATGCTTGACCATAACGTGCCGGACTGGTATGTCTGGTCGTGCGAGAAGATTCAGTATATGTTTCCGAAAGCACATGCGGCGGCGTATGTTATGATGGGCTGGCGGATTGCTTACTGTAAGATTAATTATCCGCTGGCATACTACTGTGCGTTTTTCAGCATCAGGGCTTCGGCGTTTTCCTATGAGATTATGTGTCTGGGGCGTGAGCACTTGGAGCGCGTCATGGCAGAGTACAGAAAACGCAGCGACAGCCTGTCCAACAAGGAGCAGGATGCTTTAAAGGATATGCGCATTGTGCAGGAGATGTATGCGAGGGGCTTTGAGTTTGAGCCGATTGATATTTTCAAAGCGCACTCAAGA
>Ga0137310_102152_pt1 | contig 11503 bp, 10 predicted proteins | sample NAcewiD2O_June_2_FD_97183 | JGI IMG/M metagenome (GOLD analysis project Ga0137310, IMG submission 97183) | Mouse cecal microbial communities from Vienna, Austria - N-Acetylglucosamine amended D2O_June | ecosystem: Host-associated > Mammals > Digestive system > Large intestine > Cecum | place...
TTTCTTTGCGTGCCCGCAATCTGGATGTTGAGCCAATCAAAGTAAACGACAAAATCGGCAATCCGATCCTGATAGGACTTGTGCTGGTTTGGAAACTGAAAGATACTTACAAAGCGATGTTTGAAATCGATGCACAAACGATGGCTAATAATAAAAAGAATGGTCAGGCAGGTGTAACAGTAGCCGAACGGATGAATGCTTTCGAAGATTTTGTCCGTGTACAAAGCGATGCCGCTCTCCGACAAGTAGCCGGGCAATATGCTTACGACAACAACGAACAGGAAACCAACAAGCTGACCCTTCGAAGCGGAGGTGAAGAAATAAACGAACAGCTGGAACATCAACTGAATGAACGTTTGGCGATGGCTGGCATGGAGATAGTGGAAGCTCGTATTAATTATTTGGCTTATGCCCCGGAAATTGCTGCTGTCATGCTACGGCGCCAACAAGCTGATGCCATTATCTCTGCCCGCGAAAAGATCGTTGAAGGAGCCGTCTCGATGGTAAAAATGGCATTAGACAAATTATCGGAAGAAGAAATCGTCGAACTCGATGACGAAAAAAGGGCGGCAATGGTAAGCAACTTATTAGTCGTACTATGCGCAGACGAGCCGGCCCAGCCGATTATCAACACAGGTACATTATACCAATGATTCTAAATTTTTAATATTAATATAAGTGATGGCCAAAAAAGAGAATGCAACCAAAAATTTTGTTCTGCGGATCGATGCGGAGATGATGGATGCTATCGAAACCTGGGCTGCGGATGAATTCCGCAGCACCAATGGCCAGATACAGTACATTCTGGATCAGGCACTACGAAAGGCAGGCCGGTTAAAAAAGAAAAAGCAATCCAAGCAGGAAGATGAATAAAAGGAATTCGTATAAAATGAAATCAATACAAGAAGGGAGTTAATTATCGGCTGATAAACAACCAGGCATCTTTATATTTCTCATTCGTACGCAAAGTAGCCATATAGCTTTCAGCCTGCTCACGATTATCAAATCTATCGGCATAGATACGGTACTTACCATCACGAACAACTTTACTCACATGCTTGCAATCTTTACGATCTACCCCGGCAATATATTTATCAGCTTGTTCTTCCGTAGGAAAACTGGCTATCACGATATGATACATTTTCTGATTCGGCTTACTGACCGCCGGTTTGGGAGCGACCTCCTGCTTTTTCACTTTCGGGGTTGGTGCAACAGCTATCGCATCGTTTTTCACCTCCGGCGCCTTGGTTTCAGGAGCCACAGTCTCAACCGGTGCGCTCATTTCCTCCGTTTTCATTTCTGGCGCATTTCTAGCAACCATTTCCGTCGGAACAAAACTGGCAGTATAAGCAGCCTGGTTCACATCTTCCACCGGAGTTGAAACCAATAAGAATAAAGCGACAGCAGCAGCCGAAGCAGCTACTACGCGGAGAAACTTCCGGCTGACCGGTATATATAATGTATCTTTTTTCTTCTTTCCGGTAAGCAATGCTACCTCTTCACGCGCAGCCAAAACAGGTTTAAGCTGTGGAAAATTAAAAGCCGCCAATCCATATGAACAGACACTGAATGCATCCGATTCTCCCGGATGGAAAATCATCTGGCCTTCCTGTCCCAGACTGAAAGAACCTAACAGACCAAAGGATAATCTCTTTTCTTCCTGCAAAGCTGCTTTCATATCGTCGACATCTTCCTCCAGCATCAATTGTGCCTTCCGGTAATTAACACCATACATTTGCATGTATGACTCTGAAAGTAACCCGTCGTTATGTTGCAGTGTGATATTAAAAACGATTTCTTTGCGTTGCGGACTGAACAAATGTTCCTCTCCGTTGCATACGGCAGAAACTGTTTGCAGTACAAAACCTCCAAATTTCGGTACAATCACACAGTCATGTACCAGTAATAATCGTTCTATATGTGTTATTATCCTAAGCATAAGACAAAGGTAGATATTTATTAGTGAATTTACAAAACAAAAAACGGTACAATTTTCTACCTTTGTCTCTCAAACAAATAATATGTACTGGTTAACTCAATCGATATATTCATTCAAGGTAATCCCCTTTCTGGGCGGATGGCTGGCAGACCGCCTGTTAGGTGATCCGGAAGGCTGGTCCCACCCCATCGTCTGGTTCGGCAAACTCATTTCTTTCGGAGAGAAAAAACTGAATCAGGGTGAGAACCGTTTCTATAACGGAGGTCTGTTGACACTAATCCTTGTAGCAGGCATTTACTTTATAACCCGGCTAATCCTTTTCTGGGGAGCATTTATAAATACTTATTTATACGCAATTCTTGTCGGAGTAGGTGTATTCTATTGCCTTGCCGGAAAAACATTGATTACGGAAGTAAAAGCCGTTTTTGAAGCAGTAGACCGTAGTGTGGAAGAAGGACGGACACAAGTCGGACGCATCGTCGGACGTGACACCTCCGATCTATCCCCACAGGAAATCAGGGCCGCCGCCCTTGAAACTTTGGCGGAAAACCTGAGTGACGGAGTGATCGCCCCGATGTTCTGGTTTGGCTTTTTAGGATTGCCCGGAATGATGGCTTATAAAATGATTAATACACTCGACTCGATGATCGGCTATAAAAACGAGCGATACAAAGAATTCGGAGAAGCTGCCGCCCGGTTGGACGACGTTGCCAACTACATACCTGCCCGGCTGACAGCTTGCCTGATGTTACTGGTTTCCGGAAACTGGCACAAAAGAGATTTTCTGACACGTTTCGGTAGGGCACATCTCAGTCCCAATTCAGGTTATCCGGAAGCAGCATTGGCAGCCATCCTCGATTGTCGTTTCGGGGGTACACACGATTACTTCGGTCAAGCAGTGGAAAAGCCTTATATCGGAGTCAACGACAGGCCTTTTACAACAGAAGATATGTTAATAGCAACTAAAATAAACAGCAATACAGAACTAGCCATGGGATTGCTTGTTTGTCTTCTATCAATATTATTACAATAAAGAAAATTATACAGACATGGAAATAAGACTAAACAAATTGCTCAGTGACGCAGGACTTTGCTCGCGCCGGGAAGCAGACAAGTTCATCGAAATGGGGCGGGTTACCGTCAACGGAAAACAGCCGGAAGTCGGCCAGAAAGTTAGCAAAGCTGATATCGTCATGCTTGATGATATTAAAGTTAATTTCAGCCAGGCTCAGGAGCATGCACGCACCGGTTCCGGTAAAACTCAAAATCTGATCTTCGGCGACCCTGTTGCCAAAGTGGAGAAAAAAGAAAAGAAAGTGGAAGACAGTGCGCCTGTTGAAAAAAAGAAACCTTCCGGTTCCGGCAGTAAGCTGAGACCTGGTAAATATGTCAAATACAACAAATATGCTGCTGCCAGAAAAGCGGCTAAAAGTGGAGAAAAACCGAAAGACAAACTGACTCCGGAAGAAAAGGCACTCAAAGATGCCATGCGTCCGAAGTTCGGTAAATCTTTGGGAAAAGCAGCCGTTGCGCAACGCCTTGCCGCTTCTCCCAAATCTGCCAGTTTACGAAAAACGAGTAAAAACAATCCGATAAACAAAGGAAAACGAGTTGCTACCCGCAACAAGCCTAAAGGAGAATAATACGATGCCGCACAAACATATCGTACTTATTACAGGAGGTCAACGTTCCGGCAAAAGCGGATATGCACAAAAGTTAGCCTTATCATTGAGCACTAACCCGGTTTACCTGGCGACTTCGCGTGTATGGGATGAAGAATTCCGTCAACGGGTTCTCCGTCACCAGGCAGACCGTGGTCCGGAATGGACAAATATAGAAGAAGAAAAATACCTGAGCCATCATAATCTGAATGGCCGGGTAGTCGTTATAGATTGTGTCACGTTATGGGGCACAAACTTTTTTTTCGACAATGACAGTAATGTCGAAAAATCATTGACAGAACTGAAAGAAGAATTCAACCGGCTGACCCAACAGGAGGCTTATTTTATATTCGTGACCAATGAAATTGGGCTAGGCGGAGTCTCGCCAGATCCGGTTCAACGCAAATTCACGGACCTGCAAGGGTGGCTGAACCAACATATAGCCTCCCGAGCCGACGAAGTCGTACTGATGGTAAGCGGAATACCCATGAAAATAAAAGGATAACAAAATAACAATACAATGATTACTTTTAATATTGAAAAACCAGATGCTGCTATCGCAGAAACATTACAGGAAAAAATAAACAATCTGACAAAACCTAAAGGTTCATTAGGTAGATTAGAAGAATTAGCTCTTCAGATCGGTTTGATCCAGCAGACACTTACCCCTTCCCTACATCATCCGGTCAATGTCATTTATGCCTCCGACCACGGTATTGCAAATGAAGGAGTAAGTAAATCACCCAAAGAAGTCACCCGCCAGGTAATTCACAATTTCCTGAACGGCGGAGCCGGTGTTTGTTTTCTTGCCCGCCAGCATGGCATCGAACTGAAGATTGTTGATGGTGGCGTAGATTTCGACTTTCCTTCCATTCCACAACTAATCGACCGGAAAATCAGGAAAGGGACCCGTAATTTCCTCCATGAAGCAGCAATGACACAGGAAGAAATGGAATTGGCACTACAATACGGAGCTGAAATTGTGAGTGATTGCCATAAGGAAGGATGCAACGTCATCAGCTTTGGCGAAATGGGAATAGGTAACACGGCAGCTTCCAGCATGTGGATGACCTGCCTGACAGGTATTCCATTGATAGAATGTGTCGGTGCAGGAAGCGGATTAGACAGTATAGGCGTACAACATAAATATAATGTGTTGAAAGCATCGCTTGAAAACTATAAAGGAGATAATAGCCCATTAGATGTGATCCGTTATTTCGGAGGATACGAAATGGTCATGGCTGTCGGTGGAATGCTCCGGGCAGCAGAACTCAAAATGATCATACTTGTCGACGGGTTTATCATGACCAACTGTGTTCTGGCAGCTTCCCGGTTATATCCTGAAATGTTACCTTATTGCATATTCGGTCATTGCGGAGACGAAGCCGGACACCGGAAAGTACTGGATGTATTGCAGGTAAACCCGATTCTAAACCTGGGACTGCGTTTGGGAGAAGGTTCCGGTTCCGTGTGTGCTTATCCGATCGTAGACTCGGCCGTACGCATGATCAACGAGATGCATACTTTCCAACAGGCGGCTGTGACAAAATATTTTTAACCGGATGGTATCCATTCCTAACATTTAAATATATGTTGCGTATACTGACTGCATTCATATTCTTTACACGTCTGCCTTTTTGGAAACTGGCTGAAGTACCTGCCGAATATTTTAAAAATATAGTGAGCCGGTGGGCTTTAGTCGGCTGGTTTACTGCCGGGCTGATGGTGATTGTACTATATGCAGGCTCACTTGTTCTGCCTTCCGGAGTTGCTTTAGCCCTGGCTATGATCACCCGTTTATTAATCACAGGCTGTCTCCACGAAGACGGCCTGGCTGATTTTTTTGACGGATTCGGAGGAGGCACAAACCGGGAACGGATATTGGCTATTATGAAAGACTCGCATATAGGAAGTTATGGAGTCATTGGTTTGATCTGCTATTTTGGCCTGTATTATTTGTTGCTCAGCAATCTCCCGGTCGAACTGGCAGGTTGTGCCATCCTTGCAGGTGATCCTTATAGCAAAGGTATTGCAGGTATGATCATCAATCGCCTCCCATATGCCCGAAAAGAGGAAGAAGCAAAAAGTAAAACAGTTTATAGCCGGATGACAACCGGAGAATATCTGTTCAGTCTGATTTGTCTGTTACTGCCTCTGTGCTGGTTGCCTGAACCCGTATATTTTCTGGCAGGTCTCCTACCCGTTGCTACCTGGTACCTATTGACTACTTTTATGAAAAAGAAAATACAAGGATATACCGGTGACTGCTGCGGAGCTACATTTCTATTATGCGAATTAAGCTTTTATCTGGGTATAGCTGTTATATATACAACAACACTTTAGTTATTTACATATGAATATCTATTTAATCAGACATACGTCTGTCGACGTTCCCGCAGGTTATGCTTACGGACAAACCGACGTACTACTGCGCCCATCTTTTGAGGAAGAAGCCGAAAAAGTAAAAGAATCATTATCCGGACTTACTTTTGACAAAGTCTGGTGTAGTCCGTTAACCCGCTGTGTAAGGTTAGCCTCCTATTGCGGTTATCCGGATGCCATTCGGGAAGATCGCGTAAAAGAATTGAATTTTGGGGAATGGGAAATGATATCCTGGGAAGACTTATCCTCCGACCCACGTTCCGAAGCCTGGTTTGCAGACTGGATCAATATCAGAACACCAAACGGAGAATCGTTAAAAGACCAATACGACCGCGTCAGTTCATTTCTTGATGAGATCAGAAAAAGCGGAATGCAAGATGTCTGTATATTTGCCCATGGAGGTGTTTTAACTTGTGCGCGTGTTTATGCGGGAGAATATGGAATAGAGGAAGCCTTTAAAAACGTGCCATCCTACGGAGAAATAATAAAGCTGAGTTTCGACTGAGCTTTATTATCTTATTTGACATTTATTATTTCTATTTGAACCGTCATTTACATAAAACAAAAAGGAGTCCACTCTATCGAATGAACTCCTTTTATCTAAAACGGCGGCTATCTACTCTCCCACTTTTACGCAGTACCATCGACGTGGTTGGGCTTAACTTCTCTGTTCGGAATGGGAAGAGGTGGATCCCCAACGCTATAACCACCTTAATACCTTTTAAGATGTTTGACCTGGACAACGCTACTCTTTCAGTAACCTTCGCTTTGTTAGTATCTCTACTAACCCTGCTGATATATCAATCCTTCCTTCCGGAAATAGAAAGTCTCGGGCTATTAGTACTACTCGGCTTCGACATTACTGCCCTTACACCTGTAGCCTATCAACGTCGTAGTCTACAACGACCCTCAGGGAGATCTTATCTTGAGGCTGGCTTCGTACTTAGATGCTTTCAGCACTTATCCAATCCAGACTTAGATACCCGGCGGTGCACCTGGCGGTACAACCGGTAAACCAGAGGTCTGTCCAACACGGTCCTCTCGTACTAGTGTCAGAGCCACTCAAATCTCCTACGCCCACGATAGATAGAGACCGAACTGTCTCACGACGTTCTGAACCCAGCTCGCGTGCCACTTTAATGGGCGAACAGCCCAACCCTTGGGACCTTCTCCAGCCCCAGGATGTGACGAGCCGACATCGAGGTGCCAAACCGCTCCGTCGATATGAGCTCTTGGGAGCGATCAGCCTGTTATCCCCGGAGTACCTTTTATCCTTTGAGCGATGGCCCTTCCATGCGGAACCACCGGATCACTATGCTCTAGTTTCCTACCTGATCGAGTTGTATCTCTCCCAGTCAAGCACCCTTATGCCATTACACTCTACGACCGGTTACCAATCGGTCTGAGGGTACCTTTAGAAGCCTCCGTTACTCTTTTGGAGGCGACCACCCCAGTCAAACTACCCACCATACAGTGTCCTCGTTTCCACGAGTTAGAACTCAAACAACCAAAGGGCCGTATTTCAACGGCGACTCCACCGACACTGGCGTGCCTGCTTCGCAGTCTCCGGCCTATCCTACACATTAGTTGCCCAAATTCAATGTAAAGCTATAGTAAAGGTTCACGGGGTCTTTTCGTCCCATCGCGGGTAATCGGCATCTTCACCGATACTACAATTTCACCGAGCTCACGGTTGAGACAGTGTCCAGATCATTACACCATTCGTGCAGGTCGGAACTTACCCGACAAGGAATTTCGCTACCTTAGGACCGTTATAGTTACGGCCGCCGTTTACTGGGGCTTCAATTCAAACCTTCTCTTGCGATGAGCTCTCCTCTTAACCTTCCAGCACCGGGCAGGTGTCAGGCTGTATACTTCATATTTCTATTTCGCACAGCCATGTGTTTTTGTTAAACAGTTGCCTGGACCTATTCTCTGCGCCCCGCCATCGCTGACAGGGACCCTTTATCCCGAAGTTACAGGGTCAATTTGCCTAGTTCCTTAACCGTGAATCACTCGAGCGCCTCAGTATTCTCAACCCAACTACGTGTGTCCGTTTACGGTACGGGTACTCTATAGATATGCTTAGCGGATTTTCTAGGGAGCCTGTTTACATCCATATTGCCTTGTACAAGTACTCGGCATACTCTCAGGTTCGACTCTCACGGCGGATTTGCCTACCGCGATCAACGTCTACACCCTTTAACCAACTATTCCGTCAGTTGGCAGGACTGTCACTTCTCCGTCTCCACATCGCTCTATAAAGTAGTATGGGAATATTAAACCATTCTTCCATCGGAATCGCCGTTCGGCTTATCCTTAGGTCCCGACTTACCCTGATCCGATTAACGTTGATCAGGAAACCTTAGTCTTTCGGCGAGGAAGTTTCTCACTTCCTTTATCGTTACTTATACCTACATTTGCTTTTCCAGCTACTCCAGCAAGGGTTATCCCTCACCTTCAACGCCACTGGAATGCTCCCCTACCATCCATTACTCTGGATCCATAGCTTCGGTAAACAGTTTATGCCCGAGTATTATCCACGCCAAACTCCTCGACTAGTGAGCTGTTACGCACTCTTTAAATGAATGGCTGCTTCCAAGCCAACATCCTAGCTGTCTCTGCAGTCTGACTTCGTTAGTTCAACTTAACTGTTATTTGGGGACCTTAGCTGATGGTCTGGATTCTTCTCCTCTCGGACGCGGACCTTAGCACCCGCGCCCTCACTCCTTATCAATATATAGCACGCATTCGGAGTTTATCTGGACTTGATAGGCGGTGAAGCCCTCGCATCCAATCAGTCGCTCTACCTCATGCTATACTAAATAAAGGCTGCACCTAAATGCATTTCGGGGAGTACGAGCTATCTCCAAGTTTGATTAGCCTTTCACCCCTACCCACAGTTCATCCGAAAGCTTTTCAACGCTTACCGGTTCGGTCCTCCAGTTAGTGTTACCTAACCTTCAACCTGACCATGGGTAGATCACTTGGTTTCGCGTCTACTCCCTCCGACTATGTCGCCCTGTTCAGACTCGCTTTCGCTTCGGCTCCGTATCTGAAATACTTAACCTTGCCGGAGAAAGTAACTCGTAGGTTCATTATGCAAAAGGCACGCCGTCACAACTTACGTTGCTCCGACCGCTTGTAGGCAGACGGGTTCAGGGTCTATTTCACTCCTCTGTTCGAGGTTCTTTTCACCTTTCCCTCACGGTACTGGTTCGCTATCGGTCTCTCGGGAGTATTTAGCCTTACGGGATGGGCCCCGCTAATTCACACAGAATTTCTCGTGCTCCGCGCTACTCAGGATACCACTAGGCTTCGTTAGAAAGTCGTGTACGGGATTTTCACCCTCTACGATCACTTTTTCCAAAGTGTTCCACTTTCCTAAGTTCTTGCCACAGCGTGGTCCTACAACCCCGGTATTGCCTAAACAATACCGGTTTGGGCTCTTCCGCGTTCGCTCGCCACTACTTGCGGAATCATTCTTATTTTCTCCTCCTATGGGTACTTAGATGTTTCAGTTCCCCACGTTCGCCTCCCTTACGGGATGACAGGCCTTCAACCTGCCGGGTTGCCCCATTCGGAAATCTGAGGATCAAAGATTATTTGCATCTCCCCCCAGCTTATCGCAGCTTATCACGTCCTTCGTCGCCTCCGAGAGCCAAGGCATCCACCGTCTGCCCTTGCTTACTTTCTTATTTCCGGTTACCACAGGGGTAAATCGGATTGATATATCTTCAGCTTGCTCTTGTTACTTTATTTTACGTTGTCCATCATGTCAAAGATCTTGTCGTTACTTTACGTTTCTGATGTCTCGGTAACTTTTTGTGGAGAATAACGGATTCGAACCGTTGACCCTCTGCGTGCAAGGCAGATGCTCTAGCCAGCTGAGCTAATCCCCCAAAATTCTCTCTCAGAGATTCTGTAGTCCCAGGCAGAGTTGAACTGCCGACCTCTACATTATCAGTGTAGCGCTCTAACCAACTGAGCTATAGGACTGTCAACTTTGCCTTGGTTTCCCTCAGCATCATTTTTCTCTCTTGCCGACACTTTATTGCCGGTAGATCTATATTTTATACATATTCAACCGTAGTACAAGTTAACTAATACCTCTGAGTCAACTTGATAACGAACTCTGCGCTCCAGAAAGGAGGTGTTCCAGCCGCACCTTCCGGTACGGCTACCTTGTTACGACTTAGCCCCAGTCATCGGTTTTACCCTAGGCCGATCCTTGCGGTTACGGACTTTAGGTACCCCCAACTCCCATGGCTTGACGGGCGGTGTGTACAAGGCCCGGGAACGTATTCACCGCGCCATGGCTGATGCGCGATTACTAGCGAATCCAGCTTCACGAAGTCGGGTTGCAGACTTCGATCCGAACTGAGATGGGGTTTGGAGATTAGCATCCGCTCACACGGTAGCTGCCCTTTGTCCCCACCATTGTAACACGTGTGTCGCCCCGGATGTAAGGGCCGTGCTGATTTGACGTCATCCCCACCTTCCTCACAGCTTACGCTGGCAGTCTCACTAGAGTCCTCAGCATGACCTGTTAGTAACTAGTGATAAGGGTTGCGCTCGTTATGGCACTTAAGCCGACACCTCACGGCACGAGCTGACGACAACCATGCAGCACCTCGCAAATTGCTATTACTAGAGACTCTGTTTCCAGAGCTGTCAATATGCGTTCAAACCCGGGTAAGGTTCCTCGCGTATCATCGAATTAAACCACATGTTCCTCCGCTTGTGCGGGCCCCCGTCAATTCCTTTGAGTTTCACCGTTGCCGGCGTACTCCCCAGGTGGATTACTTAACGCTTTCGCTGTGCCGCTTACTGTGTATCGCAAACAGCTAGTAATCATCGTTTACTGCGTGGACTACCAGGGTATCTAATCCTGTTTGATCCCCACGCTTTCGTGCTTCAGTGTCAGTTATAGTTTAGTAAGCTGCCTTCGCAATCGGAGTTCTGCGTGATATCTATGCATTTCACCGCTACACCACGCATTCCGCCTACCTCAAATATACTCAAGTCAACCAGTTTCAACGGCAATTTTATGGTTGAGCCACAAACTTTCACCGCTGACTTAATTAACCACCTACGCACCCTTTAAACCCAATAAATCCGGATAACGCTCGCATCCTCCGTATTACCGCGGCTGCTGGCACGGAGTTAGCCGATGCTTATTCATATGGTACATACAAAAAGGAACACGTTCCTCACTTTATTCCCATATAAAAGAAGTTTACAAACCATAGATCCTTCATCCTTCACGCGACTTGGCTGGTTCAGGCTCTCGCCCATTGACCAATATTCCTCACTGCTGCCTCCCGTAGGAGTCTGGTCCGTGTCTCAGTACCAGTGTGGGGGACCTTCCTCTCAGAACCCCTATCCATCGTGGACTTGGTGAGCCGTTACCTCACCAACTATCTAATGGAACGCATGCCCATCTATCAGCGATAATTCTTTAACAAATATTTCCATGTGGAACCCCTGTTTTATGCGGTATTAGTCCGACTTTCGCCGG
>Ga0137310_102154_pt1 | contig 11501 bp, 14 predicted proteins | sample NAcewiD2O_June_2_FD_97183 | JGI IMG/M metagenome (GOLD analysis project Ga0137310, IMG submission 97183) | Mouse cecal microbial communities from Vienna, Austria - N-Acetylglucosamine amended D2O_June | ecosystem: Host-associated > Mammals > Digestive system > Large intestine > Cecum | place...
ATTCCGGGCGATTTTTCAAAAAGGACGCTGAGTGTGTATCACTTAAAACTGTCAGTTATTCAAAAGAGCCAATCCATACAATGGGAGGGCTAACAGTCATACCCGATTGTTTGATTGATGATGTTGTTGTAAGTGAAACAAGCGTATTGTTATTACCGGGTGCAGATACATGGAATGACCCAAAACATGGTGCAATCATTAAAAAGGCAAGCGAATTTCTCTCTATAGGAGCTACGGTTGGGGCAATTTGCGGGGCTACTACTGCACTTGCTAATTTTGGATTGCTGGATAATCGTCGGCATACCAGTAATGGACAGGGTTTTCTTGAAATGTTTTCACCCACCTATAAAGGACAGAGTTTCTATATTGACGAGCCATCTGTAGCAGATAATAACCTTATTACTGCAAATCCTACAGGCTCTCTGTTGTGGGCAAAACAAATCATTGAGCGTTTAGGAGTTTTTCAATCAGACACACTGGAATTTTGGTATGAGTATTTTAGTACCGGGAAAGCGGAATCTTTCTTTGCCCTCATGCAAACATTATCACCTAACAATAAGAAATGATATATCATCAATAATTTTTGATAGGCAGTTAAGGGGCGAACAGTAAAATGAACAGCCCCTTTTCAGCATAAGTAACCTGTTGACACTATTTCCAGTAGAGGAAAGGGGGATTTTTTTATGCCTTGCACGGAAGCATACAAGGAACACATAATGTATACGTTTCATGGCTTTTGCAAAATTGTTATCCGCAATGCAGCTATTACAGCATGGCGTGACCAGCACAGGCGGCACAAAAGAGAAATATCCCTTGAATACCTCACAGAAGAAAAGTTTTACCCTTTAGGCACAACAGACGAATATTTTGAAATACCCCATTACGATATGTGGTCAGACAGTTATCCTCACCAATGGGGAGCTTGCCGCCGTGTTATCTCTGCCAGAGAAGAACCGGGAAATCATTTTCCTTTACTTTTTCGGGCATTACACACAGCAGGAAACCGGGGGAATGTACGGACGCTGCCGGAGTACAACGCATGGTAGACATAGCCGCCAAGAGAGCCGAGGGCAGGGGGAACCCACGCCGGAGGAGTGGCTTCGGTATGCAGTAGAGCGGATCGAGGCCGAGGGGCGTGGCGATTTGTTGAGGTGGTATCCGAATCTATAAGCAAGGGTACATTTTCAAGTCACGGGATTTCAGATAATATCATCATAAAATCGGATTGGAGGTTATCGAAGATGAATGTTACGAGCAGCGGTATTGTAAACGGGGTAATCCAGCCCCAATATGGCGGGCATGGGACGCAATTCAATGAAAACGGCATACCTACTTATTCTTTACCCTTTAAGGTGGAAGATGCGCCGCAGGAAACGGTGTCGATTGCCATTGTCCTGGAGGACAAGGACGCATACCCGGTGACAGGGGGGCGCATGGATACACTGGCTGGCGGCAAACATAACCCGTTTTGAGATCAAAGAGAATGAGAGCCAGACGCCGCCCGATAAACCGCACATATATGAACTTCATGTGTATGCTTTGGATAAGATGCTGGATTTGGAGCGGGGCTTTCTGCTGAATGAGCTTTACCGTGAAATGGACGGGCATATCTTAGACCAGTTTACGCTGAAAGGGATATATGAAAATTAACAGACAGCATTGACAAAATAGCAGAATCGCCGTAAATGGGATCAGACCATTGCGGCGTTTTCTTCTTTATATTTCAAAATGAATATGTTATAATATATTTTGTTCAATAAAACATATTCGAGGAGGAATCATGGAGCAGGTTTCATTGAAGATAGGCGAGCGGCTGAAAGAAATCCGGAATACAAGGCAGCTTACACTGGATGATGTTGCGGAACTGACTGGCGTGAGCAAGCCCATGTTAGGCCAGATCGAGCGTGGGCAGTCCTCGCCCACCATCAATATATTATGGAAGATTTCAACAGGGCTGAAAATCCCACTATCTTTTTTCTGTAAACAGGAAGAAGCGGAATACATGGTCGCCGGGCTTGATGGGGAAAATGTGATCACGGAGGAAAACGGAGGGATGCGGGCTTACCCGCTATTTCCCTTTGACCCGGTAAGGAATGTGGAAGCCTTTTATATTGAGCTGGATGCAGGGGTATGCCATGAATCACTTCCCCATGTGGCGGGTGTGGAGGAATATGTATTTCTTGTGCATGGGACGCTGAAAATGGTAATAGGTGGGAAGAAAGTGCTATTGCAGGAAAAGCAGTCCATACGGTTTGGAGCAGATATTTCCCATGCATACCACAATATTTCAGATAAAGCCTGCGCCGCTTATAATGTGATATTTTATCCGAACAGTTAAAGGAGGAAACGAACAATGTATGAATTGGTACAAGTCAGTGAGAAATGCTATTACATAAACTGCCCGGCAAAGATAGGTGTCTATGCCCCGGACAAGGATAATGTTTATTTGGTTGACAGCGGGAATGACAAGGATGCAGGGAGAAAGGTCAGGCAGATTCTGGATAAAAACGGGTGGAATCTGACGGCAATCCTGAATACGCACTCCAATGCAGACCATATCGGTGGGAACAAATACCTGCAGGGGCAAACAGGGTGCAAGGTTTATTCTGGCGGCATAGAGGCGGCTTTTACAACATATCCGTTCTTGGAGCCGTCTTTCCTTTACGGTGGTTATCCGTGTAAGGATTTGCGGCATAAGTTTCTGATGGCGCAGGACAGCAATGTGACGGATTTTTCGGATGAAAGTTTCCCGAAGGAGATTGAGGTGATACCTCTGCCGGGGCATTTCTTTGACATGGTAGGTTTCCGTATGCCGGACGGTGTGGTATTCCTTGCGGACTGCATCAGCAGCAGGGAAACGCTGGATAAGTATGCCGTATCTTTCATTTATGATGTGGAGGCATATCTGAAAACACTGGATATGGTGGAGGGGATGGAAGCCACTATGTTCGTTCCCGCCCATGCGGAAACGTCTGCCGATATAAGGGAACTTGTCCGATACAACAGGGACAGGGTGCATGAGGTGGCGGAGAGGATTTTATCCATCTGCATGGAGCCGATTTGCTTTGAAAGAATTTTGCAGGAAGTGTTCAAAGGTTATGGGCTTTCTATGAATTTTGAGCAGTATGTGTTGGTGGGCAGCACGGTGCGTTCATATCTCTCATGGCTGAAAGACAATGGGAAATTGGCAGCTACGTTTCAGGACAGTATGCTGTTGTGGCAAAGGTTGTAGTTTTGATAATCCGCAGGTGGCTTGTGAGGCTTATCGGCAAAGTACGGAAAACCTCAAATCCTATATGCAGCACCAGTGGAGCCTTGTAGGAGGAATGGCTGGCACGTTCAGGGAGATGGATTTTGCGGACCGCCGGGCTTTGCAGATTGAAACGGAAGTCTTCTATTCCGGGGAGGCATTTTACCGTTCCATTCAGGAGCAGTGTCTGTATGACTTATGTTTTCTGGATATCCAGCTTTTGGAGCTGGATGGCGTGCAGGTCGGAAAGCAGATCAGGGAGCAGCTTGGAAACGATAAGATCAGCATTGTTTATATTTCTTCTAAAGAAACCTATGCCATGAGCCTGTTCCAGGTGCGTCCCCTGGACTTCCTGATTAAGCCGCTCACCAAAGAGAAAGTGGCTGCTGTATTGGAGCAGTTCATACGGCTGAGTGAAGCCAATAAGAATGAATTTTATTATCATGCAGGGAAGTCAGTCTGCAGGCTGTATCTGGATGAGATACACTACTTTGCCTGCAATGGCAGGAAGGTTGAAATATATACCGGTTCGGGGCAGAAGGAATTTTACGGTGCCATGCGGGAGGTATGGGAGCAGGTGGAGGGAAAAGGATTCTGGATCATCCATAAATCCTATATCGTAAACACAGCGTTTGTTTCGGTTTATCATTACGATTCTGTTCAGATGACGGACGGCACGCGCCTGCCGATCAGCCAGAAGTACCGGAAAGCAATGAAAGAGAATTTAACGGAAAGGTATCAAAGGGGGTGAGGCAGGTGTCTATCGTGAAAAGTCTTGTCATCATACTGGCGGCAGTCCGCATCTGCCTTTATATGCGCTGTTTTTCTGTCTGCATTGGAAAGTGCAGGATTTCCAAGAAAATTGTGACAGCCCTCTTTACAGTGCTGTGGATATTTGAGGGCTTTCTCGTAAGCGTTTCCTATATTGGGCAGGGAATTGCCGCGATGGACCTGTTCTTTTTGCTGGTAGAGATTCCGTTTTTATCAGCAATGTCTTTCTGCTGCCAGGGCAAAGTGGCACGGCGTCTGCTGATGGCGGTTATCCTCCCCACGGTATACTGGATCGGGAAATGGAGCATTGCGTCTGTTCTTTTTAAGACGGTTGCTGACAGCCGCCAGTATTTAATCGTTACATCCATTTCTGTCAGTTTATTTTTTGTTTTTGAGATGATTCTGGAGAAAGCAGGTAAATCCCGGCAGGAGCGGGAGCGTGAGCTGCTGGAGCAGGAGATCCGCATCTATGAGAACCAGTTCGGCATCATAAGGCAGTCGCAGCATAATATCCGCGCCTTGAAGCACGATATGAAGCACCACATAAAAATGCTCACGGATATGGTGTCCGGAGGGGAAACCGAAGAGGCGCTTAAGTATCTTGCGTCAATGGGGGCATTTATGGAGAACAGCGGGGAATATGTCGCCACCGGGAACGAAAAGATTGACAGTATCCTGAATTACATGATCTCAAAAGCAAAGAATTCAGGCGTTGATGTCTCCTGGAAAATCCAGATTCCGGAGCATCTGGGAATCCCCGTTTTCGACATCAATGTGATCTTAAGCAATCTGTTTGAAAATGCCATGAATGCCCTGGCAGATGTAACGGAACCGGCATTCCGCATCATGATGAGATATGACCGGGGCATCCTCTGCATCAGCACACAGAATAATTGTTCCGGGAAAGGGCAGACATCCGGGGCTTCTGCAGAGCATGGGTTTGGGCTGAAAAATATCCGGAGGATTGCAGAGAAGTATCATGGAAGCCTGACGGCAGCGGTCCAGGATGGGGATTTCCACGCCAGTGTCCTCCTGTTCTTGGAAGATGCAGATACAGAATGACTTTCTTTTATATATGACATAAAGTGAGCAGGGAGTCCGGCGGAATATTCCGGACTTCTTATTTTTTACCCGCAAACGTTTAATTTTTGCAATGTGCCGCCATAAAGGGTGCGGTCTGTTATTCTGAAACCATGAATCATATTTTGACAGGAGTGGTGTTTATGGAGGCACAGAAAAAAAGGTATTGCCTGGTTGACGGAATCCGGGGTGTTGCCATTGTCAACATGGCTGTATTCCATTTTTTGTATGATGTGTTTATTGTCTATGGGAAGAACCCGCTTTGGTATGGACTTCCCGCAATCCACATCTGGCAGCAGATGATCTGCCAGACCTTTATTTTCATTTCGGGATTTGTATGGCAGTGGGGGATGGAGGGGAACCTTCGGCGGGGTTTAAGTTTCAATCTGTATGGCTTTGTTATTTCGCTTGTTACCCTTATCATCATCCCGTCGGAAACCATATGGTTCGGGATATTGAATTTTATGGGATGTGCAGTCCTGCTGATGTTCCCGCTCCAGAAGGTGATAAAGAAAGTCTCTCCGGCCTGGGGATTGGGAATCTGTTTTGTGCTGTTTATCCTCTGCAAGCAGATACAGCATGGTTATATCGGGATTGGGGGCGGTATACAGGTTCCTGCAGTATTCTATTCCATAAAGATTCTGACCCCATTTGGTTTTCCTTTTCCGGGCTTTAAGTCAAGCGACTATTTTCCTATGATCCCCTGGATGTTTCTATATCTATGCGGGTATTTTTTCAATGGAATATTCAGGGAGCATGACACATGGAAAGCCGCAGCCCGGTTTAAGGTTCCGGTCTTATCCGCTATTGGGAGCAGGACGATCTGGATTTATCTGCTCCACCAGCCGGTGAGTATGCTGGTATGCAGCCTGGTATTTGGGTAATGAGGATGGTTATGGATATGGTTTTAAGTGTTGAAAATGCTGAAAAATATTACGGAAGGGAGCCAAACTTAAAGAAAGCGCTTGACAGGGTGGATTTTGAAGTAAGTGCAGGTGAGTTTGTAAGCATCATGGGGCCCTCTGGTTCCGGCAAAACGACCCTGCTAAATTGCATCTCAACCATTGATACAATAGATGCAGGGCATATTTATTTGGGTAGTCAGGACTTGGCATCATTGCCACAGCAAAAATCAGCCAGGTTCCGGCAGGAGAATCTTGGATTCATTTTTCAGGATTTTAATCTGCTGGATACCCTCAGCATTGAGGAAAACATTGCACTGCCGCTGGCAATCAAGGATATTCCGGCGAAAGAGATAAAAAGCACTGTCAGAAGGGCATCGCCGTATTCGACACCAAGGGGCGCAGGAACACCCTCAAATACTACTTCGACGTGTCGGACACCCACGAGGGCTACTACGGGAGCAGAGCCGTCCCCATATGGCAGATGGACGGGCGGTACGAGCAGGCAGTCACGGAACGGCTCTCCGACAGGTTTGGCGAGGTGGAGAGCGACAGCCTTGCCGGGGTGCTGATGGAGACGGCAAGGAACGCCGTGGAGGACAATCTACAGGACTATACGGCACAGCTAAAGGAGGATGAGGTGAGGGCGAATCTCCCCACCGTAGACGAACAGATTGAAATGATGGTAGAAGCAGAGGATATGCGGAATGAATCCGCAGGCAAGTCCTCTGCTTCTCCGTCTTTAGGGGGCGGCTATTCGCAGGAGGATATTGACAGCATCCTCATCAAAGGCAGCGGCTTCCAAGACAGCAAGTACCGCATCTACCGCCAATTCCAGAAGCAGGAGGACAGCAAGAGCAACATCGACTTCTTGAAACGGGAGTATGGTACGGGAAGCGGCAATTATCATTTTTCAGACGGGAGAAGCGGTCACTTTGAGTTCAGCGGCAAAGGCTTTGCCATAGACCGTGAGACGGTTTTAACTTGGTCTAAGGCAGAGAAACGCCTGCGGGAGCTGATTAAGAACAACCGCTATTTCAGCCCGAAAGAGAAAGACCGCTACGCCGATTATCTGGAGGGCATCTCTGCCCCGCAGTACGAAATCGACAGCCAGAGGAAAGCGGCAAGGCAGCGTTTCATAGACGCCCACCGTGACCTGCCCCCTGCCGACAAACGGGACACGCTTTCTTTGCGGCTCTCCGACTTCATCCGTGACTTGGACGGCTATGAAAAAAAATCTGCTTGAAAACGTGGGGCGTACCGACTTTGGCGACATGATAACCGAGCAGATGGAGCAGGCTCTCTCCGACCCTGCCACCGTGCAGCAGCTCATAGACTTTCTGGCTCTGGTGCAGAGAAAGACCTCAAGCGTCTACAGCCGCAGCAATGCGTGGCGTTTCACGCAGGAGCTTACGGAGCTTTACCCTCTCTGTTACCTCTACCATGAGGGCGACGTGGTGTATATCGGTGCGGACAAATATGAGATTTCCGACTTAGGCGAGGATGCCGTATCCCTGCGGAATCCAGAGTTCCCTTTGTTTGGCACGGAAATGAGCCGTGCCGAATTTGAGGAAAAGCTCCGTGAGAACCCCATGAACGACCATCTGAAAACGGTCATCACCGAGAAGCAGGAAACACGGTCTCCCGCCGAGGGAAAGGACCGCCCGTATTTCATCTTCGCTGTACCCTTGTCCCAGCTTTTCATCCATGCGGGCAACATTCTTCCAGCCGGGGGCTTTGAGCCGGATTGCCTGTCCCCGGCGCGACACTTCACAGCCCATTTCTGTAAGCAGTTTTAACAGCCCGTCAAAGTCTGCCGGTTTCTGTTCTAATGCCTGGTCAATCATCACGCGGAGCTGTTCCCGGTGGGAGGGCTTCGCCTGATCACCCAGCCACTTGTTATAGCTTTTTCCATGCGGTTTTGGGTCCTCTACAATGGAATAGCCGTTCTCAACACAGATGGTATCGTTGAGCCGCCGGACCGCGTGGGTACTGCCCCAAAAGTTTCGGAATTTCCGGTCACAGTTCAGATTGACCGCGTTCCAGATGATGTGGTTATGGATTAGCCGGGTAATTCCCCTGTCCCATGAAACTCCACCCGGATATACCCATACCGGCTTTTGCAGACTTCCATTTCTGTATCCAATGCCAGATAGTCCCCAAAAATGTCTATCACATGTTCAAATGACATCATAGCAGTCCACTCCTTTCGTAAAACCCTGTTCTGCCGCTATTATCCATGATTCCGGCACATCCGGCAAGTTTACCGTCAAAAAGAAAAGCGGAGGAAGGCGCGGCGAAGAACGCCGTTCCTCCCTCCGCAGATGGAGCAAACTATCCGGTCAGGAGAGCTTGCCGGGATCAGGTCTGCGGTTTCGGAGGCCATGGCGGGGTTTGCCGGGCAGGCCGGGGATATTATAATCCCGGTATATGTGGGCGGTACGCTGCTGGATGAGGTGATTGTAGGTGCCCAGGAGCGGCAGAGCCTGCGGTCGGGAGGGAGGTAGATAGGAATGGCGTTTATACAATATCTGGCGTTTGACGGTACGCCCCTTCCCCTGCCGGATTCCTATGAGGTGCAGATGGTAGATGTCGAGGCGGATTCGGGAGGGGAGACGGAGGCGGGGACTACCCAGCGGGATGTGGTGCGGCTGGGGGTGGTGCGGATAGCGATCTCCTTTTCCGTATCCGCAAAATGGTTACGGCTGCTTACGGGGTTTAAGCAGAGGGAGAAGATCAGCGTGGATTATTTTGATACGGAGACGCTGGCGGTGAAGAATGCGGAAATGTTCATTGACGGATATAAGGCGGGGCTGGTGAAGGATACTTCTTATAAGGGACTTTGGAAGGTGTCGTTTACGTTGAAGGAATTTTAGGGAAACGGTTTGAAATAGTGAATGTTTTTTGATAGGATATCCTGTATAATGAATGATGTGGTTGGAGCTTTGTATCTGCGGGAAATTGTAGTATTCAGAAAGAAGGTGCTGCTTTGAAAGAACAGAATTATATCGGCCTGCCTTTTATGCCGGATGTCAGAGCGATTGCCGAACAAAATAATGTTGCTTTAGAGCGGGTGTTTAAGGGGCGGATAAAAGGCCGTTTTTTGATAGACATAAAGGATCAGGTTATGAAGGACTTGGGCTTGGAAAGCCTTTTGAAATATTATGATTTCCGCTGGTCGGATGAGAGGATGATTACGGGGATAGGGGAGGCGGCAGAGTATGATATCTGCAGGATGATAGTGGGGATACATAGGGCGCATTCTGTTTTTCTTTCGGATGATGAAATACGGAAAAACGAAAGAAGCAGAAGATATAGGCAGCAGCTTGTTTTGGAAACGATGGAAAAAATCAGGCTCCGGTTCTATGGCAGTGTATATTTTAGAAAAAATACGTTGCTACATGGAGAGGAATTTCTATATTATCCATTACCATATGAACTTTTTGCAATGTCGTCTAAAATGAGCGAAATGTTGATGGATGGTCATATCATTCACTGTGGACAATTATATTATGGTGTGGTCTATAACGGGCTCTCGGCATTGTCTTTATTGGAAGGCAATCTGTTGGGGACGGCATATCCTTTATGCCGGGGAGCGATTGAAATGTATATCAAACTTCTGATATTGAATACTCGGACAGAATATTATGATTGGTATGAAAAATTTAGGATGTTTGAGGTTGAATATTCCTGCCGCCAGGCATACCCGGAGGAATTTAGCGCATTGTTTGAAAAGCGTGATTGCCAGGATTCAAAGGCCAGGGCAGATTATCTTCATTTTGGCTGGGTGGATTTTATTGAAGGATACCATGAGACAGTGAGGAAATTTCCATATTCTATTTATGGCATTATTACTTTTCTTAAAGAAAAAAACGAGGATAGAATTTTAGCGTTAGAGCGGCTTGAGTCTTTTTATAAGTCGTGCCATGCGTATACCCATGGCAGCATACAAACGGCAAAATATCCGGTGCTGCATTATTTTGAAATTTCAATTATGCTATACTATGTTATCCGGGATACGTTTTTGTTGATATGTGGGGAAAAGGGTGTAGAGGCGTTAGTGAATGGTGACGATATTATTTCAATGATAGATCGGGATTTTGCGGTTTTATATGGGCAGTACGAAATCCGTTCTACAGACTTGTTTGAAAGGTATTATGCTTCTGGTTCATCATAAAAGTGAACAAAAATTTACTTAAAATGTAAGGGCATCAGTCAAAAACGGCTGGTGCTTTTTCTATGGAATGGGGGTGTTTTCCTATGTACCCGGTGAGCGAGGCGTTCCTGCAGGCGGTGCAGGGGAATACCCGGAATTATTACTGGACGGGGCGGATTACGGAAGGTGCGCATAGCTCAAAAAGGAGCGGGGCAGGTACGAGACGCTCCTCGACATGAGGATGAATAACGAGATACCGAAGGAAGTATTCAGCCGCAAGCAGCAGGAGGTGGGGGAGCGGATTGCGGAACTGGAGCAGCGGATGGCGCAGTACGGGGACGTGGAGCCCGCCACGGAGGCAGATGTGAGCGGCAAGCTGGAAAACCTGCAAATGGCTCGGAGTTTCCGTGATAGTTTGGAGTTTTGCGTGATAGTATACGATAAAATTGAAAAATGGTAGCAGGGGGAAAAGGGTTGTTCAATGGTCCTTTTTTGCTTTCCATTCCCGGAAAATAGTCGTTTCGTGCCATTCGGTAAAAGGCAGAAAAATCCATCCAATGTAATCAGCAGGCACTGCTGCTTTATGGAGTGGAATGCTTTAGACCGGTAAATACTTGCCTTATGGTGTTAAAAACATGAAAACCGCAAGATACATGAAAAGCAGAATAAAATTTCCTGCTATAATTCGGTGAGGAAGGAGGAAGCTGCAATGCCGGGAAATATCAAAAATGTGACAGCGGTAATCGACTATATTGAGAGCCATCTGCATGAAAAGCTGGATCTGGAAACGATTGCGGAAGCTGTACATTACTCAAAATATCATCTGCACAGAATGTTTACAGGTACGGTAGGTTTGACAATCAAGACCTACGCGCAGCGTCGCCGGTTGACTGAAGCCGCAAAACTGCTTGTTTTTTCGGATAAACCAATCCTCGAAATTGCACTCATTGCTGGATATGAGAGTCAGCAGTCTTTTACTGACAGCTTTAAGGCTATGTATAAAAAGGCTCCTAATCAGTACAGGGAGGAAGAAGAATTTTACCCGTTGCAGCTAAGATACGTTTTGAATGAGAATCCTACAAACTTAGAAGGGGAAAGCTGCTGGCAGCAGAAAATTACTTATGCAACAGACGCTGATATCCCGGAATGGATGAAACTGGTTCATCTTGTGATTGATGGTTTCCCGCATCTGGATGAGAGGCAGTATCTTGAACAGCTTAAAGAGTACATCAGGAACAGGCGGGCATTGATCCTGAAAGACACCGATACCGCAGTAGGAATCATGGCATTTAATGAAATGACAGGGAGTATTGACTTTTTGGGCGTGCATCCGCAATACCGG
>Ga0137310_102166_pt1 | contig 11455 bp, 5 predicted proteins | sample NAcewiD2O_June_2_FD_97183 | JGI IMG/M metagenome (GOLD analysis project Ga0137310, IMG submission 97183) | Mouse cecal microbial communities from Vienna, Austria - N-Acetylglucosamine amended D2O_June | ecosystem: Host-associated > Mammals > Digestive system > Large intestine > Cecum | place...
TCGTTATCAGCCGTTGCCGCATCAAAGTCCGCTACCACGGCAACCAGTTCATCATGCAGTTTCCGGATTTCCGTAAGATCCAGTTCCGTGAGGTTTTCGTCATTAACTCCCTGGCCGGCTGCCTCGTCCAGCACTTTTCTGCCGATGGAAATTGCTCTGCTGGCATTGTAATTGATCAGCATCCCCTCTTCCTTCAGCCGGTTTTCCTCCTCTTCCACACGGGCGTCTCCCATCTCGTCGATCGCGTCAAGAAAAGCGGGTGCCACAGCAATAAAGGCATCGGCGTTCGCATAGATGACCGCATGATATTCCTTTGCCTTCTGATACTGATTGTCGGCATAATCATGGCTGCTGCTGATCTCCAAAAAGGTCTCCATCAAAGCCCGCAGCGGCTCCTCCATCTCTTTCACCAGCGTATCCATTTCCCCGTAATCCGGCTCCATATCCGCAAGTATCACGCAATCGTCAAGAATATCCGTATTTTTCCCGTAAACACGGTAGCCATAGGTAAGCCCGGTATCCGGCAGCAGCGAAAATTCCTCCGTATAATCCACCACCTCATAATAATACTCGATGGAATCCATGATCTCTATGATATCATTGTTCAGTTCCACATAATAATTATACTTGATCAGATCCATCTGTTCGAGCGGGATCTCATCCTCCGCATCCCCGGTATCAGCCATGTCCGCAGTATCCTCTGCACCTTTCGCCCCCTTTGCCTCCGTAAAAGTTTCTTTTTCCCCTTTCCGTTTTGCCCTTTGGGGATCTTCCTCCTCACTGCTGCCGCACCCCGGCAAAACCATCGCCATAACAAGCAGCACCGCAACCGCCTTTGTCAAACCGCTCTTTTTCATGATTCACGCCTCCTGTAGATAAAATGTAATTAAAAATGAGATATCTTTTATTCATCCTCCGCCCTTTTCACCCGTTTTCTCTTCTCCTTAAAGAATGGCGGCATCTCCCTACTTCGCAAACTGACTGTTATACAGATTCGCGTAAAAACCGCCCCGGGCAAGAAGTTTTCTGTGGTCTCCCTGCTCAATGATATTGCCGTCCTTCATCACGAGGATGATATCCGCCTCCTTGATCGTCGAAAGCCTGTGCGCCACGATAAAGCTGGTCCTGCCCTGCATCATCTTCGCAAAGGCGTTCTGGATCTTCAGTTCCGTCCTTGTGTCGATGGAGGAGGTCGCCTCGTCCAGGATCAGCATCGGCGGCAGCGCCAGCATCACTCTGGCGATACACAGAAGCTGCTTCTGTCCCTGGGACAGGGAATCCCCGTCTTCACTGACAACCGTGTCATATCCATCCGGCAGACGTTTGATAAAACTGTGGGCATGGGCTGCCTTCGCCGCCCCGATCACTTCCTCTTCGCTGGCATCCTCTCTCGCCATGGCGATATTTTCCCGGATCGTGCCGGTCTTTAACCAGGTCTCCTGCAGCACCATCCCGTAGCCCTCCCGCAGATTGCATCGACTCATCTCCATGATATCCGTCCCGGAAACACTTATCTTTCCGCTGTTTACGTCATAAAACCGCATCAGCAGATTGATCAGCGTTGTCTTGCCGCAGCCCGTAGGCCCGACGATCGCCACCCGCTCTCCCTTTTTCACCTGCAGGTTAAAATCCTCGATCAGACGCTGCCCCGGTACATAGGAGAAGGATACGTGCTCCAAAGCCACGCTGCCGTCGAAATGCTCCACCACCGCCGGGTGCTGCGGGTCCGGGCTCTGGGGCTCTTCCTCGATCAGTTCAAAAATACGGGAGGCACATGCCAGCGCGTTCTGCAGTTCCGTGACCACGCCGGAGATCTCGTTGAAAGGCTTCGTGTACTGGTTTGCATAGCTGAGCAGGCAGGACAGTTCGCCCACTGTCACCGCACCCCCTAAAAACGCCAGCAGTCCCCCGGCGTTTCCGCCGCCGATGGCAAGGCAGGCGCCCAGAATCGCCACTCCCGCATAGACCATATTATTGACGAACCGGGTACAGGGATTGGTCAGCGAGGAAAAGAAAATAGCACGCAGCGAGCATTTCTCCAGCCTGCCGTTGATCTCGTCAAAACGCTCAAGCACCTTCCTCTCCTGTCCGTAGGCCTGCACCACCTTCTGATTTCCGATCATCTCATCGATCAGCGCCGTCTGTTCCCCTCTTGTTTTGGACTGAAGAAGAAACATGTCATGGGTTCTGGTGGCGATAAACTTTGCCACAAATAATGACAATGGTGTCAGAATCACCACCAGGATCGTGATCGCTATATTGATGGACAGCATAAATCCCAGCGTCCCCAGGATCATGATCACGCCGGTAAAAAGCTGGGTAAATCCCATTAAAAGTCCGTCCGCGAACTGATCCACATCGGCAATGATCCGGCTCACGATATCCCCGTAGGAATGCCCGTCGATATACTTTAAGGGGAGTTTCTGGATCTTCTCAAAGGCTTCCCCGCGCACATCCCGGATCACCTGATAGGTGATCTGGTTATTGCAGACATTCATCAGCCACTGCGCCGCTGCCGTCAATAAGATCACCACCGCCATCTTTTTTGCCAGCGGGTACAGGCCCTCGTTTACCAGCCATCCCGTAAAATCCACTTTCCCCGGACCGATGATACAGTCGATCGCCCTGCCGCACAGGATCGGGAAATACAGCGTCAGCGCCACCGTGACAGCCGCCAGCAAGATCGACGCCGCAAGAAGCCACTTATAACTGCCGATATAGGACAACACTTTTTTCAATGTACTTTTTTTCCCTTTATTCATACCAACCTCCATGCCGCTGCTGAGTTCTGAAAGTACTTCTCACACTGCATTCAAGCCCCTTCTTCCCTCTCAAACTGTGAGTAATAAATCTCCTGATACACCTCACAGGATCTCAGCAACTCCTGATGGGTTCCCGCTCCCGCGATCCTTCCGTCGTCCAGCACCAGTATCTTATCCGCGTACATGATCGATGCCGCCCGCTGGGAGACAATAAACACCGTCATATCATCGGACGCGTTCCTGATCGCCTTTCTGAGCGCCGCATCCGTCGCAAAATCCAGCGCCGAAGCACTGTCGTCCAGGATCAGTATCTCCGGTTTTCTCACCACCGCCCGGGCAATGGTCATACGCTGCCTCTGCCCGCCGGAGAGATTTTTGCCGCCCTGCTCGATCTCAAAATCAAGGCCGCCCTCTTTTTTCTCGATAAACTCCTTCGCCTGCGCGATCTCAAGGGCCTCCCACATCCGCTCATCCTCGCCCGGAGTCTGTGCGCCGCTTAACTCTCCGTTGATGCCTGCCCCTTTGACTCCGCCTAAACCTCCTGCGGCGTCCGACTTTTCGTTTCCGCCTAAACCTCCCGTCTGCTCTTTCACCCGATCTATACCATCTGCAGTATCCGTGCCGTCCACGATCCCCCAACGCAGGTTCTCCCGCACGGTCCCGTGGAACAGCACCGCCTTCTGCATCACGATACCGATCTTCGCCCGCAGTCCTTCCAGCGGATAGTCTCTGACATTCCTCCCGCCGATCAGCACCTCGCCCTTTGTCACATCATAAAATCTGGGCATCAGATGTACCAGCGTTGTCTTTCCGGAGCCCGTACCGCCGATGATGCCCACGGTCTGCCCCTTTTCCACGGTAAAATCAATATCGCTGAGCGCCTCCGCACCGGCATCCTGATAGGCAAAATTCACATGCCTGAACTGAATATAAGCGCCCTTCTCAGATTCCCTGTTCCCCGTTTCCTCCTGAGGCAGAGAACTTTTCAGTTCCAGCACGCCGGAAATCCTGTCCGCACAGGCAAATGCCTTTGTCACCGTAATGATCAGATTCGCCAGCTTCACCAGTTCCACAAGGATCTGGGACATATAGTTGACCAACGCGATCACCTGGCCCTGAGTCAGGATCCCGTTATCCACCCGCACCGCGCCGGTCCAGATCAGCACCACCGTGGCGCCGTTTACGATAATATAAGTCACCGGGTTCATACAGGCGGAAAAACGCCCCACAAACATCTGCATTTTCGTCAGCATCCGGTTCTCCCCGGTAAAAGCCTCCAGTTCCTCATCCTCCCGGTTGAAGGCGCGGATCACCCGGACGCCGGTCAGATTTTCCCTTGTCCTGCCCAGCCCCTTATCCAGCCCCGCCTGCACCTTCTTATAGAGCGGAATGCTGATCAGCATGATCCCGAACACCACAACGGAGAGCAGCGGGATCGTCACCACAAAGATAAGTGCCGCCTTCACATCGATGGTAAACGCCATGATCATCGCCCCGAACACGATAAAGGGCGAGCGCAGAAACAGACGCAGCACCAGATTCACCCCGGACTGCACCTGATTGATATCGCTTGTCATCCTCGTGATCATCGCCGCCGTTCCCAGCTTATCCATCTCCGTATAGGACAGGGACTGGATATGGGAAAACAGCGCATGCCGCAGATTCGTGGCAAAGCCCGTTGCCGCCTTCGCCGCGAAATACTGCGCCGTCACGGAACAGACCAGCCCGATCACGGCAAGCAGCACCAGTACGCCTCCCATCTTCCAGATGTGCCCGTAATCCGTCCCGCCGATCCCGGTATCCACGATCTGCGCGATCACCAGCGGCACAAACAGCTCAAAGGAGGCCTCCAGCAATTTAAACAAAGGTCCCAGCACCGATTCCTTTTTATAATCCTTTAAATAAACAAGCAATCTTCTCATACACAACTCCCAGCATATAGTATTAAGATCAAACCGTTCCCATTCACTTTATATCTTTTTTCTGATCTTTTTCTATCTTTTCCCGGTCTTTCTTCCGATCTTCTTTCTCTTTCCTGATCCTTCTTCCCTGTCTGTGATTTCCGCATAACATATCATGCATGCATTTCCATCCCGTTATCCCGGCTTTCCTCAGATAAACTCGATCGCCTCCTGCACATTCCGCACGCCCACCAGCCTGATCCCGGAAATCTCCTGACACGCCGCCCTGTTGCTCTCGGGCAGGATCACCGTGGAAAATCCCAGTTTCTTTGCCTCCTGCACCCGCACCTGCGCCATATTCACGGCACGGACTTCCCCGCTTAAACCGATCTCCCCGAAGACCACCACATCCTCCGGCACTGCCCTGTTCTTAAAACTGGAGGCGATCGCCATCACGATCCCCAGATCGATCGCGGGCTCCTGCACCTTAATACCGCCCGCCACATTGACATAAGCGTCGCAGTCCCCGATCTGCATCTGGATCCGTTTCTCCAGCACCGCCATCAACAGATTGATCCTGTTAAAGTCGATCCCCGTCGCCTGCCGCTTGGGAAAGCCGAAATTCGTCCGGCAGACCAGAGCCTGCACCTCCAGCATGATCGGCCTCGTCCCCTGACTGGAACAGACCACCACCGAACCGTTTGCACCCTCGGGCCTGCCGGAGAGCATAAATTCCGACGGATTTTTCACCTCCGCCAGCCCCTCCTGCCGCATCTCAAAGACACCGATCTCATTGGTGGAGCCGAACCTGTTCTTCACGCTGCGCAGGATGCGATAAGAGGCATATCTGTCCCCCTCGAAATACAGCACCGTATCCACCATATGCTCCAGCACCCTTGGCCCTGCCACGGTGCCTTCCTTTGTCACATGTCCCACCAGAAAAATGGAAATCTCCAGTCCCTTTGCCAGCTGCAGAAAACGCCCCGTCACCTCTCTGACCTGGGATACGCTTCCCGGCGCGGAGCCGACCTGCTCCTGATACATCGTCTGGATCGAGTCGATGATCACCACCGCAGGCGTATATTTCCTTACCGCCTCCTCCACCTCATCCACGTTCGTTTCGCAAAGCAGCGACAGGGAATCGGAAAAACTGCCGAGCCGCTCCGCCCGAAGCCTGATCTGCTGCAGAGATTCCTCCCCGGATATGTAAAGCACCTCCTTTTTATCCTCCGCCAGATGCCTGCATACCTGCAAAAGCAGCGTGGATTTCCCGATGCCCGGATCTCCGCCCACCAGCACAAGGGAGCCCTTCACAACGCCGCCCCCCAGCACCCTGTCCATCTCTTCCATACGGGTGGAGAACCGCTCCTCACTGCCGCTTGCGATCTCCCGCAGCTTCACCGGTTTATTTTTACCGGAAACATGGGAAAAAGAGGCTCCCGCGCCTCTCATTCCCGGTGCCGGAGAAGTTCTCACCTTCTCCTCCACAAAAGTATTCCATTGTTTACAGCCGGGACACTGCCCCAGCCACTTGCTGGACTCATAACCGCATTCCTGACAAAAGAACACGGTCGCCTGCTTCCCTTTCGCCATATCGCCACCTTTATTTCCACATCAGCGTCCGCCCGGGTTTACGAAGTGAATCCCGCAATGCGGACTCTGACCGTTATTTTACCGTAAAGGTAACCTTCTCTTCCTTCCAGCCCGCAGAGACGGTATCTCCGCTTTTTACTTTATCAGACAGGATCTCCTCCGCCAGAGCGTCCTCGATCACGGTCTGGATCGCCCGGCGCAGAGGCCTCGCCCCCATCTTTAAGTCCGTATATTTCTCCACCAGATGGCTTTTCAGCGCAGGCGTGATCTTCAGCGTGATATCCATCTGCTTTTTGCTGCGCCGGATCAGATTTTCTGACAGAAGTGTCACAATTTCCTTCATATTTTCCTTATCCAGCTGATGGAACACCATGATCTCATCCACCCTGTTGATGAATTCGGGCTTAAAGAGTTTTTTCACTTCCTCCATGACATTCTTTTTCATGGTCTCATAATCCTGATCCTTCGTGGTTCTGGAGGAAAAGCCCAGATTCTTCGGCTCCACGATCCGCTTCGCCCCCACGTTGGAGGTCATGATCAGGATCGTATTCTTAAAGCTTACCTTCCTGCCCTTAGAATCGGTGATATGCCCGTCGTCCAGCACCTGCAGCAGAATATTGAACACATCCGGGTGCGCCTTTTCGATCTCATCGAACAGCACCACCGAATAGGGATTTCTGCGCACCTTTTCACTGAGCTGGCCGCCTTCGTCAAACCCCACATAACCCGGCGGGGAGCCGATCATCTTGGACACCGAATGTCCCTCCATATATTCCGACATATCCACCCGGATCAGCGCGCTCTCCGAGCCGAACATGGCCTCTGCCAGCGCCTTGCTGAGTTCTGTTTTTCCTACGCCGGTGGGGCCGAGAAACAGAAATGACGCAATGGGCCTGTTCGGATCCTGCAGCCCTACCCTGCCCCTGCGCATGGCTCTTGAAACGGCGGTCACCGCCTCCTCCTGTCCGATCACCCGCTTGTGCAGGATGGACTCCAGTTTCATCAGCTTCTCACTCTCTTTTTCCTCCAGCTTCTGCAGCGGGATCTTTGTCCACATGGAAGTGACCGCGGCGATATCCTCCTTTGTCACCACATAGCTTTTCTCCATCCGCTCCCGCTCCACTTTCTCCTTCAGGCGGTTATATTTTTTTACCAGTTCATCCTGCTCCTGCTTTTGCTCACTAGCCTGCAGATACGCCTCAAAACGGATGGAACGTTCGATCTTGATATCCAGCTCCTTGATCTTCGCCTCCAGTTCATAGAGTTTCTCCGGCGTTCTCATGATCTTCAGCCTTGCTGCCGAAGAAGCCTCATCGATCAGGTCGATGGCTTTATCCGGCAGCCTTCTGTCGTTGATATAACGGCTCGATAAACGCACCGCGGCAACCAGCGCATCCTCACGGATCGTCACCCGGTGATGCTCCTCATACTTGGATACGATCCCTTTCAGGATGGCGATCGCCTCCTCCTCCGTGGGCTCCTCCACCGTCACCGGCTGGAACCGCCGCTCCAGCGCCGCGTCCCGCTCCACATATTTTCTGTATTCCTCTATGGTCGTGGCGCCGATCAGCTGGATCTCCCCTCTGGCAAGGGAAGGTTTTAAAATATTGGAGGCATCAATGGCACCTTCCGCGCCGCCGGCGCCGATCAGCGTATGCAGTTCGTCCAAAAACAAAAGTACGTTACCGCCGGCAATGACTTCCGCGATCACCTTTTTGATCCTCTCCTCAAACTCGCCGCGGTACTTGCTGCCCGCCACCATGCCGGAAAGATCCAGCACCAGCACCCGTTTATCCTGGATCGTAAAGGGCACGTTTCCCGTCACAATACGCTGCGCAAGGCCTTCCACCACCGCGGTTTTGCCGACGCCGGGCTCCCCGATCAGACAGGGATTGTTCTTTGTCCTTCTGCTGATGATCTGGATCACCCGCTGTATCTCCGCCTCCCTGCCCACCACCGGGTCCAGTTTCCCTTCCTTTGCAAGGGCTGTCAGATCCCGGCTGTACTGTTCCAGCGTAGATCCCTTCTTCTTCTGCTGTCCGCGCCCCTTCGCCAGATCCGTCTTATATAAATTCGGGTCCTCCCCGATGGCATACAGGGTATCCGCATAGATCTTCTGTGCCGACATGCCCATTGTCGTCAGAAGCCTTACCGCCACATTATCGCTCTCCTTGATCATCGCAAGAAGCAGATGCTCTGTTCCCACAAGATCGGAATGAAAACGCTCCGCCTGCCTGCCTGCTTCCTCCAGCAGAATCTTTGCCTTCGGTGAATAGCTTTCCCTCTCCTTGATGATCACGCTGACTTCCGGCACGATATAATCCTGAATCAGCTGCAAAAGCCGGCTTTCGTCCAGTCCGTTCTCCGCAAGGACTCTGGACGCCACACTGCTTTCCTCCCGGTAAAGCCCGAGCAGAATGTGCTCCGTTCCGATATATCCCTGCCCCGATTTGCGCGCCGCCTTCGCCGCCCGCTGTAAAACGGATTTCGCTTTTTCCGTATAGGGTGACTGCATTTTGCACCTCCATCTCAAGTCAGCAGGCGCCAAAGTAGTGCACCTGCTGACCTTTCATTACTTATTTTTATACATCCTCATCCATATCTATGAATGAAAAATCAAGTCCGTCCTCATCCCCCGCCAGGAAGTTTTTAGACTTCCATTCCACGTCTTTTCTGGCGGAACTGCGGGGCGCTGCTTTTTCCTGTACCGCAGGACTTCTTTTCATCTGCGGGGAAGACTGCTGGTTCCTTGTCCTTGCGCCCGGAGCAGCCGGTTTTCTCGGTGCTTCCGCCTCCGGCCTTCTCGCCTGCACGGAACGCTGTCCGCCTCTGCCCTCTGTCTCCGGCCTTCTCTGTGAAGCGGAAGGCCTTCTTTGCGTTCCCCCTTCCGCCCTGCGCGAAACCGCCCTTGCCTCACCGCGGGATGCCTCTCTGCCTCTTAATTCCGCATCCTCTCTCGGCCGCCTCCTTACCGGAGGTGCCTCACGAAAATCATCGTCGTCATCATCGTCGTCGTCATCGTCATCGTCGCCGTCTTTTATGTCATGATACTTAAAGCCGAAAAATCCTGCCGCAAAGAGCGCAAATACAAAAAGAACCGCAAGAACGATCACGACAATCCTCATCTTATTGATCTCATTATCCTTGATCTCCAGATTACTGGTATTCATTTCGTCAGCCTGCATCAGCTGTTCCAGCTTATAGCGCTTCTGTGCGATATTATCATGGATATACCAGCAGTCAACCCCGTCCTGATCCGGCTCGAAAAACAGTTCATAATCATTATTCGGTACTGCCGTCTGGTCTTCCGCCGGCATATCGCCGTAGATATCCTCCAGTTCGTCCGCACCGCCCTCCGGTGTTTCATCCGGTGTTTCCTCCGGCGTCTCCTGTGCCACAATCTCTCCTGGTTCCACATAATCCGCACTGATATAACCTGTCACATTCGAGCCGTTATTGATAAAATTCACCTGATACCAGGTTCTTCCGCTGCTGTCCGAAGAGGTACCGGTCAGAGTCACCGCTGCGCCGCTCTGCAGTTTTGCCACTACGCTTCCGTTTGTAGAAGCTTCCGAGCGCACATTCACGTTATCCTGTGTTACCGTAGCCGCCTGCGAGGGTATGGATTCCACAGTGGAAGACGCCGCTGTTTCCACCGGCTGCGTCTGCACCGTCGTGGTAACCGCCGTTAATTCGCCCTCTTCCTCCGGCGCTTTCTCCACGGTATCCGAACGCACATAGCCCGATACATTGTTAATACTGACCTTACACCATGTTTTTCCGTCAGCCCCCTGTTCCTCGCTGTACACAGACAGCCTGTCCCCCGCGTTTACCGCGGTCATCACCTCGCTGTCCGTGCTTGCCGCGTTGCGCACTCTCGTATTATCGCTCTTAACGACAACCCAGTATGCCTTACTCACCGAACTGTTCAGATACAGTATGCAAAACATGCACAATACCGTTAATATAAAACCTCTGACTAACCTTTTCCCTCTCATGTACAACCTCTCTTACTCTCTTATCATATTTATAAGTTATTCCTCGTAAGATCCTTCGGCCTCCGCCCTCCGGCAGCCCGGGCTCCCTGTCGGGAATCCCAGAATCTTACAGTTCCATTATAGTATTTCCTATATCATGGCGCATATACTTATTTTCAAACCGTACCCATTCCGTTGCTTCATATGCATTTTTTCTTGCCTCCTTCAGATCCGCGCCCTTCGCGGTGATCCCCAGAACCCTGCCGCCGTTTGTGACAAGGGTCCCTTTTTCGTCAAATTTCGTGCCGGCATGGAAACAGTAGTATCCTTCCTCTCTCTCAAACCGCTCAAGCCCGGATATGGGAAGCCCCTTCTCATAGTGAAGCGGGTAGCCGTCGGAAGCAAGCACCACACAGACCGCCGCGTTGTCTTCAAATTCCAGTTCCGTCTCGTCCAGCTTTCCGTCTATGCAGGCTTCCATCACTTCCAGAATGTCATTTTTCATTCTGGGCAGCACCACCTGCGCCTCCGGATCTCCGAATCTGGCATTGTACTCCAGCACCTTCGGTCCCTTCTCCGTCAGCATCAGTCCGAAGAAGATCACCCCTTTGAAGGCTCTGCCCTCCGCCGCCATGGCATCAACGGTCGCCTGATAGATATACTTTTTACAGTATTCATCCACCTCTTCCGTGTAAAAGGGACTGGGCGAAAACGTACCCATGCCGCCGGTGTTAAGCCCCGTGTCGTTATCTCCCGCACGCTTATGGTCCTGCGCCGAGGACATAATCCGGATGGTCTTCCCGTCCACGAAAGACAGCACCGAAACTTCCCTTCCGGTCATGAACTCTTCGATGACCATCCGGTTTCCGGCGTCCCCGAACTTCTTATCTTCCATAATGGTCCTGACACCCTCTGCCGCTTCTTCCGGTGTATTGCAGATCAGCACGCCTTTTCCCAGCGCCAGGCCGTCCGCCTTTAACACGATCGGGAAAGATGCCGTCTCTAAATAGGCAAGCGCTTTCTCCGGATCATCGAAAGTCTCGTATGCAGCCGTGGGAATATGGTATTTTTTCATCAGGTCTTTGGAAAAAGCCTTGCTGCCCTCCAAAACCGCCGCCCTCTTCCGCGGGCCGAAGGTACGGATCCCCGCCGCCTCCATCTCATCCACCAGACCGCCCACCAGAGGATCATCCATACCGACGATCACCAGATCGATCCTTTT
>Ga0137310_102169_pt1 | contig 11441 bp, 10 predicted proteins | sample NAcewiD2O_June_2_FD_97183 | JGI IMG/M metagenome (GOLD analysis project Ga0137310, IMG submission 97183) | Mouse cecal microbial communities from Vienna, Austria - N-Acetylglucosamine amended D2O_June | ecosystem: Host-associated > Mammals > Digestive system > Large intestine > Cecum | place...
AGCTGATGACCCAGGAACAATACGAGAGCGCCATCACCTTCTATCAGACAGCGCAGGCGATCTATATCCGGCTGGAGCTGGCAGATCTGGCGGACGGACTCAACAGTAAGATCGGGGCGGCCCGGGCCGGCATCGAGGCGATCCAAGAGTCAAAGGCGGCAGCGGAATCGGAATCAGCGGCAGAGGAAGAGTCTCGCAAGGCGGAGGAGGCCAAAAAACAGAGCGAGGAATTCGGGCCATGGATGCAGACAAGATAGAAATGAGAACATGCAGGGAGGAAGTATGGCACAGTACGGATATATCCTGAATCAGGAGAAACAGGAAAACAGGGCAGGCGCCTATAAGAAGAGGGACTTGGAAAAGATGACCCTGTTTCATCTCAGGGAGATCTGCCGGAAGGAGCATCTGGTGGCGCCGCCTTCCTGGAGGGCAGACCGGGAGGGGCTTATCCGTCTTATCATGAAGTTCAGAGGGAGGAAGGAGTACCGCCATATCCAGTCAGGGGAACCGGAGGGGTTTAAGCGGCTTCAGGAGCAGATAAACGAAAAGACAGTCCATATATTACGGGATAGGAAGACCCGCATATCAGGGACGATCATCCTTTATAAAGGAGCGGGCATTAATGAACTGGATGGTTATCGATTTCAGTCGGAAGGGGATATCTACGAGGGAAATCTTCTTTTAGTGGATGAAATCTTTCAGATCTATACCTGTTTTTATATCCGTCAGGTAGATGGGGAGCATTACCTGTTTAAGGGAAAGGATGTGCCGGTGCGGCCACTGGGAAAGCACCAGTATTTTATCTTGTATTTTCCCAATGAGAGGGATTCAGAGTTTTTCTACGACTGCTATTATGGCAATCCGGCCATGGTCCCGGGATATATTGAGGGAATCAGGATCCCGCTTCTGGATATTGAGGAGAGGGAGCTGACGGATGCGGATCTTCCCCTGGTTATTGATTTTGGAAGTTCCAACACTACCATGGGGATCTCCATGACAGACGGGACTATCCGGAGGGCCGTTGATCATGGAAGCGGACTTATTCCAAGCATCATCGGGGTAAAGGAGATCCGGGAAGACAGACTGCGGTTTGTCTTCGGGCATGACGCTTTGAGCTTGTATCAACAGACGTACCAGGACGAGGATGTGACCATCTTTTATGATGTGAAAAGGTGGGTCAGCGACGCGGACCGAAAAGAGAGCGTGATCCTGAAAAACGGTTATAAATACCAGATCCCCAGGCGGGATATGCTGCGCGCGTATCTGGACTATCTTCTGGAACTGGCCAGCCAGCAGTTTAAATGCCGGTTTTCCAACATACAGCTATTAGCGCCTATTCGCCAGAAAGAGAAGTTTCAGCAGCTGTTCAAAGAGCTTTTGCCGGAATACACGGTAAATTGTCAGCTGGACGAGGGGATGGCGGTGCTGTTCCATGACATCCATCAGCTGATCAGTCAGAACCGGTATGAGCAAAATCGGTGGTATCACGCCCTGCTCATTGACTGTGGGGGAGGGACCACAGATCTGACATCCGGGCGGTTTCGGATTGATAACAACCGGGTTTCCTATATCATTGACCTGGAGACCCGTTATGAGAACGGGGATACGAATTTCGGAGGCAATAACCTTACCTATCGGATCATGCAGATGTTAAAGGTATCTATAGGAGCCTGTCTCAATGGAGGCAGCGCCCCAAGGTTTGCCACCCGGGAAGGGGATGACCCTTACGGGGAGCTGGAGGAGGCATACAGGAAGGCGGAGGCCATGATCCCCACCAGATTCCGGGAGTATGAGGAGCAGGGCAGGGAGCAGTATTTTGTGGTAAAGAATAACTACTATTATCTGTTTGAGACGGCGGAAACCATAAAGAAGAAGTTTTTCCAGCCGGATTTTCGGTATGAGCTGACAGTGTCCACACAAAAGCAGGAGGGGAAAAAAGACAGCGTGTTTCTGGACAGGTGGAAGCTGGCTGTCCTTAAGGATGGGCAGCTGGGGCATCTTACACAGCCCCTGGAGATCCGGCTGTACCTTAACGAGGTGGAAGAGCTGCTGCGTCCCGAAGTCTATCAGCTGATGGAACATTTCCTGGATGAAAAATTTTGTCAGGGAGAACTGCAGAACTACGAGATGATAAAGCTGACAGGGCAATCCTGCAAGTCCAGTCTTTTTACGGAGGCCCTAAAGCAGTATGTTCCGGGAAAACTGATACAGGATACGAAAAAGGATAAGGAAGGCACAGAGCTTAAAATGTGCTGCCTGGAAGGGGCCCTGGCCTATTTCCTCAACTGCAAGCTGGGGTATATGAAGATGAGTCAGAACTATCAGGTAGGCTCCCTGCCTTACGAGATCATGGCGTTTACCCATGAAAACAAGGAGAAGGTGCTGATAAAGAGCCTGGATCCGGAGGATCATATCGGATACATCTCCAGGTTCCGGGTCGGAAAGCAGCTTGACCTGTATCTCAATGACAGCAGGGGAAACCGGCTGAAAACCTACTATTTTGAGTACGATACCACAAAGTTTGAGAGAACGACCCAGGAAGCCATTGATCAGGCGTACATGGGTACTGTGATTCAGGAGGAGACGGACATCATCGTGGAGGGGGAGATGAAGTTCTTTGTTTGGGTATCGAAACCAAGATGGGGATTTATGGTCCTTCCGGTTTTGAGAGAAGGGGAGCTTTTGTATAAGGGGAAAGAGACCTTCTTTGACTTTGAGGACGATACCTGGGAAATGAACTTTTTTGATGGGAGAAAGTAGAGGGGTGTTATGGACCATATGGAACAGATGAAGGAGATGATTCACAGAGAGATCCAGTCTATTGAAGGACTTGAAGAACGGGTAGCATTTAAAGAGATGATAGAGGGCGTATTCTTGGCGTTATATGAGGCCAATGAAACCATGTATAAACGGCTGGAATCCCGGGTCATGGATGAACTGGCTTATGATATAAACCGTTATCAGATCAAGACCGGACTGGTAGAGCGGGCCTATCTGGATCAGTCCCATCATTCAATGGCGGCGGTGTGTCAGGAGGATCTGGAAAAACCTATTTATAAAGCCTCGGATCTGCGTGAAAAGATAGAAAACCAGGGAGAGGCGTGCCTGACAACGGTATTTGTCCAGTGTGATGCTCTGGAACTGAAAAATTTTTATAAAGACCAGGGCTCCTTTACCGGAATTTTATATGCCGAAAAGGAGTACCCGGTTCCGGTAACAGCTAAGATGACGAGAAGATACCTGTCAGAAATAGAACATCTGTATCATCTGTTTATGAAAAATGGAGTCCCCTGGAAGACGGTCAACGCCCCCTATTTTTTTAAGATGGCGGACATCTGTATTGGGAATATTCCGGAGGAGATACCGGACGATGTGCCGGTGACAGGGTTGGGGATGGATTTTGGAGCATATAACCCATATATCCATTATGACATGGTTCCCATATGGAATATTCGAAGGCTGAAATTAGACAGTGTGGGCTTTCCCGTGGCGTGTGAGGATCACGAAAACTATGAGCATACCATCTCTGTCCGCCAATACGGAGCAGAGCACGCGTACCTTGTGGAGGACAGAAGCGGGATCCGGCATATACGGCAGAATGGAGACAGGCTTTTGATTACGGGAAAAGCCGCTAATGCGAAAAAGTGGGATGTGTACATGATACAAAATGGCCAGGAACACAAGATAGACCGCTATACCTATCCGGTTATGGAGAACTTTAGGAAGGATGGGTTTGCGGAGCGGTTTAAGATCCGGGCCGGACAGCCTGTTAAGACAAAAGGGGAGTTGCGCAGGTTTATTCTGGGATTTGGGCTGGAGGACTACATAGAATACCAGGACTGCGGGTTGGAGGAGCCGGGAAGCGGAAGGGGAGAAACCTATCCTATGAATTTTTTTATGCAAGAGGAAGTGAGAGAACAAAAGGGAAAGCGTCTTTTGCGTCTCTATTTCAGGCCGAAAAGCCAAAAGGAGTGGCTTTTGAGAGACGTGGCGAGTTTTATCACATCCGAAGTCCAGGAGTTATATCCAGAATACCAGTGCGAAGGAGTGCTGCTATGAATTATCTGTGGGAGGTTATGGTGAGCGCCAGAATCCAGGGGATTTCGGAGGGGTGTATAGCTTTTCGCAAAGCGAAACGATACAGTCCCTATATGGAGGTTTCCTGCCCATGTCTGAATCAGGCGTATGTAGAGACAGGCGGATATACCGAGGTGGAAGTCAATCCCTATTACCGGTTTTTTGACATATTTAAAGAACTGTATCATCCCCAGATGACCGAATATGGTCAGCTGCGGGAAAGTCTGACAAACCTGATCTTTCATCAGCTGGCGGAAAGCGACGCCGTGTCGGGGATGACAAAGGAAGAATATTATAAAAAGCTGCTTTATCATGATTTTTCCAGTCATCTGTTTGGGGAAATCATGATGGAGGAGATGAAGCTTTTTGACAGAGAGGAAAGAGAGATTATCTTAAGCGGGCTGCTGCGGCAGTACCAGACAGGCAGCTCTTTCGATATCTTTAAAGATATGATGGAGGAGCTGATACCAGACAACATCGTATACCGCAATAATGATAATTTCGAGGAGATTATGGTCTTTATCGGCCAGAAGCAGGAAAAGAAGATTGAGGACAAAATGGATTTTCTTATCCAGATGTTTGTGGACATCCCTTATCATGTAGAGCTTTATTATGAGTATCATTTTGGCATCATCGGGATTGAGGGGACCATGGAGATTGAGGAGATCGCCCTATGCTAGAGAATATAAGTTCCTGCCACAAAAACGAAGGGAAAGGAGCCTGCAATGTTTCAGTACATATATCCCAGATTTCAGAAGAAACGGCTGCTGCGGGCCGAGATGCTGGAGCAGCTTCGGGATTACCCAAAGACCATCGTGAACCTTATATTGAAAGAGACAGCGGACGGTATTGTGTCGGGGTGCGGACTTACATGGGAGAATGAGGAGCTGACAGTGGGACCGGGGATGGTCAGCAGGCATGGACAGCTCTATCTTATGAATGACGCCCAGACTGTGCCGTGCAAAGCGGAGGATAGAATAAAGTACCTGAAAATACGGTTTGGCAAGGAACAGAAGGAAGCGGGATTTGTGGCCGGGACCGGGGAGATCATTCTGGAGAACCAAAAGGCGGACTCTTCCTGCGAGATGGAGCTATGCCGTTTCCGCCTGCAGAACGGAGCCAGGCTTAGGTGCCGCTATGAGAATTTTGAGGACTATTCGACCGAGTATGACACAGTGAATCTTATCCATGTCCCCTATGCGGCAGAGGGGAAAAGTACCATGGCTCCAGGACTCTTAAAACAGTACGCCGGAGAATTGCTGGCAGCAGGAGCATCAGATGTCATGGATGTGACCTTTGCCATGAATATTCTGGCCCAGGACGGAAGGGTATCCCTGGACTATATTTTGCTGTATCTGGAAAGAAGGCTGAACAGGAAGCCGGATGGCCGGGACAAAAAAGAGGTGTATCTGGCTCTGCTGGAACTGTTAAAAGGACAGGGACCGGGGAACTGGGATGACAAGGGCAAAAAGCGTCAGAATAACCGGGAGATCATGTTGGTTTGAGTCTTTGTGTATCCGCTGTGGACCGCGCAATCATGCCATGAAAATCCGGCGGCGGGATTTTCAAAGAAAAATGGAAGGAGATGTAATCTATGGGAGGTCAATTTAGGGTAAAGGACGGGGATGGGCTTATTTGTTCCTTGGGGAGTATGGACAGCAGCATATGCGTCCCGGTCTGCCATGTAGACCGCATAGCAGGCAAAAATGGAGCAACGGTCAATGACTGCAAAGCGGGAGTAAATATTCTCCCCTTTGGCGTATGCCAACAGCCGCCGACACCGAAGCCATGTGTACCTGTTATCTTAAGCCCATGGCTTATGGGAGACAGTACCGTAAAAGTCAATGGCGAAGCGACTTTGCTTAGCACCGGCATTCTGTCCTGCGCGTGCGGCGGAATCATCAGGATCAAACAATAGGAGGGAATATGGGATTAGTAAAGACAAACCTGGACATGGTGGGTGTCTTACAGGTGTTTGGCATGAGTCAGGAGGTAAACGCCCATGGAAGGTGCTGGCTGGAGGGCATTGTTGCGGATGGGTGCAAGGATGATTTTGTAAAAGAGAACAACAGCCAGAAGCGGGTAACGGTTACCGTAGGGGAGACGACGGTGTTTGCCGGCGTAATCAATCAGATTTCTGTCTATCAGGACGGGAATGTATACAAGTTTAAGATTCTGCTGAACACATGCAGCATCCTTATGGATCTGAAGAAGAAGAGAAGATCCTTTCAGAATAAGGACATGACTTATAAAGAGCTGGTTCAGGAGATTGTGGGCGCTTATGAAGGCGGAGATGTGATTGACAACCTGTCAGGGGGCAAAGAGACCGGCACCCTGTTAGTCCAGTATGATGAGACAGATTGGGAGTTTCTGACGCGGCTGGCATCCAGATTTAATGGAAGCATCCTGCCTGCCGGTGAATTTGGCGCGCCAAAACTGTTTTTTGGGGCAGTGAAGGAAAAGCATATGGGAGAACTGGGGCAGTATTCTTATTCCATGGAGAAGACCCTTCTCCAATATAAAAAGTGGAATGAAAACGGATATGCGGATTACATGGAATCGGACTCGCTTATGTTTAAGGTAGAGAGCCGTGAGTATTATGAGGTGGGTTCTGGCATTATGTACCGCAACGCGCAGCTTTACATAGGAAAGATGGAAGCAGAACTGGTAAAGGGAGAAGTTATATTCCGCTATGAACTGCGCACGAAACAGGGCATGGGGCAGCAGAAACGGTATGCCGACCGGCTTTCCGGGGCGTCCATAGAGGGGGAAGTCCTGGAATCTGTGAAAGATAAGATAAAGGTTAAATTGGAGATTGATGAAACCCAAGATGTGGGAACGGCATGGGAATTCCCCTACCAGACGATGTATACAGCCGACGGCCAGGGCGGATGGTACTGTATGCCGGAAAAAGGAGACCGGGTAATGATCTATTTTCCCAGCGGAACAGAAGCGGATGCCGCCGGCAGCAGTTCATCCAGAAACCTTGAAACGAATAAACGCACAGAAAGTCCGCAGATCAAGTTTTTCCGCACGATTTATGGAAAAGAGATCCGATTTACGGAGGAGGCCGTGGAGATCATCTGCACAGACAGAGACAGCGGAAAGGTAAAGTCCAGGATCGTGCTGCATCAGGATAGGGGGATTGAACTGTTCAGCAAAGACAAGATCTCTATGTCAAGCGGCAAGGGGATCCGTCTGGAGGCAGAGGATGAGATCGAACTGCTGGCGTCAGACATGATACGGCTTCACTGCAAAAAGAGCAGGATCCAGATGGACAGCATGATTGATATTGCCGGACCGGATGTAAGGATCAATTGACGGGGGAGCGTTAAGGATGGAATATTTCTTGATGGATCAGGACACGCGAACATTGGCAGGCGCAGGCGTGGATTACCGGGATGCCGGTTTTTTGGGGAGCGAGCCTTTTGTCACCTGGTTAGATTTTGATGAGGAAACAAAACTGCCGGATTTTTTACAGGGAGAGCAGAGAGGCAGAGCGATTTTTTGTGTATCAGATGAGATGAAGGAGATTTTGGACAATTATGGCTGTCTAAAGGAGACTGTCCCGGTATTTCTGACTGACACCCAATATCGGGAGCAGAAAGTGTACTGGAAGATAGAGGCAGAGGAAGCAGACTGCTTGAAACAGGACTGGTTTGCGGACAAGCAGCACATGACATTTGAGTCGGAGCCGCCAAAGGGCAGATATCTGTTCCAGGCCGGGAACATCAAAAAGAAGTATCTGATGGTATCCCTGGAACTGGCGGAGAATCTTCTGAGGAGGCATATGTACGGGATTCAATTTTATCCGGTCAGGAGGCGGAGCGGGGATGGAACTTTATGAGAATGTAGGGGTGGATCTGCCGGCTCCTTTGGAATCGCTGTCAGAGCTCTCTTTTTGGCACAAGGCAGACGACCATGGATATGGGAAACTTACCGGGTTTATCCATGAAGAGGATGTGGATACATGGGCGCAGATGGCGGACGGAGCAGGGCTTACGGTCTATGACATGAAGGGCGGGAAGAATCGTGTATTTGCCGGTCTTATCACCAATATACAGGTTAGAAAGGGCAGACAGCTGCGGATTGAGATGGAGTTTGCCAGCCGTTCCGTTCTGATGGATATCGAAAAGAAGAGCCGAAGCTTTCAAAAGACAGGGGGTACATTTGAAGACCGTTTGTTAGCGATAACCAGGGAACACGGCGGGGATTTTATGGACAGGAGTAAAAGCGGGAAGACTATCCGGATCCCGTATATCCAGCTGGAAGAGACTGACTGGGAATTTATAAAGCGGCTGGCATCCGCGGCAGGAGAGCACATATGCCCGGGGATAAAAGGAGACATCCCCCAGGTCTATATGGGGTTTGGAGACGGGGGAAAAGAGGGAACTTTCTCTCTGCCTGAAATGGTGGAAAAGCAGGTAAAGGAAGCCCTCTGCTTTCAGCAGTATAAAGGCGGGACGGAACAATCGTTTCTTTTGTGCAGAGTTAAGAGCTATGACCGGTATCAGGTTGGCGACCAGATCCGGTGCGCCGGTATGTTTTTGCAGGTACTGGAGGTCCATGGATGGATGGAGCATGGGGAATGGATATACCAGTATGGCCTGGGACAGAAAAAAGGACAGCCTTTGCTGGAACGGAAAAACAAGGCCCTGAAGGGAAAGACGCTGATGGGAACAGTCCTTACGGTGGGAAAGGACCAGGTAAAGATCCATCTGGATATTGACAAGGAGCAGAAGGAAGCGGACGCCTTCTGGTATCCGTTTAAGCGGATAGACTGGTACTGTATGCCGGAGCTTGGAGCCAGGGTGGGGCTGTACCTTCCGTCTGATGATGAAAGCAGGGCTTATGTGACCGGAGTACACAGGACGGACGGGGAGGAGAATGAGAAGAGCCAGGATCCCCAGGTGAAATACCTGGGAACACAGCCGGGGAAGGAATGGAAGTTTTCACCGGAGGGCATCCAGTTTCATGGAAGCGAAGGAAGGATCTTTATGAGGCTGGATGAGGAGGAAGGCATACAGATCCAGAGTCAGGATAATATTTCCATGACATCCCAGGGCGGCATCTTCTTTCGGGGGGATCAGATCGAGATCGAGGGCGGGGAGAGAGTGCTTCTCCATACAAAACAGACATTTATTGTGATGGATTACAAGGTGCAGATGAAAGGGTAAGGGGAATGGAACAGATCTATGCTGAAAAAATCATAAAGATGCGCAGGGCCATGGAGGAGAAGGAGGAAGAACTTTCCGGAAAAGGGAATCCGATTGAAGACGGTTATGTCCTGGTGCGCTATGAAAAACTGGAACTGGAAGAAAAGGAGATCATGGACGGAAGGGCTTTCATGGTCCTGCCAAAGCAGTTTAAGCCCATGCCGGACCAGCTGGTGGCCGTGAAATATCCGGATCCTGACCGTCCGGAGTGGATCTTAAGCGATCCGGAAGGCAGAGTGGCGGTTACGTTCCACCTGGAGGAGGGGGAAATGGAGGAAGGCGATCTGGAGCAGATAACATTCCTGCTTAAAAGTGAGATGGAACGCCTGCATCCCGCGTCAAAGGCTGAGGATGGGGAAGCGGTGGGGGAGGGAAGCAGCCGGATCCTTTGGTTTTCCCAGGATATTCCCCTGATTGATGACGACTGCTGCCATGTAATGTTTTTCAGGAGCATCCGGGAAGGGCTGGTGATGGGAACATTTGACTGTCCCAAGGATGAGAAAAAACAGTGGATGCCTATACTGAAGGAATTTCTGAAGACCATGAAAGAACCGGGGGAGGAGGAGAACCGTGAGGACAAGGACGCAGATGTTCCGGATGTTTGAGAATGACTGCATAAAGCCCGGGTTTGAGGAATGCTTAAGGCGGCTGGAACAGACTTACCAGGAATCCAAGGACGTTTACGGGGAATACCTGGCAGGACAGTTTCAGGAGTTTTGCCGCAGGGAAAGGGAGCCCAGTCAGGAATCTCCCTGGGCGTACCTGTCCATAGAGCTGCTGCGAACCAGGGTGCGGCAGAAGGATTACCGATACCGGGTGACGGCCTATGGGGAGCAGTGGTATCTGGGGGAAAGCAAAATACTGGGAGATCTGGACGCCGCTGTGATACTTGGGCAGTACCATGAGCTGGAGGCCAGTCTGAAGGAGCAGGCGAAAAGGTATGTGGGCAGGGTCAGTGAACTGGAGACAGAAGAGCATACGGCGCGCCTTCTGCCCGCCTTCCATGAGTATGTGAAGGAACTGATCCTGTATGGAACCGCGGGTATCACGGATCTTGCGGAATTTCAAGAGGTAAAAAAAGCGGGACAGTTCCAGCTTCGGGTGGGGGAATGCCTGGAACCGGGCTATCTGGTATACATGGAAAACCAGGAAAAGGACAGAGACCATATTCTGCAGTGGTTGGAGAAAAATGAGAGGGAGGCTTATTGTTTTCAGGATTTTCGGGGAATGGATTTTAAAGATGTGGATCTGTCCAGCCATGATTTCCGGAATACGGACTTTCGGGACGCTGTACTTGAGAGAACGGATTTAAGCCTTAGCCTGCTGACGGGGGCAAGGTTTCAGAGAGGAAACTTGAAAAGCTGCCGGATGACAGGGAGTATGCTGCACGGGGCGGATTTTAGCGGGGCGGACCTGCGAGACGCCCGGATGGATCATACCCTGATGTACGACGGAAAGGACGCCAGCACAGACTGGAGGCTGGCAGGGTTTCCGGAAGGAAAGTTTTGCGGTGCGGACCTGCGTGGGGCAAGCTTTTGAGGCTGCGTGTACTGCGGCGTGGATTTTAGAGGGGCGGATCTGCGGGGAGCGGACTTTCAGGAGGCGGAGCTTTTCCGATGCCGGTTCACAGAGAAACAAAAGAGCCAGATCCGGACAGGGGTGTAATAAAGGGGGTGTAAACGCTGGATAAGCTGGTAAAAAAGGTAAAGGCGGCTGTTCCGAAGGTGGTAAACGCGGTGAAGGGGGCGGTAAAGGCTACAGGGAACGCGGTGAAAGGCGCGGCAAAAACCGCAGTAAAGGGAGCCATAGCAGGTACGGCAAAAGCAGCCTCAGCGGTGAAAAAGGCCGTGTCGGGTGTCAAGCGAATGGCATACATAGCTGCCGCCGCAATTCCTGTGTGCGTGAACAAAGCCGGAGCGGTGGCTAAGAAGGCGGTAGCTACTGTCTCGACATGTGTAGATGCCACTATAAAAACGGGAAAAGCTGCGGGAAAAATGGTGGGAGACTACTTAAAGTACGAATTAGGAGAGAGGAAGAAAAGATTTGATGAGCATAACCAAAATTTAGGGAAACGAGTTGCCGAGGAGTGGGAGAATTATTGGAGAAAAATAGAAAGAGGAATAACGGAAAAAGGGGTATTTTACAGTC
>Ga0137310_102174_pt1 | contig 11397 bp, 8 predicted proteins | sample NAcewiD2O_June_2_FD_97183 | JGI IMG/M metagenome (GOLD analysis project Ga0137310, IMG submission 97183) | Mouse cecal microbial communities from Vienna, Austria - N-Acetylglucosamine amended D2O_June | ecosystem: Host-associated > Mammals > Digestive system > Large intestine > Cecum | place...
CTGTTCACGGTACTCCATCAGTCCCTGCGGATTCTGGTGCATACAGTCCACAAGTATTTCATAACTGAGGTTTTTCTTCATTTTGGTTACATATACCACCCCTCGATCCGTCAGTTCCTCGAATTTGGCATAGTTGATATATGCACGGTCAAGTGCTACTATCTCGTTGTGGCTGTAATGGATCGGAGCAAGCATGAAAGAGTCATTGGTGGCCGCCGAAGTGAACTGCACATCGCAGGGAACCCCCTCGTTGGCGTGTATGACAGAGTGTACCTTTATGCCGCCTTTCTTCTTTCCCGTCTTGGGGTGTCGACCAACACCCTTGAAAATAGCGTTGGAGAACAATGTGATTGTAGTGGAATCGATAATCCTAAGCTGCTTTATCCACTCTTCCGTGCCGTTGCGTCTGCTGTCCGATGAAAGAATGTCTTTGTTGGCTGCATACAGGTCGCGATAGACATCCTCAAAGAACTTCTCTGACCGTCGGGCATTTGCATCCGACAGGGTGCTGCGCTTTGGTACAGTATCAATTCCGACATGGTGCAGTTTGCGAACCTCCGCTGTCATAGATGTCTCTATCTCACGCAATGAGTCGAAGCGCTGGATCACGGCATAGAGCATCGTAAGCAGATGCGTATAGCCGTCAAAGCTCTTTACATACTTCTCTCCGCCGTGTTTTCGGCTGAATTCAACAATTTTTTCACGATTGAGTGATTTTATCAGCTGTCCATATATCGGCTGTCCGAAGAAATTACTACTTTTACTCATGGTTATTCATGGATTGTTTGGCGACACCAAAATAACCATTTAGGGCTGACTCCTGCAATAGGTGTCAGCCCTAATTTTCAACCGCTACTAAAAAAGTTTAGCGGACAGTAATAGATGTTTATAGAGCTTTCAAAGCGTTTGAGAGCCGGAGTGCTTCCCTCGTCGCCTTCCCACAGCTCCTTGGGGTACTGCGACAGCATGGCGCGGTATGCCCCGCGTATGCTCGCCGACGTGTCCTTGACGTGGGCGCAGATAAGCGCGTGCCAGTTGCGGACAAGGCAGCACTGTATCCATGCCATGTACATCTGCACCAGCGTGCTTCCGCCCCATTGGCGCGCTTTGAGCAGTATCACGCGTAGAGGGCGCCCTGCCGCGCGGTCGGCCTCGAGCACGGCGGCGAGCCTGCGCTGCGGGGCGTTGAGCACGAAAGGCTCGAATGCTCCGCGCGTCTTGTGCTTTATGCGGGCGCATGTGGCGCACCAGTACTCGAAGTCGTGGCGGCACCGCAACTTCTGCCACTCGGTGGCGTTGGCTTGCGCAGCCTTGTATGCCGGGTCGGCAAGCATCGCGGTCGGCACGCGCTGTCTGCGCGGGGAGCAGGGCGCTGCAACCTCCTTGCGCGGCCCTATGCAGCCCGTTCCGGCCACGGGGTCGTAAGGCGTGCGGGCGAGGTGGCGCCGTATGCTGTCGAGGCAGAGTATAAGGTCTGTCTTACTCATTATGATATGTACAATCTGAAACCTGTGAATATGAAGTCGGCACCGGCGCTGCCCGCTATCCTCGCCGCTATGCTGCGTGCCGGGGCGCCTGCCGTGCGCGCCACCACGGGGCTGAGTATGTCGCCCTTGATTCTGAGCCGCACGTAGGGGCGCGGGGCCGTCCCGTTGTTGCTCACGGCGTCGAATGCCATCGTCATCGTGCTATCTATGGCGCGAATGTCGGTAACGGCCGCGTTGAGCACAAACGGGCGCCGGCTCTTCGGGCTTGCCGTGTCGGCGTAGGCCACGGTGTTGCGCCCGGAGGCATCTTCCGTGCCGAGGCATACGATGCCTTGGGGCGATATGCCGTATGGTTCGCCGTCGTTTGTCGCTGTGTCGGTGCAAGCCACGTCGTAGCGGCTGTACATGCCAGCTTCGTGCCCGAGGCAGAATATGGCTGCCGTGCCGTTGGCCTTGAACGCCCAAAGCTCGCTATGCTCCGGGTCGTATGCCAAAGCCGAGTAAGGCCCCGGCAAGGCTATGGGGCGCACCTTGCCGGTGGCGTTTATGGCGGCGGGTACCGATGTGTCGGCTCCCGGGGTGGTCAGTAGGGCGTACACGGCCTCCGGTGTGGCGGCCATCGCGCTGCGGCGCCCTATGCCGCGGCTGTCGATGATTCGTGTGCTTATTTTGCCACCGCCCGAAGAGGCCACTACTGAGAATATCCCAGCACCCGTGCCTGCGAAAAAGCGGGAGCGGCCAAACTCCCACGACTGCCCCGTGCCGGGCATTGCCTGCAACGCCCGCACAGTGCCTCCGGGCATTGTTGCCGACGACAGTATGGCCAGAGGATTGTCAACCGGCGCTATCGCCACGGCGTCGTGGAAGGCGCAGTCGGCATTCTCTATGTCGACAATCTGTCCTGTTGATGCCTGCGCAAGCTCTATCGGCTTAAGACCCGGCGATATGTATACGGCCCGTAGGCCGCTCTCGTCGGGACGGAGCGCGAATACCCCCTTGTAGAGCCTGCCGCCTTTCGACAGCAGTATCGTCATTTCGCTTGCGTCGGGAGCGGGGTAGGACAGCACCGGGCCGAACTTGGCCGGACACAGCCCCGTGTGCTCCTCAAAGCGCCGCACACCCTTGCGTCCGTCGAATTTCACCACCGTCGTGGCGTGCCACGCCTCGTCGGTGCTCGCGCAGGCGAATGTCTGGAGCGGATAGCCCGGATATCTGTGGGCTGTGATGCAGCCCCACGCGGTCGATACGCCGTCGGTGGCCGCGCACGATGCCGAGAAGGTGTGCGGAGCCGCCATCAGGGCTTCGCGGCGTGCGGGCCGGGCTACAGTCCGCCGCATCGCCTCCTCCAAGGCCCGTGAGTCGTCGCCCGGTTCTGCCGAGGCGGCCACGGCCGGACGCAGGGTGCGGGCAGTGGCTCCGAAAGGCGTGTTGACATATTCTACCCTATGCTCGAAAACGTCCATGCGGGCCACGGCCCGTGCAACGAACGATGATGCCGCGGCATCGTTGACTCCCGAAATCGCCCAGTGCGCTCCCGGCAGGCTCACGCGGGCGAACACTCCGGCTGCCGTGCGAGTGGTGTTTACCGTTGCCGCGCGCCCCGGGTGGTAGGGGTGGAACTGGGGGCTTGTGCTTATCTCGACGGCTGCAACGGCGCGGCATTGGCTGTCGGCGGCGGGTATGTCGATTACGGGGCGCCACGCCTTGGCCTGAATGGTGTAGGAATCGACGGTCTGTCCGTCGGCAGAACTTAGCTCCACGGAGTCGCCGCACTGCGTGCCTTCTGGCTGCATCAGCAGCACCGTCGGCGACTCGAACAGCACCCGGCCGCCGTTGTCGAGCAGCCTGTAGCGCGCCAGCACCGGCTGCACGAAGTAGCCCGCCGCCGCAGCGTCGGCACATAGCGAGCGGTATGCCTCCTCGAGGTCGCCTGCGAGCGCCGCGCGGTCGGCTGCCGACAGCTTGCGGTTGTCGCGATAGCTTTTCGACAGCGTTCTCGGCAGGACGGTGGCCGAAGCCACATTGCCGTTTTCAGCCCTCAGGCGTATCGGAGGGTATTCGTAGTTTACAGGATTGGCCTGTAGCGCTATACCGTCGCTGCTTACAATGTCGGCTCCCGCCGAAGTCATTACTAAGAGCTCGCCGGGCGACAGGCGGTGCGAACACAGAGCCGTGCCCGACAGCCGTGCCTCCTGAACCACCGGGGCATCACCGCCCAGAAGGGCGAGAGTCCTCTCGCGGGCGGCTGCCCTTGTCTGGCCTATGCGGGCGAGCGGCGTCCACCCCGCGCTTCCGGGCAGCAGCCGCGGACGTCCCGCCGTGGTAAGCGCCATCTGGCCGTCGGCGCCGGTGGTCGGCCTAAGACCCTCCACGATGTGTCCCGTACGGGGCTTCAGACCGTCCACAAGCCTCGGTGCGATATATTCTGCTTTCTCCATAGCTTTTTTATCGCAAAATTAACCTCGCTCTCCTCCCCCTCGCCCCCAATCCGCCCCACCCCGTCCTTTTAACACAGTTTTACAGCGATTATAAATTATGGAATCTATAAATTGTCTAATTTTGCGCAGAGGGGGCTATGGTTGTCGTGGCGCCAGTTATATAGACCAAAATACGATGCGTTATGCCGGTAGTGAGAGATTTAATTAAGGGTATTGTTGCGGTTGTGCTTGCTTTTTTGTTTGCAGAGCCTTCTGCCGGGGCTGCGGTTTTGCGTGGCAAGGTGGTTGACTGCGATAATGGCGAGCCCCTGCCTTATGCCACGATAAAGGTTCGCAATCGATATGGGGGCGCCATTGCCGACACTGCCGGTGTTTTTGAACTTTATGGTCGCTTTCAGGCAGGCGACACTGTAGTGGTTTCATATGTGGGCTATAAGGCGGCAGACGTCATAGCCGGCTCGTTGGCCGTTGATTCAGCCTGTACCGCAATCAGGCTCGAGCCGCTTGTGATGCCTTTGCCTGAGATGTCGGTGCGCCCCAAGAAACAAAAAAGGAAAAGAGCCGGGAAGAAATATGCCACGGGTATGTTTTCCTGCTGTTTCAATGGCAAGACTCAGGGGGAGGCTATGGGCTATGAATTTCATTCAAAGGAGGGTTGTTCGATGTGGCTCGACAGGGTTGGCCTGTATGTGAAGAATGAGCCGGTTGTGGCAGACTCGATTAAATTCCGTGTCAATATCTATGATATGTCTAAAGTGCATACCGATCCGACTACCGACTTTGTGAATGTGTTGAAAACTCCCATCGTTTTTGATTATAAAAAGAAAGATATACAAAACGGCGTTTACCAGTATGTTCTGCCGGAACTTATTCGCTTGCCGGAGCATGCTATGGTAGAGATTGAATTTCTGGAAGATGTTGGCGACAGGGTGTTGCTCTATAAGTGCAATATGATGGGCAAGAACAGTTGGAGCCGCAGCGGCGATGAATTCTGGTGGTGCAAGAATCCTGCTGCCGGGCCGTTCTTTATAGAATGCCTCGAGATACGCCGGTAGTCGCAGCTTATTTGCCGAGGAGTTCGCGGGGGGGCGATATGAGGTACAGGTGCTTCTTGGCGCGGGTCACGGCCGTGTACAGCCATCGGTAGAGGGTCATGCCGAGGGCGTCGGCGGGTATGTAGCTGAGGTCGACAAACACGTTGTCCCACTGGCCGCCCTGGGCCTTGTGGCACGTCACGGCATAGGCGTATTTTACCTGCAGGGCGTTCCAGTAGGGGTCGGTGCGCAGCGAGGCGTAGCGGCGCTCTACCGGCAGGTCGCCGAAGCGGTCGTTGTCGGCCATTATGGCGTAGTACATCTTTTCCCAGCCGTCGCGCGGCAGCACGGGGTATTCGGCGGCCAGGGTGTCGAGCATTATTTTGGTTTCAAATACCACCGGCTCGGTGTCGTCGGGCGCGTCGGCCGGCGGAGGGAAGGCGAGCCGCACGTCGGCGAAGCGCAGCCCGTAGCGAGCCTCGGTGCCATACACCTGCTCGACGGTAACGATGTCGCCGTTGGCCACAAATTCGATTCCGCGAGGCTTGGCGCCGGTGAAGTAGTGGTTGCGCGACACTATCAGCATGTCGCCTCGCGCAAGCTCCTCCTCGCGGTATAGCACCTGGCCGCGTATGCCGGCGTTGTACTCTGCGGCGCGGCGGTTGCTGCGGGTGATGAGTATCGAGTCGGCCACGCCGTTCTCCGCATTATCGTATGCCCCGGTGAGTATTTCGGGCAGATCCTCGCCTTCCACGATGGTCACGTCGTCGAATCCTGCCGTGCGCAGCTTGGGCACGGGGGGCGTAAGGCCTTTCGGTGTGGCCGCCACCAAGGCCATGGCGCGGCGCAGGCGCGTGGCGTTGAAGAGTATGCCTGAGTCTGCTGCCTGGCGCGCCGTTTCGGTGAGCGTGGCAGATGTCACCTTCAGCCCGAGGCCGCGCAGCACGGCCGGATTCATCGCCGGCGAGCGCTCCTCGCCTACCGGCGGCAGCTGCGCGGTGTCGCCGATAAGTATCAGGCGGCAGTTGTAGCCCGAATACACATACTGGATAAGGTCGTCGAGCAGACTCGTGCCGCGCTCGTCGCAGGCGCCTATCATCGAGGCCTCGTCGACTATGAACACGGCGTCGCGGTGCTTGTTTTCGGCCGGCATCGGCGGCCCGCCGCGCTCTGTGTCGGCGCCGAATGCGTGGCGGTATATCTTGCGGTGTATGGTAAAGGCTGCATGGCCGCCCGAGTTGGCCGAGAATACCTTCGCGGCGCGGCCTGTGGGCGCCATCAGTATGGCGCGGCGCTTGCGGGCCTCGAGAGTGCGCACAAGCGCCCCGGTGAGCGAGGTCTTGCCCGTGCCGGCATAGCCGTTGAGCACGAACACCCGCTCCGGCTGCGGCGGGGCCGCGCAGAAACGGGCGAGCGCCGCCACCACCGCCACCTGCTGGTCGTTGGCGGTGTAGGGGAGGGCGGTGAGCACCTCGGCCGCAAATTCTTTATCATTCATCAAGAGTATAACGCGGCGGCAGGCGCTATGTTGTTTGGCTATTCGGAAATATTGACTAACTTTGCGCCCGGAAAATGGTACGCGTCCGGCGGAGGCCGGGCCAGGGAACGGGGTGAGAAACCCCGGCAGTACCCGCTGCTGTGATTCCCCGCTATGTTTGTAGCGTGTGTTTGCCGCACTCAGCCACTGGCCTTGGGGCCGGGAAGGCGCGGACAAACGGGATAAGCCAGAATACCTGCCGTTTTTCGTGTATTAGCATATAGATTCGCCCACGGGACTATGGAGAAATCTTGACTTGGCAGATTCGGCAGGTTCGCTCCCTGCACGGTTTACTTTTGTTGATTATGTCATTGCTTCCCGGACGCGCCTGTATGCGGTGTGAACGGGATTTTTAATTTCAACAAAAGTTATAATTATGAAAATCAACACAAAACATTTCTTGTCAGTGCTCGCGGTATGCTCGATGGGCTTCTTCGTGTCGTGTTCCGAGGACGAACCTGCCCCAATAGTGGCTTCCGACACTGAGAAAGTAAGCGAAACAAGCGTCGACGGCGGTGCCTATGCCGGATTCTACGTGCTCAACGAAGGCAACATGGGGTCCAACAAGTGCACCCTCGACTACTTCGACTATGCCACGGCCACATACATGCGCAACATATACGCCGAGCAGAATCCCGGCGTGGCGCTCGAACTCGGCGACACCGGCAACGACATCGCAGTTCACGGCGGACGCCTCTACATCGTGCTCAACGGCAGCCACAAGGTAGAAGTGCTCGATGCCCGCACGGCAAAACGCATCGGCCAGGTCGACATATCCTCGCCCCGCTATCTGGCATTCGACGGCGACAATGTGTATGTCAGCAGCTTCGTTGGCGGTGAAGGCAGCGGCAAGGACGAGCACGGCACCGTGGTGCGCTTCGATGCACGCTCGCTCGCGGTGACCGGCAAGGTGTCGGTAGGCCTCCAGCCGGAGGAAATGGTTGTTACCGGCGGCAAACTCTATGTTGCCAACTCCGGCCAGCTCTCTTCCAAGTACGACAACACCGTATCGGTAATCGACCTCGCTTCCTTCAAGATGGAGCGTTCCATAGAGGCCGCCATCAATATGCACCACCTCGTTCTCGACCGGTTCGGCAACATGTGGGCATCATCGCGAGGCAACTATCAGGACATCTCGGCTTGCCTTATGCACATCACCAAGGACTCCGACGGCGCGTTCGGCAAGATAAGCACTATCGACTTCCCCTGTACCAACCTTGCGCTCGGCAGCAAGAACCTCTATTTCTACGGCACAACATACGATGCCTCGTGGAACGCTACCATAACATACGACTATCTTGAGCCGACCGCAACAGGGTATACCGATTTCGAGAAGAACTTCATAACCGACGGTACCGAGAAAACCATAGTGGCACCTTACGCGCTGGCTGTGCAGCCCTCCACAGGCGCGTTCGTCATCACTGATGCACGCAACTACACATCATCGGGCGAGCTGCGCTACTACAGTCCCGCAGGCAAGCTCCAGTGGACCGTCAAGACCGGCGACATACCCGGCCACATCGCATTCCTGCCCAAGTAATCCAAGCGATTATTTGACCGGCACACGGGCGCTCCTTCTCGGGGCGCCCGCTTTTCTTGCCATTTCAGTCGTCTGGGAGGAGATAGTTTGAGTTGCGGCCGGATTCTCCGCTGTCGCGAAGCATGCCTTTGGCTATGAGGTCGTTGATGTCGCGTAGGGCGGTGTCTTGGGAGCAACTGCATATTTTTGCCCATTTGGAGGAAGTGAGCTTGCCTTCAAATCCGTCCCATAACCTGTTGATAATCTTGCGCTGACGCTCGTTGACGGTTATATCTCTGTGTCTGTCCCAGTATGCTGCTTTCTGCAGCGTTGTTTCTATGGCGGAGATGGCTTTGGTGATGGCGTTTTCGAGGCAGCAGATGAACCACAGCAGCCATTCGGTAATGTCCAGATTGCCCTTTTGTGTGCGTTCAAGCACGGCGTAATATTCTTTTTTGTTGCGGTTAATCTCGGCAGACATGCTGTAATACCGTGACGAACCGTCGTCTAACCGGGCGAGGAACATATCGGCAAGGGTGCGGCTGATTCGACCGTTGCCGTCGTCAAAAGGATGGATAGTCACGAACCACAGATGCGCCACGGCAGCCATAATGAACGGTGACAGTTCGCTTGTGTTGCACCACTCAATAAGCCGGATCATTTCAGAAGGGATATTGCAGGATTCAGGAGCCTCGTAGTGGACTTTTTCGTGCCCGAATGCTCCGTAAACCACCTGCATCGGTTCTTCTCCCTTGCGCCAGTCGACGACAGTGATTTTGTACATACCGCTGCGTCCTAATGGGAACAAGGCTGCGTGCCAGCCGAAGAAACGTTCTTCGCTCAAAGGCTCGCGGCAGTTCCTTACGGCATCAAGCATCACGTCGACAAGCCCTTCCACGTAATGGTCTTCTGCCAATGTGCCGTCAATCTCTATGCCGAGTCGCCGTGCTATGCTGCTCCGAACGGAGTTGGGGCTGAGTATGACGCCTTCGATTTCAGAAGAGCTTATAAGTTCCTCGGCCATAGCCGATAAGGACGATCGGCTTTTGTCGTTGAATCCGAGCATAGACATGCGTCCGCTGAGCAGCCCGTACGTCTGGCTTAGATGGCTCAAAGGAGCAAGCAGTGCGTCGGAATCCCACTTGAACTTTGGCCAATCTTCTCGTTGCCAGATATAAACGCTGTGTTTTCTCGAAGTGTTCATACCGCGAAATTAATGGAATGCGGTGAAAAATCCAAATATTCGCCGCAAATTTGCGGTGAATAGCGGCGTTTTTCGCCGCAGATAGAAAAATTGTGTGTGGATTGGCAAAAATAAGGGAAAATAATTTGGATAACTAAAATAATAGTTGCATCTTTGCGTCATATAACTAATATAATAGTTTATGGCAAGACCCAAGAGCAACGACAAGCACCTTAGTGAACGCGAGGCACAGCTGATGTCCTTGTTGTGGAATCGCGGACCATTGTTTGTGAGGGAGATGCTTGAGTGCTTCCCCGAGCCGAGGCCGCATTTCAACACAGTGTCTACCACTGTCCGCAATCTTGAAGAAAAAGGCTATGTTGGCCACGAGGTTGTAGGCGGTTCATACAAATACCACGCGATTGCCTGTGCCGACGATTTCGCCAAGCGCAGCCTCGGGCAGATTGTGAGGAACTATTTCAGCAACTCGTATGCCAAGGTGGTGTCCGCTTTGGTTGAGGAAGAAAAGATCTCCGTCGACGAATTGCAGGAGATCATAGATATGATAAACAAGCAAAATCGAAAATGACATGGGGTGCTCTTATCGCTTATACCGTCAAGGCCGGCCTGATGCTTCTTGTAGGATACTTTGCCTATAAGCTCTTGCTGGCTGATGAGAACCAACCCGGGTTCAACCGCTTTGTGCTGTTGGCAATTTATTGTTTTTCGCTTGTTCTGCCCTTGTTTGACTGGCCGGCTATCGGTGCGGCTGTTCCGGGCAATATCTCTATCGGCAGGCTCGAAAGCAGCATATCGGCGGTTGGCGATTTAGGGAGCGCCTCTTTCGGCTGGATACTCCTCGCGGTCTGGATTTATATCGTTGGCGCGATTGTGGCCTTTGTTGCGTCGGCGCTTGCATTTGCGAGGCTTTGGGCTGTGCTGCTTGGCGCCGAACGCAGTTCGGCAGGGCCATATACATTGGCCCTTGTAAAGAATAAGGCATTGGCGCCTTTCAGCTGGTTGAAGTATATAGCTATGACGCGCGACGACATCGAAAGTTGCGGCAGTCTTGTCATAGCCCACGAAAGCGCCCATCTCCGAAGCCTTCATTGGGTCGATCTGCTTGTGGCCCAGATTGTGTGCATAGTCTTTTGGTACAATCCTGCTTCGTGGCTGATGCGCGACGAACTGCGTTGCGTCCACGAGTACCAAGCCGATGAAAAAGTGCTGGCTTCAGGAATCGAAGCCCGGCAATACCAGATACTGCTAATAAAGAAGGCTGTTGGCCGGAAAATGCCATCTCTCGCCAACAGCCTGAACCACAGTAAACTTAAAAAACGTATTACTATGATGTGTAATTCCAAGACAAGCAAGCTGCGCCGACTGCGCGCGCTTGCAGTGGTGCCGGCACTCGGTGTGGCACTCTCAGTGGTCAACATTCCGGCGGTGGCCTCTACCGTGTCTTCGCTCGGCAACAGTCCCGCCACAGTTTCCACCGGCAAAAGTAGTGAAAAAAGTGTAGCCCCGCAAGCCGAGCCTGCGGCGCAGAATAGCGGTGTGCTGCCGTCCTTTCCCGGAGGCGAAGGTCAGCTCTACAAGTTCATGATGGAAAACATACACTATCCTGCTGAGGCTGTCAAAAGCGGTGCCCAGGGTCGTGTCGTGGTTCAGTTTGAAGTCGAGAGCGACGGCTCGCTGGGCAATATCACCGTGATACAAAGCGTGTCGCCTGAGCTTGATGCTGAGGCTATTGCAACGATAAAGAAGATGCCCAAGTGGATTCCTGCCACCATAGATGGCAAGGCCGTTAAAAGCACGATGTCCATTCCGATCACGTTCAAAAGCAAGTAGAAACTATGCATAAACAGCGAGCCTGCCCCGCGCTTTCACGCGGGCAGGCTCGCAATTATACCACCGAAACGCAGTAAAAATCAGCATAATAGATTGACGATGAACACATGGATTATAGCTCTCGCCGGTATGGCCGGCGCTTTTTTCGGACTGGCTATAGCAAGAAGACTGCCTCGTAAACTGCCTCCTGCCCGACGCCACCTGCTCTCCGTCGCCTTGGCTATGGCAACCGGCTGCGCCCTCGCCCTGCTTGCCCTCGCCTGCTTTTAGCGATTCCGTGTTGAACACAAATTTCGCTATTTCGTTTTTTTTCGTTACATTTGCAGGACGAATCAAACTGCAATTCAG
>Ga0137310_102175_pt1 | contig 11396 bp, 8 predicted proteins | sample NAcewiD2O_June_2_FD_97183 | JGI IMG/M metagenome (GOLD analysis project Ga0137310, IMG submission 97183) | Mouse cecal microbial communities from Vienna, Austria - N-Acetylglucosamine amended D2O_June | ecosystem: Host-associated > Mammals > Digestive system > Large intestine > Cecum | place...
GTTTTCATATGAGCGGATTCGATCATACATGGACCCACAGGGCAGTGAGCCGTATAACGGCAGGAAGGCCGTGGAATGTGGGATATGGGTGGGGATGCGGGCTGCCCTGGGGGGCGGCGGGGAAGGGATATGACTTGCGGAAAGGGTACAAGCGCCGTATAACTTCCTCCCAGATCATTATCATGGGGTTTGCCGGGGTGATTTTATTGGGAGCCATGCTTTTGTGGCTTCCCGTCTCAAGGAGAGCAGGGGCAGAAGTCACCTTTTTGGACAGCTTGTTTACCGCTGTCTCCGCGGTGTGCGTTACCGGGCTTGTGGTTCATGACACAGCCACAACCTGGTCAGCCTTCGGCCAGGCGGTGATCCTTTTGCTGATCCAGATCGGCGGGATGGGGGTCATCACTGTGGCGGCTTCCTTTGCCATGATCTCCGGGAAAAGGATTTCTCTGATGCAGCGCAGCACCATGCAGGAGGCCATCTCTGCTCCCGCGGTGGGCGGGATCGTCAGGCTGACGGGATTTATCATAAAGAGCACCATGGTCATGGAATTGGCGGGAGCTGTGGTTATGGCTCCGGTGTTTGTCAGGGACTTCGGGGTCAGGGGCCTGTGGATGGCCGTTTTCCATTCCATATCGGCTTTCTGCAACGCGGGCTTTGACCTTTTAGGTACAAGAAGCCGTTTTTCTTCTTTGACAGCTTACACAGGGGATCCGGTGATCAATGGGGCGGTCATGTTCCTGATCATAGCCGGGGGCATCGGATTTCTTACATGGAACGACATATGGGTAAATCGTTTCCGCCTCCACAGGTATCGGATGCAGAGCAAGGTTATCCTTTGTACCACAGCCATCCTTTTGATCCTGCCGGCACTTTACTTTTTCTTCTGTGAATTGGCTGGTCTGCCCCTTAAGGAGAGGGTCTTAGGTTCCCTGTTCCAGGCAGTGACGCCCAGGACAGCGGGATTCAACACAGTGGATTTGGGGGCCATAAGCGAACCGGGGTGGTTTGTCATCATCGCCCTGATGCTTATTGGCGGCTCCCCCGGCTCCACAGCCGGAGGCATGAAGACCACCACGGCGGCGGTGCTGACGGCAGCGGCGGCAGCTACTTTCTGCAGAAAGGAGCATCCCCATTTTTTTGGAAGGCGGATCTGTGACGATGTGGTGAGAAACGCGTCCACCATCCTGCTTATGTATACGGTGCTGTTCTGGGCAGGAGGCCTGGCGCTCAGCGTTCTGGAAGGACTTCCCATGTCGGTCTGCCTGTTTGAGAGCGCGTCGGCTATTGGGACAGTGGGACTGACTCTGGGAATCACGCCTGGGCTGGGAACAGCCTCCCGGATCATCCTTATTCTGCTGATGTTTTTCGGGCGTGTGGGAGGTCTTACCTTGATTTTTGCCGTTCTGTCCGGCAAGAGGAAAGAAGTGTGTATGCTTCCCAAGGAAAATATAACAGTGGGTTAGAAAATCAGTTGATCAATCAGATGAAGGAGGTATTAACGTGAAAGAAATGATGTTGATTTTTGCTTTGATGGCAATGTCTGGATTGGGATACCGGATCATGAGGAGAGTGGATCTCTTTCGGGTGAAGAGGCGGCAGGAAAAGCTTTCCCGGTGGGTTAATCAGAAAAATGACCTTCGGGCAGGAAATGGAAAGCCTGCTGGCAGGCAGGATATGGATTTGGACGGGGCCTCCATGGTGATCAAAAGCTCTGGTAAAGATTATGGTGGAAAAATACTGAAAAAAGTGATATTATAGACCCAATCTTTCACAGGAACAAGAATGGGAGAAGAGCAATGCTGAAGATCTTTTTTGGATACGCGGACGGAGCGGGGAAAACCCGGGCCATGCTTTGGGCCGCCTGCCAGGCAAAGGAGCAGGGGATGGATGTGGTGGCGGGATATATGGAGCCCCGCTTAAGCTCCCAGGCTCTGGGGCTGTTGGAGGGATTGGAACAGCTGCCTGCTTTGGAGCTGCGTCAGGGAGATCGGGTTATCCGGGAATTTCACCTTGATGCCGCTCTTTCGCGGAAACCTCAGCTGATCCTCATAGACGGGCTGGCTCACAAAAACTCCCAGGGGTGCCGCCATACCAGGAGATATCAGGATGTGCAGGAGCTGCTGAAGGCGGGAATCCATGTATATACCACGGTCAATGTGCAGGATATTGAGAGCCTCAATGATGTTATAGCTGATATCACAGGACAGCAGGTCAGGGAGAGAATCCCGGATTCGGTCTTTGACCACGCGGATCAGGTGGAGATGGTGGACATTGAGCCGGAAGAGCTTCTGGAGAGGCTGGGGCCTGGGAGAGGGGCAGGGTCTGAGGGGGCCGGAGGCGGCTCTTGTGCTTGTACACAGGAGGTACTGACTGTCTTGAGAAGGCTGGCCCTGCGCCGTTTAGCGGACCGGCTTGAACGCCTTACGGGCAGTGCCCGGTCAGGGAATGGCGGATATCACGCGGATGAGCATATTTTGGTCTGTCTCTCATCCTCGCCTTCCAACGCGAAGACCATCCGGACGGCCGCGAGGATGGCTGGAGCCTTTGGAGGGAATCTGACGGCCCTGTTTGTGGAGACTCCTGACTTTCCCGCCATGGAGGAAGCTGACAGAAAGAGGCTGCGGGACAATATGGGTCTGGCCCGGCAGCTGGGGGCCAGGATCGAGACTACCCACGGGGAGGATGTGCCCTTCCAGATCGCGGAATTCGCCAGGCTGTCCGATGTGTCCAAGATCGTCATAGGCCGGAGCACCGTATCCCGGAAAGGAATTCTCGACAGGCAGACGCTGACGGAGCGGCTGATCAAAAACGCTCCTGGCCTTGACATCCACATCATCCCGGATACAGAGGCGGAAAGCAGCTATCAGAGGCCAAAGAAGAAGCTGTCCCAGATATTGGCTGTCTCTCTGTGGGATGGCGTAAAGAGCGCCCTGGTTCTCCTGGGGGCGACGCTGGTGGGCTCTCTCTTTTTTTCCCTGGGATTTACAGAGGCAAACATTATCAACGTGTATATATTAGGCGTGCTCATTGTATCCGTGATTACTTCCAACAGGCTGTGCAGCCTGGCGGTGTCCGTGGTGGGTGTGCTGGTTTTTAATTTCTTCTTTACCATCCCCAGGTTTACATTCTATTTTCATGATCCCAGCTACCCGGTAACCTTCGGCGTCATGTTCGCGGCCTCTTTTCTCACAGGCTCCCTTGCCGCCAGGCTCAAGGACAATGCCAGGCAGTCCGCGAAGGCGGCGTTCCGCACAAAGATCCTGTTTGAGACCAATCAGCTTCTCCAGAAGGAAAAGGATGCCTGGTCCGTGACCGGTGCGGCGGCAGGTCAGCTTCTCAAGCTTTTGAAAAGAGACATCGTCATGTATCTATCCGAGGATACAGGCCTGTCTGAGCCCCGGGTCTACTCCGAGGGTGTGCAGAAGGGCCGGGAGCTGACCTGGGAGCAGGAGAAAGCGGCGGCGGAGTGGGTCTTTAAAAACAACAGGCTCGCGGGGGCCGGCACAGATACATTGTCAGACAGGCAGTGCCTGTACCTGGCCATCCGGGTAAACCAGAGGGTCTATGGGGTTACAGGAATCTTTATGGGGGACAAGGGGCTGGACTCCTTTGAGAACAGCGTGGTCCTGTCGATTCTGGGGGAATGCGCCCTGGCGTTGGAGAACATTAAAAACGCCAAAGAAAAAGAAGAGGCGGCTATCCTGGCGAAAAATGAACAGCTCCGGGCAAACCTGCTGCGGGCCATTTCCCATGACCTGCGCACGCCTCTCACCTCCATCTCCGGCAATGCCAGCTATCTGCTGTCTGATTATGAGAAGCTGGATCATGAGTCCCGCCGCCAGATGTTCGGGGATATCTATGACGACGCGGTGTGGCTGATCAACCTGGTGGAGAACCTGCTGGCGGTGACCAGGATCGAGGAAGGCCGGATGAATCTGAACCAGTCCGCGGAGCTGATGGACGAGGTCATATCAGAGGCCTTGTGCCATGTGGACCGCAGAAGCAGGGACCATGTGATCCAGGCGCTGAGCGGGGAGGATTTTATTTTCGCCAGGATCGATGCCAAGCTTATCGTCCAGGTGATCATCAACATTGTGGACAATGCCGTTAAGTATACGCCCGCGGGGTCTCTTATTCAGATCCGTGCGGAAAGGAAGAACGGCATGGTTGAAGTGGCCATATCGGATAACGGGCCGGGGATTCCCGATGATCAGAAGGAAAAGGTGTTCGATATGTTCTACAGCGGAGCAAACAAGGTGGCGGACAGCCGCAGAAGCCTGGGGCTTGGCCTCTCTCTGTGCCGTTCCATTGTCAATGCCCACGGAGGGAGCATTTTTGTGTCGGATAATCAGCCGAAAGGGGCTGTTTTTACATTTACATTGCCTTTGGGGGAGGTGGAACTGCATGAATAAACCTTTGATATTGGTTGTGGAGGATGACACTCCGGTGCGCAACTTAATGGTGACTGCCTTGAAAACCAACGACTACCGCTATCTGGTGGCGCCTGACGGCAGATCGGCTGTGATGGAGGCGTCCTCCCACAACCCGGATATGGTGCTTTTGGACCTGGGGCTTCCGGACATGGATGGGGTGGAGGTGATCGGCACTATCCGGTCCTGGTCCAACATGCCTATTATCGTCATCAGCGCCAGAAGCGAGGATTCGGACAAGATCATGGCCCTGGACGCGGGGGCGGATGATTATCTGACCAAGCCTTTTTCGGTGGAGGAGCTTTTAGCCAGGCTTCGGGCCACTCAGAGGCGGCTGGCCTATATGGCAAAGGAGAATCAGTCCGGAAGTTCTGTGTTTGTCAACGGAAAGCTGCAGGTGGATTTTGCCGGGGGCTGCGCTTATCTGGATGGCCGGGAGCTGCACCTGACCCCTATGGAATACAAGCTTTTGTGCCTTCTGTCCCGCAATGTGGGAAAGGTGCTGACCCATACCTACATAACCCAGAACATATGGGGGAGGAGCTGGGACAATGACGTGGCTTCCCTGCGGGTATTTATGGCCACCCTCCGCAAGAAGCTGGAGGCGGGGGAGGATTCTCCTCAGTATATCCAGACCCACATTGGCGTAGGATACCGGATGATGAAAGCGGAATGAAACTCTGGTAATGCTTGCCTATCTGTGGTTCTTGGATTATAATAGAAACAAGGGAAGAAATCGGCTCCCGTGGGAGACTAAAAATGAATACTACAGTAAAGACATTGGCAGCGATGGGAACGGTTTTTTTTCTTATGGCAGCCGCCGTATCAGGATGTGCCGGGGAACCGGAGGCCGGGGCTTTGCCGGAGACAGTTACTCTGACTCTTGCCAACAACCATCCGGATGGCTACTGCACCACAAAAGCGGTGGAGTGGTTTGCGGAGGAGGTGGAACGCAGGACCGAGGGAAGGGTGGTCATAGAGGTCTACAATAACGGAAGGCTGGGAGACACGGTGTCCTGTCTGGAACAGATGCAGTACGGCGGGATCGATATTGTCAAGGCTGACGTTCCAACCATGGCCAACTTTGTAACGTGTTACAATGCCCTCCAGATGCCCTATATCTATCAGGACACCGAGCATTTTTGGAAGGTCCACGGAGGGGATATCGGCATGGAGATTCTGCGGGGGAAGGCCATGGAGGAAAAGGGCGTGTACGGCCTGACTTACTATGACGCCGGAACCAGGTGTTTCTACAACAGGAAAAAGCCTGTCAGTTCCATCCGGGACCTGAAGGGGATGCAGATCCGGATACAGGAATCCAACTTGATGATGGCTATGATCAAAGCTCTGGAGGCGCAGCCAGTGGTCACCGTGTATTCGGAAGTGTATTCGGCTCTGGAATCCGGAGCGGTGGATGGGGCGGACAACTCGATTGTCAACTATTTAGAGCAATCCTTCTACAAGGTGGCACCCTATTTTCTGGAGGACAATCACACCTATTCAGCGGATCTTCTGGTCATGAGCCAGATCAGCTGTCAGGAAGTAGGCGAGGAGGATCTAAAGATCATAGGAGAGACGGCCCTGGAATCGTGGGAATTGCAGAAGGTCTGGTGGGCGGAGGCCGAGGAGACGGCCAGGAAAAGGCTGGAGAAAGAGAATGTGGTGATCACGCCCTTTTCCCAGGAAGATTTTGAGTATATGAATCAGATCTGTATGCCTCTGTGGTATGACTATGACAAGACAGATGAATTTTTGGACCTGCTGGACAGGATCGTGGCAGCGGGACGATAAGGCTTCCTGACAATCAAAGGAGGAAAATCCATGAATTTGGAAAAATTGTTCCATCTCAAAGAGAATCACACAGATGTGAAGACAGAGGTTGTGGCAGGCATTACCACATTTATGACCATGGCTTACATTCTGGCGGTCAACCCTATCATCTTAAGCGACGCTGGTATGGACAGCGGAGCGGTGTTTACGGCAACAGCCCTGGCCTCCATGGCAGCCACGCTTTTGATGGCCGCGTTTGCCAACTATCCCTTTGTGCTGGCTCCCGGCATGGGGCTTAACGCTTATTTTGCCTACACCGTGGTTCTGCAGATGGAGTATTCCTGGCAGACAGCCCTGGCCGCGGTGTTTGTGGAAGGAATCGTGTTTATTGTTTTGTCTCTGACTAATGTGCGGGAGGCCATTTTTAACGCCATCCCCATGAACCTAAAGCATGCGGTGTCTGTGGGCATTGGCCTGTTCATCGCTTTCATCGGAATGCAGAACGCCAAGATCGTGGTGGACAGCTCCACCCTGGTCTCCATCTATTCCTTTAAAGACTCCATGGAGGCAGGTACATTTTTCGGAGAGGGGATCACAGTGGTCCTGGCCATTGCGGGTATTCTGATCACAGGGGTGCTGCTGATCAAAAATGTGAAGGGCAATATCCTCTGGGGGATTCTGATCACCTGGGGGCTTGGAATCCTCTGCCAGTTTACAGGCCTTTACAGGGTCAGCCCGGAGCTGGGGTGCTCCAGCCTGCTGCCGGATTTTTCAGGCGGGATCGCGGTACCCAGCCTGGCTCCCACCTTTATGCGGCTGGATTTTAAAGGCATTTTCACTCTGGACTTTTTCGTGGTGATGTTCGCGTTTTTGTTTGTTGATCTGTTTGACACCCTGGGAACCTTGATCGGCGTGGCCTCCAAGGCGGACATGCTTGATAAGGACGGAAAGCTGCCAAAGATCAAAGGCGCTCTCATGGCAGATGCTGTGGGAACCTCCTTCGGCGCTGTGCTGGGAACCTCTACCACCACAACCTTTGTGGAGAGCGCCTCCGGTGTGGCGGAGGGCGGGCGCACGGGACTGACCGCGGTAACCGCTGCCCTGCTTTTTGGCCTGTCTTTGTTTTTGTCCCCCATCTTTCTGGCGATTCCATCCTTTGCCACGGCTCCGGCTCTGGTGATCGTGGGATTCCTGATGATGACCTCCATCACCAAGATTGATTTCGGCGATTACACGGAAGCCATCCCCGCTTATATCGCCATTACGGCCATGCCCTTTATGTACAGCATCTCAGAGGGCATCGCCATGGGAGTTATCTCCTACATGGTGCTGAATCTGGTGACAGGAAAAGCTTGTGAGAAAAAGATCAGCCCCCTTATGTATGTTCTGGCGGTGTTGTTTGTGCTGAAATATATTATGCTGTAGCGGCAAGGCTTGTGCCGGAAGAGATCCGTTCTCGGATTTCTTCCGGTTTTTTTATGTACACGGGGCGGAAAGAGGCTGATGAGGTATACCAGTATCCGCTGCACCCCTACACCAGGGCCCTGATGTCAGCGGTTCCAGAGCCGGATCCCAGAGCGGCCAGGACCCAGCAGAGGATCATGCTGGAGGGAGAGATCCCCAATCCCCTGGATATCCCAAAAGGGTGCCCTTTTTGTACCAGGTGCCCCCAGGCGAAACCTCAGTGCCGAGAGGAGCGGCCAGAGCTTAAGGAGGTAGATGGAAGGCAGGCGGCATGTCTCCTTTTGTAGAAGGAGAGGTGCTGCCTGGCAGGTCCCCGGTGAATCGCTGGTTAGAGGAAAGTATCACCATAAAGAAAAACATGACTGTGAAGGTACGGAACAGTTATGAAAAACAACATGGAGGAGACACATTATGAAAAAAACGAAAATTACAAAATGGGCGGCCCTTGCCCTGGCTGCTTCCGTGACCCTTAGTCTGGCGGCATGCGGCGGGAATGGCGGAAGCGCCCCAGAAGGAACATCCGGAGGAGGGGCTGCCAGCCAGCAGGTGGGAGGAGATCAGGCAGGAACTTCCGGGGAGAGCGGGGGAGCCAAGGAACTGGTGGTTGCCACCGTGTCAGCGGCGGGAAGCTTAGACCCGGCGGAGGTGGCCATTGACATGTGGACCGAATATGCCAAGCTGTGCGTTGACCCCCTAATCCGGTTTGACGAGTCAGGAAATGTGATCTATGAGGCAGCGGAGAGTTATGAGTCCAGCGACGACGGGCTTGTGTGGACCTTTCATTTGAGACAGGACGCCAAGTGGAGCGACGGTTCCATGGACGATGTGATGGTGAAGGCATTGGACGATTACACCCTGGAGTTTACCCTGACAGAGCCCTGCGGATATTTCCTGAAACTGCTGACCATCGCGCCCTTCTATCCATCCAAAAGCGGCGTGGCCACTTTGGAGAACACAAATTGGTACAAGGATGGGGCAACAAGCCTTGGAAACGGCCCCTTCTGCCTGAAGGAATTTGTGGACGGTCAGTACTATCTTGTGGAGAAAAATCCCTACTATTTCGCGGCAGACCAGGTGAAGCTGGATTCCATCCGGGTTGAGTTTATCGACGACGCCCAGGCCCTTCTGTCATCCTACCGGACAGGGGAAGTGGATGTGGTCACAGGTCTTCCTTCCTATGTAAAAGAGCAGTACCAGGACAGCGACGACTATATTGCCTCCACCTCCTATGTGGCAGAGTACATGCTTTCCAACAACTCAGACTAGTATTTCAGCAAGGCGGAGGACCCGCTGTTTGTGGAGGATGTGGCCAGGGCCCAGGAACTTTTGGCAGAGGCGGGCTTCTCGGGAGGAGAAGGCTTCCCGGAATTGACCTACACATATCCAAACAGCGAGAAGGATGCTCTTCTTGCTCAGGGAATCCAGGCCCAGTTAAAACAGAATCTGGGCATCAACATCAAGCTCAACGGAGTGGAGACACAGGTGTACTCTATCGAGAGGAGCGAGGGCACCTATGAGCTGATCCGCCACAGCTGGACAGCAGACTACAATGACCCCATCAATTTCCTGAACCTGTACACAGCCTACTCAGGAGGGAATTTTAACCATGTAAATGATCCGGAGTACGACGAACTGATCGAAAAGTCCAACAGCGCCACAGACCCGGCAGAGAGAAACACGTACCTGCATCAGGCTGACCGGGTTCTGGTTGGGGAGAACTTCTATGTAATCCCTGTGACCACCCAGGTGTACATCTGCCTGATGAACCCCGGTCTCACAGGGGTGACGGTCAATGAGAAGGGCGAGCCTATGTATCGGTTTGCGGATCTGACGGAGTAACAAAAGAGATAATGGAATAAAAACAGATAGATCTCTGCCGACGGACATATAGTGAAGCGTCAGGCTTTCTGCCATCAGGTTTATGGAAGACAGGAGGACTGGCGCTTTTTCCTTGATGATTTATATAAAATCGTATATAATGTGAAGGTAAGATTATGAACTCAACCTTAAGGGGAAAGCAGGTTTAGAATATGAGTGACAGAGAGAGGATGTACCAGTTGCTGGATACTGTGCCTGATAATAAGATTGCTTATATCATCGGATATATACAGAGGTTGACCGTAGAAAAAAGTGAAGAGCCCAATTCTGATACCCTGGCGGCTTTTGCGGAAGTCGATGAGATGAAACGGACAGGATCAGGGCAGAGATTCCATGATCTTGATGATCTGTGGGCCAGTTTGGAGGAGTAAGATGTTAAATGTGGTCTATTCAGGTCAGTTTAAAAAGGATTTTAAAAGGTGCCAGAAAAGGGGCTTGAATCTCATAAATAGCAAACAGACACGTCTTTGCCGCCGGGTAAAGAGTTAAGCGTCAGACTTTCTGTCGTTAGGCCATTGAAGACAGGAAGGGCTGGCGCTTTGTGTTTTTTATGAGTGGAGGAAATATATGGACAAACAGTCGCGTTTTAAAGAATTTGCCCGCTGCGCGGCACTGAGTGTGCTGGGGACTCTGGGGGTTTCCTGCTATATCCTGGCGGATACCTTTTTCGTGTCAAAGGGTCTGGGGACCAAGGGCCTTGCGGCTCTGAATCTGGCTATCCCGGTGTACAACTTTATCCACGGAACAGGACTGATGCTGGGCATGGGAGGGGCCACCAGATTTTCTGTATGTAAGAGCCAGGGAAAGCAGGAGGAGGTAAACAGGATCTATGTGAACACCCTGTATCTGGCCGGGCTGTCTGCCGCTGTCTTTGCCGCGGCGGGACTTGTTTTTTCAACCCGTCTGGCGGCGGCGCTGGGGGCGGATCAGGCGGTGATGGACATGACGGATACCTACTTGAGATGGCTTCTCCTCTTTGCGCCGGCATTTATCCTAAATGATGTTTTTCTGTGTTTTGTGAGAAATGACCAGGCTCCCCAGCTTTCCATGATAGTCATGGTCACAGGAAGCTTTGCCAATATTGTTCTGGACTACATTTTTATCTTTCCCATGAATATGGGGATCTTTGGAGCGGTGTTCGCTACAGGGCTGTCCCCTGTCATCAGCATGGTCATGATGGCCCCCCACTGGGTCAGGAGGAAAAACACCTTTCACTTTGTCAGGGCAAAGGTCAGCGGACGTATTGTGGGGCAGGAGGTGTCTCTGGGATTTCCTTCCCTCATCGCCCAGGTATCCTCTGGTCTGGTGATGATCATTTTCAATGGGATTATATTAAAGCTGGAGGGAAACACGGGGGTTGCCGCCTATGGGGTGATCGCCAATATTTCCCTTGTGGTAAACGGGGTGTACACCGGAATTGCCCAGGGAGCGCAGCCGCTGATCAGCGGTTTTTACGGAAAGGGAGACAGGCGGCAGAGCAGGCAGATCTTTCGGTACACTGTGGGAACCATGGCTGTGCTGTCTTGTGGATTTTACCTGTTCCTCTTTGTCTTCGCGGGACACATAACAGGGGTTTTTAACAGTGAAAATGATCCGGCGCTTCAGATGATCGCTGTCCCTGGGCTGAAGCTGTACTTTCTGTGCTCCTGGTTTTTGGGATACAATACGATTCTGGCCACTTATTTTACCTCTGTGGAAAAGGCTCTCCCGGCCCATGTGCTGTCAATGCTCAGGGGATTTGTGCTGATCATACCTATGGCAATCGCGCTGTCAGCCTTGAGGGGAGTTACAGGGGTGTGGCTGGCTTATCCACTGACAGAACTAGCCGCGGCAGGCGTGGGATGTGCTGTGTAC
>Ga0137310_102176_pt1 | contig 11396 bp, 4 predicted proteins | sample NAcewiD2O_June_2_FD_97183 | JGI IMG/M metagenome (GOLD analysis project Ga0137310, IMG submission 97183) | Mouse cecal microbial communities from Vienna, Austria - N-Acetylglucosamine amended D2O_June | ecosystem: Host-associated > Mammals > Digestive system > Large intestine > Cecum | place...
GCTGTCTCCTGGGGAATATCCATGCTGATATCTGGTTTGTATGAGCTTAGCCGCGTGTCTGACACTGTTTCACAAAAAGCTCAAGATATCGGCGTTTCGTTCAATAATACCAAATCCGATATTGAGGGTTACAAAGAGCGGATTTCCGAATTACAAAACGTAATCAACGACAATGGTTCCTCTGTGGAACAGATCACCAACGCCCGCAAAAGTCTTTTATCTATCCAGGACGAGCTGATCAGTAAATTTGGCGACGAACAGAGCGCGATTACCTTAGTCACAGACGCGATTAATGGCCAGGTCGGGGCCCTGGATACCCTTACGAGAAACCAGTGGCAGGAAAAATTAAATGAGTTCACCAGCAGCGGTTTTATAAATAACGCAGGGAACTTTCTTGACGGTTATAAGGATAACGTTGACCGGATGATTAAAGAGTATGGTAATTATACCGCAAGGATTGATCCATCCCTGTCCTTTGAGCTTTACTATAATCCAGACCCCAAATATAAAGAATTTGAAAAACTGCTGACAGAAAGATTCGGTGTGACAGTCTCCTATGTTGACGAAGGTAATGGAGGCGTGGAGACATTTTTGGATATCTCCGGTAACGCAAAGGAAGTTTACGAGACTCTTCTCAATATCCAGGGCCTGTCCAATCAGTTCGATTTTTCCGACCGCTTCGCCAATCATCTTCAAAAACTGGCCATCGCCGCGGGAGACATGTCTCATAAATACAGCGAGTTCTGGGACCAGTATGTCCTGTATCAGCGGGTAATGACAAATCAAGATTCCGCCAATTATTTTAAACAGCTTACAGACGCTGGTCAAACCATCAACCAGGCACGGTTAAGCGGAAACCAGGAGGAAATTAACGCCGCCGCTGAGAAATACTCACAAATCCTCTCGGAGGCTTCCGCTAACATCAATGACGAGTATATTGTTGATTATTTTAACAGTATGTATCCAGAACTCCAGTCAATCATCAAAGAGTGGGAATTCCAAACCACCATTATCCCAAGCGTTGACTTAAGCTGGCTGAAGGGAAAAACGGAAGGCGAGATTTATGAGATGCTTGAGACAGAAGGGTCGCAGGATGGGGAACAAACTTTTAATTACCTTCTTGAGAAAGCCCAGGAATATGGTATTTGCGTAGGCGAGTCCGCTCAGCAGGTAGAAAAACTAATCAACTTGTTAAAGTTATGGGGGATTGTACAGGCGGACATTACTCCTCCCCGCACAGGTGGGTTTGGATTTCCCGGCTTCACCGCGGAGCAATCTAAAGCAATTGACGATTACCAGGCAAAGATCAACACCCTTCGTCAAGCTCTCTCCAGCCTTCAATCTGGTGAAAAACCTGGATTCACAGATCTCGTACAGGAATTTCCAGAATTACTTGGACACTCAGAAAATCTTGAGTTGGCGATAAAAAATTTGATGGGGAATTCCCTCAACGAGCTGTATGATACTCTGGGAAAAAGTCTCCCAGATGATGTTAAGAAAGATTTAGAAGACATGACAAGCGCCGCAGCAAATCTTGTTCCTTCTCTCAGCCAGGCCCTTTCCGCCGTCCAAAAATCTTATGGTATTTTTCATGATTTTGAGGACGCCATGAATTCGGATGGCCTTACAGATTCCATGTTATCTTCTGTCGGCTCATTGAGCGCTTCCCTGAATGATATGGTAGCTGGTTTCTATGCTGGTATTGTCAGTTCAGAGGAATTATATCAGGCGTTGTCTGAGCATTATGAAACGGACTTTACTAATTACGCTAAAGCGCTGTTTGCCAAGAACCAATATAACGAAAGCTTCTACACCGCCATGGGTATGGACAGCGCTGAGACCATCAATACCTTTAAAGAACATTATGGTGTTGATCTTGAGAACTGTAAGAACTACGCTATGGCAAAAATGAGAATTGAGGCGCAAACTCTTGGCAAAATAAAAGACGGATGGCAAAAGTATTACAATATACAAACAAAAACCTTCACTAAAGAATATCATGAGTTATTAGGACGAAACGAGCAAGGTGACGAGGCCGCCGGACGAGAAGCGCTTGAGATATTAAACAAAGTCCGTTCTTATGAAAAGTCCTTGAAAGCCCTTGAGGATTATGACCCCAACGAAATGCTCAAGGAAGCCAGCGTGAGCCTTGGTAAAATAGGCTCTGCCGCTTCCAGCGCTGGCAAACAGGAAAAACAAGTCACCATCGAGACCATCGACTGGGTCCAGCGAAAAAGTGACGCCCTGAAAGACCAGCATGACCTCCTGTCCAGCCTGGCCGAGGACGAGACCGCCTCCTACGACAAGCGGGTCGACGCCCTCACCCAGCTTATAGCGATGGACAAGGAGCGGGCCAATACCGCCCAGCGGTCCGCCCAGTCCTACCGGGAAGCCTGGATAGAGGCCATCAAGGATCTCCAGGATCAGGACATCGCCAGAATCATGGTGGGGCTCTCGGACCAGGAAGTCACCGACATCATGAAAGGCCTTCCTGAGAAGGAAATCAGCCGGATTCTGGAGCTTCTCCACAGAGAGGATATCACCAAGCTTATGAGCGAGAGCCTCAACCAGCAGGAGTACAGCAGTGACGACTACGGCGAGGACTACGCCAATAACCTGAAAGAGGCCCTGGATCTTTTTGACCAGATCAAGGACAAACAGAAAGAGGCCCTGGAGATCGAACAGGATTCCCTGGAACATACCCGGGAACAGATTCAGCTCCGGGAGGAGCTGACCCAGGCCCAGCAGGAGCTTCTGTCCCTTGAGCTGGAGAGCGCCCGGGCAAGGCTGGACAGGGCGGAGGCCTCCGGTGAGGCTGTCACAAAGGGCATGTACCGGGACATGATCTCCGGCTCCCGGGACTTGGCTGACTCCTACCGTGACCAGATTGACGACTTAGAGGAACAATTAAGCCAGATCGACGACCAGGATTCCGCCCAGTACCAATCCCTCCTGGCCCAGATCGCGAAATGTGAGCAGTCCATCGCCGACTGCGAGAGACAGCAGGAGGAGTGGAATGACGCCATCAAGCGGATCCCCATTGACCGGATCAGCAAGTACATTTCCATGCTCCAGAACATCAAGCAGGATCTCCAGAACTTCTTAGACCAGCAGTCCGCCATGGGTCTGGAGGCTTCCCCGGAACAGCTCCAGCAGATGATGTCCCTATCCGAGGAAGAGATCAAGAAGCTTCTGGAACAGCAGGAAAAGCTAAAAAAACTTCTCTCCGAATATGAGTACGGTTCCGAGAAATTCCAGCAGACCAGCCAGGAGATCCAGGACATTGACAACCAGATCTCCTCCCTGATCCAGAGCCAGATGGAATACAATGAGGCTATTCTCCAGATACCCTTAGACCATCTAAAACGCCAGTCCGACCTGCTGTCCAACGCCCGCTCTGACCTGGAGAACCACATCGCGGAACAGGAATCCGGCGGTATCTCTAAGACTTTAGAACAATACCAGGCCCTCTCCTCCCTTTCCAGACAGCAGTTGGAGAACCTGACCGCCCAGAAAGAGATGCTCACCGCCCTCCTGGACGTCTATGACCCGGATTCCACCAAGTACCAGGAAGTACAGGACCAGATCCAGACCATTGAAGGCTCTATCTCCTCCCTAATCCAGGAACAGCGCCAGTGGAATGACCAGATCCTGCAGATTCCCATTGACAGGCTCCAGAGCTATGGGGACGCTCTCTCCAACGCCCGCTCTGATCTGGAAAACGCCATTTCCCAGCAGGAAACCCAGGGGCTTGGCAAGACCCTGGAGCAGTATCAGGCCCTCCACTCCATGTCCATGAGACAGCTAGAAGCCCTGGGCCAGCAGAAAGCGGTCCTTCAGTCCGTGATGGAAGTCTATGACAAGGATTCCGACCACTACAAGGAGGCCCAAAATCAACTCCAGGGCATTGAGGATTCCATTTCCTCCCTGGTCCAGGAACAGATTCAGTGGAACAATGAAATTTTACAGATACCCATTGAGAAAATCCAGGATTACTCCAACTCCCTCTCAAACGCCAGGACAGACCTTGAAAACAGCATAGCGGAACAGGAAGCCAGAGGCGCGGGCAAGACCATGGAACAGTACAAAGCCATGCAGTCCATGTCCATGAGGCAGTTGGAGAACTTATCCAGACAGAAGGAAATGCTCTCTTCCCTGTTAGATGTGTATGACAAGGACTCTTCCCAGTACACCGAGACACAGGGCAAGATCCAGGAAATCGAGAACAGCGTCTCCTCCCTTGTCCAGGAACAGGCCAGATGGAACCAGGAGCTCTTAAGGATCCCTATAGACAAGATCGCCAGCCAGTACAACGCTCTCTCCAACGCCCGGAAGGATCTGGAAAACAGCCTTGCCCAGCAGGAGTCACAAGGCATAGGAAAGACCCTGGAACAGTACCAGGCCTTCTCCTCCATTTCCAGGCAGCAGATCCAGTCTTTGTCACAGCAGAAAGAAATGCTGACAGCCCTCTTAGACGTATATGACAAAGACTCTGACATCTACAGCCAGACCCAAAGTGAGATCCAGGGAATTGAGGATTCCATCTCCTCCCTGATCCAGGAGCAGATCCAGTGGAACCAGGAGCTGACCCAGATCCCCATAGACAAGATGAAAGAATACTCCGACTCCCTTGATTCCGTCAAGTCAGACCTTAAGGAATTTATGGATACCCAGAACGCCAGAGGCATCGGGGCCACGCCGGACCAGTACCAGCAGCTGAACGCCATCACCCTGGCACAGCTGGAGGCCCTGAGGTCAAGAAAAGAAATGCTCACCCAACTTATGGGCCAGTACAGCCAGGACTCTGACGCCTACAAGACAGCCTCCCAGGAGATCCGGGAAGTGGACAGCGCAATCCAGTCCTTAACCCGGGATCAATATGAGTGGAACAAAGCCATCCTGCAGCTGCCCATAGACAACATCACTGACATCAACGACCAGCTGAACCGCTATACCTCTGTCCTAGGAGATATCCTCTCTGACTACGACACCGCCTTAAGCGCGGTGAACGGGGTATTAGATGAGCAGATCGACAAGATCAACGAGACCAGGGAAGCGTCAGAAAAAGCCTACGAGGACAAGATGAAGCCCATCCAGGATGAACTTGACCTGCTAAAGAAACAGAATGATGAGCGCTCCGTACAGCTGGCCCTGGAAAAGGCCGCCTATGACCTTGACCGGGCCAAAAACCAGAAGACCACCCAGGTAATCCGCGACGGCCAGCTCCAATACGAGGCTGACGCCGACAAACTCCGCCAGGCTGGCGAGGCAAAGTCTCAGGCGGAATACAACAAGATTACCCATGACCTGGAGAAACAGCTGGAAAATCTTACCCAGGAGCGGGACAGCCTTCTGGATGGATACGACGCCCAGATCCAGCAGCTGGATAAAATCCGGGAGAAATGGTCTTCCATCACCGAAGAGATCAAACAGGCCTCCGACCTGATGAAAGCGGACGAGATCTTTGGCACAGCGGACTGGAAGGACCAGATCCTCTCAGGAAATGACTCCGGCCTTTTCGATCCCTTCCAGAAGATGTACGAATCCATTTCCGCCCAAAAGGAGCAGACAGAAAAACAGATCGCCTCCAACGAGCGCGTATCCCAGATGATGCAGCTCTTCGCGGAGCAGTATCAGAACGGCTCCATCACGTACTCCGAGGCCATGTCGCGGATTTCCCAGCTGACCGACGCCATGTCCGGCGGCTACTCCGCCATGGAACAGTTAAGCGGCCTGATGTCGTCTGACGGCATAAAAGATTTGTCCCAGATCACCGGTTCCGCCGCCGAGAAGGTCTCCGCCGCCGCCTCTTCCCTGGCCCAGTACATGGACATGGTCCGGGAGAACAACCAGTCCATCCAGGACTACACCGCCTCCTGGGCCCAGATCCAGGACGATATCGCGAAACGGCTGACAGACCTCCAGACTCCCCCGGTCTCCCAGGACGCCTTCCGGGAATACTTAGAGGCCGCGAAGACCGGCAAGCAGGAACTTGACCAGTATATCCAGTCCTGGGAAAAAGTCAGGGACAGCGTGGACGACCAGGTATCAGCGCTTAAATCCACCGCCGAGACCATGGACCAGTTCCGGCAATACTTAGAGATGGTCAGAGAAAACGAGAATGAGCTGGCGGATTACGTCCAGTCCTGGGGAACCATCAAAGACAGCGTAGACCGACAGGTAGAAGCACTGGATAACGCCTCCATGTCCTTAGAGGAATTTCAGAAATACTTAGAGGCCGTAAAGTCCAACCAGGACGACCTCTCTGGCTACACCCAGACTTGGAGCGCCATCAGGGAGGACGTAAACCGCCAAGTAGACCTGCTGGAAAGCATGGACAAAGCCTTCTCTGATATCCAAAAATTCATCGACACCGTAAAGGGCAACGAAAACGCCCTGGAACAGTACACCCAAACCTGGAATACGGTCAGAGACGGCGTGGCAAGCCAGGTCGCCGCCTTAGACTCCACCTCCAGCGCCATGGAACAGTTCCGGAAGCATTTGGAAGCCTACCAGGCAAACGCGGAAGGAATCTCAGCCTACACCTCCACCTGGGAAAAGATCAAAGAAAGCATCGCCTCCCAGGTGGAAGCCCTTAAGAAAGCCGCGGATTCCTTAGACGGAGTGAACAAACGCCTGACAGGGCTCTCACTGGAAGAGCTGAAGCGCAGATATCCCGGCGCTTACGAACGGGGAGGTCTGATCTGCATTCCCATTGGCGGCAATGTGGAAGACGACGGAAAAGGCTGGGCCGACGACAAGGAAAGTTCCAGATCCTCAAAGTCCGCCGCCGAGTCAGAGCTAAGGGAAAACTTAGTAAACGCTTTCGGCGACGCTGTCCAGGATATGGTCAGTACCACCGCTCAAAAGGCCTCTGCCCAAAGCTCTATTCCTGACGACGGCCTTGACAGCGGAAACGCCCCGGTCATGTCCGGCTACCGCCCCGTAAAGCCCGGCGATTTTCCCCTTCTCGACCTGATGTATGAAGCCATGTCAGACAATGAGGCCCAGGGAACCATGTTCACAGACTTAAGCCATATGTATGAGGCCGTCTCTGGCAAGAACACCCTGGCCGGGATGATCCGGCTGTCGCCCCAGCCATATCAGCCTCACAACAACACAGAAGTGTCTTTTAACGGCGACATTGTGGTTCAGGGAGTTCAGAACCCTGACGCCTTCGCCAAGGCCCTGTATCACCGGATCGAGCCAGCCATGAACCAGAATTTCAGCAAGATCTTCGGCTGACAGGCAAAAAGCGCTTTCCAATACCGCCCCCGGGATTTTACAGACCCGGGGGCGGCAATTTTCAGAGAAAGGAGATCATGTTTATGGATTACAATGAAATCGTCAATACTATTACCGCCACCATCTTAAAACAGGTGAAAAAAGCCCTGGATACCAGATCCCATTCCGACAAAACCTTCAAGGCAAAGATCACCGGACAATCCGGCCCGGGAAAATATCAGATCCTGTACTGCCAAAACTCCTATACCGTATCGTCCACCATCCCCTGTAACAACCAGGACACGGTGCGGGTCTGCGCCCCCTGCAACAACTGGCAGGATCTGTTTGTCGTGGAAAATATAACAGGAGGGAAACGGCTATGAATTACACTGTCACAGACAACAACTATGACCGCCTTTTAAAAAAACCAGCCATAAACACCCAGCTGCTTATAAAAGAGAAAGAATGGGAACTGTTCGGCATCCACGAGATATCGGAGACAGAAATGAGAGACATGATTAAGAATATTGAGTCCAGCCAGTCCCCATGATACCCAAGCCAATAAAACAAAAAAGAGGGCTTGCAACCCCCTTCTGAATATGTTATATTGGCTATAGGAAAACAACCGCCCACAAAGTGGTTGACCTCCGCTATAGACTATAAGCCTACCTGCATCCGCCAAGAAACAAGGTAGGCTTATTTATTTTCGCTTGTAATTCCTATCAATATAGGCAAGCAGCGCGACCAAAAAAGTACCGCCCAAAAACAACAGGCTTAATACCTCATATGTAGTCATATGCACCACCTCCCCTCTTTTGCAAGTTTAGGGAGGCTTACCACCTTGTAACACGGTTGTTTCCTGTTTCATATCATAGCATATCTCCCTCTATCCGACAATCTTTTTCTCACCTTATGTCCCCTCCAGATATCCGCCCACTCCCCATGGACGAAATCATCCCCCTTAAACTAATTCCGCCCACTTCCCATGGGCTTTCTTTTGTTTACATAAGAGAGCGGGAAACCGAGAACGCTCTCCAATAAAAAATTTTTAGGAGGAAACAAATATGAGCTTTAATCTGAACAACTTTTTAATCGACAGGGTAAGACGAGGCACCATGTTCAGCGATACTACCGGTGAGGCCATGTGGTCCATCACCCAGATCAAGGACGCCTCCCTCAACATGTCCAGCGAGACCGCCGACGCCACGGACGCTATCGGCAACGTTATCACACAGTTCGACCGCTCCAAGAACGCGGAGTTCTCCGGCACCAACGCCCTGTGGGATCTGGGACTTTCCGCCGCCCAGTTCGGCAGCGAGAAAAAGGTCGCGAACGCTGGCGACGTTATCCGGGTTCCCGCCTACGAACAGCTTCCGGTCAGCGGTGGGAAAGTCACACTGTCCCATGTGCCCGCCGGAACCACGGGAGCGGAAATCAAGTACATTTACGCCTTAAATGACGACTCCACACTGGGAACCAAATACACCCTGGGCGCTTCCGCCTCCGCCGCGGAGTTCACCCTGGACGCGGCCACCAAGACCATCACCGTCCCAACCGGTGTCACCGGCAACATCGCCGTGTTCTACGATTACGACGCAGAGGATGCCATCATGCTCCAGAACAACGCCTCCGAGTTCCCCAAGGCAGGCAAGTTCATGCTGGAGGTAATCGGCAAGGACACCTGCGACAAGACCGCCACCTATGTGGCCTACATCGTGTTCCCCAACGCCAAGCTGAAGACCGATATGGACTTAAGCTTCACCACAGACGGCGGCCACCCCTTCTCCATGCAGATGATGCAGGATTACTGCGACTTAGAGAAGAGGCTGTTCAACATCTATATCGCGAAGTGACACCCCAGACACAGCGGTCACTGCCCTACAGGATAGCGGTATAGGCCAGGCCAAGTGGCGGCAGGCTCCCAATCGGACCTGCCGCCGCTTCTGAAATTCAAAGAGGTTCAAAAAATATGGATAAAAAAGAATATCACTTCATAGGCGAAGATGGCATAAGATTTTTGCTGACCCATCTCCTGCAAAAGATAAAAACAGTAAAAGAAGAGCTTGAAAATAAGATCTCCGCCAAATCCGATTTTTCCGGTGACTATAATGATCTGTCCAACAGACCCGTTATTCCCTCCAGGCTTCCGTCCCCCCATCCCATCTCCTTCAGTGGAAATGTAAAAGAGACCGCATCCTATGACGGAAGCCAGACCGTAGAAATCGAGATTCCCGTGCCCCAGCCGCCAGAACCCTTAAAACCGGCCACAACCACAGAGCTGGGAGGCGTGATCGCGGACCAGGCCACGGAACAGGATATCATTCCCGCCAGAATCGGCACCGACAGCCGCCTGTATGTGCCTGCCTACCCCGCCTCCCTCCCCGCTTCAGATGTCCACGACTGGGCGAAAGAAGAGCAAAAACCAACTTACACTCCTGTTGAGGTAGGTGTAATCGATAATCTTCCCTCCCACGGGCAGGTGGCGGTATTTGACGGAAATACAGGAAAAATCAAATCCACAGGCTATACCATAGAGAAATCCGTGCCAGCAGACGCGGAGTTTACCGATACTACTTATGAAAACGCGACACCGGAAGCCTCCGGACTTATGGATTCCAAAGACAAGGCAAAGCTGGACGCTTTTGGCGACGCCGCGGATTATGCCCTGAATGAAGATGTGTCAAAGCTCAGCTCTGACTTAAGCCCGGTGGCATTTTCCGGATCTTATGAGGACCTGTCAGACACCCCGGCTATCCCTACCAAAACCAGCCAGCTTGTCAACGACAGCGGATACCCCTCCGCGGACACCTGGAAGGCCAACACCGCTTCCAGCGAAGGCTACGTGTCCCCCGGCCAAGGACAGGCCAACAAAGTGTGGGGAACCGACTCCGAAGGAAATCCCTCATGGAGAGATAACACCAGCCAAAAACTGACCGTTACCCTTGTAACCTTGCCGGCATCCGGCTGGGAAGAAACCCGGACCGAAGAGGCCGTCCATGATGAGGAAACAGAAAACATATCCGGGGAAAAAGTTTCCCAGGAGACATCAGAGGATGCGGCCATTGAAGAGGACACCGCGGAAGAAACCACGCTCCCTCCCTACACACAGACCGTCGCGGTAAACGGCGCGGCCGAGGACATGGAGGTTCTGTTAGTCAGCGCCCTGCCAGAAGGAGCCTCACCAGAAGAGCAGGAAGCTTATGTAAAAGCCTTCTGGATCATCTGCGGCGGCACAGGAACCCTGGGCAGCCAAACCGCGACATTTACGGTCTACGAAAAACCGGAGACAGATATTACCGTTGGTCTCATGGGAAATTTCTCCATGTCCGGCACCAGCCAGGACGGAAACAGGGATCCAAGGATTATTTTAGAAGGAACCACAAAGAAAATCCAATTTTCCTCTTCCGGGACCACCGCGAGCATCACGCAATATGACGAAAATGATTCCGCCATCGGGGCAATTCTTTCCAGCCAGGGCAATCTGATCTTCCAGCAGGAATCCCAGGGCAACGCCAAAGAGATCGCGGAGTTTGTCAGGCGTGACGGCTGTGAGTATAAAGAATACCCCGGCAACGCCCGCCCTTACAGAGAAGTCTTTGAAAAGATTTTCGGAGAAATGGCTCCCGGAGACACCAAGAAATTTAAACTCCTGCCCAATGAAATCACCGGAACCCCCAATGACATAGCCACAAAGCTATGTATGCTGACCCGACACGGAAACGCCAACGCCACCATGCAGGTCAACACCTTTAACGGAGAACAGTACGTGGTTATCCGAACCCCTTATGGCTGGGGCAACTGGGCCAAATGGGTCTATGAGGACATGGTATGGGGACTGAGCGGCGGCAAAAAGATCCCCGCTGGCACTGACTTAAAAAGCGACACCTATAAACTCCCCGGAAATTATTATTGTGACTCCGATGATGACGCCAAAACTCTGACCCACTGCCCCTTCCAGGAAGCCTTTGTCTTAAAGATCAGCTATTCCTCCGGAAACACTGCTCCCAGACAGACTTTTATCAGTTCCGGCACCGGAAAAACCGTCTCAAGAGTCTGGGACCCATCAGAAAATATTTGGAAAGATGAAATATGTTATCTGACAAACAGTGATTTTACATGGAAAAAAATAAAGCAGGCTGATCTCTCAACGGAAAATAACACTGATGAGACAG
>Ga0137310_102178_pt1 | contig 11391 bp, 8 predicted proteins | sample NAcewiD2O_June_2_FD_97183 | JGI IMG/M metagenome (GOLD analysis project Ga0137310, IMG submission 97183) | Mouse cecal microbial communities from Vienna, Austria - N-Acetylglucosamine amended D2O_June | ecosystem: Host-associated > Mammals > Digestive system > Large intestine > Cecum | place...
GGGGCTGGCGTCCCGCCGTTTCCTTCTGCCGAACATCATTTGCCCTCCCTGGAGCGTAGCCGCTCCAGCAGACTTTGACAGCCCGCCAGCACATCCCGCCAAGTGGTTTCGAAGTCATCGGTGTACCATGGATCCGCCACATCGCCGGGGCGGTCGGTGTAGTCCATCAGCAGGTGCAGTTTCCCGGCGAAATCCCCACCGCAGATGCGGTGCATATTCCGCAGGTTGGCCCGGTCCATCCCAATCAGAAGGTCGAATTGGTCGTAGTCGGCGTTGGTGAGCCGCCGCGCCGCCTTGCCCTCGCAGCTGATGCCGTGCTCGGCCAGCGTGCGCCTCGCCGGAGGATAGACCGGGTTGCCGATCTCCTCCGTGCTGGTGGCAGCGGACTCGATGTGGAATTGGGATTCCAGTCCGGCCTTCTGCACCAAGTACTTCATCACAAATTCGGCCATGGGGCTGCGGCAGATATTGCCGTGGCACACGAAAAGGATCCTCGTCATCGTTCACACACTCCGTAGTGCTGTTTTCCTCAGTATAACATACTTCCGGCCCTAAGTCGAGGACCACTTTCTTGTGGGCGGAGGATGAGATGCGGTCTGCCAGCTCCAGCTTGCTCCACCCAAACCGGCGCACTGCCCGAATGTACCACAGCTTTTCCTGGAGCGCCAGCTCCGCTTCCAGGATGACCACATTCTGTGTCCAGCCGATGGCCATGGCCTCAGCCAGCACGTGCGGGGCTTTGGCATAAGTGCGGTAAAAATCCCGCATTCGCCGCAGGTTCCGGGGGGAGAAGCCCGAGACATCAGGATAGGCGCCGTGCAGGTACTCCGCAGCCGCCACCGCCGCGCCTTTCTCCGGCCTGCCGCTGACCAACCGGCCAATTTCACTGTACAGCTCCATCTGAGGCAGATTTGTCGCTGTCAGTGTGTCCAACGCCGCGAACAGGATGCTGTAATCGGTGGGCTTCCTGACATTCATAGGCTTCTCCTTTCCGGCGCTGGGCGCCTGATTTTTGAAAGCGGCAAAAAGAAAAACGGGAGACCCTCCCGCAGTTCTCTCTGCCGGTTTTTTGTCACTGATAGAATGCGTTTCGAAGGGCTTGTGTCCGTTTCTCTGCCATGGTTCTTGAAATCGCTTTGCCGTCGAAAAAATCAAACCCGTGGAAGGTACCTTTCACGTCCACCAGCTGCACGGGCACCCCTGCCGCTTCCAGAGCTCTGGCGTAGGCAGCCCCCTCGTCATGGAGACAGTCGAACTGCTCCACCTCCACATAGGCGGGCGGGAGGCCGGAGAGATCCCGGGCCAGTATGGGAGCGGCGTACTGCGGCGTCCCGTGATCCCCATCCCGCAGGTATAGCTTCCACATCCTTCGGTTCAGCTCCGCGTTCCACATGGGGCTGTCTGTGTACTTTTTCATGGAGACCGTTTCCATCCGGCTGTCCGTCACCGGGTAGACCAGCAGTTGGAAGCACAGATCCGGCCCGCCTTCATCCCTGGCACGCAGGGCGCAGGCGGCGGCCAGCGCGCCCCCGGCACTGTCGCCGCCTACGGCGATTCGGGCCCGATCCAGCCGCAGGCGCGGCGCGTTATCCCACACCCAGCGCAGGGCGGCATAGCAGTCCTCAAAGGGTGTGGGGAAGGGGGCGATATCCGATGTGCGGTAGTGGACGAACACCACCGCGCACCCCGCCCCCTGGGCGTATTGTGCGGCGTAGTGGTGGATATAGTCTGCGTCCCGGACGCAAAAGCCGCCACCGTGGAAATAGATCAGGCAGGGTGCTCCCCAGTCCAGCCCTTCCGGTCTGTAAATGGTCAGGCGGATGGGCGCGCCATCCTCCGCAAAAAACTGTGTGCCATAGCGCTCCACCCCTGAAGGCAGGGCAGACGGCGTCAGAGCCATCCGGTCCAGCGCCCGGTTGGCCAGCCTTGCGGTGTTCAGGTTCAGCGTCCAACCGGGAACCGTCAGCTTGTTGGCAAAGCGTAGTTCCTTTCGGACGGGATATTTTTTGTTTCGGCACACACACCACGCGCCGACACTTGCCGCCGTAGCCAGCACCACGATCTGTTTTTTTGTCATCCCGGCCCCTTCTTTCTGGACATTTTCTTCGCCCCATGATACCATAGAGGGCAGTTCAGCGCAAGGAGCGAGCGCCCATGTTGGAGTATTTCTGGTACATATTGGCCTCGGTGCTGGCCGGGGTGGGGACGGGACTGGTGGGTCTGTCGGCGGCCACGGTGATGGTGCCCATCCTCATCGTGCTGTGCCCGTCCTTTGCCGAGGAAACGGGGGCCTATCAAGCCACCGCCATCGCCCTGGCCTCCGATATCCTGGGCTCCGCGGTCACCACCGCCACCTACATCCGCCACAAAAACATCGACCTGCGCCGTGGCTGGATCATGCTGGCCTGCATCATTGGGATGTGTACGGTGGGCAGCTTCGCCGCCTGGAGGGCCGGGAACGTGGTGCTGGGCGGCTTCACCCTCATCTTGACCTTCTGCATCGGCATCCGTTTCCTGGTGAAACCCACCACAGAGCGGATGGACACTGCCGCCAAGGGCGCGGCGCTGGACTGGAAGGGAGTGGCGGTCTCCCTGTTCTTTGGCCTGACCATCGGGTTCGGCACGGGCTTTGTGGGGTCCGGGGGCGGCATGATGATGCTGGTGGTGTTCACCGCCTTCCTGGGCATGGAACTGAAACCCGCCGTGGGCACCAGCACCTTCATCATGACCTTCACCGCCCTCATCGCCTCGGTGAGCCACATCCTCATCCACCCCGCTATCCTGCTGGAGCGGTGGCCGGTGTTGATTCTGTGCATGACTGTGGCCACGGCGGCGTCCCTGGCCTCCGCCCGGTTCGCCAACCGGGTGGACAGCCGCACCGTGGGGCTGGTGACGGGGGTGGTGCTCACCCTGCTGGGCGGGGCGCTGATTTTGCTCCATTACTGGGATTTCGTCGCCGCCCAGCCGCTGGCGCTGTCCACCTTGAAATGCTTCGGGGAATATCTGCTATTTATTATCCCGGCGGCGCTGATCCTGATCGTCCTCCACTTTGCGGCCCATATCCCCAAGGTGGTGTTCCGCAAGCTGCTCCATCTGCCCGCGTTTTGCTCGGCGGCGGTGGTGGTGTGGCGGGCGGACAGCTGGCAGGCGGCAAGCCTGACGCTGGCGCTGTTTGCCGCCATCGTCTATCCAGCGCTGTGCCTGTGTGAGCGGTGGCAGGGCTACGGCGGGCTGTTTGTGGAGAAGAAGCAGGGGGAGATCAAAAAGAGCCTGCTCCTGCTGTTCCTTACCGATGCGGCCCTGGTAGCCCTGTGCTGGGGTGGGTTCGGTTTGCCCTGGGCGGCGGTGACCGCCATCCTCATGTGGGGCAGCGGGGACGGCGCGGCGGCGCTGGCGGGGCACCGCTTCGGGAAGCACCATGTCAGCCTCCCCCTGGCCGACCCCAAGAAGACCTGGGAGGGTTCCGCCGCCATGGTGCTGGTGTCCGCGGCGGTGGGGACGGCGGCGATGCTGGTACTGACCGCCATGCCCTGGTGGCAATGCCTGCTATTCGCGCTGGCTACGTCCATCCCCGGCGCGTACACCGAGCTGATCTCCCGAAACGGAGACGACACCGTGACGGTGCCGGTGGTGGATACGGCGGTGCTGCTGGCACTCCATTTTGCCTTTGCAGGATGACAGTGGGCCTCTCCGCTCAAACTTGAATGGAGAGGCCCGTTTTCTATTATTTCAGCTTCAGCCCGTCCGCAAAGGCGTTCCCAACCTTCTCACCCAGCTTGTGGTAAGCGCTGTTGACGGGGTCGAAGGTGATGGGATCCAATTTGGATACGTCCACCTTGCCCTCCGGGGTGAGGACGGATTCGTCTACACTGACGTTCACGATCTCGCCCACCAAATGTCCGGTGTCCGGGTCATAGCTCACCAGCCTGCACTCCACCGCCATGGCCAGCTCATCGATCAGCGGCGCGTCCACGAACCCGCTTTTTGTGGTGTGGAACCCGGCCCGTGCCAGCTTGTCCGGCACCTTGTTGGCCGACACCACGCCCAGGTAATCGCATTCCACCACATGGGCGGCATCTGCCATGCTGACGGTGAATGCCTTGCGCTCCAGGATGTTTTTGGTGGTCTTGTGCCCCACGCTCAGGCACAGGGTCAGTTCGGTGGTGTCGCTGATGCCGCCCCAGGCAGCGTTCATGGCGTCCGGCGTACCGTCCGGGCCGTAGGCGGCCACGATGAACACCGGCTGGGGGTAGGTGTAGGGCTTGGCTCCGAAATTCTTGCGCATGGTGATGTCCTCCTCCATTTATTTGAAAATCAGATTCAGCGCATGGGTCAGATCCTCTGCGGATTCCACCCCGTCACGGGGCGCTTTCCCATGCAGGAGCAGCACGGGCCGGATACCCGCCGCCCGCGCTCCAACCACGTCGGTGTTGTAGGAGTCCCCGATGTGGACGGCCCCGTCCGGCGTACAGCCGCTGAGCCGCAGGGCTTCATCGAAAATCTCTCGGTGGGGCTTGTAGGCCCGGACGGTGTCCGCGCTGACCACGCCCGCGGTCTTCAGGCCGTTCTGCTCCAGAGCCCGTTCCATGTAGGGGAGACCGTTGTTGGTGATGATATAGATGGGGACGGGGCACCGCTCAAAAAAGGCGTGGGCGTCCGGGAATACCGGGGCGTTGACCCAGTGGGCGCGGATCAGGCTGCGCAGGGCATCGGAATCGTCTGCCAGGCCGATCTGTGCCTCCATGTCCCCAATCAGACGGTCCACGATCTCGTCCTCCGAGAAATAGGCGTCCAGATAGCTGTCCGCCTCATAGCGGCGGCGGTTGTCCAGGATGAACCGCTGAACTTGTTTCGGGTCATGGAGGTTGCTGTGCTTACAAATGCGGCGGATAATCTCCGCCATCTCCTGGCTGCGCTCGTCCACGGTGGTGCCCATGTAGTCGATGAAAACTGCTTGAACCATGAAATTTCCTCTTTCCGGGGCGTGGTAATTGTCAGCCATGCGTCCCACTGTGCTGTTTTCCCAGTATAACACACCACCTGCGTCAAGTCGAGGGGGACTTTACCATGGATTCCAGGCTGAGTTGACCATATTTCGGGCCATAGCAGAGAGAAAGGCGGGATTGGCTCCCGCGCTTCTCTCCACTGCTCTCACTTATTTCCCGCACACAATGCTCTGCTCGATCTCCATCCCGCCCCGAAGGCAGACCCTGATCCTGTCCGCCGACAGCACCTCCACCGTGTCCACCAGCTGGCGGATGATACTCTCGTCCCACTCGGTGAGCTGAGAGTCGCCTGCGCTCAGGATGGCCACAGCGTCTCGGATACGCCGGTTGGCGGCGGAGCCGCTCTCCATCTGGGCCAGGAGGAAGACTTTCCTGTCCTTCAGCGCCCCCATCTCCTCCGTGATCCGCCTGAAGGCGTCGGCGTAGTTCAGATATCCGCCGTCCTCCTTGGACGCCTGGAACAGTTCTTTAAATTCACGATCCAGGTCGGCCAGCTTTCGGTCGATGTCGGACAAGCTCATGGTCTCACCGGGGATGGGGGCCAGCTCCGTCCGCATGGCGTCCTCGATCTGGCCCACCAGCACATCCTTCCGGCTCATCACCGAGTTGATGGCGGCGAGGATGGCCATCTGCAGCGGCCCCTCGTGGAGCGTTGGAGACTGGCGGCAGTACATGGAGCCGTAGTCGATTCGGCTGGTGCACCGCCACACGGCCTTCTTCTGCCCCCGCTTGCTCCACACGCACCTGCGGTACAGGGTACCGCACTCGCCGAACATCAGCCGCCCGGTGAGGGCATACTTGGCGCTGTAGCAGGAGCGCCCGGTGGGAGCCTGTTTCCGGCTGGGGGCCCGTCCGGCGTTGCGGCGGGCGAACTCCGCTTTGGCCGCGTGGAAGGTATCCCGGCTGACGATCCCCTCGTGGTGGTCACGGGTCAGGTACATGGGGAGCTGCCCCACGTTCCGCACGTGCTTGTGGCTGATGCAGTCGGCCACGAAGCTCTTTTGCTGGAGGACGTCGCCGCAGTATTTTTCATTTTGAAGGATCCCCCGGATGACGGCGATGGACCAGTCCGAGCCGCCGCTGACGGTGGGGACGGCCTGCCGCTCCAGCGTGTCCTTGATCATCCGCAGACTCTCCCCGCCCAGGAAGCTGTCGTAGATCTGACGCACCACCTCCGCCTGCTCCGGGATGATCTTGGGCTTGCCGTCCGCCCCCTTCTCGAAGGCGTACAGCCGCTTGTACTGGATGGCGGCCTTGCCCTCCCGCATGGCCTGGCGCTTGCCCCACTTCACGTTCTCGCTGATGGCCTCGCTCTCCCCCTGGGACACGGCGCCCAGCAGGGTGATCAGCAGCTCTCCGTCACTTTCCAGAGTGTTGATATTCTGCTCCTCGAAGACGATGGCGATGCCCAGCTCCCGCAGTGCCCGTACATAGTTGAGGCAGTCCACGGTATTTCGCGCGAACCGGGAGATGGACTTCACCAGCACCAGGTCGATCTTCTTCTGCCTGCACTGGCGGATCATCCGCAGGAACTGGGGCCGCTTGGCGGCCTGGGTGCCGGAGATCCCCTCATCAGAAAGTGTCAAGTAAAAACCAAAAACTTTTTTGACTTTTTTCGGGTCACAAAACTCATGAGAAAGAGGCAGAATTGTGAGAAATATGTATGCCGGTAGACCGAGGCAGCCTCAGAGCTGCCGTAGCCCATTGGCATACGCCTACAAACAAGTATCTGCTATACTGAAATTCCAGACGATTTCAATCCGATTCTCTGCGTACACTTTTATACTGTGAATCAGCCGGTCAATAGTCTCTCGGTTAAGCGTCTGGATTTGCTCCATCTGCCTCAAATCATTGATCTGTCCCCTCTGAACAAGCGTCTGCGCGGCCTGCGTGAGATCATCAGTTCCGGCAAGGTTTGAAAGCCCATTTCGGCAGTCGGCAATCTTCCTCGCCAATGACTTGCACTCGGCATCAAACTCAGACCAGGAGAGCTCCCCTTTGTCATAACGCAGATAGACGTCTTTTTTCTGCTCCATAAGTTGCTCCAGTTTCATTTGCATACGGCGCTGGCGCTTTTGCGCTGCATTCTGCTCCCTGCGGCGCCCAGCTTCCTGCCGGTCAAGCTGACGTTCCGCATCCTTGGCCATCTTCGCCTGCAAATGGATGGATGTTAACACGGCCCGGGTCAATTCGCTTTCGGATAGCCGAATGTCCTGGCAATGCTCTGTTTCATCCCATGCGCGTTTGCCACAGACGTAATACCATTCCCCGGCCAGCTTACGTCGGTCAAGTGCGAGTCCGCAGCCAGCGCACTTCAGCTTACGCACAAAAATCCTATCAGCCTTGGGTGCTGAAGCTATGTGGGGCCGGGAGCTTTGATGCAGCTTTTCACAAACCTGGTCAAAAACCTGTTGGGAGATCAACGCCTCAAACGCGTCTGGAACCACAACCCAATCCTCTTTTGGTGTGGGCTTCATGGATTTGTAATTGCCAACCTCTGTCCGGGTTCGTTTCAGGGCAATCAGCTTGCCCGTATAGCGTTCATCCCGGAGTATCCTGTCCACAGTACTCCGGCCCCATTCGTTCTGCGTCCGCTCGGAGTTCCAGAGCTGACGCTTGGAACCATGTGCCCGCTTGAATTGAGACGGGGTCGGCATCCCCTGTGTGTTCAATTCTCTGGCAATCTCCGCCATGGTAATACCACCCAAAAATTGCTTAAAAATCTGCCGCACCACTGGGGCTGCATCAGGATCAGGAATCCATGTGCGTTTATCTTCAGGTGATTTGATGTAACCATAAATGGGGTACGGATTTATGATTTGGCCGCGCTGGGCATACTGACGCTTCGCCGCCTTGGATTTTTGGGAAAGATCCAGACTGTACATCTCGCCCATCAGAGTGCGGATGCCGTTGCCCAGGTCGCCGGCGCAGCCGTGGGGATAGTTCTTGCTGTCATAGCTGTCATTGACCGAGATAAATCGGATGCCAAGGAACGGGAAAACCTGTTCCAGATAATTGTCCACTTCCAAGGAAGTGCGTCCAAAACGGGTGAAATCCTTCACGATGATGCAGTCGATCCGCCTGTGCTTCGCGGCATTCAACAGGGCTTGGACACCGGGACGGTCAAAGTTCGTTCCGCTCCGCCCATCATCCAGAAACTCCAGAACTGTGGAGCCCTCAAATTCGGGCCGTTCAGAAATATAGCGGTTCAGCAGCATCCGCTGATGGGTGACGCTGTCGCTCTCCAGCTTTTCGCCGTAGCGGGCACCTTCATCTGCGGAGGAAAGCCTGATGTACTTTGCCACGATCATGCCACTACCTCCCCGGTAACCTCCGCCGTAAGCAGTTGCTCCTTTTCATCGCGGTAGCGGAGTATCACGTCGATTCGGTTATTTTCATAGACCGTGACGCGCTGAATCAAGCTGTGGGCCAGCAGGCCGGTTAAGCCGTCTTTGAGGTCAATCTCGCCAAAGGTTTGTAGCCAGGGATTGCCTTGGGTCAGCGTCTCAGTCTGTTTCGTGTAGTCTGTTTGCAGGACGGATATTCGCCCCTTCAGCCGCGTTGTCTCCCCGACGCAGGCACTTTTCAGCCGTTCGTAGTCCTCACGGGAGAGCAGGCCGCAGAGATAGTCTTCCATGGCCCCCTTTTTCGCGGTCTCCGCCCGGGCCAATTCACTGTTCAGACGCTTCAACTCCAGCGACAGGTTCTCCGCCTGCGCCCGGTTTGCCGCGGAAAGCCGCTGGGCCAGCTTCAACCCGTCCACCGTCTGCCGGATTTCTGCCAAAATCATTTCTGTAAGGGCGTCCATCAGGATATCTTCGCGGAGAAACTTATAACTGCACCCGCTCCGCTCCAGCTGCGCCGCATAGTTGGGGCACGTATAATGATAGGTCACTGATTTCCCGTGAGACACCTGCTTGTAACGAACCATGGGCTTCCCACAGTCGCCGCAGAATACCAGCCCTTTCAGGATATTTTCACTTTTTCCCAGATGGTCATACACGCCCAGGCGGGATTGGTATCGGCTCCGCGCTGTCTCCAGGATGGCTTGCACCGCCTCGAAATCCCCACGGCTGACGATGGGCTCATGGGTGCCCTCCACGATGCACCAGTCCTCCTGGGGCAGTGCACGGTCCGCTTTTCCGGCGTAGAACTCCGACCGGCGGTGCCCCTGCACCATATCCCCGATATAGGTCTGGCAGCCCAAAATCTTTTTTACTGTTGTTGTTGTCCACGGCTTGGACTGCTCAAACCGCTTGTCCACCAGGATACCCTTTTGATGCCGGTAGCAGCAGGGGGATGGGATATCCGCCTCGTTGAGCCAGCGAACGATGGCCACGTTGCTGGCCCCCTCCAGCTTCCTGCGAAAGATTTCACGCACCACCCCTGCGGCCTCCGGGTCAATGACGATGTGGTGGCGGTCCGCCGGGTCTTTGATGTAGCCATAGGCCGCATAGGCCCCGATGAACTCGCCTCGCTGGATTTTCTCCCGGAGTACCGAGCCGGATTTCCGGGAGATGTCCATGGAATAGATCTGGTTCCCCAGGTTTTTCAACGCCACCATCAGGCAGTCCGTTGTGGTGGCGTCGGCGCTGTCATAGCCATCCCCGATGGAAATGAAGCGTACGCCGATATAAGGGAACACGTTTTCCAGGAAATTGCCCGCCTCGATGTGATCCCGGCCGAACCGGGACAGATCCTTGACCACAATGCAGTTGGCCTTGCCGGAGCGGATCAGCTCCATCATCCGCTCAAAGCCCGCCCGCTGGAAGTTAGTGCCGGTTTGGCCGTTATCCTCACAGATGTCCACCAACCGCAGATCCGGCTTTTTTTGAATGTAGTCCCGCAACAGGGCCTTTTGATTTTGCAGCGCCTCTCCGTCTTTGCGATCCCTGGTCTCCGCCACGGAGAGCCGGGCGTATCCCACTGTCTGATAAATCTGCTCCACGGCGTGAAATGCGGACTGCTGCGCCGGAATTTGGGGAACCTGGCCGGCATTGATAGCCCGGATGGTCTCTTTTCTGCTCTTGCGCGGCATAATTATACCGCCTCCTTCAGTTTCAGTGCTTTCTGAACCACGGCTATGGCCTGCTCAAACTGCTCCTGGTATTGGAAGATGATCTCGACCCGGCCGCCTTCATACACCAGCACACGATCCAGCAGGCGCGCCGCAACGTCCCGGTTCAATTCATCCAAATGCCCGAACCGCCGGAAGTACTCAATCCACGGGCTGTCTGGGGCGGTGTTGGCCAGCAGTTCGTCCATTTGGCGCTGCTGGGCTTCCACGGCCCGTTCTGCTTCCTCGCAATCCTGGGTAAAAATGCGCTTGAAGTCGTAAAAATCCTCCCTGGAAATCTCCCCGGCGGCATAGCGCCGGTAGAGGGAATCCCGTATGGCTTCCTTTTTTGCCAATTCGCTGCGGAGGGCATCCAGGCGTCGCTCCATCCGGCCCGCTTTAACCTGCCGCATGGGGCGACGGCTGACGGCCTCCAGCGCATGACCCAGTTCTACCACCGTCTGGATCTGAAAATTGATCCCCTCCAACACAGCCGCTTCCAGCTTGCGCTCGCTGATGCTGTGAGGAGAGCAAACGGATTTATTCCCACGATGGGAGGCACAGATATAGTAGGCGTAGGTCTTTCTGTCATAGGTGTTGGTTTTGCGAACCATGCCCCCCATGCAGTCCCCGCAGCAGACCAGCCCCGCCAGGGGATAGACCGCCTTGGCGCTGGGCGCCATGCGGGTGTCCTTACCCATCAGTCGGGCAGCCAGCTCAAATTCTTCCCTGCTGATAATGGCTTCATGGGAGTTTTCCACTCGCATCCATTCCTCCCGGGGACGCTCCACCACGGCCTTCACCTTGTAATTGGGCGTGGTGCGCTTGCCTTGCTCCAACACGCCCAGATAAACTTCGTTCTGCAAAATGCGGCGCACACTGACGGCGGACCACTGTGCCTTGCTGTGAACACGGTAGCCGGATTTATAATTCATCCCCTGGGCCCGCTTGTACTCCATGGGCGAAAGCACCCCCGTGGAATTGAGCCCGTCCGCGATGGCCTTACAGCTTTGCCCCGCGATCCGCTGGGCAAAAATCTCCCGCACCACTTGGGCGGCGTCCGGGTCAATGACCAGCCGGTTTTTGTTGTCTGGGTCCTTGGCGTAGCCAAAGGGGGCAAAAGAACCGATAAAATCTCCGTTACGCCGCTTTACGTCCAAATGGCTGCGGATCTTTTCTGAGGTGTCTCGGCAAAACGAATCATTGAACAGGTTCTTCACCGGCATGATAAAACTGCTGGCGCTGTCCAGATGGGCGGTGTCATAGCCGTCATTGATCGCGATGAAGCGCACCCCCAGGGAGGGAAACAGCTTTGCGATATACCTGCCG
>Ga0137310_102179_pt1 | contig 11387 bp, 8 predicted proteins | sample NAcewiD2O_June_2_FD_97183 | JGI IMG/M metagenome (GOLD analysis project Ga0137310, IMG submission 97183) | Mouse cecal microbial communities from Vienna, Austria - N-Acetylglucosamine amended D2O_June | ecosystem: Host-associated > Mammals > Digestive system > Large intestine > Cecum | place...
CTTCTTTTTCAAAAATAAACAGGATTATTACCGGATGTGCGCCCTGTTGTTCACAGGCATGACCATCAGCCTGGTGATCTGTACCTTCTATAAGAACGGCACGGATATGCGCCCTGTAGTGGACCCGGGAAAGAATGTATTTGCCTGGCTGGTATCCCGGCTTCATGCGGCTGACACCTCCACCAACATCTTTCCCAGCGTTCATGTGTTCAACTCCATTGTTGTCCACATAGCCGTCGCGAGAAGCAGCTGTTTCAAGGACCGGCCCTGGGTGACACGCCTGTCCTTTATTCTGGCACTGTCCGTCTGCCTGTCCACGGTTTTCTTAAAACAGCACTCCGTGGTGGATGGCATCGGATCCATGATCATGTGTTACGCCCTGTATCCGGTTGTGTACGGTGAGAGCTATACCGCCAGCTGGCGCAGGCTCACAGGAAAAGCCCTGAGTTGATGATCTCAGGGCTTTTTATGTACACGGGGCGGAAAGGAATATGGCCGCTGTCGCGGCTCCGCCCCGGCACGGCGAGCAGGCGGAAAGGCCTCCCACTGCTCGATTGTACACGACGCGGAAAGGAATATGGCCGCTAACGCGGTCCCGCCTTCAGATAAAACCACATCCCGCTGTTGTCCTCACAGCCTACAGGCAGGTTGATGCCTCCGTACATCAGCGCGCTTCCCTCATAAGTCTCCTCGCTTCCATCTATGGAATACCTCTGTTCCTCCTCAAGGCCTCTGGCCCGGACTGTCCAAAACAGGGGGTTGGACCTCGCGTGAAGCAGAACCACTGACACCAGGGACTCTCTCCTGTCCGGACTGACAAACTGCCATGCCGCGAAATCCCCGTTCTCCTCCACGTCTGTCAGCCTGTAGTAGGTTCCATGATGGATCAAGTCATAATATTTCTTGCAGTCTTGGATCTGCTGCCTGACTTCCTCCCTCTCCTCCGCTGCCATCACTCTCACGTCAAGCTCATATCCAAAGGCTCCCGCCATTGCCACAATGCCTCTTGTCTTTAAAGAGGTTCTTCTCCCGGTCTGGTGATTAGGGCTCACAGACACATGGTTTCCCATGGAGCTTGGGGGATAGCAAAAAGAAGTGCCATACTGGATCCGCAGCCGTTCAACAGCGTCTGTGTTGTCGCTGCACCAGATCTGGGGCATGTAATACAAAATTCCCGCGTCAAACCGTCCGCCACCGCCAGAGCAGCCTTCCCACAGGATATCCGGATACGCGCTGACAAATCTCTCCATCAATTCATAGACTCCCAGGACATAGCGGTGGAGGGCCTCCCCCTGCCTGTCCGGCGGCAGGGATTTGGACCACACGTCTGATAAGTTCCGGTTCATATCCCATTTTACATAATCCACCTGGCCTTCCTCCAGAATCTCTGACAGGCTGTCAAAAAGATAATCCCTCACCTCCCGACGGCACATGTCCAGCACCAGCTGCCCTCTTTCCACGTTGGGCTGCCTTCCCGGGATCCTCAGAACCCAGTCCAGATGGTTTCTGTATAAGTCGCTGTCCTCATTGATCATCTCCGGCTCTATCCATATGCCGAACTTCAGCCCCATGTCGTGGATCCTGGCCGCGAATCCCCCTAGGCCTGACGGCAGTTTGTCCCGGTTAACCCTCCAGTCCCCCAGGCCCCTGGTGTCCCTGTCTCTCTGGCCAAACCATCCGTCATCCATAACAAACAGTTCCATGCCTAAAGCCTTGCTGCTCTCTGCCAGAGATACCAGCTCTTCCTCATTAAAGTTAAATTCCATGGCCTCCCAGTGATTTAACAGCACCGGTCTCCTGATATTCTTATAGGGGCTCCGGATCAGGTGCTTGTGAAATACTCGGTGATAATTGTCCGACAGCTTCCCAAATCCCTGGTGGGTAAAGGTAAATACCACCTCAGGAGCCGCGAAGCTCTCCCCTGCCTCCAGCTTATACCGAAAACCCTCTGGGTGGATCCCCACACACAGCCTGGTCTGGTCTAGTGGATCCACCTCTGCCTGAGCCGTAAAATTGCCGCTGTACACAAACGAAGCGCCCCAGCACTGTCCATGCTCTTCGCCCGCCTGCCTGTCGCAGAGAATGACAAAGGGGTTCCTGTGATGGCTGGAGGTTCCCCTGACACTGTCCACGGATACCCTTCCATGTCTCGTGCTCCCTCTCTCCATCATCCGTTCCATGGTATGCCTGCCGTGAAAAGAGATCATGTCAAGGTCTCCCCTGGGGATCTCTAAGCAGGCGGACAATGCTTTGTTGAGAAATACCGGAGCCTGGCCCCGGTTTTCTACGACACAGGCCCTGGTTATGACATCCATTTCCTCAAAAACCCCATAATACAGGGTCACCCAGACCTGAGACGCGATATCCTTCAGGTTGATTTCCAGAGTCTGTGCCTCCCCTTTCCCGGCCCACAAAGCCGGAAGGCCGGGAAGGCTGTATTTTTTGTCATAAATCCTGTGGCACTGGTACAAAAGCTCCGCCCCCTGGCTTCCGTTTTCGTGCTCCAAGTGAAGGCAGGCCACCCGGTAATCCCCGGTTCCGGCGGCCGGGTATTCCTGGAGACAGGTATCTAAGGAGTACTCTCTGTGCTCCCCCGCGGCGTAGGGGCAGCCGGAAAATCCCCGGTTGATGCCCCTGGCCATATAAGACAGGTCCGTGTCCTTTATCCTTCTCCCATAGTAAAGGTGGAGGAGATGGCCGTATTCACTGACCCTTGTCTGCCATGTGGTATTTTTTGTGTGCAGAGTAAAAATCTTTTTTTGTCCGTCAAATACAACCGCCATCTTTTACCTTACCTCATCATTCAGCTGTTCATTCATAAACGCGGCAATATCCCCGCACACTTCTTCCATGGTCATCTGACCTGTGTAGGCCCTGACCATGGTTGTCTGTGAATAGTCCTCCCACACCTTGGTGTTTCTGGAATAGGGGCGGATCTCCATGTCAGCGGTCATGTCCAGGTAGGCCTTCAGGTTAAATTCCGGGGCGCAGTCTATCCAGGTGTCAGAGGTTCCCTTGAAAGCGGACATGGTGACGCCAAGCTGGGCCTGTTTTTTCTGAGCCTCCTGGCTTCCCAGGTGTTCCAACAACTTCCAGGCCTCTTCCGCCCGGGGGCTTTGGGCGGCTGCCGCCCAGCCAAGTCCATTGTAAATGGTTTTTCTGGTTCCGTCTGCCGCTTTTGGGAGCACAGCCACATCACAGTTGGCGTCAATGTACTCATTTCCCTTAAATGCCGCCACCATCCAGGAGCCCTGCAGAACCATAGCCGCTTTTCCTGAGCCCAACAGGACATCTGACGCAGACTCCGCCATAACCTCCTGGGCAGGCATTGATACGGATACCAGGTTGTCATACCACCAGTTCATGGCCTTTATGGTTTCCGGCGAATCCCAGCCTGAGGCTGTTTTGTCAGCATTAATAACAGTTCCGCCCATAGAGTAGATCAGGTTGTAATAGCCATCCTGATTAGCCGCGGCGGCAGAGGTAAAGCCGTAGATTCCATTTTCCTTGTCAGTAAGCTTCTTTGCCGCCTCTGCCAGCGTATCCCAGGTCCAGGTGTCGTCAGGATAGGAAATCCCGGCCTGGTCAAAAAGGGTCTTGTTGTACCACAGGCCGATGGTGTCATAATCCTTGGGGATGGTGTAAGTCTTTCCGTCAAGCTGGTACAGCCCCGCGATATCCTCGTAATAGTTGTCCAGATCAATGACCTGGCTCTGGGAAATCTTGTCTGTCAGGTCCAAAAGAATGTCATTGCTCATAAATTTCTGGCTGTAGTTGGAATGCATCCAGAACACATCCGGCATCTCCCCTCCCTGAGCGCCGGCTTCCAGAAGGGTCCAGTACTGATCCCAGGGAACTACCTGAACCTCCACCGGAATCCCGCTTTCCTCTGTAAAATCATCCATGATCTCCTTAAGCCCCGCAAGCTGAGCGTTGTCCCAGATGGCCACTGTAAGCCCCTTCCCTGAATTGCCGGCGCTTCCCCCCTGAGAATTTGCTCCGCCGCACCATGCCTTTGGCCCCGGGATGCGCAACCATTACCTGATCCACTGTATCCTTTCCGGTTCCGGCACCTACCAGACCAGCATAGGGGGTGCTGATTTCCAGTACCGTCTTCACGGGGGACAGGCCTTTCTGGCAGAGCCCAACAAGCTGGTCCACTACTATGCGGACAGAGACCAGCCCTGGGAATACATGTGGATTGAATTTGACGGGATGAAGGCGAGAGAATATCTGTCCGAAGCCGGGTTGAGCCAGCACTCCCCCGTCTACCATCCCCTTTCTGATCAGGGAAGGGAGCTATGCTTTGGCCACTTAAGGCAGATCGTCGACCACCCGGAACTTCTCCCCAGCCAGGTTATGGGCCATGCCTACCTGTTTTTCGGCGCTCTCATACAGAGCTCCAGGTCTGCCAAAAAAACCGTAAAAAACAATATCCAGGACTTCTATGTCCAGTCTACCGCGGATTTTATTGAGAATCATTATATGGAAGACATTTCTGTGGAGGATCTGGCTGCTAATGTAAACCTCAACCGCAGCTATTTCAGCAAACTGTTTAAAAAAGCCACCACAAAGACTCCCCAGGAATTTCTGATCCTGTACCGCATGAACAAGGCCTGCCAGTTTCTGCGGAACACGGATCTCCCCATCTCCCAGATCGCCCAGCTCACAGGCTATGGAAATCCTTTTCACTTTACCAGGGCCTTCAAGTCTGTATACGATATCCCACCCCAGGAATGGCGGAAAAGAAATCCTGGATCAGCGGGGCACTGAGCTTTCACAGTATCCCATACCTGGTTCCCGGCACCGACATGAATGAAAGAGGCACAGCAAAAAGAGCTGGCAGCCCCTGATCTCTCACAGGTCTGTCAGCTCTCCTATCGTATCCGCTCACTCTGTCTGTCAACGGAATCCCGCGGACCTCAAAAACCGCTCAAAGAATTTCCGTCCCTCTGGCGTGCACTTGTAGACACCAGCGTCCTCCAGCACTCTCTCAAACACCAGGCCCACCTGGTCTCTCAAGATCTCCTCCACGTTGTCCTTTGTCACATTCTCATATTTTGGAAGGAACTCCTCCACCCACCGCGCGTGTTTTTCGATAACATCATTGGAGTGGATGTCCTTACCCTCCACAATGTACTCTCCCAGAAGAGCCAGCTCCTCCCTGAGCCTGGACGGCAGCACCGCCAGTCCCATAACCTCAATCAGGCCGATATTTTCCTTCTTGATGTGGTGCAGCTCCTGGTGAGGGTGGTACACACCCAAAGGGAACTCCTCTGTGGTAATATTGTTGCGCAGCACCAGATCCAGTTCAAAGAACTCCCCGTTCTTTCTCGCGATAGGAGTTATGGTGTTGTGAGGCTCCCCGTCTGTCTCCGCCAGGATAAAGGCCTCCTCATCTGTATAGCCCCTCCAGGCCTTCAGGATAATCTCCCCCAGGTCCACCAGGCGGTCCGAGTCCTTTGCCCTGAGACGGACAACCGACATGGGCCAGTGGACAATGCCTGCCTCCACATCCTCAAAGTCCTTCATCTGAAACTTCTTCTCCATGGGAGCCTTGGCCATGGCAAAGGTGTAATGGCCTCCCTGGAAATGGTCATGGCTTAAGATGGAGCCGCCAACAATAGGCAGATCCGCGTTGGAACCCAGGAAATAATGGGGGAACAGCTCCACAAAATCAAACAGCTTGACAAATGTGGCCCTCTCAATCTTCATGGGCACATGCTGTCCGTTGAACACGATACAGTGCTCATTGTAATACACATAAGGGGAGTACTGGAATCCCCACGGGCTGTCGTTTATATTGATGGGGATAACCCGGTGGTTGTTTCTCGCCGGATGGTTGGCCCGCCCTCTGTAGCCTACGTTCTCCATGCACAGAAGACATTTGGGATATCCGCTCTGCTTTGCCAGCTTGGCGGCGGCAATGGCCTTTGGGTCCTTCTCCGGCTTTGACAGGTTGATGGTGATATCCAGGTGGCCGTATTTGGACTTGGCCACCCATTTGATATCCTTACACACCCGGTATCTCCTGATATAGTCTGAATCCTGGCTCAACTTATAAAAGTAATCCGTCGCCTTTCTGGGAGACTCCTGATAATGCTTCCAGAACCAATGGACCACCTCCACCGGCCGGGGCATCAGGCAGTTCATCAGCTTCGTATCAAAAAGGTCCCGGTAGGTGATGCTGTCCTCCACAAGGAGCCCGTTCTCACAGGCATAGTCCAGAAGCTCTCCCAGCACTTTTTCCAGCTCTATGGGCCCTTCCACAGGTCCCGGCTCCTCGTATTCGTCCAGTCCCAGCACATCCAGAAGCTGATTTATGGCATAGATCCGGTCCACTTCCGTGATCAGCCCCGTATCCAGCCCATACCGCACAAGTTTCTTAATCCCGTGATTTACCATCTTTATAAAGCCTCCCATCTCATTGATCAGCGTGACAGTTTCCTCTGACTGCCTAAGCTTGCCTCTATTATAATATATCCCCGGCCCAAAAAACATGGAAATCCCTATTATTTATCTGCTTTTTTTACAAATCTTCGGATTCTCACTGTCACAAGCCCTCCCAGAAGCCCCACCACAGCCCCCGCCACGACGCCTGCCACCATCAAAAAGGGGAGATAGTAAAATACTCCCGCTGTCTGTACCACCAGGGCCGCGATGGAGATCTGACCAATATTGTGTCCAATGCCGCCGATGATGCTGACCCCGATCTGGCTGAACCAGTTAAGCTTCTTTGCCAGGATCATGAGGATCAGACTCAGGCCGCCGCCGGCAAGGCTGTAGATCATGCTGGAGGCATTGCCGAAAGTAAAGCCCACAAGAACAATCCTTATGAGGGAAACCGCCGCCGTTCCTTTGACCCCCACAGTGTAAAGTCCAACAATGGTTACCAGATTGGCAAGCCCCAGCTTGACTCCGGGGATGGGAATGGGGATGGGAATAATGGCTTCCACATAGCTGAAGATAAAGGCCAGCCCGATCAGCATCCCATATGTGGCCACCCAGGTTCCTGTACTTTTTGAATTCATATGTGATCTGCTCCTGTCATAAAAGAACAGGCAGTCGCCGCTGCCTGTTCATAGGTTGATTTTATGTTTCACTGTGAAAGCTCTGGCCCGCAAAAAACAGGGTATGGGTTACTGTGCCTGATCCAAAGCAGCCCCCACAGCCTCCATGGCCGCGCCGCTGGTGACGGTACAGCCGGACACCCCGTCGATCTCAGCGGAGCCTGCCTCCTCAAAAGCGGGAGCAAGGGTCTTTAAGGCATCTAATCCAAGACCAGGAGTCTCGTCATCTCCGGTCAGCTCCACGGATTCAATGGCCCCGGAAGTTCCGATGGTCACCACGGCCTTGATCTCTCCTCCAAAGCCCTGGGCCGTTCCCTCATAGGTTCCCGGTTTGTAGCTCCCTCCATTGTCACCGGTTGTGGTCTCCCCGCCATCTGCCGCCGCCTGATCCAGAGCTGCCCGCACTGCCTCCATGGCAGCGTTGCTGGTGATGGTACAGCCGGACACCCCGTCAATATCAGCGGAGCCTGCCTCCTCAAAAGCTAAAGCAAGGGGTTCTAAAGCGTCCAGGCCCAGACCAGGGGTCTCCCCGTCTCCGGTCAGCTCCACGGACTTGATAACAGCGCCGTCCATGGCAACCACGGCCTTAACCTCTCCTCCAAAGCCCTGGGCTGTCCCCTCATAGGTCTTTAAGTCTCCGGCATTAGCCGCTTCTTCCTTGTCATCTCCATCTCCGTCTGCCGCCGCCTGGTCCAGAGCCGCCTGGACCGCCTCCATGGCAGCGTTGCTGGTCACGGTGCAGCCGGATACTCCGTCAATGTCAGCGGAGCCTGCCTCCTCAAAAGCAGGCGCAAGGGTCTTTAAGGCATCCAGACCCAGTCCTGGGGTCTCCCCGTCTCCGGTCAGCTCTACGGATTCAATGGCCCCGGAAGCTCCGATGGTCACCGCGGCCTTGATCTCTCCTCCAAAGCCCTGGGCCGTTCCCTCGTAGGTTCCAGGCGTATAGTCAGCCGCCGCCGGCGCTTTGTCCTTCTTGGCTTCCGTGTCTGTCTCGGCCTCTGTCTCCCCGGGCTCCTCTGTTCTCTCTATGACCCCGATCTTTCCGGAGGCCTGGTCAAGAGCCTGCTGTACAGCCTCCATGGCAGCGTTGCTGCTGATGGTAGCCCCCGCCACCGCATCCACTCTTGAAGAATTGTTTTCCACAAACAAACTTGGCAGCTGCTCTAAGGCCGCCCCTCCGATAGCCGGGGTCTCTCCCGCTCCGGTCAATTCCACGCTCTCAATGCCAGCAGCACCCACAGTTACCGTGGCCACTACCTCTCCGCCAAATCCCTGGGCAGCGCCTACATAGGTTCCCGGCGTGTAATCCACCTTCTCCGCCGACATGGTATCAATGGCCTTATATAAAGGCTCTGAACCAAACACCGTACCTGCCGCCAGTACCAGCATCACCCCAAGGCCTACATACCCCTTTTCTTTCTGTGTCATTCCTATACTCCTCCTGTACATTTTTTTGCTGACGATAATGTACATTTTATCATATTTCCCATGACACTTCAATTAGTTTTAGGGATTCTCATATCTTTTCCATTTAAAATTGGGAATCACATCGGACCACTTCTCAATGCCGATGATCTCTTTCGCGAACTCTGTGTACTCCAAAGAGCTTTTTCTGTCAATGACCCGGAACACGGTCCACACAGGCTTTCTCATGGTAGCCTTGACCACCGCGGGGGATGACATGTCACACTGCCACAGTCCCAGGGCCACGGATGTGTTGGTCTCATCTACATTATCCACCTGCCGGTTCATCAAAATGGCGTCAATATAAGGGTTGCTGTCCGCGATATAGTAGGCATAAGCCATGGCCGCTGCCTGAATCTGCTCCACATCCCCTCTTGTTGCGCTTTTTGATGTGAATCCCTGCTCGGACAAGATGATATGCCGCGTCCTGCCGTCAGGACCCAGCAGTTCCTGGCGGTTCATATAATCTGTCATAATGTGCAGATTGTTAAAATTGACGATCCTGGTGTCCACGCTCTCAATGGCCCTTCCGGTGTCGCCGTCATCCCAGAACTCCGGCTCCGTAAGAGGATCCGGATACGGGTGGTAGGCCAGTCCCCAGGCAATATCCCCGCCCTCTTTTACCATGGCGGCGAACGTGTCGATCACATCTCTGGCCCCGTATTTCACCAGGGAAGGTTCCGGCTCGGTCCAGAAGAAGTCTGTGGAAAAATACAGGCGGTCATTGCTGCTGGTGCTCTTGATGGCTGTGTAGAACACCCGAAAAGCCTTCATGTATTCCTTAATGTAGTCTTCAAGTTCCCTCTCGCCCGCATAGTTCCAAACCTGAGCATTGTTGATCTCATTGCCAATAACCCAGTTGGCAATCTTTCCCTTTGAATTCTTCCCGCCGGAATACCGTTCCGCCAGGAATGAGGCAACGGCCTTGATGGTCTCAACGCCTTCCGCCGTGGAGGCGTTAAAGTTGTAGTAGTAAGCGGTCTGATTTTTCTTTACCCCTGGAAGGAACAGCTGAGGAGTGTTGTCATTCCACCCGTTTAAGATGATGGCTGTCACCATGATATCCTTGCTGGTCATGGTCTCCACAATCTTGTCATAGGTCTCAATGAGCCCTTTGTTAAAATGATAGGTCTTTCCATCATACTGGTAGTCGATCCCCTCCCCCAGCACCTGATGGAACGCGATATTGATGGAGGTATGCTTAACTCCCAACTCCATGGCGTCCGCGATCATGTTTCCATCCAGCAGGAGGCCTTTTTTCGTCTGAGGAGTCTTAAAATCCGCCTTGTTTTTAGCCAGGACTTCCGGGTTATTAATGTAAGTCGGCGCACTGATGGCATGATACTTCGCTCCATCATAAACCGCCAGTACATACTTGGAATACAATTTATCAGAAGCGGTTCCGAAGCCCAGGGGCAGGGAACAGGCTATGGCGTCTCCCTTGGTCCACCATGCCTTGTAGTCGGTTCTGTCTCCCAGGCCATCCTCATAGGGCTCCAGCTCGAACAGATACCAGTAATTGTCATAAACCGCGGGATCTGACCGGTCCCCTGACACGGTTCCCGTGATATTTACATTGGTGCCGTCGGTGACACAGGACAGGGCCGCCTTCTCTGTGGGAAGTACTGGTTTGGACTCCTCCGGGGCTGTCTCTGTCCGCTCAACAGCGGCAGCCTGGGCAGTGGTCTGCTGGTTTTCCGGTGCTCCATAAGCTGACAGGCCCATGACTCCGCTGTATATCCCCACAGCCATGATCATGGCTGACCATTGTAATCTTCTTTCTCTCTTCATGTTCAAACCTCCTTCTCTCTTATACAGTTTACCCGTTCTTCCAGAAAATACAAGGTGGAAACTTCTTACTTAATTTTACATTTTCCTTAATCCCCGGCAAGCGCGCGGACCTACCTGAACAGTAATTGGCTACCAGTTACTGTTCACATCAACTGGATGACACTATTGGCCCCATGACTGTTCACAGGCGGTCTTGCGGTTTCGGACAAGTTATGCTATACTTCTTTGGAAAACCCCGGGGATCTTAAGGGTTCCCGGATCGAAACATGTAAGGAGTGACAAGATGAAAGATAAACAAGCTGTGCGCGACCTTATTCTGGCACTTGCCATTGTCATTGTTGCCAGCGGATTGTACATCGGCAACCGGATCATGAACCGGAAGCCAGCTGTAATCGTGGAAGTGTCTGTAGATGGTGTTGTTGTGGAAGAACTGGATTTAAGCAAAGACGGGGAGTTCGTTATCCAAGGCCACAACGGGGGCACCAATACTCTGGTGCTGGAAAACGGACAGGCCCACATCGCCGATGCCACCTGCCCGGACAAAGTGTGTATCCATCAGGGAACCATCAGCCGCTCCGGCGAGATGATCATCTGCCTTCCCAATCTGATGATCGCCAAGATCGTAGGTGAGGAAGAATAAGCCGACAGTCAACCTGTCGGCTTTTTCACAGTCCTTTTTAAGTATCGGAATTCTTCAGATGCCTTAGTTCCTCAAACACAACGTCATTGAGGACCTTGATGTATGTTCCCTTCATACCTGATGAACGGGATTCGATCACCCCCGCGCTCTCAAACTTCCTGAGAGCGTTGACAATGACAGAGCGGGTGATCCCTACCCGGTCCGCGATCTTGCTGGCCACCAGAATCCCTTCGTTCCCATCCAGCTCCTCAAAAATGTGGGTAATCGCTTCCAGTTCGGAGAAGGACAGGGTACTGATGGCTGACTTTACGATCTGGATCTTTCTCGTCTCCTCCGCGTTCTCCTCATTGACAGACCGCATCATCTCCAATCCCACCACCGTAGTCCCATACTCGCTCAATATAATATCGTCAATATCATAC
>Ga0137310_102182_pt1 | contig 11376 bp, 9 predicted proteins | sample NAcewiD2O_June_2_FD_97183 | JGI IMG/M metagenome (GOLD analysis project Ga0137310, IMG submission 97183) | Mouse cecal microbial communities from Vienna, Austria - N-Acetylglucosamine amended D2O_June | ecosystem: Host-associated > Mammals > Digestive system > Large intestine > Cecum | place...
TGAGCGGCTGGCTGCTGATGGGCTTACCTGGTGTCGCCTATCTCTCCGGTATTGCCGATGCCGCCTGGACCGCTATCGGTCTGGGGGTGGGTACCTGGCTCAACTGGCTGATCGTGGCCAGACGGCTGCGCCGCTACTCCATCGCCTGCGGTTCCATCACCATCCCGGAATTTTTCTCCAGACGCTACCGGGACAATCGGAATATCCTGATGTGCATTGCCGCGGTCATTATCCTGATCTTCTTTGTTCCCTACACTGCATCCGGCTTCAAGGCCATCGGAACCCTGTTCTCCAGCCTGTTCCAGGTAGACTACCACATGGCCATGATCCTGGGAGCCATCGTTGTGGTGGGCTATACCATCCTGGGCGGCTTTATGGCAGTCTCCACCACGGATCTGATCCAGAGCATCGTCATGACCATTGCCCTGGTCGTCATCGTCTTCTTCGGCCTGAACCACGCCGGCGGACTGGATGCTGTCATGGACAATGCCCATTCCCTGGCCGGATACTTAAGTATGACCTCCCTTCATGACCGGGCATCCGGCGCTGCCACGGCTTACGGCCCCATCACCATCCTCTCCACGGCTGCCTGGGGACTGGGCTACTTCGGAATGCCTCACATCCTGCTGCGTTTTATGGCCATCCGGGAAGAGAAGGAGCTGGTACTCTCCCGCCGCATCGGGACGATCTGGGTACTGATCTCTATGTCCGTGGCCATCTTCATCGGTATCATCGGCTATGGAGCTTCTGTCGCTGGAGCTATCCCCCTGTTCACCACCAGCGCAGAATCCGAGACAGTGATCATCCAGTTTGCCGGACTGCTGTCCCGGTACAACCTGTTTGCAGCCATTATCGCAGGCGTGGTTCTGGCCGGGATCCTGGCCTGCACCATGTCCACGGCGGATTCCCAGCTTCTGACCGCCGCCTCCGGGGTATCCCAGAACCTTCTCCAGGATTTTCTTGGCATGAAGCTTGATGCCAGAAGCTCCATGCGGGCGGCCCGTCTGACCATCGCCGCTATTGCCGCCATCGGTGTAGTCCTGGCCTGGAACCCGGACAGCTCCGTATTCACCATCGTATCCTTCGCCTGGGCAGGCTTCGGCGCCTCCTTTGGCCCGGTGATGCTGTTCGCCCTGTTCTGGAAGCGCAGCAATTTCCAGGGCGCCCTGGCCGGTATGATCTCTGGCGGCGTCATGGTATTTGTATGGAAATATCTGGTACGCCCCTTAGGCGGTGCCTGGAATATCTATGAACTGCTGCCCGCCTTTCTGGCAGCCAGCGCTGCCATCGTGATCGTGTCACTGGCGACAGCACCGCCCTCCCAGGAGATTGTCCGTGAATTTGATTCGATCGGCTGATTCAGTGCCGGGAAACGGCATGCATGAATCATTTCTCCACAGAAAAGGAAACGGCATGGAAGTCTCTGCCCCAATGGCAGATTCTTCCATGCCGTTTTTACAAAACTATGTGTCCCAGAAATTCATTTCCACCATCTGCATGCCTGCAAAGCCATATGCAGGGCCCACTATACCACCTTCACCTGGGCCAAATAAAGGGCACATAGCGGGCTATGTAATCTGAATTTGGCCCAAATATCCCAAGGAACGCCTACGGTGTACCGCGAAGTAGGACGTGCACACCGAAGGCATCCCTTGTGGAGATGCCGGGAATGCATTTTCAGACATACTCTAGCTCTCCGGCACCCCGGAGACCACAATGCTCATTTCCCCCTCCAGCAAAGCCGTACCGTAACCACAAGGAAGGATCATATGATCCCCCTTCTTCACCGCGGTCTTGTCCAGAGTTCCCTCTCCACTGATGACACTGACTATCAGGAATGGCCGGTCCTGGTTTAAGCTCAGGGATGATTGTATATCATATTTGTCCACAGTATAATAGTCACAAGATATCAGCCGGGTATGGTCATACCCCTCCTCGTGACGGGTGGTTCTGTCACCTGCCGCGTCCTCATAGGGGCAGCGGATCACATCCATGGCCTTGTCCAGATGCAGCTCCCGCGGCTTCCCGCCGGACAGACGGTCATAGTCATACAGCCGGTAGGTGATAGCGGAATTCTGCTGGATCTCGATCAGCAGGGTGCCGTTCTTGATGGCATGGACGGTACCGGGGTTGATCTGGAAGAAATCTCCCGGATGGATGGGGCGCACATTGAGAAATTCATTCCAGCGCTTCTCTCCGATCATCTCCCTCATCTTTTCCCGGCTTTTTGCCCGGTGTCCCACAATGATATCCGCCTGATCTTTGCAGTCCAGTATATACCAGCACTCGGTCTTTCCCAGGGCGCCGCCTTCCTTCTCCCCGGCATAGGCATCATCCGGGTGAACCTGGATACTCAGGTCGTCCCTGGCATCAATGATCTTCACCAGCAGCGGGAACTGGTCTCCCTCCAGACCACCAAACAGCTCCCGGTGCTCCTTCCACAGCCAGGACAGCGTCTTCCCGGCAAATCTGCCTTCCCGGATCCGGCAGTCTCCCTGGGAATGGGCGCTGACCACCCAGGCCTCCCCAGTATCATCCCCCGGAATATCATAGCCAAAATAATCCTTCATCCGGTTCCCGCCCCAGATCATCTGTTTGAAAACCGGCTCAAGCTTTAATAATTCGTTCATTATCTAATCATTCCTCCACTTACTTTCCATGCAGCAAAACCAGTCAGGCCCGTCTGAACTGTTACCTGCCACATATCTGACCGTCCCACACCGGGCCTTAAGCCAGCGCATCCATCCCCAGCTTCAATGCCCCCAGGATTCCCTGATTATCATCAAGGGACGGCAGCACAATATAAGAATCCATGTCCTGAAGCTTTTCTGTCACCAGATAACCGCCCAGCATTTCTGTCACCTTTGAACGGACCAGAGGCAGCAGCTGCTCCTGGTGCATGACACCACCGCCCACAATGATCTTCTCAGGGGACAGCATCAGGATATAGTTGGTAATGGCATAAGCCAGATAATGTGCCTCCAGCTCCCACACCTCCGGCCGGTCTGCAAGCTCCACTCCCCTGGCTCCCCATCTGGCTTCTATGGCCGGACCGGCTGCCAGCCCTTCCAGACAGGCACCGTGGTAGGGACATTTGCCGCCATAATGGTCATCCTCCCTGCGCGGGATCAGGATATGGCCGCCTTCCGGATGGAGCATCCCGTGAAGCAGCTTCCCATCCGCCAGCACTCCCACGCCTACTCCTGTCCCCACTGTAATGTAGATCGCGGAATCCAGGCCCCTGGCACAGCCCCAGGTCGCCTCCCCCAGCATGGAACCATTGACATCTGTGTCAAATCCCACCGGAACCTTCAGCTGTTCACGGAAATATCCGCAGATATCATAGTTCTTCCAGGCCAGCTTGGGCGTAGTGGTGATATAACCGTAGGTCCGGGACTTCCGGTTCAGATCGATGGGCCCGAAGCAGCCGATCCCCAGGGCCCTGACCTCCCATTTTCTGAAATACTCCGCCATGACCGGCATGGTGACCTCCGGTGTCTCTGTAGGAATGGACATTCTGTCCAGAATCTCCCCCTTCTCGTTTCCCACAGCGCAGACCATCTTGGTTCCGCCTGCCTCCAATGCACCAAGGATCATATTGTTCCCTCCTTCTTTCTGAAATGTTCTCTCGGAATCCCCAAAAGGGATCCCCTCGCTTCTGTCCTGCTGCCCTCTATTCTACACCAGATTCCCCTGTTTGTAAAACAATGTCTAAATAAACGCTTACAAAAAGTAACAGTTCAAGGGGCAATGTCATTTAGATAACTTTATCATTGCAGGTTTCCTGGACGCAGCAGGCATTTGCGGCCCCCCACTTTTGCGGAATCAACGTTTCCGGATATTTTTTTGCATGGCAAACAAACAGATTTGCATCTGTTTCAAAAAAAGTTATGATACACAGGATGGAGCTGCTTCAGGATGCGCGGTAGGTGAAATAGCGCGGCCTGCGGAAATGCGCTGTTTTCTTCCGTGGTTTCTGGCGCCCTTTCCGTATGGGAACCAGTTCTCTCCCCAGCAGGGCCATTACGTTGATCCGGATCCTGCCTGCGGACTGGCGCAGGAAAACCCGGCAGATATGGGCGGCGGCTGAAAAATTCACCTGGTAATCATGTTTTGTGCCACGGGTTTCAACAACCACGTGGCTGACCAGGGTTTCGGTTATGTTGTAGGCGGTCAGCTTCGCCCATATTTCCTGCCGGACGTATTCCGGTTTGTATGAATGGAAGCCGGACACTCCAATGGTGTATTTAAGCTTCCGGAAGGATGTTTCGATCCCCCACCTGGCAGAGTAACACTCCCTGACCCGTTCCAGGGGGAATTCATCTGCCGGGAGATTTGTGACAATACATTCATAAGAGGAATCCGACAGTGGAAAACGGACAACACGGAATTCCAGTGTGTAGGTATCCATGGAACCATATTCTATATAGTCAAAAGCCGTCTTTTTGTCCACAAACCGCCGGTAGCTGCCCTCCGGAACGGGGATTTTTTTCGAGTGGCTGCGGACAAGGGTGACACGGACAGTGGTATCAAAGGAGCCGTCCCCCGGAAAATGGAAACGGGAGGTAATGCCTTTGGAATGGATATCCTTCGAACGGAACAGGAAATACTGTCCCCGCTCCCGGACATGGGCCATGCAGTTCCAGGAGCAGAAACCCCGGTCACCCGGATAAACATATTTTATACCCGGGGAAATTTCCTGGCGGTCAACCATGGTACAGAAAGCGCGGAATTCATCCTTTTCATGGACGGGCTGCAGCACTGCATCTGTGTAAGTACGCCGTTCCAGGTCATAAAGAGCAGTAAGGTGCATGCTGTAAAAGCCTTTTGCGGAATGGCCTTCGGAAACGAAATATTCAGGGGAGGCAAACCGGGGTGTACTGAAAAAGGTAAATGAAGAGCCGTCCACAGCCAGGAAGCGGTAACCGGAGGAAGGGTGCAGGGCATCCACAGAAGTACTGAAGCGCCGGAAAACAGCTTCAGGAGCCGTGGCTTTGAGCTTTACCCGCTGCTGGTTAAGGGCAGAGGCGGAAGGGGCCTGTGTATCCATGCCGAAGAAATCCATAAGTTCCGTGCGTGCTGGGGAAGCGCCCTAGGAAACCAGGAAACGGAGCAGGGTGGCGGCAGGAAGTTTCCTTGTGCGGGTCAGGTCTTTTTCCGGATGGAATGTGAACCCGGATATGCCGGAAGCGACACTGGAGACAGCGGAATTGAAAAGGGCTTTAATCCTATAATGAAACATAAACATGTACCTCCTGGGTTGAGAATAAATATATTTCCTAAACCAGGGGCCGCTCTCGCTACCTCTAAAACCATTCAGCAGCGAGAGCGGCCGCACATTTTTTGCCGTCTGTCAACCCTTATTTGTAAATTTATTGAAAAACTGGTTACACCCTTTTGCACAAGAACAAATCAGATATTAAAAAATTATCTAAATGACATTGGTTCACGGGGCACATCTTCTTGTCCCATCAATTGATGTCAGAAAGATATTGTGATATTCTTGTCTGAAAAGACTCATGGTTCTACAGCATTTTGTAGTTTCACAGAACATAGAGGATACTTGTATGGCACTTATTTTACCGGAAAATATTCCCCGCGGCTTACGGTCCGGGAGACCCAGGACGCGATCAAGTACATCCGCGACACCTTCCAGAAGGAACTGGGCCGGGAGATGAACCTTGAGCGGACCTCCGCGCCGCTCTTCGTGGAGCAGAGCAGCGGTCTCAATGACAACTTAAACGGCATGGAGCGGCCAGTCCAGTTCGACATCGCTTCCATCCCCGGTGAGACGGTGTAAGTGGTCCACTCCCTGGCCAAGTGCAAACGTATGGCTCTGAAAAAGTACGGCTTCCAGCCAGGGGAAGGCCTCTTTGTCCGAACCGGTTCCAATACGCGTTTCTTGCTTCTTCCCTGTCTTTGTTTCACTGGTTTGGCTTCCGGTTTCTGGCAAACCGGACCGCATACTCAATGGAATTTCTCAGGCTCAGCGCACTGGCTTTCCCGGTTCCCGCCTGGTCAAAGGCCGTTCCGTGGTCCACGGATACGCGGATAATGGGCAGCCCCAGGGTAATGTTGACGCCTGACACTGCATCCCAGGTCTGGCTTTGGGAATCATAGACAAATCCCACCACCTTCAGCGGGATATGGCCCTGGTCATGGTACATGGCAACCACCAGGTCATACCAGCCGCCTCTGGCTTTGGAAAAGACTGTATCAGGAGGCACCGGCCCTTCCGCCTGGATTCCCTCTGCCCTGGCAGCCTCGATGGCCGGGATGATCTCCTCGATCTCCTCCCGCCCGAACAGCCCATGCTCGCCGCTGTGTGGATTCAGTCCAGCCACTGCAATACGGGGATTCTCAATCCCCATTTCCCGGCAGGCCTGATCTCCAATCCGGATCACGTCCAGCACCCGCTGCTTCTTTACCCGGTCACATGCCTCCCGCAGGGACACATGGGTAGACACATGAACCACTCTGAGATTCTCATGGGCCAGCATCATGGTATAGTTCCTGGTTCCAGTCAAATCCGCATAGATTTCCGTATGACCAGAATAATGGTGTCCGGCCAGATTGACCGCTTCCTTATTGAAAGCGTTGGTAACCGTCGCATCAACCGCCCCATCCATGGCCAGCTCGATGACCTTTTTCACATACTGGAACGCGGCATCCCCACACATGGCAGATATCTGGCCCCGCACCAGCTGCTCCATGGACACCAGTCCCATATCCAGCACATCGATGGTTCCAAAGGTAAAGACTCCGTCCTTCACATCCTTGACAGCCCGGACAGTCAGCTCCTCATGTCCCACAAGCTTCCGGGCAGCCTCCAGAACACAGGCATCCCCAATCACAATGGGCCGGCATACCTCATAGATTGCCTTATCCGCCAGGACTTTTACTGTAATTTCCGGACCAATGCTGGCCGGATCCCCCATGGTGATCCCTATGACCATCCGGTTATCCACGTTTCTTCACCTCCAGTTTATGCAGGCAGGAAACAAAGACCGGGCAGAGCACAGCCGTTACAATAATCGCCGCTGTGATCTGTGCCGTGGCAGCCTCTGCTACCGCCAGAAGCGTGGCATCCACCGCCGCCACCGATGCCGGTGTGGCCGCCGCGTTGCCAGCAGTGGTTCCGATGGCGCCTCCCACCTCCGGATGCTCCATACGCAGCAGCTTGTAGAGCAGATAACCGGCCAGGCCGGTGATCAGGGTGCAGGCAACCCCCAGAAGGATTCCCGGAGCCCCTGCCTTTAACAGATTCATGATGTTCAGCCCCGCCCCCAGCGGGAATGCAAAGAACGGGATCAGCATAGTCGCACCTGGCTCGCAGAACTTGCGGATATCCTCATCCAGATTCCCCAGGATACAGCCTACGATGACCGGGACGATACAGCCCACCAGAATCGACATGGGGATTTTGGCGACACCGGCAGCTCCCAGGGCCACCATGGTGAAAAATGGACCATCGTTGATGGAAAGGATCGATACGGCGCCTACATCCGTTGCATCGCCATACTCTCCGGCCAGGGCTGCATAGAGTCCGCCGTTGGAGTTAGCCAGAGCCCCCACAATAGCCAGAGTGGACAATCCCAGAAATCCTTTCTCCCCAAACAGAGTTCCGCAGATCAATCCGATGATGATCCCGATTCCCACCTTGATTGCCGTGATCACGACTCCCTTATATACCGTAACACCGGCTTTCTTGAAATTAATGGTCGTCGCATTGCAGAAGATGAACACGGCCAATATGGGCATCGCTCCCGATTTCCACAGATAGGTGGTGAAGGTGCCGTCAAAGGCGCTCCACAACATGTCTCCGAAAAAGGTGTTCACAATGGCTCCCAGAAGCAGCGGCACCACCATCAGGCCTCCTGGAATTTTCTTGACTGTCTGTAAAATCTTCATAATTTGTCTTCCCCCTGTCCGGCTCTTATAAGCCTGATCATATTGTCCACCGTATAGGCCAGATTCTCCTGGCTGCGGTGTCTGCTGACAGCAAAATCCTGCGGAAGCCGGTTGATGGGAAATACGGCGGTCACTCCCATATCATAGGCCGTTCCGATCTCCTCATCCTCCGCGCCGCCTACCACTGCAATCACCGGCTTTTCCTGCTTCTTCGCCCTGTTTGCGATTCCAATGACCACTTTTCCTCTAAGACTCTGGGAATCCAGCTTTCCTTCCCCTGTGAGAATATAGTCTGCGTCGCCGATGATCTCATCGAACCGGACCGTATCCAGCACCGTCTCAATCCCCATCTGGAGCCTGGAGCCGAAAAAGGCGATCATACCGGCCCCCATGGCCCCGGCAGCTCCGGTTCCCGGCACCTGGCTGATATCGGTTCCGGTGGTCTGGGCAATCACTTTGCCCAGGTTCTGGATCCCTGCGTCCAGGCGGAGGACCATGTCCTTGTCCGCACCCTTCTGGGGACCGAAGATAAAGGATGCCCCTGTGGGTCCATACATGGGATTATCAATGTCGCACATGGTGATGATTTCCACCTGCTCCAGAAGTGCGCTTCTTCCAGACAAGTCAATGCGGGCAATCTCCGCGGTTGTGCCGCCCGCGGGAATGAATTCTTTCCCTTCCTTGTCATAAAACCGGACACCGGCGGCCGCAGCGGCGCCACATCCGCCGTCATTGGTGGAGGATCCGCCCAGGCCTACGATGATCTTCTTCACCCCCCGCTGGGCCGCCGCAAGAATCAGCTGTCCCACCCCATAGGTGGTGGTCAGTTCCGGGTTCTTTCTGTCCTCCACCAGAGGCAGCCCCGCGCAGGATGCCATCTCGATGACCGCGGTTCTGCCTCCGTCAATCAGCCCATAATAGGACTGCATGTCCTCAAAATACGGATTCTTGACCGTGACGTACTCTTTGATCCCCCCGACCGCTGTGACAAACGCATCCACCGATCCCTCGCCTCCGTCTGCCACCGGGATGGAGACCGTCTGGCTTCCCGGAAAATGCGTCTTAATCCGCTCATCCATGATCTGGCAGATCTGCCCGGAGCTCAAAGTCCCCTTAAATGAATCTGGTATCAATACAAACTTCAATTCCCTGTCTCCTTTCACGCTCTTACAATGACCGACACGCCGTCTGGTATCACAGTTACCTGGTAATCTTCCCTGCCAACCATGGCCTTTGCCTTTTCCAGGGCTTCCTCCATACTGTGGGCTGGAATCATGTGAAGCTCCTCCACCAGCTGGTCATCACAGGAGGATACGAACACAACCCTGGCCCTCAGCAGAACCCTGGCAAAGATCTGTGACTGCCACTGATCGATGATGGTCTCCTCCGGACTCCGCTCCCGGAAGGTCTTCATCATACGGTTTAAATCCTTTTCATCCCGGAATGTCTCATGGAACGACTTGCCGCCATGGCCATCCGCCGCCTTGGACAGCATGATGATCACGCCGCCTTTCTTCACAGTCGCCTCTGCCGCCGTCATGCCTTTGACCGACTGGTAGATATTCTGATCCAGGGGATAGCCTCCATTGGTGGAGATGACAATATCCGCTGGGACCGCATCCACCTGGCACTTGGAAGCCAGAAACTCCCTTCCCACCCGGTGGGCCAGGTCACAGTCTCCGGCCACGGCAAAGATCGGATCATGGGCAGAATCAATCACAACATTGACGATAAAATCCAGCCTTGCAGCCCTGGCCGCATACAGCATGTCATTGTGGATGGGGTTCCCCTCGATCACCCCGGTCCTGGCGTGGGGATCATCAATAAAGGCCGAATTATGATTGTACATAACGGTCTCCCGGCTGGCCACACCTGGAAGCACACTTTTCCTTCCGCCTGAAAATCCGGCAAAGAAATGGGGCTCGATGAAGCCCTCCGCCACCAGCAGATCTGCTTCCGCGGCCAGCCGGTTGATATACATGTTCCCCCCGGAAGGCAGTTTTCCCAGATAGACCAGATTCTCCTGGTCGTCACAATCATGGACTACAATGGTTTCCTTTTCCATAATCTCCGGCCCAAACTTCCCTTCCAGTTCTTCCCGGGTAGTCTCCCGGTGCAGTCCGGTGGAGATCACAATGGTAATCTGTGCATCCGGATTGCCCCTGCGGATCTCCTTCAGGATCAGCGGCATGATGATGTGGCTGGGAACCGGTCTGGTATGGTCAGAAGAAATAACCACAATCTTGTTCTTGCCCACAGCCATATCGCACAGTCTGGGGGTTCCGATGGGATGCTCCAGGGCTTCCTGCACCAGCTGTTCCCCCTCCATGGGCGCCTTGTAACCATGAAGCTCCGATACCAGCACCCCGGCCAGATGCTCCTCCCCAATGTCCACCTTCAGCCGTTCCTTTCCGTAAGGCAGTAAAAATCCCTTCATCACTTATTGTCCTCCTCTTTCTTTTATTTTTCTCATGGCAAAAGCAGCCGTGTCCTCCGCACCAAAAGCTCCTGCCTTTGTCACCAGTTTCATCCCCTCAAAGCTTCCTCCCCTGACGCGCACCAGCGGAACCCCTACCAGAATTTCATCCAGAATCTCGGAACCGTCTGCCCCAATGTTCAGAAGCATTCCCAGAGCCGTATCCCCTCCAGTAAGATACACCCCCGATACGGCTGCCGCGTCCAGCACTTCTCTTGCGATCCGGCCGATCAGGGAGCGCACATAATCCCCTACCTCTGCCAGGTCCATCCCCTTCTTCTCCCCCACCTCCTGGGAGAGCTCAATAAGCTCCCGGTCATAAGCAGTATCTGTAAGAAGGATTGTATCCCTTCCTTTTTTCAGGTATTCCACCGTCTGGCGGAGGAACTCCTCCGGTCTGGCTGCTCCCAGCATGACCTGGGCTACCGGCACCTTGACCATGGCATAACCAGCCCTCTCACAGTAACGCATCTGTTCATTGGCCACGGAACTGATACTGGCCACCACGCCGAAGGAGGGAAGGGTAGGCTTCTCCAGCTCCATCAGATTGTCTGCCATCCCCGCAGTCCCCACATACAGGGTTTTCCTCCCATCCCGTCTGGCCGCCCCGAGAATCCGCTTCAGGTCCTCATCCGACTCCGCGTCACACACAAAGATCCTGCCTTCGCAAAAGGAAAGGGAGTCACTTCGCACATCCGGAAGATATTTCAGGTGCACCCGCTCCTGGTAGACCTGCCTTAGCAGCTGTACCAGATTATCCTCCATAACCGGATTCTTGGGATCCTTGGACAGCTCTGTCTTGCAGATTTCCACGCCATTGAGACATTGCACCCCATCCATGGTGGTCCTTCCCTGGGCCGGGAGCGCCGGGGCAAACACCAGCAGGTCCGGATGAAATACATCATCCACCGCCTTGATCTCCTGGGAAATATTCCCGCGCATGGTGGAATCCACCTTCTTGATGACGTAGCGGAACTGTCCGAAATCCA
>Ga0137310_102185_pt1 | contig 11348 bp, 8 predicted proteins | sample NAcewiD2O_June_2_FD_97183 | JGI IMG/M metagenome (GOLD analysis project Ga0137310, IMG submission 97183) | Mouse cecal microbial communities from Vienna, Austria - N-Acetylglucosamine amended D2O_June | ecosystem: Host-associated > Mammals > Digestive system > Large intestine > Cecum | place...
TGTATGAGTGGATATGTCATTGCATTGGACAGGCTCATCAATACAACCGGTGACAGCAACCTCTGCTTCAGGCCGCTTTTTCCTGCTCTGGAAGCGGAGCTGTGCATTATCTGGAAAAAGTATCAGGTTCTTTCACGAGCCTCTGATATGTTTCTGAAACAGTTGCAAAAAGAATTGGATACCATTGAATAATGTATGCAGTTCATACCCTGTTCTTCTTAATGATCTGGTCCTGTGCCGTGATCGCCTGCCGGACGATCTTCGTACTCAGATACAGTTCATGCAGACGATCCGGGGAATTCCTGTTAATGTCTGAAATAAATTCCAAAGGCACATGAAGACCACACGTGCCAAAAAAACACATGCAATACTTATGTCCCGTAATCAGATTTACGTGCCAGGCATTACATGTGTCGTTAAAGTGTCCCTTTATAAAATTGCCTTGATTATTTATCGTATAATTCCCGAAAAAGTCAGGTGTGAATTCGTCGATTTTTTCGGCAAAGTTGTGCTTCTGCCGTTCACACGAAATGTGATCCGGCCAATATCTCAGCCGGTTCGGAAGACTTTCTCACAAACACCGGCATCCTATCAAGCGGTGCTTCCGCTTCGATCCTCTGTCCGCCCCGGTACTCTTTACCGTTGGCCGGTTCCACCCAGATTTCTTTTCCCGGCAAATATACGCTGCGGCTCCTTAGTCCCGCATATAGGATCGGCGCCGCCAGAATATCGGGACCGTAAAAATATTCATCCTCCGCCTCCCAGCAGAGCGGATCTTCCGGATACATATAAAACAGTGTCCGCATCACCGGCGTTCCCTTCTCATGTGCCTCTTCCATGATCTTTCTTGTATAGGGACGTAGCTTTTCTCTCAGTTCCATATATTTTTTACAGATTTCATAAACCTCTTCGCCGTAGCTCCATACCTCGTTTGCCGCGCCGGAACAGCAGGCCGCCCCTCCTGTGGTTCCGTATTGGGGCTGTCTCGGTTCCCTGTCCCCGTGAAGCCGCATCACCGGACAAAACGCGCCCCACTCAAACCATCTGACAAAGAGCTCCCGGAACGCCGGATCATCAGGATTTCCGCCGTGAAATCCACCGATATCCGTTGTCCACCAGGGAATTCCCGCAAGCCCCATATTCAGCCCCGCCGCAAGCTGGTTTCGCATACTCTCAAAACTGGAAGCAATATCCCCGGACCATACAAGCGCCCCGTATTTCTGGCTCCCCGCCCAGGCACAGCGGAGAAGATTCACAATATTTTTCTGTCCTTCCCGCTCCATCCCCTCGTAAAAGGCTCTGGCATACTCTGCCGGGTAAAGATTCCCTATCTGCAGATCGGTTCCCAAATGATAACGGTAATTATCAAAATCATACGCCGTATACTCCGGCTCCGCCTCATCCAGCCAGAAAACCCGGATACCCTTCTCATAATAATTCTGTTTTACCTTGTTCCACACATATTCCCGCGCACCGGGATTGGTCGCGTCAAAGTGGATCGTCGCCCCCTGAAAATCAAGTCCCGCACGAAATCCGCGCTCTGTCCGGATCAGATATCCTTTTTCCAGCATCTCCTCATAATTTTCACAGGTCCTGTCTACAGTGGGCCAGACTGAAACCATCAGTTCGATCCCCATCTCCTTTAATTCTTTTACCATAGCATCCGGATCCGGCCAGTATACCGGATCAAATTTCCACTCTCCCTGTTTCGGCCAGTGAAAAAAATCGATCACGATCAGATCGATGGGAAGGTTCCTGCGCTTATACTCCCTTGCCACCTGAAGAAGTTCCTCCTGCGTCTGATACCGCAGTTTGCACTGCCAGAAACCAAGCCCGTATTCCGGCATCATCGGCACCGTTCCCGTCACCTTCGCATAAGCCTCCTCAATCTCCGCCGGCGTATCCCCCGCCACGATCCAGTAATCCAAAACTTTCGTAGAATAGGCCTCAAAACTCATGATGTTTTTTCCAAGCACCGCTCTGCCCACGCCCGGATTATTCCACAAAAAACCATAGCCCAGAAAAGATACGGCAAAAGGCACGCTCGCCTGAGAATTCCGGTGCGCCAGCTCCAGATCCAGACCTTTCAGATCGAGATAAGGCTGCTGGTACTGCCCCATCCCGTAAATTTTCTCATCCTTGTCCACAGACTCAAACCGCATGGTCAGATGATAATCCCCGCCCGTGATCGGTTTAAACTCCCGCGCCTCCACCTCGATTGCGCTGCACTTTTTATCCAACACATCCCGCCTGTTCCGCCAGTACTCTTCCAAAAGCAGTCTGCCGTCTGTGCGGTACACCATGATCTTCCCAAACTTCGTTATCTCGGCATAAATCTTCCCGTTCTCTATCCGCGCGCCCTCTTTTGTCAAAACAGCTTTCCCCTCAGCCGTTTTGCCTTTGCACAATGCCCAGTCTTCATCCGGCATCCGGCACTCCTTTGTCGCCCGGACCCTCAGCCCGTTTTCGCCCCAGGCCTCGATCCAGACCTCCTCCGCGTCATAATGAAACACCAGTTTCCCATCTCTTGCTTCCAACATATTTTTTCTCCTCTATTTCACCAGTACAACAATCCTTTGCCGCTGATCCTATCCCTTCACAGCTCCGCTCGTCATACCGCTCACGATATATTTCTGCATAAAAATAAAGATCAGGGCCACTGGTATGATCGTCACCACCGCAAAAGCGGTCAGATAACTCCACTTTGTACCATATTGTCCCATAAAATTAAAAATGCCTGCCGTAATCGGCCTTCTTTCCTGATCCAGAATAAAGGTCATCCCGTATGCAAGATCTCCCCAGGCATAAAGAAACGAAAAGATCGCACAGACTATAACGCCCGGTTTGGCAATAGGGATCAGTATTCTGAGAAAAGCGGTAAATTTATTACAGCCGTCCAGATAAGCCGCTTCCTCCAGATCCTTCGGTATCGAAGCAAAATAATTTTTCAGTATCAGCACCGAAAAGGGAATGCCGATCGTTGCATCCGCCAGCACCGCCGCGATCCATGTGTTATATACATGCATGTTTTTGAACATGATAAACATCGGCGTCAGAAGTACCGATACCGGGAGCATCTGTGTCACCAGAAAAGAAAGCAGCATCAGTTTTCTCCCTTTAAAATGGTATTTCGCGATCCCATAGGATGCCGGTACTGCCAGCAGGACCGCTATCACTGTGGCACCGATGGAAATCACAAAACTGTTGCCAAAGGAACGGAACATATTAAAGTCCCCGGTCTCCACCTGCGCCGCATAGGATTTCAGATTCAGAATATGCGGATAGAACGTCGGCGGATTTTGGAATATTTCCTGCTCCGTTTTCAGGGAAGTGATAAGCGCCCAGTACAGCGGGAACAGAAGAATGCACAATATCACTATAGAAATTATACTAAAAACCATATTTTTTCTGCCGTTCAATTTTTTTTCTTCATCCATTATTCTTCCTCCCCTGCCGTTGTCGCCTTAATATAGAAAATCCCTACGATCATCAGGATCACAAGCAGCACATTTGCCACCGCAGATCCTTTACTGTATTTGAACATTTCAAAGGACAGTTTATAGGAGTATGTGGAAAGCATATGCGTTGAGTTTACCGGTCCGCCGCTTGTCATCACATAAACCAGATCATACACCTTAAAGGTATAAATAAAGCCGAGTATCAGCACCGATTCTATGGTCGGCTTTAAAAGCGGAAGGGTAATGCTGAAAAATGTCTGTATCCTATTTGCGCCGTCAATGGATGCACTCTCATACAATTCCTTCGGAATCGTCGTAAGGCCCGTGGAGATCAGTATCATATTAAACGGAATCCCGATCCATATATTGGCGCAGACCAGCGCAAACATCGCCGTCCCCGGTGTGGTCAGCCATTCAATGTTTTTGCCGGTCAGATGAAGACTCCTCAAAATATAATTGATCACGCCGATATCCGTTGCAAACAAAAGCTTGAACATCAGCGCAGTCACTGTCACCGGTATCATCCACGGCACCAGCAGAATCCCCCGCACCGGTTTCGCTAATGTAAATCGTTTACTGAAAAAAAGCGCCAGTATAAATCCGATCACAAACTGGAAGACCAGACACATTACCGTATAACGCAGCGTATTAAACAGAGATGTCCTGAATACATCGTCCTGAAACAGTTCCAGATAGTTGTCAAACAGAATAAAATTTTTTGTTCCCCTGACCAGATTTCCCGCATTCACATCCTGAAAACTCAGAATGATATTGCGTATAATCGGATACCCCACAAAAACCAGCATATACACAAAGGCTGGAAGCACAAACAGCATTCCCACGTTTTCATACCGGAACATTTTTTTGATCTTTTTCATGAAAGCCTCTCCTTTCAGAGTATAACACGCCCCGTGAGCGACCTTATACCAACCGCCGGCCGCATACTTCACAGCCGGCATTATGCTAAAAAGAGCCGCTGCACAGAACATGCCCTGTATCGCTCCATGCAGCGGCTTTTTATAAGTTCCCTGTATTCTGAACCTGCACTTTACCGTTATTTCACAATGCCGTCGATCGTTGACTGCGCCTGCGCTGCCGCCTCTTCCGGTGTTGCGGTTCCTGTGATAACCTGATTAAATGCCAGGGAGATCGCGTCAGAGACACTTGGCCACTCTGCTAAAGGACCTCTGGGCATTGCGTAATTCAATTCTTCAACGAAAGGCTGGTACGGAGAATCCGCCTCAAACTGATTTTCCGCAATCGTTTTATCGGCAGAAATGTAGCCGAACTTATCCATCATAAATTTCACTTTTTCTTCCGATGTGGCATATGTAAGGAAATCCAGAGCTCCCTCTACATTTCTGCCATTGATCACTGCATAGTTCTCACCGCCGAGCACGGATGAATACTCCGCGTCCTTCGGAATCAGCGTTACATTCCAGTTCAGATCCGGCGCTTCCGCCTGCATGGTGGGAATCTGCCAGGGACCATTCTCCATCATTGCTACGTTGCCTGAAATAAACTGATTCATCACATCTCCCTGCGTCCAGTTGATGCATTCCTTACTCATAACGCCTTCCTCTATCAGACCCTGAATAAAGGTCAGTGCGCGGATGCCGTTCTCATTATCGATATCATAGGATGTTGCACCTGTTGACCATAGCCAGGGAACAAAGTTGAAGGTTCCTTCTTCGTTCTGTACACTGCACAAAGCCAGTCCTGTTACATTATCGCCTGTCAGCTTCTTTGCCGTTTCTTTCAGCTCATCCCAGGTAGTCGGCACCTCACACCCTGCCGCCTCTAACATATCTTCATTATAATATAAAGCCAGACAGTTAACGCCAAAAGGCACACCGTATAATTTTCCGTCCACCGTACAGGAGTTTACGGTTCCTTCATAATAGCTGCTGACATCAAACTTCCCGGTCAGATCCTCAAAGATACCCATTTCCACATAAGATGCGTGATCCGGTGAATCCAGAATAGCGATATCCGGCAGTTCATCCGCGGACGCGCCGATGGATAATTGCTTCTTAAAATCTGCAAAAGGCACATACTTGGCTGTAACTTCGTACTGATCCTGTGATGCGTTATACTCCTGAATCACCTGATCCAACGCCACCTGATGTCCTTCTGTCTCCCAGTAATACCAGATGGTAACAGCCTCCGCCCCGCCGGACGTCTCTGCCGCTTCTGTGCTTTCTTTGTCGGATGCCTCTTCGGCAGCCTGCGGCGTCTCTGCTGTATCCTGTGTGTCTGCGGAAGATCCACAGCCTGTAATCAAAGTCGCGGTCATTGCCATGACTGCCAATAATGCGGTTACTTTTTTCCTCTTCATCATTTTCCTCCTTTAAACCGGCAGTATCCGGTTTTCTTTTGATGGTTTTATCATACCGTCCTTTTACTCTCCCCGAAACGGTAAAAAAATGAAAAAGGATAACTTATCTAAACTGATCCTCTACCTGTTGGATTTTCTGTATTCCGCAGGCGACATCCCGACACACTCTTTAAATACTCTGGCAAAATACTTTGCGTCCGTGTAACCCACCTTTTCCGCGATCTCATACTGTTTCAGCTGTGTGCCGATCAGCAGTTCCTTCGCCTTTGCCAGGCGGTAATTGCGGATATACGTGCTGAAATTCTCGCCGATCTCCTTATGGAACTGCGCCCCCAGATATTCCTGTGTCAGATTCAGCCTGTCCGCGATCTCGTTTAAGGTAATACCGTCCGTGTAAAACTCATGGATCATGCTCTGCGCCTTTTTCACCGCAAGGCTTATGCTCTCCGCTTCTTTATCAGAAACATTTCTATACTCCCAAAGCACGTCAAAGGTTTTTTTCAGTTCTTTCTCCGTTTTTGCGTTCATCACGGAATCCAGCAGTTTCCTCTGATCGATCCTCTTATGATCGATGCTGCCGACTTCCTTTCCGATATTTAAGACTGCCCATTGAAAGCGCACATAGGATTCTTTTATTTCTTTCGGTGAGAAAACCTGTCCGCCGATAAAATACCGGTGGAACCGTTCCGTAATTTCCCGTATCTTCCCGTTTTCCCCCATACAGATCGCTATTTTCATCTGATTTTCCAGTTCCACAGGATAGATACAGATCTCTGTCTGCACGTTGGCAATATGCGGATAGGAGATCAGCACATCATCACCCAGAACAATATTCCAGTCCATATAGGGCAGCAGTTTCTGATATCCTTCCCTGATCCCGGAAACACCTGCCGCTTCCAGCATTCCATAGCTGGTATCCTGCTCCTGTTTTCCTCTTTTCTGAAACAGGATCCGGTTCTGATACCAGCGCTCTATCTCCGTTCTGGACGGATAACCGTAAAGCAGTACAAGGATCACCTTGTCATACTCCATATCCACCATACAGTAAGTCATCTTTTTTTCTTTCAGAACCTGATCCAGTTCCCGCCTTTTTCGCTCCCGCCCGTTCTCAAAGCCCGCTCCCATATATACAAGCAGTTCGATAAACGGCGTATCTCTTTCTATGCCGTACCTGCTATCCAGAAATGTCTCCATCTTTTCATCCAGTTCGGATACGCCGTACAGGATGCTTGACATAATATTTTCCAGACTTCCCATCGTATCCGGCGTCTTCTTTTTCTCCTGCTCATACAGGTTCTGTACTTTCCGGATCGTCTGTACAAACTCCTGCACTACCACCGGTTTGATGATATAGTCACAAACCCCCAGTTTCACCGCCTGCTGCGCATAGGAAAATTCCGAATATGCCGTTAAAACGATCACTTTGGGAAACAATCCCTTTCCCTGCATTCCGGAAAGCATTTCCAGCCCGTCCATCACCGGCATTTTGATATCCGTAATGACCAGATCCGGCTGTTCTTTTTCGATACAGGAAAGTCCTTCCCTGCCGTTTCCTGCAACGCCTGCTATCACAAGCTCCGGAAACATCTTCCGCATCAGTTCGCAGAGTCCTTCCCTGATCAGAATCTCATCCTCTACCACTACCACTTTCATCGCTGTTCACCGCCTCCCTCACCGGAATCCATATCCGAATCAACGTTCCCTCTCCCGGCCTGCTCCCGATCGTTACTTTTGTCTTTTCACCGTAATACATATACAATCTTGTAATGGCATTTTCCATTCCGATATGATTTTTATCCTCCGTCTTTCGGAAGATTCCCTGATTCATCTCCTGCACGATCTCATCGGAAATACCGCAGCCGTTATCTTCTATCTCTATTTTTATAAACTCCCCCTCCCGCTTCATATCCATCTGCAGCCGGTGCGCCCTGTCCACTCCCTCGAAGCCGTGCAGGATCGCATTCTCAATAAAAGGCTGCAGAAGCAGTTTATGGATCGGTATCTCCATCAGTTCCGGCTCCACATTGATATGACATTCAAAAGAATTTTTCAGCTTTGTCTGCTGCAGAAAAATATACTGCTTCAGCCAGTCTATCTCATCTTTTATCTTTACGATCCCGTTGCTGTCCGAAATGCCGTAGCGCAGAATCCGGGCAAGCGTGGCGATCATGTTGCTGATCTCATACTCGTCCCTGTCGATCGCCATCCAGCTGATGGTATCCAGCGTGTTATAGAGAAAATGGGGATTGATCTGCGCTTCCAGTGCGGCGATCTCCGCGTTCTTCTGCTTCTCCACGGATTTTTTAAATTTCTCCATCATCGGCAGAACCGCCAGCAAAGATAACAGCATGATCAGCCCCAGTATTTTCTGCTGTCTGTGAAGTTCCCTGAGCAGCTCGTTCTGATTTGTCGCGCGGACGATCTCCCAGCCTGTCTTTTCATCATATACCGAATAGACGGACAGTTCTCCGTCTCCCAAAAGCCGCGTCCGTTCCGCCGTCCGCTGGAAGGCACTCTTCTTTTCTTCCTCCCCTGCAGCCCCTGTAAATATCCCGCTTCCGACTTCCTCCGAATTCGCACAGGATACCAGTATTCCTTCCCCGTCCACAATAAAGTTCAGCCCGTTTTCCGCAGGCGCGGAACAGACTTCCTCCAGAAGTTTCTCATCGATGCTTACCATCACCACCCCGCATTTTTTCTTTACATTCCGATAATCGATAATGCGGTGCCCGATATGAAATAAATAGCAGGAATTACTGCCAAAAACCGTCTTTTCTCCGGTAGAAAAAAGATGTGTCTTATTATCGCTGCTGATTTCTTCGTACAATTCTTCCTGGGATAAAGCCATACTGTCCAGCCACGAAGTCTGCGTTGTGGAAGCCGTAAGCTGGTCATAAAATACCAGTTCCCCGCTCTCGGTAATAATGGAAATGGACTTGACATAATCCTTCGTATAGAACAGTCCCCGCAGTGTCTTTCGTAACATCTTCCTGTTATTCGCCACATCCTCGCCGGCGTTGATCTTATCTACCAGTTCCACAATATTATCGTCCGTATAGACCTGAAACAAAATGTCCTCGTAAGAATCCAGCCATACGTCAAGGCTCACCTTCACCTGTTCCAGATTTGCCCTTGTCATGCTCTCCACATTCTGCTGCACAAGTTTTGACGTATGATAATAATAAACTATATTTACAAGAAGGATCGGGATGACCGCCGTGATCACAAAAGCTATGACAAACTGAATTTTTATTCCCTTTTTCCCCTGCCTGATCTTTTTCATCGCACATCCTCCCCTTTTTATCTTATATCAGCCGTTTCTTCAGAAAAACAGGATATTTGTGAAAAAGGATAAATTTTCCAAACCAAAGCTTACAACCATACTGCTGATATGCCTTCTCCTTCCGGTCCGTAAAGATTATAATTGTCCGGGTATAAACTATCCACCATTTGCATCTAAACTTTTAGCAGGCCATAAAAGTGAAAAAAGCCCATAAACATGGACTTTTCCATACACGACAAACAGCGGGAAAGAAAACTTATTCATCCGGCATCCGTTTTCCTGCTTCTGCCTTCTCCCTTAATCGGACAAGTATAAACAGTTTTACAAATTATCCAGCCCCCCGATCGAGAAAAACCAGGACGCGATCTGCGCCCTTGTGCTGAACTGTTCTGTCTCCAATATACGCGCCACCTCTTCCTTTGTATAAAAGGCAGCCTGAATCCATTCATTTTCCGACATATGGGAGTCTTCGATCTCCCCTTCCGCCTCCACAAAAGCGATCTGATTTAAAATATCGCAGATCGAAACCGCCGCGAAAGCGGGATTTAAGATCTTATAGATCCGTTTCAGGGAAAGTCCCGTTTCCTCATAAAGTTCCCGGCGGATACACTCTTCCAGCGTCTCTTCCTCCTCTTTCATCCCGGCGCAGAGATTAAAGACAAACCGGTCCACCCCCATCCGAAACTCCCGCAGAAGAAGCATCTTCCCCTCATGGATCGCCACAATCGAAACACCACTGACCTTGCCTCCCAGCTCAGAAATATCCCTGATCTCATGATGGCTTACAATCTCATATTTTTTTTCATGGCCGGCTCTGTTTTCATAGACCAGCTCATAATTCCTTAAATATTTCCCTTCCCGTACCTTGTTGATTTTTTGTAATTTCATGTTTCCCTCTCTTCTGCCTGTTGAACCCCCGCAGGGAATGTCTCTCTGCATTCTTCTGCGCATCACCCGGATTTTCTTGGCTGGTGTACTTTGCCCGTCCGGAAAATCTTTTTACGCTTTCCACTCCCGCAGCGTATAGGAGAGCGCACGGGAAGTCTTTTTCCGCGTGATCTCCGCAAGCCCGAGCCGTGTCAGATCGATAAAACGGGTCGTCACAGAATCCTTCGCCGCCTCCCGTTTCAGTGCCTCTATCAGTTCCTTCTCATGCTCTCTATCTTTCATATTGATGAAATCCACCAGTATCATACCGCTCAGGTTCCGTGCAGACAACTGATAGCAGACTTCCTTCACCGCCTCCAGATTCGTCTTAAAATAAAATGCCTCCGGTTCCATCTTTTTTTCCGCCTTCCCCGTATTCACGTCGATGGCGACCAGAGCCTCCGTCGGCTCTATCATCAGATAGGCACCGGACTTCATGTACACCTTTTTTCCCAGAAGCTCCTGCAGGCGGGTATTTAACGCATACACTCTCTGCAGAGAGATCCGGTCATCCTCATAGAAACGCACCGGGACCAAAGCCGTATAGGGATGTCCCTTCAGCGCTTCAAATACATCCTTTTCATCCGTTACGATCTCCTCCAGATCCGAAACCGGCTGTCCCTTGATAAAATCCAGATAAAAGGCATCCGGCTCATACAATCTGCTGTATACCGTTCTGGTTCGACTCATCCGGTCAATATTTTCAAGTTGACCAGTCAGGTCAAGCACTTCCCTTTTCCATGCTTCCTGTTCTGAAAAAGGCGCGTTTGTGCGGAATGTAATATCCCATTTCCAAAAAGGACCGGCCCCCTCAGGCTCTTTTGCCGTCAGATCCGCTTTCCATTCCTCAAACTCCGCTTTGATCCTCTGTTTCTCCTCTTCCTCCAGCTTTGCCGAGAAAGTGACTCTGCCGCTTCCCCTCCTGATCACCACAAACTGCCCGGCAAGGGAATACTCCGTGGTAAGCTGGGGCGGTTTAGTGCCCTTTGCCTGCTTGATGATCTGTACGGGCATCTCATCACCGCAGAGAATCCGCCCGTCCGCCTCCCGGTTTACCGGCCGGTAATCCGCCTTTTCTTTTATCTGCAGAAAACCCGTCCCGCCGTTTTTTCCTTTTGCCGGTTCCAGAGAGAAGAAAGCGCCCTGAAACTGCTTTGCCACATTCGATACCTTTCCGAGCAAAACGGTTCCGATCGGAAACTCTTCTTTCTCCTCCCTTGCCACCTTATAGATCCGGTTATCCCGCAGCAAAAAACTGTAGAGAATCCCCTTATTTTTCAGAATCAGTATTTTATTGGCACGGGAACCCTTCCGATAAAGTTCATGTTCCTGTTCCAGACGG
>Ga0137310_102186_pt1 | contig 11347 bp, 6 predicted proteins | sample NAcewiD2O_June_2_FD_97183 | JGI IMG/M metagenome (GOLD analysis project Ga0137310, IMG submission 97183) | Mouse cecal microbial communities from Vienna, Austria - N-Acetylglucosamine amended D2O_June | ecosystem: Host-associated > Mammals > Digestive system > Large intestine > Cecum | place...
CACGAGAAGCATCCCCCCTCAAACCACGCCGGAAAGAATTATCGTCTTCTGCTGAACGGTTCTTTCCACAGTTTCTAAAGGCGCTATAGAGTCACATAAAGCCAAAACCACCCGCATATGATATCAATATCATATGCGGGTGGTGCCATGCTCATTTTTAATTCAGCCGGAACTTGCGTACTAAATGATTCATCAACAGGGATTGTTCCGACAACTCCTGTGCGGTAGCAGCATCTTGCTCCGAAGTGGCGGAAGTATTTTGGATAACGGAAGATATTTGGTCAATTCCTTCGGTGATTTGGGAGATTGCGGTAGTCTGATTTTCTATCGCTCCTACGACCGCATCCACTTTAATAGTTACATTTTCCGCAATGGAGCTGGTCTTATCCAGCGATTCCGTTACTTTAGCAACCACTTGGCCGCCTTCCACAACAGCAGTGATAGAACCCTCTATCAGCTCCTTAGTGGCTTTGGCAGCCTCATCGGACTTGGATGCCAAATCGCGTACCTCTTCGGCCACCACTGCAAAGCCTTTTCCCGCACTGCCTGCCCGGGCAGCTTCCACGGCGGCGTTCAATGCCAAAATATTAGTCTGGAACGCAATACTTTCAATGGAATCGATAATCTTGCTGATTTCCGTAGAGGAACTGGAGATTTTTTCCATAGCGGAGTTCAGTTCCTGGACATAATCCATACTGACTCCCAGTTGTGCGCCTGCTTGCTCCACAAAATGCCCGGCTTCTTCTGCCGCAGATGCCGTCTGTCTGGCGTTCTCCGCAATGCTGTCGGCCGTAGCGGAAAGTTCCTGGATCGCACTGGCCTGCTCTGTAGCTCCCTGGCTCAAAGATTGAGCGCCGCTGGATACTTGAACGGCGCCACTGGCCACGGTTCCTGCGGATTTGCTTATTTGGGAAAGCGTATCTTTCAAAGAACTGTGGATTGCCTTAATGGACTGCTCCATGGCCACAAAGTCGCCCCAATATGTACGGGTGATAGTTTCGTGAAAATCCCCCTGTGCCATTTTGCCCAAGTGATGGGACACATCCTGCGCCACATCATTTAAACGGCATAGCATGGTTTCCAAAGCCCTTGCCAGCTGGGCGGTTTCATCCTTAGATTTCACTTGCGGAGACGGTGTGTGCAAATCTCCATCAGCCATCTTCTCCAGCCGGACAACACAGGATTGAATTGGGCGGGAGATAGACCTGCCTACTTTAACTGCCACAGGGAACGTAACGAGTACAACAAGAACTACTACCAGAACTGTCAGCATAATGCTTCGATCCAAAGAAGTTTTAAACTCCCTCTGGCTGGCCTCAATAGCGATGCTCCACTCTTGATTGCCGCCAATAGGGGCAACCCCACAAATTTGTTGTCGCCATAAAAATTATATGCGCCAAAGCCGCTTTCTCCCTGGATCATACGCTGGTTCACGGCAGCTACATCCGCTACATCCGGGTTCGTTTTTGCAGCTTCAATCATGTTGGAGCCTTCCTCCACGATAGAAACTTCCCGATGGCCAATTACATTACCTTTGTTGTCAAGCACATAGGCCACACCGTCGCTGCCCATAGCCAAATCGACCACAATGTCTGACAGAAAATCAGCACTGATCCCGCCGTAAACCACGCCGTCAAAGCGGTCGTTGGTAATGATAGGTACCTCCAGCAGAAAGATCATCTGCTGGCCGTCGTTCATAATATCCGAAATATAAGGTTTCATTGTGGACTTGCACTGTTGAAAATAATCTTCCCCGGCGTAGTTATACCCCGTAGAAGAAAACCCGCCGGCATCCATTTTTCCAATGTAAAGAAAGCCGTTGCGCTGAGCAATATCTTCCCGAATTGGAATTAGTTCCGGAGCAGCAGGATCAGATTCCCGAAAAATATCAGATGAAGCCGCCTCCTGGAGCGCCGTCCAGTAGTTTCCCATCTTCCATTCCACGGCGTCCGCAGCCATCTGCGTAGCCGGGCCTAAAGTCTTTGTCATAACATCATCAATTCCGCTGGCGTTCAATAGGGCTGTAATCACACCGATCAGCACCGAGCTGACTAGCACCACCAACAACATACTAATCTGGATTTTTGATTTGATCGACTTCATGTGTCATCTCCCTTTCATCTGATTTTATTTGGGACAAGCGAATACACATCTATACAATATATGCCATTTTTGAATGCACTCTCATCCTGTGATATCTTATCATAAAGTCATAAAATATTCAATCCTGCGTACAAAAAAGAGTCTACCCGTCCGGCAAACTCTTTTTTATGGAGATAACGGGACTCGAACCCGCGGCCTATGCGTTGCGAACGCATCGCTATCCCAGCTTAGCTATATCCCCGTACAAACTTATTGTAGCACATTGAATAGAAAAATCAAGAAAAAATTTGGGGGAATCCCGGAAATCAAGTGAGCAAATCCTGTTTCCGCATCCAGTACCAGCCGATCCCGGCCGCATCCGCCAGCAGCCATCCAATGGGTACAGAAACCCATATGCCTGTCACTCCGATCCACGAAATACTTGACAAGAGATAGGCCAGAACTACTCTCGTTCCAAGAGAAATAACCGTCAGCACCACAGACATCCCCGGCCTGCGCACCGCGCGGTAGAACCCATAAAGCATAAACAGCAGTCCGATGCCGATATAGCAAGCTCCTTCTATCCTGAGATAGCGCACCCCTTCCCTGATGATCTCCGTTTCGGAAGGCGGGATAAAAATCATCATCAAAGGGCGGGCAAACAAAAAGACCGCGCTGCTGATCACCGCGCAAAATAAAAATATAGCTGCCGACGACCTGCGGATGCCTTCCTCTATCCTCTCCTTTTTTCCCGCTCCGTAGTTCTGCGCTACAAAGGTGGAAAATGCATTGCCAAAATCCTGTACCGGCATATAGGCAAACGAATCGATTTTGACCGCCGCCGCAAAAGCCGCCATAATCCCTGCGCCGAAACTATTGACCAACCCCTGCACCATCAAAATCCCAAAGTTCATTACAGACTGCTGCACACAAGTCAAAAAGGATAATCCGGCGATTTCCCGCAGGATATTTTTTCTCCATTTCATATGCTCTCTCTGTATTCGAAGCTGGGGAAAGCGCAAATATGTATAGAACATGATTCCTACACCGGAAAGATACTGAGCCAGCACGGTAGCCGCAGCGGCTCCTTCCACGCCCATGCGGAATACGAGTACAAACTGCAGATCCAGAAGGATATTCAGCGCAGCAGCGCAGCCTAAAAACACAAGAGGCGTTACCGAGTTCCCCAGAGCCCGCAGCAAATTGGAAAAATAATTATATAAAAAAGTGGCGGGAATCCCCCAGAAAATCACCCAAAGGTAATCCTGCATCAACGGAACCACGGACTCGGGAACCTGTAACAGCCGGACGATCTCCCCAAGTCCGGCAAACACAGCTGCATTCAGAACCAGCGCCGCGATCCCGATGAAAGTAAAAGACAGGAATATACTGGATTTTAACCTCTCTTCATCTCTTTTTCCATAATAAATAGAAAATACGGCTCCGCTCCCCATACATAATCCAAGGAGGATAGAGGTCAGGAAGACCATCAGCGTATAGGAAGAGCCAACTGCCGCCAGCGCATTCGCCCCCAAATATTGTCCGACGATCCACGTATCCGCTATATTATAAAATTGCTGAAGCAAATTGCCTATCATCAACGGAACGGCAAACCGTAATAAATTTGCCGTTATAGGCCCCTGCGTCAGATCCCTCTGCATTTCTTTCACCCTTTCCGATTCCGTTTTCCATTTGCCGCTGCCCTTTTCACCAGTTTTATAATGACGATCAACAAAGCAGCCAGAATAGCAACCGCCAGAATAAGAACCGCCACAATCATAACCGCATATTTATTTGGATTTTTCATCAGGCTTCCCAGATCTTTCGCGTCTTCCACATTCTTTCTTCCCTGGGAACCCGCATAATATTCCGGCACTTCGGCGATTCCGTCCGCATTTGTTTCAAAAGCGGCAATATATTTGGCAATTCCCGCCCATGCTTTCAATTCCATGCCGCCGTCATAAATAATGCAGTCTTCAAAATCCGTCACCGGAGTTCCGTCCGCATTCTTTGGCTCTAAGGACAGAATTCCATAAGACATATCTGTTACCGTGCTGAGCATCTGTCCGCTGTATAAATCCGCCACCACGCGGTAGAGCTTATCGTCCTCCAGTTCGATCCGTTCCCGGCTTCCTCCCGCGCCTCCGGGCAGCGCCAAACCGTTATCCCCCCTCGTCAAATAGACATCCGTCACCTTATTTAAAACCAGGCGGTTCGGGTTATAAGTCATATTCATTCCGCTCATATACAATCGGGCGGTCTTCATAAAATCCGATATCGAAGCGTCGATCTCTGCCGCCATCTTCAATTCCTTCCCCGTCAGATAAACGCTGACCAGCGGATAACCGGGAATCCCATCTTTTCCGATTCCAAGAGAAAAAGAATTGTAAACGTCTTCCACCGTAATATCCCCCGGCACATAAGTATCTCTTACGGTACCGCTTGGCACCACCGCCATATCCACCGGTATTCCGTCGTATCCCTCTGCTGTTTCCACCGCATAAATATAAGCATCCGCTATCAAATTTCCAAGATTATGTTCCGTATGCTGCTGCTCCAGATCCCATACCGTGCTGAACCGATACGGATTATAGGCCAGCACCTGATCCGCCGTATATCCGAAAAGGGACAAATAATCTTTATCGATTGTTTCTTCAAAAGCAGCAATTTTTTCCTCTATTTCTTCGTCCCCGGGGATCTCTTCCGTCGTAGGGATCAGCTCATAATCCTCCAGCCGCCATCTGCCGTCCTCTTCCTTCATCATGGAAAAGGAACCCACTGCTTTCCCATACTCTCCGGCGGATACGATATAAGTATCCCCATACACCAACGGCTCTTCCAGCGTCGTATGGGAATGGCCGCTGATAATCAGATCCAGCTCCGGTACTTTCTGTGCAATTATCTCATCTTCCGACTTTTTCTTATCTTCATTCGTTCCGCAATGGGACAGGCAGACCAGCATATCCACATCTTCTTTTTCCCTGATCTCTTTCACAGTCCCGGCCACCGCCTCGGCCGGATTTTGGAAGGAAAGGGCGCAGGTAGGCGCACAGGCTAAGGCGTCCTCACCAAATACGCCGATCAGGGCGATCCTTACCCCGTTTTTTTCCACAATCACATAATCCTTTACCCCATATGCTTCAAAAGCGGTTCTGATCTCTTCCTGCTCTTCTCCGGCCGCTGTCCAATCCACATTGCAGACCAGCAGCGAAGGCAGTTCTTCTCCGCTGCCCGCCGCCGTATACAGCATATTTTCCAAGCCTTTCGAGCGAAAATCAAATTCATGGTTGCCGAGAGTCGTCGCATCATAACCCATGGCCCCCATCAGACGGAGTTCCGACGCCTGCGTCTCATACACTGTCTGAAACAAGCTTCCCATGGAAAAATCCCCGCCGTCTACCAGCAGAGTCTCCGGATCTTTCTCCCGCTGCCTGTTGATGATCGACTGAATTCTGGCAAATCCCCCAATATTCACATCTTCCCCTTTATATACCGTCTGAAAGCTGTTAATATGGGAATGCATGTCATGGGTAAACAATATACTGACATGGCTTCCCGTTTCCGCCGCCATGCTCCGCCCCGAATATATTCCTGCCAGTATGCATAAAACCGTCAATGCGCCAAATACCCGCGCAGCCCAACGCCTTTTCTTCATTTTTAACCTCTTTTCTTATTTCATTTTATCGAATCCGGTCCAACTGTTCCCGCGTTTCTTTCGTCGCGGCATCCAGCAGATAATTTCTGCTGCCAGGCGGCCGATCCATGTAGGTTCCGCGAATCTCTTCCGAAGCCCTTTGTATTTCTTCCTTCAGCTCCCTCGCAGAAAGCAGGGCGCAGCCCTGTCCTCTGATAATGATCTGTTCCAGCCCGTCCGAAGTAGCCACCGTTATATCCGCTTTCTTTCCGTTTTCATAGGCAAATTTCTCGATATACTGATCCGCGGTCTCCGCTTCCTTCGTATATACTACATGGATATTATGATAATCAAAAAGTTCCGTATCGTGCCCCTGCACCCGATAAGCGTCAAAAACAAGGATCAGGCGGCATCCCCGTATCCCCTGGTAATTGCAGAGAATATCCATCAATTTTCCTCTCGCCCCGTCGATGCTTGCCTTGGCCAGTTCCTTCAAATCTTCCCATGCGAAAATAATATTATAGCCATCCACCAGCAAATATTTTTCTTTCTTTTCCGCCTTTCTGCCGCTTTCCTTTCCGCCCTGCCCATATGTGCGGGTATTCCCCGATGCATAATTTCCGTTTTTCCATTCCTCCCCGTTTCCCCCACGGCTTCCCGGCCTGTTTTTGCCCGTCGCCTTGCCGGCCTTTTTATTGGCATAAAGCGTTTTTTCCAGAATTGCATCCACTTCCTCGGTTCCCATCCACCGGCCGGAATCCGTCTCCTGCTCTTTTCCGCCCTTTCTGCGCGCCGGCAATGGCAAATCTCCTTCTTCTCCCGATCCTTTTCCGGCAAAGCAGCTTTCCACATGCATATAATCTTTTACTTCATCCCATTCCACATAGTATCCCGCCCCGTGGGCGCAGAATATGGAACCGGAGGGATTGTCCGTATCTCTTTCCGCCTCATAGCCGATTTTCTTTACGACCTCCTCCGTATTGTGGCAGGTCTTATATCCTTTCCATGTGCAAAACAGTCTTCCATGCCCCTTGGTATATGCCGCCAGCTCTTTCGCATATCCCTGCAGGGCTGCCACCGGAGCCTCCCCCGTCAAAACTGCCGTACCTTTCTGTAAAAAAGGCGTATCAAAGATTCCATTCATCCGTTCCATATCCGCCATAGCGCGTCCTATCATTTTTTCCGGCGTCTCCAGGCGAAAATCATAATAAGGCTCCAGAAGCACCGGCCGCGCCTCCATCAACCCCTGGCGTACCGCCCGGTAACACGCCTGGCGGAAATCTCCTCCTTCGGTGTGCTTCTGATGGGCCCTTCCACCGACCAATGTGATCTTCATATCGGTGATGGGCGAACCGGTTAATACCCCCTTATGCTCCTTTTCCTCCAGATGCGTCAGCACCAGCCGCTGCCAGTTCCGTTCCAGCATATCCCCGCTGCAGTCCGCGGCAAATGTAAGACCGCTTCCGGGCTCCCCCGGTTCCAGAAGAAGATGCACCTCCGCATAATGTTTCAAAGGTTCAAAATGCCCCACTCCTTCCACCGCGTTTCCAATCGTTTCTTTATATACGATATTTCCTTCTCCAAAGCCCACTTCCACGCCAAACCGTTCCATAATCAGACATTTTAAGACTTCCGTCTGCACTTCGCCCATGATTTTCGCCTGTATTTCCCGCAGCGCTTCATTCCACACAAGATGGAGCTGCGGTTCCTCTTCCTCCAGCATTTTCAGCTTGGAAAACAGCAAGGCGGGATCGCATTCCGGCGGAAGCTCTATTTTGCAAGTCAGTACCGGTTCCAGCACCGGAAGGCCGGATTCCCTCTCTGTTCCCAATCCCTCCCCCGGTGCGGTATGGCTCAGCCCGGTTACAGCGCAGACATTTCCGGCCGGCACTTCTTCGGTTACAGCATATTTTTCCCCGGAATAAATGCGGATCTGGTTTACTTTTTCTTCCCATTCCTTTCCGCTCCGGCCTCCCTCTAAGGCCATCCTCGCCTTAAGGCTTCCGCCCGTCACCTTCAGGAAAGTCAGCCGGCTGCCCTGATGATCCCGGGCAACTTTAAATACTTTTGCCCCAAATCTCTCCGGGTATGCCTTTTCACGGATATAACGATGCAGCCCGGAAAGAAATTCTTCCACTCCTTCTTTCTTCAAGGCAGCGCCAAAAAAACAAGGGAATATTTTCCGTTCCGCAATCAGTCTCCTGATTTCTTCCTCAGCAATCTTCCCTTGTTCCAAAAAAGCCTCCAGCGTTTCTTCCTCAGCCATTGCAATGTTTTCGTAAAACTTCTGCCTCCCAGAGCCAGACCGCCTCTCTGTAAAATCAATGCATTCCTCTTGCAGCCTTTCCTTTAGCTCCGCCATCAGCGCTTCTTTGTCCGTTCCTTCCTGATCCATCTTATTGATGAATAAAAATACTGGTATGTCATATTTTTTCAGCAGCCGCCACAGCGTCAGGGTATGACCCTGTACGCCGTCCGCGCCGCTTATCACAAGCACTCCGTAATCTAATACCTGAAGCGTCCGCTCCATCTCTGCCGAGAAATCCACATGGCCGGGAGTATCCAGCAATGTTACTGCTGTATCTCCCAGCCGGAAAACCGCCTGTTTGGAAAAAATCGTTATCCCGCGGCTTCGTTCCAATTCAAAGTTATCCAGAAAAGCATCTCCGTTGTCCACTCTGCCCATCCGTCTTATGCTTCCGCTGACATAGAGCATCGCTTCCGACAAAGTTGTTTTCCCCGCATCCACATGCGCCAATATCCCGATGACCACTCCAATCCTCCATAACGAAACAGCCCTTGCTGTGAGCTTTAGAAGTACTTCTCACGTTATCAGCTCACATAATTATCAAAATAACCCTGGATCAAAATAACCGGCGTTCCTTTATCACCGGAACCGCTCGTCAGATCGCAAAGGGAGCCGATCAGATCCGTCAGCCTCCTCGGCGTGGTTCCCTGGGATGCCATATCGCCTACCAGATTGTCTTTCTTTTCCCGGATGCGGTTTTCAATCGCTTTTTTCAATTCCTCGCCGGATAAATCTTTAAAATCATTATCCGCCAGATATTTTAATTTCACTTCATTCGGCGTGCCGTCCAGCCCCGGCGTACTTGCCGGAGATACACAAGGGTCTGCCAGTTCCCATATCTTTCCGACCGGATCTTTGAACGCTCCGTCGCCGTATACCATAACTTCCACATGTTTTCCCACGCGGTCCAATATTTCCTTCTGGATATCCATAACGAGATCCGTGCATTCCCTCGGGAACAGCTTAACGGAACTTTCCGTGGATTTATTGGAACCGAGCAGTCCGTAATTTGTATTATATCCGCTTCCGTTTACGGATTCATTCAATATATCATCCAAACCGCATACCTTTTCCGCCCCGCATGCCCGCAAGATTTTCTTTGTACGGGCGCGGCTGTGAATATCGCAGTTCAGCACATTTTTCGTATATTTTAAGATCTTCCGGCAGTCATTGGCAAAAATAATCTCCACCTCGGCTCCCTCTTCGCGAATGATATCCCCATAATACTGCACATAATCCACCCCTGTAAAAGGATGCTTATTCTCCCCGAAAAGTTCCCTGTATTTTTCCAGGGTCAGCAGGTCGCTGTAGGGATTGATGCCCGCATCGTCCAGTTTGTCCAGGGAAACCAGTTCGTTCCCTACCTCATCGCTTGGATAACTCAGCATCAGCACGATCTTTTTCGCCCCTTTTGCTATTCCGCGAAGGCAGATGGCAAAACGGTTCCTTGACAGAATCGGGAAAATAACGCCTATGGTTTCTCCTCCCAACTTCTCTCTGACATCCTGCGCGATATTGTCCACGGACGCATAATTGCCCTGGGAACGCGCAACCACCGACTCCGTTACCGCAATCACATCCCTGGCGCGCAGTTCGAAGCCTTCGCTCTGCGCCGCCTCCAATACGCTGTCTGTGACAATCTTTACCAGGTCATCCCCTTCCCGTATGATCGGGCAGCGGATTCCTCTTGAAATAGTTCCTACTCTTCTTTCCATTGCTTTCCTCATTTCTGCGCCGCTTTTTTATAAAAGAATCTGCGAATGCCGCGCGGACGCAGACTCTTGCTTTCTCTCCAGTTTATTGTTCTCTCCTGTCCGGCCAAACCCCGCCTTGTCTATTATAAAGGATATAAATCCATATGAAAAGCAAAAAATAATTTTCTTCTCTCCAAAAACGCCTGGAAAGCGCTACTCCAGCTTAAACTTCCCAACTTCCGCTGCCAGCTGTTCTCCGATCTTCTTATTCAAATCCGCTCTCTTTTCAATATCTCTCATACTCTCTGTCAGCTGCGCGGAAACTTCGGATACATTAACAACGCCCCTCGCATTCTCTTCCACAGCCGTGCTTACCGACTGCAAAGCATCCTTCATATCGTTGATCGCCTGTTCCAGCCTCTCCGAATCCTCCGCAAAATTTTCCATCATGCCATGGATATTTTCCGCATCTTCGCGATATCCCTGGCTTGTGGAAAGCAGCTTGCGGTATCCTTCCATAGCGGTTTCTTCCATGCACTGGAGCATTTTCTCCGCCTCCAGGGCAAGCCCTTCTACCGCCCCAATCACGGCCGCACTGATCTGTTTAATCTGGGACGCCGTATTTGCCGAAGTCGAAGCCAGCTTTCCGATCTCATCGGCCACTACCGCAAAGCCTTTTCCTGCTTCCCCGGCCCTGGCCGCTTCAATGCTGGCATTTAACGCCAACAGGTTCGTCTGTCCGGTAATGCTGATAATATCCTCCGTCAACCGGTTGATCTCCCCCACGGATTTCGACTTTTTAATTTTCTCATTGACCGAATCGGCCAATCGCATAACCACCGTGTGGGCATTGTCCTGCGCCTCCTCGGCATAATCATATATCTTCTGTGCTTTTTCTTTGATATCTTTCGTCAGATGGTTGCCCGTTTCCGCTTTTTCCGCGATATAATTAATATTCGTATATACTTCTCCCACAGACTCCCCGATCTGGTTCAGGGTAGCCGTACTCTCCTCCATGGCGGCGCTCATCTGCTCCATCGTAGAGGAAACTTCCATTACATTTTCCCCTGCGCTCGTCAGGTTTCCGAACACGATCTTCGTTGACTCATTCAGTTTATTGGAATCATCGGAAATATGCAGCATGATCTCGCGGATATATTTTAGCAGCGCATTCACGTTATCCGCCATAAGTTCCATTTCATCCCCCGTTCGGACTTGCAGCTTCTGGGTCAGATCCCCCTCGCTGTTTACCAGCTCATAAATTTTCTGGTTCACCTTCCACAAGCTGCTCGTAATGGTCCTTATAATCAAATGGATTACCACAAGGGCTATCAGTACCCCTATGATGCTGATCTGTATCATCCAAAGCCTGATACGGTTTAACCTTTCCACGATTTCCGAAGCATCATAATCGCTGCCAAGAACCGCTGCCACACGATTCTTCCCGTCCAAAACCGGTATGTAAACGGTAATCAAATCCCCGTCTTCCGTAGAATCAATATAATCCTGGACATACATCTCCCCTTCAAATACAGGCCTCAATTCCTCATACGGATATTCAAACACATCGCCAATCGCATTCCGCGCATCCGTTTCATCGGTATCGATCCCATAAAAAACCTGGCTTCC
>Ga0137310_102195_pt1 | contig 11315 bp, 13 predicted proteins | sample NAcewiD2O_June_2_FD_97183 | JGI IMG/M metagenome (GOLD analysis project Ga0137310, IMG submission 97183) | Mouse cecal microbial communities from Vienna, Austria - N-Acetylglucosamine amended D2O_June | ecosystem: Host-associated > Mammals > Digestive system > Large intestine > Cecum | place...
GTCAGCCCTTCCCTGGCATAGATGGCTTTGTAGGCAGTGTCCCGAAGAGACCGGCTGACCCTAATGGAATTGTTGTCCCGCAGATACCTGCGGACTTCACCTAATATCATCGGCACGGCATAGGTAGAGAATTTTACGTTCTGTGATGTATCAAAGTTGTCGATGGCCTTGATCAGGCCGATGCAGCCGATCTGGAATAAGTCGTCCACATTTTCATTGCTGTTGGAAAAACGCTGGATCACACTTAATACCAGCCGGAGATTGCCCCGGATGTACTGTTCTCTGGCCTCTTTGTCGCCCTGCTTGATCCGGACAAAAAGAGCCTCTTTCTCTTCGTTGGTGAGTAAAGGAAGTTTGGCTGTGTTGACTCCGCAGATCTCTACTTTGTATATTGACATTCCATTCCCTCCACTTCTATCATTACTTGGTTATAAAAGAATGATGTACGGATTTAGGGTGATTTATTCCGGGAAGGATTTGAAATAATTACCTGAAAAGTTTGGCCAAACCACCTTGACAGACCGCTCCCGGCAGGAATAAGCGGTCTGAAAGACCTGAAATAAGCGGGATTTTTCGGATAAATTTTCCGGGAGCGGTTTGTGGAAATTTTGGTTATGGACGGCGGTTTTTATTGTAGAGGATCAAAAGGCCTTTCAGAAGGAGATCGTCTTCATAAGCGATCTCATGCCTGCACAGCGGGAGGATATAGTTTGCCAGGCCTCCGGTGGCCACCACAGATGGGGTCGCGCCCAGCTCCTTTTCCATCCGGTCGATAATCCCGTCCATCATCGCGGCGCTGCCGTACAGGATGCCGGAGCGCATACAGTCAATGGTGTTCTTGCCGATAACGCTGCCAGGAGTTTCCAGGCTGATATAGGGAAGCTGGGCTGTCTTTCCGCTCAGGGAGTCCAAGGACACTTTAAGGCCGGGAAGGATCACGCCGCCGATGTAATTGCCGCTGGCATCCACCACGCTCATGGTGGTGGCGGTTCCCATGTCAATGACAATGATGGGGCAGGGGTAGTCCCTGATGGCGGCCACGGCGTCCACGATCATGTCGCTGCCAACGGTTTTTGGGTTGTCCATAAGGATGTTCAGCCCTGTCTTCATGCCGGATCCCACCAGCATGGGCTTAAAGCCGCATATCTTTTTCACGGCGGAAAGTATGGTGGCATTTAAGGGCGGGACCACGGAGGAGACGATGGCCCCCTCGATCTGAGACGGGGAGAGCTGGTGGATCTCCAGTATGCTCTTGATATTGATGGCATACTCCATGTCCGTCTTCCCGTGATTTGTGGTGACCCGCTCTACAAAATAAGTTTTTTCATCATCAATTGCACCCATGACGATGTTGGTATTTCCCATATCTATAGCTAAAATCATAAAAAACTCCTTTCCAATAAGGGTTGTGTGTTTCCTGGAAAGCATGGTATAATCTTGAAGAAGATTTACCCCGCCGAAACCAGAGGCAGCCTGGCGGCGGCATGTCCCGGAACATAAGATACTGAATATGAGATTAGCATACTTTGACGAAAAATACAAGGAGACGGCATTTCGCTAGTTGTTGTAAACCCATAATAAAATATAGAGAATCGGAGGGAGCGACATGTTAAGAGGAAAGACAGTGGTACTTGGAGTGAGCGGAAGCATCGCGGCGTATAAGATCGGGTATCTTGCCAGCAGCCTGCGAAAACTCCATGCCGATGTGCAGGTGATCATGACAAGGAACGCCACAGAGTTCATCACCCCTGTTACCTTTGAGAGCCTGACAGGAAATAAATGCATGGTTGACACCTTTGACCGGAACTTTCAGTTCAGCGTGGAGCATGTGGCCCTGGCAAAGAGGGCGGATATCTTCATGCTGGCCCCGGCCACGGCCAACGTCATCGCCAAGGTGGCCCATGGCCTTGCCGACGATATGCTGACCACCACCTTCCTGGCCTGCAAATGCCCAAAATACATCGCGCCGGCCATGAACACCCATATGTATGAGAATCCCGTTACCCAGGACAATCTGAAGCGCTGTGTGGACTACGGCATCCATGTGATCGACCCGTCCGTGGGTTACCTTGCCTGCGGCGACACCGGGGCAGGCAAGATGCCGGAGCCGTCGGTGCTTTTCGAACATATTATCCATGAGATCGGATATCCCAAAGACCTCGCGGGAAAGAAGATCCTTGTGACCGCCGGACCCACAAGGGAAGCCCTGGATCCGGTGAGATACTTAAGCAATCGCTCTACAGGAAAGATGGGATACGCCATAGCTAAGGTGGCCTCATGCCGGGGAGCCGACGTGACCCTGGTGACCGGACCTACGAATATTGAAAAGCCGAGCTTTGTGGAAGTGCTTCCGGTTGAGACCGCCAGGGAGATGTTCAAGGCCATCATCCCCATAAGCTGGGAACAAGACGCGGTGATCAAGGCAGCCGCGGTGGCGGATTACCGCCCATGCCAGGTGTCCAGGGAAAAGATGAAAAAAAAGGACGGAGAATTTAGTCTCGCCCTGGAGCGGACAGACGACATCCTGGCTTACCTGGGACAGCACAAGAGAGAAGGGCAGTTTCTGTGCGGCTTTTCCATGGAGACCGAGAATCTGGTTGAGAACTCCAGGGCAAAGCTTCTCAAGAAGAACCTGGACATGGTGGTGGCCAACAATTTAAAGGTGGAGGGCGCCGGATTCGGCGGGGACACCAACGTGGTGACCCTGATTACCAAAGAGGGGGAGGTGAGTCTGGAGAAGATGACAAAGGAAGAAGTGGCGGATAAGCTCCTCACCAGAATCTTCTTTCCCAGGCGTAAAATGGAAGAGAAAACCTTGACGGAAGAATAGAATGATACTACAATGGTAAAGCAGTTCAACAAATTGGAGGAATCATTTTGTCAAGCATAACAGAAGAAATCAAAAAACGAAGAACATTTGCCATCATATCCCACCCTGACGCCGGAAAGACCACCCTGACGGAGAAGTTTCTTCTCTACGGCGGAGCCATCAACTTGGCGGGAACGGTAAAGGGAAGGAAAGCCACAAAGCACGCGGTATCGGACTGGATGGAGATCGAGAAGGAGAGAGGAATCTCCGTTACCTCGTCGGTGATGCAGTTTGAATATGACGGTTACTGTATTAATATCCTGGACACTCCCGGCCATCAGGATTTCTCGGAGGACACCTACCGGACCCTTATGGCGGCGGACAGCGCTGTCATGGTCATCGACGGCTCCAAAGGCGTGGAGGCCCAGACCATCAAGCTGTTTAAGGTCTGCGTCATGAGAGGGATCCCCATCTTCACGTTCATCAACAAGATGGACCGGGAAGCCAGAGATCCCTTTGAACTGATGGATGACATAGAAAATGTTCTGGGCATCCGCACCTGCCCCATCAACTGGCCCATTGGCTGCGGGAAGAATTTTAAAGGGGTCTATGACCGGAACACAAGGCAGATCACCACATTTACGGCAGCCATGGGAGGCCAGAAGGAGGTGGCATCCCAGACCTTTGACGGGGAGGGGGCTGACGCGGATGCTGTCATCGGCCAGGATTACCATGCCCAGCTTTTGGAGGAGATCGAGCTTCTGGACGGAGCCGCGGATGAGTTTGACTTAGAGCGGGTGAGGAGAGGAGATCTGTCCCCTGTATTTTTCGGCTCTGCCCTGACCAATTTCGGGGTGGAGACCTTTCTGCGGCACTTTCTCCAGATGACCACCTCCCCCCTTCCAAGAAAGACCACCACAGGGGAGATCGACCCGTTTAAAGAAGATTTTTCCGCCTTTGTGTTCAAGATCCAGGCCAACATGAACAAGGCTCACAGGGACAGGATCGCTTTTATGCGCGTTGTGTCCGGTAAATTCCAGGCAGGCATGGAGGTGAACCATGTCCAGGGCGGCAAGAAGCTGCGCCTCTCCCAGCCCCAGCAGCTCATGGCTCAGGACCGGAAGATCGTGGAGGAGGCCTACGGGGGAGACATTATCGGTGTCTTTGACCCAGGCATATTTTCCATCGGCGACACCCTGTGCTCATCCAGCCAGAAATTCCAGTATGAAGGAATTCCCACCTTCGCCCCGGAACATTTCGCCAGGGTCCGCCAGATGGACACCATGAAGCGCAAGCAGTTCATAAAAGGCGTCAACCAGATCGCCCAGGAAGGAGCCATCCAGATCTTCCAGGAGTTCAATACCGGCATGGAGGAGATCATTGTGGGTGTGGTAGGAGAACTGCAGTTCGAGGTTCTGACCTACCGGCTGGAGAACGAATACAATGTGGAGGTAAAGCTGGAAAAACTGCCCTACGAGTATATCCGCTGGGTGGAGAACAAAGAGGAAGTGGATGTGGCAAAGATCCAGGGGACCTCTGACATGAAGCGGATCAAAGACCTAAAGGACAACCCCCTCCTTTTGTTCGTCAACAGCTGGAGCGTGGGCATGGTCCAGGACCGCAACCCGGGGCTGAGGCTCAGTGAGTTTGGCCGGGGCTAGGTTTGATGAAACACAAAATTGACAATTGTGTAATCAGTGTGTATACTGAAAATACAGGAGGAACACCAATGAAGCAGCGTGATTTGATCAAAGCACTAGAGGCATCAGGGTTTGTGTTTGAGCGGCATGGTGGGAATCATGATATATATAGACGGGGAAATGATATAGAAAAAGTCCCAAGACATAAGGAAATCAACGAGAATCTAGCAAAGATGATACTGAAAAAATGGGGATTGACATAGGGGGTGATTTATATGAAGCAGGTATATCCGACCTTTATTCTCAATACAAATGATGATTCCGAGCATCCTTTTCTTGTATATGTCCCGGATATGGAGATTTATACAGAGGGTGACAGTTTCGCGAATGCCATAGAAATGGCGCGGGACGCAATTGGTCTGGCTGGGATTTCCATAGAGGATAATAAGGAAAAAATGCCGCAGCCTTCCAGTCAATCCACTGCTATGGAAATGGCTTCAAAGGATACAGAATATGTGGACTTTTCTAAAGGCATATTGACATATGTGGATGTGGATTTTTCTGAATACAGGAGAAAGATTGACACTAAAACTGTTAGAAGAAATGTGGCTCTGCCAAGCTGGCTGAACTATGAGGCCGAACATGCGGGGATCAATGTGTCAAGAGTACTGCAGGAGGCTCTCATGAGCGTCCTCAATGTTCAGCGAAATTTGTAGGAAAGGAGAACTAAAAAATGAGCAAGATTGACGTAGTAAGAGCCGCCATGGTGCAGGCTATGAAGGAAAAGAACAAGGAGAGAAAGGACGCCCTGTCCATGCTCCTCAGTGTCCTCAAAAACGCTGAGATCGACAAGCGCTCCCCCCTTACAGAGGACGAGGAGAACGCGGTTGTGAAGAAGGAGATCAAGCAGTGCCAGGAGACCTATGACTCCGCCCCGGAGGACAGGACGGACATCAAAGAGGAGGCCGCCCTGCGGATCCAGGTGTACAAAGAGTTTGCCCCGGAGGACATGTCTGTGGATCAGATCCGGGAAGTGATTTTGTCCGTGCTGGGAGAGCTGGGAATCGAGAAGCCCACACCTGCCGACAAAGGAAAGATCATGAAGGTCCTGATGCCAAAGGTAAAGGGCAAGGCTGACGGCAAGACCGTGAACCAGACCCTGGCGGAGATGTCAAAGTAGGCGGTCAGCAGCAGAAAAGGAGATCACAGTTTCATGTACAGAAAACAGATTGAGGAATACATTGACAGCCATTGCCAGGACATGGTGGATGACATCTTTACCCTGTGCCGGGTCAACAGCGAGAGGACAGCCCCGGAGGAGGGAAAACCATATGGCTCCGGAGCGGCAAAGGCCCTGGCGGCGGCTCTTGAGATGATGGAGGGCTACGGCTTTTCTGTCCGCAATTATGACAACTATGTGGGAACAGCGGATTTAAACAATAAGGAGAAACAGCTTGATATCCTGGCCCATCTTGACGTGGTTCCGGCAGGAGAAGGCTGGCAGGTGACCGCTCCCTACGAGCCGGTCTTAAAAGACGGATGCCTGTACGGCAGGGGAACAGCAGACGACAAGGGCCCGGCAGTGGCCGCGCTCTACGCCATGAGGGCAGTAAAAGAGCTGAAAATCCCCTTAAAGAAAAATGTCAGGCTGATCCTTGGAACCGACGAAGAGTGCGGCAGCTCCGATATCGCGCACTACTATAAGATTGAGAAGGAAGCGCCCATGACCTTCTCTCCGGACGCGGAATTTCCGGTGATCAATGTGGAGAAAGGCGGTCTGGCGGCCCATTTTACCGGAAGCTTCCAGAAAGGCGGCGGGTCCGCCCGCCTGCTGTCCATTGACGCTGGGGTCAAGATCAATGTAGTGCCCGGCAAAGCCTTTGGGGCGGTCATTGGCTTAAACAGGGAGACCCTGGAGCGGACAGCGAAAGAAGTGGAGAAAGTGACCGGCATCCGTTTTACCTTTGAGGAAGAAGGCGGCACGACCAGGATCACCGCGGTGGGAGACAATGCCCACGCCGCCCATCCGGAAAGCGGCAATAACGCCCTCACCGGCCTTCTGACTTTTGTCACCAGGCTTCCCCTGGAAGAATGCCCTCAGACAATATGCCTGAAAAAGCTTCTGGAGCTGATTCCTCACGGCGATCTATACGGAAAAGCCATGGGCATTGCCATGGAGGATGACATCTCCGGAAACCTGACCCTGGCATTCAGTATGCTGAAAGTGACAGAGGACGGTTTGGACGGCAGCTTTGACAGCCGCTGTCCTGTGTGCGCTACCGAAGAAAATGTTCTTAAGGTGGTTAGAAGACAGATGGAGAAGATAGGCCTTACCCTCCACAACGACGCCATGAAGCCGCCTCACCATGTGGCTGGGGACAGCGTGTTTGTCCGGACCCTTTTAAAAGAGTATGAGGCCTTCACCGGAAGGAAGGGAGAGTGCCTCTTTACGGGAGGAGGGACCTATGTCCATGCCCTGAAAAACGGAGTGGCCTTCGGTGCCGCGATGCCGGGGACGGACAACCGCATGCACGGGGCGGATGAGTTCGCGGTGCTTGATGACCTTCTGGTCAGCGCGAAGATCTTCGCGCAGGTTATTGTGGATCTGTGTTCATAAAAACTCTTGACAACCAGTCCATGATGGAGTAGAATACGACACATAGAAAAACTTCCGGCTGTGGGAGAAGATGGAGGAACTGTAATGTACAATTCAAAGTCCATGATGATGAATATGGGTATGGCAGAGGGCATGATGGTCATGTGCTCTATGTTCGTGCGCATACAATCGAGTGGAAGTTTGAAGGTCTTGTAGGGACAGTGCTTACAGAAGAGTGCCGGATGCGCTTGATATCTGTATTGTGGATTTTAAAGCCGCAGGTCTATAGGACTTGCGGCTTTTTATGTACACGGAGCGGAGAGGAATATGGCCGCTAAAGCGGCCCCGCTCCGGCACGGCGAGCAGGGAAAAGGCTTTCCCTACTCGATTACACGGAGCGGAGAGGAAATGTGGCCGCTAAAGCGGCCCCGCTCCGGCACGGCGAGCAGGGGGGAAGAAAGGAGTGGAGGAGATTATGGAACAGCCCATTATCCAGATCAGCCATCTGGGAAAAGAGTTTCAGACAACAGAAGGAACTGTCCGGGCCTTAAACGACGTGAGCCTGGAGATCTATCAGGGCGAGGTTTTCGGCATCATCGGACTAAGCGGGGCGGGGAAAAGCACCCTTGTGCGGTGCGTCAACTATTTGGAGGTTCCCACTGAGGGGGATGTGATTTTCGAGGGCCGCCCCCTGGGAGATATGAGCCCCGGGGAGCTTCGGAAGGCCAGACAGTCCATGGGGATGATTTTCCAGCAGTTCAACCTGCTGTCCCAGAGAAATGTGCTACGCAACGTGTGCTTTCCCCTGGAACTGGTGGGCACCCCAAAGGCGGAGGCAAGGGCCAGAGCCATGGAGCTTTTAAAGACCGTGGGCCTTGAGGACAGGGCGGGAGCCTATCCGGCACAGCTGTCAGGGGGACAGAAGCAGAGAGTGGCCATTGCCAGGGCCCTGGCCACCAACCCCAAGGTCATCCTCTGCGACGAGGCCACCAGCGCCCTGGATCCCAACACCACCAAGTCCATCCTGGGGCTTCTGAAGGAGATCAACCGGACCATGGGTGTGACCATCATCGTGATCACCCACGAGATGGCGGTGATCGAGGCCATCTGCGACAGGGTGGCCATCATCGACCAGAGCCGGATCGCTGAATCCGGAAAAGTGTCGGAGATCTTTTCAGAGCCAAAATCCAGAATCGGCCGCCAGCTGATCCTGGGAGATGCCGCCAGGCAGGTGAAGTTCGGAGGCTCCAGACAGATCCGCGTCATCTTTGACGGCAGGGAATCCGCGGAGCCGGTGATCTCCAATCTGGTGCTGGCCTGCAAGGTTCCGGTTAATATCATGTATGCTCAGACAAGGGACGTGGGAGGAACCGCCATGGGGCAGATGATCCTCCAGCTTCCCGAGGATGAGACAGAGGCCAGCCGGGCCCTCCATTATCTGGAGACCGTCAAGATTCCATATGAGGAGGTAGATGAACATGACATTTGACGTATCAACCTTAAAGATGCTGGGGACAGGGATGTGGGAGACCTTTTACATGGTTTTTTTGTCCTCCCTCTTTGCCTATATCATAGGACTCCCCCTGGGGATCGTTCTGGTGACCACGGACTCCGGCGGTATCCATCCCCTTCCGTGGCTTCAGAAGGTGCTGGGAACCGGGATCAATCTTCTCCGGTCTGTTCCCTTTTTGATCCTGCTGTTTATTGTGCTCCCCCTGTCAAAGCTTGTGATCGGCACAAGGATCGGTTCTCCTGCCATGGTCATCCCCCTGACCATAGCGGCAGGGCCTTACGTGGCAAGGGTGGTGGAATCCTCTCTGAGAGAGATCGACGCCGGCGTCATCGAGGCGGCAAAGTCCATGGGCGCTTCTGACTGGCAGATCATATGGAAGGTACTGCTTCCCGAATGCCGGCCATCCCTTCTGGTAGGCGGGGCCCTGGCGGTCACCACCATCTTGAGCTACTCGGCCATGGCAGGCTTCGTTGGCGGAGGGGGAGTCGGCGCTATTGCCATCAACTATGGTTATTATCGGTATGAGGCAGGGCTGATGTGGGTGTCCGTGGTACTCCTTGTGGTTATGGTCCAGATCATCCAGGAGATCGGGATGCGCTTTTCCCGAAAAGGAGATAAGCGGATACGGTGACAGCCATCAATGTGTTTTGATTATAAAGGCATACATGCCTTTGTAATAAATGGGCGGGAAAAACCGCTCCAGGCCTTTTGGCCTGAAACTATCTTGAGAGGAGAGAGAATTATGAAAAAAACATGGTGTGTATTGGCAGCGGCGGCCCTGGTGGCGGGGAGCCTGGCAGGCTGCAAGGGAAACAGCGGCAGTGAGACCACGGCGGCTACAACCGCGGCGGCGGCAAATGAAGCGGAGGCAGGAGATGCCGGGGCTGGTGAGACACAAACCGAGGCAGCTCCTGGCGGAGAGACAAAGAAGATCGTCATCGGCGCGAGCCCCGCGCCTCACGCGGAGATCCTGAAAGCGGCCGCGGATGTTCTTGCCGAGAAAGGCTATGAGCTGGATATCAAAGAATATGTGGATTACATCCAGCCAAACCTTGCCCTGGAATCAGGCGACCTGGATGCCAACTATTTCCAGCACCTGCCTTATCTGGAGTCCTTTAATGAGGAAAATGGAACCAATCTGGTGCCCGCGGCCGCGATCCACTATGAGCCTTTCGGCATTTACGCCGGAAAGACCAAGTCTTTGGACCAGCTGGCGGACGGGGCCACTGTGGCGGTTCCCAATGATACCAGCAACGAGGCCAGGGCTCTTCTCCTTTTGGAAGCCCAGGGGCTGATCAAACTGAAGGAAGGCGCGGGACTGGCCGCCACCAAAAATGACATTGTAGAGAACCCCAAGAATATCAAGCTGTTTGAGGTTGAGGCTGCCCAGATTCCCAGATCCATTGATGACGTGGATATCGCGGTCATCAACGGAAACTATGCCATTGACGCGGGCTTCAAGGTGTCTGACGCGCTGGCTGTAGAGGATTCCCAGTCCATCGCCGCCACCACCTACGGCAATGTGATCGCTGTCCGGGATGGCCACGAAAACGACGAGGCCATCAAGGCTCTGGTGGAGGCATTGGAGAGCGACCAGGTGAAGGCTTACATTGAGTCCACCTACGAGGGTGCCGTAGTGCCCTTATATTAATCCCTGGCGGGAAAGAGGAGAATACATATGTACCAGGAACTATTTATGGACCAGCAGCAGGAAGAGCCCCGGGACAATCCCATGGGGCTGGCTTCCATGGTCACCGGGATCCTTTCCCTCCTCACGGGATGCTGCCCGTTCTCAGGCTTTTTCTTTGGAGGCCTGGCGGTGCTGTTTGCCGCCCTGTCCAAGGTGGAGTTCCGGCTGTGCGGGCAGGGAAAGATCGGGCTTTTTACCGGCCTTGGGGGACTGATTTTGGGAAGCGCCGCCCTGGTGTGGTGGCTGCGTCTGATTTTCTGACAGGAGGCGTATTGTGAATGAGAGTAGAAAAGGTCTGAAGTTAAAGGCCAGGAGAGCGCTGATGGGAAGGTATCTGACAGGGGCGGGAGCCGTGGCCCTGGTTTGGGGCATCCGTATGCTGCTGCTTATTATGACCCAGATCTGTGTGGTGTTTTCCGGGATCCTGTCATTTTCCACGGGAAAGGGAAGCCTGGCCGTGCTGATGGTCCTGGGTTTCTGTGTGCTGGCGTTTTTCCTTTTTCAATTTCTTCTGATACCCGGCATGGTCCGGCTGTATCTGAATATCTGCCGGGGCCAGGAGGCCGGGGTGGGGGAAATCTTTTGGGGATTTCACAATCACGGCGGAAAATTCCTGGGCATCGGGATTTTGGCTCTGGTCCTGGGAGCAGTGCTGATAACGCCGGAGATCATCCTCGCCCTGGCCGCGGAGGTCACCGGAGACTGGCGGTTTGCCCGGCTGTTTCTGTCCGGCTACAACCTCCTTCTGGCAGCGGCCGGGATCTATGTGAGCTTAACCTATGGACAATTTTACATGATCCTGGCCGACGATCCGGCAGAATCCGTCCTTTTGGCCCTGTCGCGAAGCGGGGAGATGATGAAAGGCAGCCGCTTAAGGCTTCTGGCGCTGTGGCTCAGTTTTCTTGGATGGGTTCCCGTGGTCTGTCTGACCCTGGGAGTTTCCCTGCTGTGGCTCATCCCCTACATCACATGCGCTCAGGCCTTCTTTTATCTGGAAGTAAAGGCCCGCTGGAGTAAAGATCAGGAATAAGACAGGAAAAAATCCGCATAAACTACACCAAAGAATC
>Ga0137310_102200_pt1 | contig 11288 bp, 7 predicted proteins | sample NAcewiD2O_June_2_FD_97183 | JGI IMG/M metagenome (GOLD analysis project Ga0137310, IMG submission 97183) | Mouse cecal microbial communities from Vienna, Austria - N-Acetylglucosamine amended D2O_June | ecosystem: Host-associated > Mammals > Digestive system > Large intestine > Cecum | place...
CCAGTTTGTACTTCTGCGCACGGTTCTACCGGAGGTGCTGGTTGCCTCGCGGCACTCGGCACGAGGGTCTGGCGTTTGGGGTGCTAATTTGCAAAATGTTCCGTTAGACCGTGTGCCCCTTGCAGGCACTACCCCTTTGAAAGGGCGGCAGCCGGACTCCTACAAGCACCAGAGCGGCTGAAGGAGTACTTGAAATTCGGAGGCTTCGCCTTCCCAAAACCCCGCCGCACGGCCCTTTACTCCCCCGCCGAGGCGGCCGCCCAAGGGCGGCCCCGAGAAAGGGATTCTTAAACCGCAGGTTTAAGTGACTTTTTGGGTACTTTTTGTTCACACAAAAAGTACCCGGGGGGTCCGGGGGCGCGGAACCCCCGGGCTTTCGAGGAGAAACAATATGGCGGCGGCCCGCAGGGCCGCCGGGAGAGAGGAAATCATGAACGAGAGCTATTCTGCCTCCTACGCCGCAGCCGGCGTAGACATCACCGCCGGCTACCGGGCGGTGGAGCTGATGAAACAACACGTGGCCCGTACCATGACCGCCGGTATGGCGGAAAATATCGGCGGCTTCGGCGGCCTGTTCCAGCTGGACACCGCCGGAATGAAGGCCCCCTGCCTGGTCTCCGGTACCGACGGCGTCGGTACCAAGATCCGTATTGCCCAGCTGATGGACAAGCACGACACCATCGGCATCGACTGCGTGGCCATGTGCGTCAACGACGTCATCTGCTGCGGCGCGAAGCCCCTGTTCTTTCTGGACTACATCGCCTGCGGCAAAAACTTCCCGGAAAAAATCGCCGCCATCGTGGCGGGCGTGGCCGAGGGCTGCGTCCAGTCCGGAGCCGCCCTGGTGGGCGGCGAGACCGCCGAGCACCCCGGCATGATGGCCGAGGACGACTACGATCTGGCGGGCTTCACCGTGGGCGTGGTGGACCGGGAGAAGGTCATAGACAAGAACAAGACCGCGGCGGGGGATGTTGTCATCGCCCTGCCCTCTACCGGGGTACACTCCAACGGCTTTTCCCTGGTGCGCCGGGTGTTCAACATTGAACACGCCCATCTGGACACCCCCATCGAGGCCCTGGGCGGCAAAGGGCTGGGCGAGATCCTGCTGGCCCCCACACGGATCTACGTCAAGCCCGTCCTGGCTCTGCTGGAGCAGACGGAGGTCCACGGCATCTCCCACATCACCGGCGGCGGCTTCTATGAGAACATCCCCCGCTCCATCCCCGACGGACTGGGCGCGAAGATCGAGAAGGCCTCCCTGCGCACGCCGCCTATTTTCGATTTTATCGCCCAGAGCGGGAATATTCCTGAGCGGGATATGTTCAACACCTTCAACATGGGCGTTGGCATGAGCGTCACCGTCCCCAGGGAGCAGGCGGACAGGGCTCTGGCCGTCCTCCGGGAGCAGGGCGAGGACGCCTACATCATGGGCGAGATCGTCTCCGGAGAGGAGAAGGTGGTCCTATGCTGACCGCCCGGATCGCCGTGATCGCCTCCGGCGGCGGCACCAATTTGCAGGCGCTCATTGATGCCCAGGGACGGGGGGAGCTGAAAAGCGGCTCCATCGCCCTGGTGATCGCCGACAAGGCCGGCATTGGGGCTTCCCAGCGGGCCGGGAAGGCGGGCATCCCCTGCGCCGTCATTGTCCGCAAGGAGCCGGAGTTCGAGGAGAAGGTCCTGGCCTCGCTCGCGGAATATAACATCGACCTGGTGGTCCTGGCTGGGTTCCTGGGGATCTTCTCCGGCGGCTTTATCCAGAAATTCCACGGGCCCATCATCAACATCCACCCCGCCCTGATCCCCTCCTTCTGTGGGAAGGGTTTTTATGGCCTGCGGGTCCATCAGGCGGCGCTGGACTACGGCGTGAAGGTCACCGGCGCCACCGTCCACTACGCCAGCGAGGTGGTCGATGGCGGACAGATCATCGCCCAAAAGGCGGTGGACGTCCTCCCCGGCGACACTCCAGAAATTTTACAGAGAAGGGTGATGGAGCAGGCCGAGTGGGTCCTGCTCCCCCAGGCGGCGGAACTGGTTTCCGCGCAAATCGTGCATGAAAAGGAGTCAAACATATGAAACAGGACCTCTGTGCGCTGCTGCGCGGGAACAGTTACCCCGGCCGGGGCATCCTGCTGGGCCGCAGCGCCGACAACAAATTCGCCGTCATCGCCTATTTCATCATGGGCCGCAGCGAGAACAGCCGCAACCGCGTCTTTGAGGAGACAGAGGACGGCATCCGCACCAGGGCCTTTGACGAGAGCAAGATGACCGATCCCTCCCTGATCATCTATCATCCCGTCCGGCGGCTGGAGAGCGGCCTGACCATCGTCACCAACGGCGACCAGACCGACACCATCCGGGACGCTCTGGCCCAGGGCCATTGCTACCGCCACGCCTTGCATACCAGGACCTTCGAGCCCGACGGCCCCAACTGGACCCCCCGCATCTCCGGCGTGGTGAAGCCGGACGGCAGCTATAACCTGTCCATCCTCAAGAGCCTGGACGGGGACGAGAGCTGCTGCTGCCGGTATTTCTTCGAGTACGACGCCCCCGCAGCCGGGATGGGCCACTTTATCAGCACCTATCAGGGGGACGGCAGCCCGCTGCCCTCCTTCGCCGGGGAGCCGGTGGCAGTGGACCTCTCCGCTCCCGACGCGCCTTCTCTGGAGAAGGCGCTGTGGGAGAGCCTCAACGAGGACAACAGGGTCTCCCTGTTTGTGGAATACATCGACCTGGAGCACGGGAACCTGCACACCGTGATCCACAACAAGCACAGTTGAGGAGGCGCGCCATGGAACGAAACCGCGACGGCTACACCTCCCCCCTGTCCACCCGGTACGCCAGCAAGGAGATGCAGTATCTCTTCTCCGACAACAACAAGTTCCGCACCTGGCGGAAGCTGTGGATTGCCCTGGCGAAGGCCGAGCACAAGCTGGGGCTGAACGTGTCCCAGGAGCAGATTGATCAGCTGGAGGCCCACGCCGGGGATATCAACTACGACGTGGCGGAAGCCCGGGAAAAGCTGGTCCGCCATGACGTTATGAGCCACGTCTACGCCTACGGCCAGCAGTGCCCCGACGCCGAGGCCATCATCCATCTGGGGGCTACCTCCTGCTACGTGGGAGACAACACCGATATTCTGATCCTCCGGGATGCCTGCGGTCTGGTGCTGCGCAAGTGCGCCCAGGTATTGCGGAACCTCTCCGCCTTCGCGGAGCAGTATAAGGCGCTGCCCTGTCTGGCTTACACTCACCTCCAGCCCGCCCAGCTGACCACCGTGGGCAAGCGGGCCACCCTGTGGATGAATGAGCTGGTGATGGACGTCGAGAACCTGGAGTTCCAGGTGCGTCAGCTCCGCCTCCGTGGAGCCAAGGGCACCACGGGCACCCAGGCCAGCTTTATGGAGCTGTTCGAGGGGAACGAGGAGAAGGTCAAGGAACTGGAGGCCCTGGTGGCGGAGCAGATGGGTTTTGAAAAGTGCGTGGCCGTCTCCGGACAGACCTACTCCCGGAAGACGGACGCCTACGTGCTGGCCGCCCTCTCCGGCGTGGCCCAGTCCGCGTGCAAGTTTGCCAACGATCTGCGGATCCTCCAGTCCTTCGAGGAGATGGAGGAGCCCTTTGAGAAAAATCAGATCGGTTCCTCCGCCATGCCCTACAAGCGCAACCCCATGCGCTCCGAGCGCATCTGCGCCCTGGCCCGGTACGTCATTCAGGACGGGGTGAACCCCGCCATGACCGCCGCCACCCAGTGGTTCGAGCGGACCCTGGACGACAGCGCCAACAAGCGCATCGCCGTGGCGGAGGCCTTTCTGGCGGTGGACGCCATTCTTGAAATTTATATCAATGTCACGGCGGGGCTGGTGGTCTACGACCGGGTGGTCCGCCGCCGGGTGATGGAAAAGCTTCCCTTCATGGCGACTGAAAATATCATGATGGAGGCCGTCAAGCGGGGCGGCAACCGCCAGGAGCTCCACGAAGCCCTGCGGGAGCATTCCCACGCCGCCGCCCGGAAGGTAAAGCTGGAGGGCGGGGCCAACGACCTCATCGACCGCATCGTGGACGACCCGCTGTTCCCCCTGTCCCGGGAGGAGATCGACGCCCAGATGGCCCCGGAGAAGTACGTGGGCCGGGCCCCCAGCCAGGTGACGGAGTTCCTCCGGGAGGAAGTCGCGCCCCTGCTGGAGAGATATCCGGACGAATCCATTCACGCAGAGTTGAACGTATAGGCCAAAGGCCGAAGGAGTACCACTATGAACGAATTAGAACTGAAATACGGCTGCAACCCCAACCAGAAGCCCTCCCGGATCTTTATGCGGGACGGCGGCGACCTGCCCCTGGAGGTCCTCAACGGCAAGCCCGGCTACATCAACTTCCTGGACGCCCTGAACGCCTGGCAGCTGGTGAAGGAGCTGAAGGAGGCCACGGGCCTCCCCGCCGCCACCTCCTTCAAGCACGTCTCCCCCACCTCCGCCGCCGTGGGCCTGCCTCTGAACAAGGCCCTCAAGCAGGCCTGCTTTGTGGACGACGTGCCCGAGCTGGATGACAGCCCCCTGGCCTGCGCCTATGCCCGGGCGCGGGGCACCGACCGACTGTGCTCCTTCGGCGACTGGGCGGCGCTCAGCGACGTGTGCGATGAGGCCACCGCCAAGCTCATCCAGCGGGAGGTCTCCGACGGGGTCATCGCCCCCGGCTACACCCCCGAGGCGCTGGAGATCCTGAAAACCAAGCGGAAGGGCAGCTATAACATCGTTCAGATCGATCCCGCCTACGTCCCCGCGCCTCAGGAGACCAAGGACGTGTTCGGCGTCACCTTCCAGCAGGGGCGCAACGAGTTCAAGATCGGGGCCCATCTGCTGGAGAACGTGGTCACCGCCAACAAGGACCTCCCCGAGGAGGCCAGACGGGACCTGATCGTGGCCCTCATTACACTGAAATACACTCAGTCCAACTCCGTGTGCTACGCGGTGGACGGCCAGGCCATCGGCGTGGGCGCGGGGCAGCAGAGCCGGATCCATTGTACCAGGCTTGCCGGCACGAAGGCGGACACCTGGCATCTGCGCCAGCACCCGAAGGTGCTCTCCCTGCCCTTCCTGCCCACCCTGGGCCGTCCCGAGCGGGACAATGTGATCGACAGCTACATCAACGGCAACGAGGAGGACGTCTGCGCCAACGGGAACTGGCAGAAGTATTTTACTTCCCAGCCCTCCCCCCTGACGGACCATGAGGTCCGGGGGTGGCTGGACAATCGGAAGAATGTCGCTCTGGGGAGCGACGCCTTCTTCCCCTTCGCGGACAACATCGAGCGGGCCCGCCGCTCCGGCGTGCGGTATATTGCCGAGCCCGGCGGCTCTATCAGGGATGATCTTGTGATCGCCAAGTGCAATGATTATGATATGGTCATGGCGTTTACTGGAATGCGGCTGTTCCACCACTGATGCCTGCTTAAATTGGCCCGGGGGCTTCTCGCCACCGGACTCCTCGCCTACTTTTGCCCCGCGGCAAAAGTAGGCAAAAACGCGCTTAAACCTGCGGTTTAAGAATCCCTTTCTCGGGGCCGCCTGTTCGGCGGCCAACCTCGGCGAGGGAGGAAAGGGCTGTGCGGCGGGGTTCTTGGTTAGGCGAAGCCTCCGAATTGGCAGTCCTCCTTCTGCCGCTCTGGTACTTGTAGGAGTCCGCCTGCCGGCCTTTCAAAGGGGTACTGCCCGTGGGGCGGCCTTTGGCCGCCTTAGGGTTGGGGCCGCCGTAGGCGGCCTAACACCTGCAAGGGGCACTTGTTCTAACGGTACATTTTGCAAATTAGCACCCAAAACGCCAGACCTTCGTGCTGAGTGCCGCGAGGCAACCAGCACTTTCGGTAGGACTGTGCGCAGGAGTACAAACTGGCATCGGCTCAGAGCACGGACGATAGACCACAAATCCGAAGGTCGTAGCGTTACTAATTACCCCCGTAATGAAGGAAGGTTCTCAGGAAACGTAGTTTCCTGAGTGACCTTTTGGTTCTTTTCGTTCACACGAAAAGAACGCCCCCGCCCCCGTGAAGCGCCGCAAGCGGCGCTTTTAGCGCTAAGCCCGCCGCAGGCGGGCCCACGGGCGAGGGGCGAATCTAAGCGAAAGATGAGAGCGGGAGCGGCCCGGAGGGCCGCAGAAGGAGGTTGCTGAAATGAATATCCTTGTTATTGGCGGCGGAGGCCGCGAACACGCGATCATCCAAAAATTAAAAGAAGACCCCCGGGTGGAAAAGATATTCGCCCTCCCCGGCAACGGCGGCATCGCCGCCGACGCCGTCTGTCTCGGCGGCTCCGCTGTGGACATCCCCGCCGCGGTGGCCGCGGCGAGGGATAACAACATCGACTTTGTGGCCGTCGCCCCCGACGACCCCCTGGTACTGGGCATGGTAGACGCCCTGGAGGCGGAGGGCTTCCCCTGCTTCGGCCCCAGGAAGAATGCCGCCATTATCGAGGGCAGCAAGGCCTTCTCCAAGGACTTGATGAAAAAATACGGCATCCCTACCGCCGCCTATGAGACCTTTACCGATCTGAGCAGGGCCCTGGCCTATGTGGAAGCCTGCCCCCTGCCTACGGTGGTCAAGGCCGACGGCCTTGCCCTTGGCAAGGGCGTGCTCATCTGCGAGACCCGGGAGGAGGCCCGGGAGGCCGTGCGCTCCATGATGGAGGGACGCCTCTTCGGCGACAGCGGGGCCACGGTGGTCATTGAGGAATTTCTCACCGGGCCGGAGGTATCCGTCCTTTCCTTCACCGATGGCGAGACGGTGGTCCCTATGGTGTCCTCCATGGACCACAAGCGGGCTCTGGACGGAGACCAGGGGCTCAACACCGGCGGCATGGGGACTATCGCGCCGAACCCCTGCTACACATCCGAAATTGCGGCGGAGTGCATGGAAAAAATCTTTCTGCCCACCATCCGGGCGATGAAGGCGGAGGGACGGCCTTTTAAGGGCTGTCTGTACTTTGGGCTGATGCTTACGGCGGAGGGACCCAAGGTCATCGAGTACAACTGCCGCTTCGGCGACCCGGAGACTCAGGTGGTGCTCCCCCTGCTGGAGAGCAGCCTGCTGGAGATCATGCTGGCCGTATCCAAGGGCACTCTGGCGGAGACGGAAGTCAAATTCAGCCAGAAATCGGCCTGCTGCGTCATTCTGGCTTCCAGGGGCTACCCGCAGAAGTATGACAAGGGGTTTCCCATTACCCTGCCTGCGACAGAGGCGGATGAACACATCTACATCGCCGGAGCGACAGAAAAGGACGGAAAACTGCTGACCAGCGGAGGCCGGGTCCTGGGCGCGGCAGCGGTGGCAGAGGATCTGCCTGCCGCCATCGGGAAAGCCTATGCCCTGGCGGACCGGATCCACTTTGACAATGCCTTCTGCCGCCGGGACATCGGCCGGCGGGCGATGAAGGCGCTGGAGGAAAAGAAGTAATGGTCTATCGGATTTTTGTGGAAAAACGGGAGGGACTCAGCCCGGAGGCCGGGAACCTCCTGGGAGATCTGCGGGGCTTCCTGGGGATTGAGAACTTGGAGGGCGTCCGTATCCTGAACCGCTATGACGTGGAGGGGATCGAGCCCGCCGTCTATGAGAAGGCAAAGCACATCGTATTCTCCGAGCCCCAGGTGGACGTGGTATGGGACGAGTGCTTCCCCGAACCCCGGAACCTTCACAGCCTGCTGGCGGTGGAAGCCCTGCCGGGACAGTTCGACCAGAGGGCCGACTCCTGCGCCCAGTGTGTGCAGCTGATGGCCGGGGTGGAGCGCCCCCTGGTCCGCCACGCCAAGGTATATCTGCTGGAGGGACGGCTGACCCAGGAGGACCTGGACAAGATAAAGGGCTACCTTATCAACCCCGTGGAGAGCCGGGAGGCCTCCATGGAGAAGCCGGAGACCCTAGTCCGCGCCCATGACGCGCCCCCTATGGTGGAGACGCTGGCGGGCTTCACCGGGCTGGACGAGGCGGGGCTGAAGGCCCTGCTGGACAGACTGGGGCTGGCCATGGACCTGGACGACCTGAAATTTTTGCAGGCCTATTTCCGGGACACCGAGCATCGGGACCCCACCATTACCGAGGTGCGGGTGGTGGACACCTACTGGTCCGACCACTGCCGCCACACCACCTTCTCCACCCATCTGGAGGACATCCGGATCGAGGGTCCGGACGGGAGATACGATACCAGCGTGAAGGCGGCCTATGAGCGCTATCTGGCCGCCCGGGTGGAGGTCTACGGCGAGGAGAAGGCCGCCAAGCGGCCCCAGACTCTTATGGACATCGCCACCATCGGCACGAAGGTATTGAAAAAGCGGGGCCTGCTCCCCGAGCTGGACGAGAGCGAGGAGATCAACGCCTGCTCCATCCACGTTCCAGCCAGGATCGCCATGGCGGCGGGGACCGTGGAGCAGGACTGGCTCCTCATGTTCAAGAACGAGACCCACAACCACCCCACGGAGATCGAACCCTTCGGCGGCGCGGCCACCTGCATCGGCGGGTGCATCCGGGACCCCCTGTCGGGACGGGCCTACGTCCATCAGGCCATGCGGGTCACCGGCTGCGGCGACCCCCGGGCCAGCTTCGAGGACACCCTCCCCGGCAAGCTGCCCCAGCGGAAGCTGGCTACAACGGCGGCGGCGGGGTATTCCTCCTACGGCAATCAGATCGGCCTCGCCACCGGACATGTAGCGGAGCTGTATCATCCGGGCTACATCGCCAAGCATCTGGAGTGCGGCGCGGTGGTGGCGGCGGCTCCGGCGGAGAACGTCCGGCGGGAGCGTCCCGCCCCCGGGGACGTGGTCATCCTTCTGGGAGGCCGCACGGGACGGGACGGCATCGGCGGGGCCACCGGGTCCTCCAAGAGCCACAACACGCAGTCCCTCGCCACCATGGCAAGCGAGGTCCAGAAGGGCAACGCCCCTGAGGAGCGGAAGCTCCAGCGGCTGTTCCGGAATCCCGTTGTTACAAAAATGATCAAGCGGTGCAACGACTTCGGCGCGGGCGGCGTATCCGTTGCCATCGGCGAGCTGGCGGACGGGCTGGAGATCGACCTGGATGCGGTACGGAAGAAGTACGACGGCCTGGACGGCACGGAGCTTGCCATCTCCGAGAGTCAGGAGCGCATGGCGGTGGTCGTCGCCCCCGAGGACGAGGAGCGTTTTATCGCGCTGGCCGGGACCGAGAATCTGGAGGCCTACCGGGCCGCCGTGGTCACCGAAAGTCCCCGGATGGTGATGAAGTGGCGGGGGGAGACCATCGCGGACCTGAGCCGGGCCTTCCTGGACACCAACGGCGCGGTGAAGCACGCGAAAGTATCCGTGGAGGAGAAGGACCGTACCGCCATGGGACAGCCCAAGTTCCACTCCCTGCGGGAGCTGGCGGCAAGTCTGCCCTGCGCCTCCCGGCGTGGGCTGGTGGAGCGCTTCGACAGCACCATCGGCGCTGGCAGCGTGACCATGCCCTTCGGCGGGAAGACCCAGCGGACCCCCGCCCAGTCCATGACCGCCCTGCTGCCCGTGGACCCCTGCACGGAAACGGACCAGGCCAGCGTCATGGCCTACGGCTGCGACCCGGAGCGGCTGAGCGTCGATCCCTTCTCCGGGGCCATGGACGCCGTGGTCACCTCCCTGACCAAGCTGGTGGCGGCGGGAGCGGACTACAAAAAAGCCTACCTCACCTTACAGGAATTTTTTGAGAAGCTACGCACGGAGCCGGAGCGCTGGGGCAAGCCCTTCGCCGCCCTTCTGGGGGCGCTGGAGGCCCAGCTGGACTACGGCTGCGCCGCCATCGGCGGCAAGGACTCCATGAGCGGATCCTTCATGGATCTGGACGTGCCGCCTACGGTGATCTCTTTCGCCATCGCGCCCATTAAGGCAGATGAGACCATAACGCCGGAGTTCAAGGAAGCGGGCCATCCGGTCTATGTGTTCGCCGGGGCGGACCCGGAGAACACCAAAGCCGCTTGGGACGCCTTCCACGCTCTGGCCCAGTCCGGGAAGGTCAAGGCCGCCTGGGCCGTGGAGGACAGCGCCGCCGAGGCGGTGGTAAAGATGTCCTTCGGCAACCGGGTGGGCTTCCGGTCCGGGACGGAATGGGAGGACGGGCTCTGGTACGCCCCACTCTATGGAGCCATCGTTGCAGAACTGACGGAGGACGTGGACCTGCCTTGGGCCCAGCGCGCCGGCGAGACCACAGCAGAGCCGGTGGTTGCCCTTCCGGGCGATTCCGCCGCTATCGACGAGCTGCTGGCCCTCAACGAGGGCGTTCTGGAGGACGTGTACCCCACCCAGGCCGGCGGCAGCCAGCCGGTGGAGCCTGTCACCTGGAGCGGGAAGGCCCCCGCCGTCATGCCTCACGGCATCGCGCGGCCCCGGGTGGTGGTCCCCGTGTTCCCCGGCACCAACTGCGAATATGACAGCGTCCGGGCCTGCCTCCGGGCGAGCATGACCGCCGAGACGGTAGTCATCCGCAACCTGACCTCCGACGCCCTGGCCCAGTCCGCGCTGGAGCTGGAGCACTCCATCGGTCACGCGCAGATCGTCTTCCTCCCCGGCGGGTTCTCCGGCGGCGACGAGCCGGACGGGTCGGCGAAATTCATCGTCTCCTTCCTGCGCAATCCCAAGCTGACGGACGCCATCCACGATCTGCTCCGGAACCGGGACGGCCTGATGCTGGGCATCTGCAACGGCTTCCAGGCCCTGGTGAAGCTGGGGCTGATCCCCTTCGGGGAAATCCGGGACACGGACGCGGGCTGCCCCACCCTGACCTACAACGCCATTGGGCGGCATCAGTCGTCCATTGTGCGGACGCGGGTGTGTAGCAGTCTCTCCCCCTGGCTGATGGAGGCCGCCCCCGGCGAGATCTACAGCGTGCCCATCTCCCACGGCGAGGGTCGGTTCATCGCGCCGGAGAGCGTCCTGCGCCAGCTGGCGGACAACGGTCAGATCGCCACCCAGTACGTGGACCTGGAGGGCGCGCCCTCTATGGATGCCGCCTTCAATCCCAACGGGGCCCTGTGGGCCATCGAGGGCGTCACCTCTCCGGACGGCAGGGTGCTGGGCAAGATGGGACACAGCGAGCGCATCGGCCCCGCCCTCTACCGGAACGTGCTTGGAAACTATGATATGGGCCTGTTCCGCAGCGCGGCGAAGTATTTTAAATAAGCGACGGCGGCCGCGGGAGGTTTCCCGCGGCCGCTTCGCTTTACCTGCCAGTCCTTGTTTTCGCAGGGTATCCCAAAAGACAAGCAAAAAAATAAGGGAATCCATGTTGACTTTATGTGTTATATCACA
>Ga0137310_102204_pt1 | contig 11273 bp, 9 predicted proteins | sample NAcewiD2O_June_2_FD_97183 | JGI IMG/M metagenome (GOLD analysis project Ga0137310, IMG submission 97183) | Mouse cecal microbial communities from Vienna, Austria - N-Acetylglucosamine amended D2O_June | ecosystem: Host-associated > Mammals > Digestive system > Large intestine > Cecum | place...
TTTACATGATTACAATATGACGGGAGGATGACAGGAAAAAGATTTGTTATTCAAGGCAACAGTACTTTACGTAAAAGGAGGAATTCAAAATTGAAATCACTTTACAGTATGATAGACCAGCAACTGCTGGCTCAAATGAAGGATCTGATCAGGAGAACAGCAAACGAAAATAGCTATGGCAGATTATCCGAATGGAACTGCCTGCTGAAAGAGAATGAAGTCAAAAGCCGGATGGAGGAGCAGTATAATCTGAAGTACCCGGGAGAAGTCCTGGAAAGATATGAAGAACGCTGCGGCGGTGGAAAGAGCCAGACTATGGCTTTGGCACTTGCGCTGGCGGAAACAAAACCGGTTCTTGATCAGGCGATGTTTGTAGGCACACAGTTTAAGGACTTTATACGGAACTGAGGCGGAAGGAACGGGAACATGGGAATGCAGTCCGTGAAGCAGAAGAATATAACCGGAAGATAGATGAGGATGAGGAAAAAGCCAAAGCGGAAGGATGCCGCAGGAGGGAAAGGAAGAAAAAACATCGGATCGTGCCCCAGTGGGATGAGAAGAACGCATTGAAGAGATCGTGGGGGCGCATCTATATAAGAAGAAAACCTATTTGAAAGAATTCACGGAACTGGCATTGGAAAAGACAGCGGATGGCCGTTATATGGCCGTGTGGAAGGAGGACACAGAAAAAAAAGCCAGGTATTGCAGGAAATTTTATGGAAAGAAGCTGACAGTTACGGATCATAAGGACTGGACATCAAAAGAGATTATAGGAGGTACGCAAGCTGACGAGTCTGTGATCTCGTTCTGAACAGTAAGGAACTGTGAATAAATAACTTATACAGATGGACATCGAAATAAGTCAGATGGACGTTATTTATTCACAGTTCCTTACATTCATTTTTCTAACTATGCCATGGTAAGCCCAAAGCCCAGTTCATAATAATTTCCGGCGGTATCCCGGTATGCATATGCCTTTCCGTTTTCATCCTTCAATTCCTCCGGCATATACCGGTCCTTATCGTATCCCGGCACATCGTTGGGGCTGACACACACGCCCTCGCTGTTGACTGCCAGCACCTCGTCTCCGCGGGGCAGTGTGACAGGCAGCTTTCCGACAGGGCAAAACCGCCCGAACACCACATCCAGCACTGCCGATGTGAAGGTATCAAACCCGGCAGTGAGGGCATCCGCCCATGGCTCCACATTTCCCACAATCCATGCAAGCGTAATATTGATATTGGCGATCACTTTGCCGCCGTTGGAATGAACGGCCTGCGCAATCTCCGGAATACGCTTTGCCCCCGAGAGTGTTGTCTCCTCATGTGTCTCCGCTGCAGGACGCCCTTGGGAGTCCACATTGCATACGGTTTTTCCCTCACAGATCTCCAGTTCCAGATATCCTTTTGTGGCGCTGAAATACTCGCCGGATGAAGGGTTCACCATCAAAATGGCGTAGTCCGCATGTGCGGGTTCTTCTGTCAGCTCGCACTCTGCAAGGAGTCTGCGCAGATTTTGTGTTGCTTCTTCTGCCGCCTTTGGATCCTTGCAAAAAGCTTCCGCATATACCTTTTTTCCGGACAGCTTCTCTGCGGACAGCGGGAGCACCCCGCTGTTTTTCAGCAGTACCACGGATTTTCGGTGTACGTCTTCCGCTTCCTCCCAGTCTGCTCTGTCGGAGACGATCTCCGCCGCACGCTTCGGGCTGCGGTATGGGTTGTCAAACAGACCTGCCTGGAACAGCTCCGTCAGGGTGCGTGTAACGGCACGATCCAACGCTTCGTCGGTCAGTACCAGGTCTTCCGGCGCAAATCCCTCCGGTACAGGGTGGGTATCATAGTACCCGTTCTTTCCCCGGTCGTAGGCCTCCCGCCCGAGGGCATTATCGTACATGCCGCTGATCAGATCCACGCCGGATGTACCCACCGCGAAGCCGATGCGCTCTGCTTTATCTAACATATCCACGCCCCAGCACATGTTGTGGACGATGCCTGTGTCGGAATTGATGTAGCCGCGAAAACCCATCTGACCACGGAGCAATCCATCAATAAAGACTTTATTATATGCAAATCCATAGGGTTCTAAAGGCAGCGGCTTTCCATCCATATCTGTCTGCGCCGCGCTCTTCCCTGCGGAAGGCTTGGAATAATAGGGCATGATCGAAGCCGCATTGTATTTTACAGCAGGCCGAAAAGACGGGATATGATAGTTCTGCAGGCTTCCCGGGGTGGCATAGACATTCCACTGTCCCTCCGCGTAATGCGGGTCGAAGCCATTCTCACGGGGACCGCCCCCGGGGAAATGCTTTACTGTCATGGATACGCCGTCTGCCGTGACGCCGCTCTCGTTTCCCTGGATTCCCGGAATCAGGTGTTCAAAAATCCGTTCCACCAGTGCCGGATCCTCGCCGAAGGTGCCGTAGCTGCGCTGCCAGCGCGGATCCGTGATCACATCCGCCATATACATATAACCTTTTTTCATGCCCACCGCGTCCCATTCCCGCCGGATGCAGTCCGCGAATCTGTCAATGATCCCGATACCGTCCCCTTTTACAGCGGCGGCGATTCCCAGCGTCCCCGGCCAGGCGGCGAACATACCTGCCGCGTCGTTCATGCCGAACACCACTTCCCCGTTTTCATTTCTCGAATTGGACACGACCTGTACCGGTATAAAATGCTCACACGCTTCCGCCGCCGCATGGAGTTGGTTGATCCAGTCCGCCAGTTCTTCCGGCGATGGGTTCGCGCGGAGTATCATATGGCGTGAAAACCACTTTTGGATCAGGTCTGTGGTGCCGGGAAGATGCTGTTCTCCGAAAATATTTTTTCCGTGGATCTCCGTCTCATCCAAAAGCCCTGACTCGTCCAGTATCGTTTCCGTTGTATCCGTGCTCATATGGCCTGCTGCCGGATATTTCCCCATGCGCCAGTCGGAAATAAACAACTGGGCAATCTTTTCATCCACACTTAAGACCTTCACATATGCAGCCGCACGTTTCTCCGGGGACAGCCTCCAGTCGTCATAAGGCCGAAATTCTCCCGAGCCATCCAGATCCTTGAAGTACAGCCCGTCCTTCTCGATCACTCTGCGGGAAACCGTACTGATGCAGGGGCCGTTTGGGTTTTTGTAGTACCGCACGTTTTCTGATGCTTTTTTTGACATATTGTGTCACCTCATTTTCTGCAGTTACCCGGAACAGCAGATATATCTGCGTTCGCAGTTCTGGATAACCATGCTTTTCTATAATTTTAGTATACCGGATGTGTCAAGCCCGGTACATAGCCAGTTCTAATATTGTTACTATTATAACCGCGCCCTCATTATTTCCTCATAAACGCCGTCATCGCATCCGCCCAACCCTTTGCGGAAGTTTCTTCTCCAAGCCCGCAGCCATGACCGCCGGCAGGATATATGTTCAGTTCGCAAGGTACACCGGCGCGCTTCAGTGCTTCTCCCATGCGCTTCGCATTGCTTGCCGGAACCAACGCGTCATCCTCGCAGGCCCATACAAAGGTTTTCGGATAAGTACTATCAATGTGCTGTTCCACGGATAACTTGTTACGCAACGTTTCATTTCCGCCTGTCAACGCCTGAAAGCTTGGCTCGTGATCTTCCTCCAAAAAGCTAATGACAGGATAATTCAAACATATTTTATCCGGTTTTACGGAAATTCCTTTGTAGGATTCCGCCAATTTCGGATATCGTTCTTCCAAAATTCCCATTAAAGCCGTCTCGATTTCTTCCGCATACAGTGCGGCAGAGGCGCACAGATGCCCGCCCGCAGATGAGCCAACCAGAAGGACATCATCCGGGTCCGCCCCATACAGTTCCGCATTTACTTTGACATATTTTACCGCCAGGGCCAGATCTGTCTGCGGCAGAGGATACCGGTTGGGCACTACCCTGTAATTCAAAATAAACGCTTTATATCCTGCTTTTTCCATATATTCAGCTATCCGAATGCCCTCATGAATCATGGACACAAATTCATATCCGCCGCCAGGGCAGAGGATTACTGTTGGTTTCTTTCCTCCCCGGTTTGCTTTCGTGGTCATAAGGCACACTGTTTCTTCATTATTTTTTGCGGCTTCGGGCATATAGCATCCTGAAAATGTTTCACACCACAGAGGGACAAACTCGTAATCGTCAGTTCCCTGCAGCATATTACTGATTCGGTTCGCGGATTCTATAAGATCGCCTGCCTGAAACGGCGCTCCCCATGGCATCTTGACTTCTTTCTCCACAATCACCAATGGCTGATCAAGATATTTTTCTGATACAAAACGATCGGTAATCTCTGGAAAAAATATGCCGATTGATCTTTTGATTCCCTCACATGACATAATTTCCCGGATCGTGTTTTGATTTGTAAACATGTAGCTATTCCTCCTACTCTTACAGATTTTAAAATCCGACTGCGTTAGTTGATGAATCATTGAACAAACGTCAAATTCTAATTCTCTCACACCAAATGGTAGCAGTATTCTCCGCTCTCCACCTCGATTGGAGCCTGTCCGGGCAATATCACCCTGGCACTGCAGTCAAATGGTACGGTAAGAGTATATTGGTATCCCTGTTCCGTCTTTTCCCATCCGCAGATATATGTTCCCATCGCACTATGATATTCCCCTTTTACATACTGCAGCCTGGAATCCGGCTTTGGCTCAAACCTGGCTTTACGGAATCCTGGCCGAAGCGGGGACAGTCCCAGCAGGTCCCGGTAGATCCATTCACATACCGCGCCATATGCATAATGGTTCAGGCTGTTCATCCCTTCCGGATTCATATGTCCGTCCGGCAGAATGCTGTCCCACCGTTCCCATATCGTGGTTGCGCCCATGGTAACCGGATAAAGCCATCCCGGCATCTCTTTCTGCAGCAGAAGGGTCACGGCATCCTCATGCCTTCCGCAGTCAGACAGGCTCTTGCAGAGATATCCGGTTCCAATAAACCCTGTATCCAGATGCATGTCATTCTTTTCCAGTTTATTGTGAAGCAGCCATGCGATCCTTTCCCTGTCCTCCTCTCTGCACAGTCCGAATGCTAACGCGATCACATACGCTGTTTGGGTGTCCTCTGTACAGTTTCCTTCCGCGTCAAAATATTTTCCTTGAAAGGAAGCGCGGATCTGCTGTGCCAATTCTTCATATTCCGCCGCTGTTTTGTCATCTCCTGTCACACGGGCTGCTTTTGCGGTCAGACAGACAGAATAAAAGTAATACGCACTTGCGCAATAATATGGGTCTGTCTTTCCTCTCGGGCCAGGTTCCGAATTATCCAGGGCCAGCCAATCCGCAAAATGAAATCCGCTCTGCCACAGATGCTCTTTTGTTTCCTGTGTACGGATATATTCTACCCATGCTTTCATAGACGGATACTGTAATGCCAATAATCCCTTGTCTCCATAAAACATATATAATGTCCAGGGCAGTATCACCGCCACATCTCCCCAGGCACAGCTTCCATTTGTCATTTTTGCGCCTGGGATCAGTTCCACTTTAGGATCCGGGATTACGTAAGGCACGCATCCATTTAACGGCTGCTGCTCCAGCCAGACATCCTGCATATATTTTGTATAAAATGCGCTGCTGTCATAATGATAGCAGGCTGTGCCGCAAAAAATCTGTGTATCTCCGGTCCACCCCATCCGCTCATCACGCTGTGGGCAATCTGTCGGCACTTCTACAAAATTACCGAGCTGCCCCCAGCGCGCATTTTCAATCAGCCGGTTTACAAGGGGGGCACTGGTCGTAAACCATCCGGTACGCTGATTCACAGAGGACAGTACATGCGCCCGGAATCCGGCCGCCCTGATATCACTGCAGCCCTGCACCCGGAGATAGCGATATCCAAAGAACGTAAAATGCGGACGCACAAGTGCCCGATTTCCATTCGATATATAGATCAGGCGCGCTTTCGCGAATCGAAGATTTTCTCTGAAAAATTCCCCATCCTGCATCCATTCAGCAGCTTCTACCTGAATCCTTTTTCCTTTTTGCTCCCGCGCTGTAAAGGAAAACCATCCTGCCAGATTCTGACCAAAATCTAAAACCGTATCCCCGTTGGGTGTCACAATAATTTCCTGTGGTTCCAAAGCTTCTGCCTCAAGAACCGGAGGATTTGTCCTTGCCTCTAATTTCGCAAACAAGGCAGCCAATTTCCAGGTTCGCGTCCCATATTTCCCCGTCATAAATATTGCTTTCCAAAACAGGACTTTTCGTATACGTCCAATTTTCGTCACTGGAATGCACCGTATCCGCGGTATGTATTTCACAAAGCAAAACCATTTTATCGCCGTATATTTCTGATGCTCCGCCCCGAAAGCCAAACCTTCCCATATACCATCCAGGCGCAAGCATGACTGCCAATTCATTCTCTCCGTCTCTGACATATGGATCCAACTCTAAGGTCTGATACATCAGCCTGAAATCATAGCTATGATATCCTGGTAATAATACTTCCTCACCGACTTTTTTTCCATTGCAATACACTTCATACAAGCCCAGTCCGCATATATAGGCTCTGGCACACTCCCCTTCGGCTGCTCTAAAGGTTGTATGAAATACGTGATGTTCCTTCGTCGGCGCAGTAATCCACCTGGCGGACCAGGGATCCTGCATTTTTGCTGTCTCAAAATATGCCGTCTCACTCATGCCGGAATCACCTTGTTCCGCCTTTTCGGATACTCTCCAATAATACCGCGTATAGGGTTCTAATTTTAAATGCGGTTCATACCCTAAGCTGTCCAGCTTTTTCCACCCACTGTCAAACACCAGCTTCTCAAACCGGAGATCCGACGCAATCTGAACCCGTGTATTCTCCCGCTTCTTTGCGCCGCATTCACTGATCCAAGATAGTGACAGCCTGGAAAAATCATATCCCACCGGATTTTGTATATGGTTCACTCTTAAAAAAAGTCACAAACCACCACTTCAAGTGGTGGTTTGGAAGAGCCCTGTAAGGGCGACTGCGTGCTCCCCTTTAAAGGGGGATGTTACAAGCCTGTTACTTGCCCTCCTATAAGGAATGCTTTACTTGCCTACTACTGGCTCCCCTATAAGGGGCACTTTTTAGTCATTTCCCTTTTCGGACTCTTCCTTCTGCTTTTCAATATATCTCTTCACTGTTGCTTCATCGATATTGCCTATTGTTTCCACATAATACCCTCTTGCCCAAAATTCTTTATCTCCTCGAGCCCTGAATTCGGGATGCCTGTCAAATACCTGTAATGCACTTTTTCCTTTTAAGTAGCCCATAAAGTCTGACACTGCATACTTTGGCGGCAATTCTACACATAGATGCACGTGATCTTCTGCTACCGCCCCTGCTGTTATCTTTACATGTTTATACTCGCATAATGTTTTTATAATCTCCACAAGATCTTTCTTTACCGCTCCATACATTACCTTTCTTCGATATTTGGGAATGAACACTATATGGTACTGGCATTTCCATCTCGTATGTGATAGACTCTGATTGTACATTTTGTACCGCCTCCTGATTTATTTGATTTGGCTTGCAACACCTCTTCAAATATACATCAGGAGGCTTTAAAAGTATATAGGCAACACTACGGCTTATTCTATTCGCCCCAGCATAGCTGGGGGATTAGGTCATTTCATTTATTTCAGCCAGGGCTCTTTTCTGGAATATAACAGTGCCTTGAAGATCTCAATATCCTCCACGGTAGTGATCTTTACATTTTTTTCCGAACCGGCGCAAAAGCAAACTTCTTCTCCCAGCTCGATCATCAATGTACAGGTAGCCACGGAATTTGTGATTCCTCTTTTTTCCGCTTCCTCATGTGCCCACAGCAGTTTTTTCAGGGGAAATGCCTGGGGCGTCTGCGTCCGTGCAAGGCATTCCCGGTCAACCACTTCTTTTGAGCTTCCGCCCTCATCCTGCCGCAGGAGCATCGCCTCCGCACAGGGGATCACCGTAATTGCAGAGCCGGACAGCCGGCATTGGGCAATGCAGCCGGATATGATTTCCTGCGATACGTTTGGGCGGATGCCGTCATGGATCAGCACAATGTCTTCCCCGTCATGGTGTTTCTTTAATTCCATAATTCCGTTCCGGATGGATTCCTGTCCGGTACTGCCGCCGGGGATGACCTGTTTTAACTTGGAAATGCCGAACTGCCGTGCATAAGCCCAGAGGATCTCATGCCAGCCGTCGATGCACACCACCAGGATTTCATCGACCTCCGGATGCTGTTGAAATGCATTCAGGGTATAGACAAGGATCGGGATGTTGTCAATATTAATAAACTGCTTCGGGATGTCCTGGTTGGTCCGCACCCCTTTTCCGCCTGCGATAATCAATGCTTCTACCATACTTTAACCTCATTACAGAGCCTGCAGCTGTTCCCGGATATACTGCAGAGACAACAGCTTTTCTTTGACCTGTTCTGTATCCAACCGTTTCGTATTGTCTGATGTAAATTCATCCAGCCGGGATTTTTCGATATGCCCCTGCTCAAAGTACTGTTCATAATTCAGATCCCGGTTATCGGCTGGAACCCGGTAAAAATTGCCCATGTCGTATGCGTGGAGACATTCCTCCTTGGTAAGGAGCGTCTCGTACTTTTTCTCTCCATGGCGGATGCCTATGTAATGGATATCGTTTTTGTCGTGGAACAGTTCCCGCACTGCCTGGGCCAGGGTGCCGATGGTACAGGCCGGCGCCTTCTGCACCATAATATCTCCTGCCTGCCCGTGTTCAAACGCGAACATTACCAGGTCCACCGCCTCGTCAAGGCTCATGAGGAAACGGGTCATTTCCGGGTCGGTGACGGTAATCGGCTTTCCCGCCCGGATCTGTTCAACAAAAAGCGGGATGACAGACCCACGGGAGCACATAACATTGCCGTATCTGGTCCCGCAGATCATGGTGCTGTCGGTTGTCCTTGATTTCGCGACAAAAACCCGTTCCATCATGGCCTTGCTGATACCCATAGCATTGATCGGGTAGGCCGCTTTATCCGTGGACAGGCAGATCACCTTTTTTACGCCCTCCTGGATTGCCGCGGTCAGCACGTTGTCTGTCCCGTCAATGTTGGTCCGCACGGCTTCCATGGGGAAGAACTCGCAGGAAGGAACCTGTTTTAACGCGGCCGCGCTGAAAATGTAATCCACGCCGTGGATCGCATTCTGCACACTCCTCATATCCCGTACATTGCCGAGATAAAACTTGATCTTGGAATTGTTATAGTGCCTGCGCATATCGTCCTGCTTCTTTTCATCCCGCGAGAAGATGCGGATCTCTTTGATATCCGTATCCAGGAAGCGGCCCAGCACCGCTTTCCCGAAAGAGCCTGTCCCGCCCGTGATCATAAGTGTCTTCCCTGAAAATATACTCATCCCTGTTTCCTCCAGACCTTGTCGTCTATAATCCTTGTATAGCTCTGTATAATCCTGATGACCGCAGATGAAACATGCTCCGCGTCATAGTCAGAGACTGTTTCACCAAAATCCCCCTGTTCCGCCATTTTTACGGCCATGTCTACGGACTGCAGAAGGGATTCCCCGGTGATGCCCCCGATCACGAAGCAGCCCTTATCCAACGCTTCGGGACGCTCTGTGGAGGTTCGGATGCATACCGCAGGAAACCTGCTTACCGCCGTTTCCTCGGGCATCGTTCCGCTGTCTGATACGACACAGTAGGCCTGGCGCATCAATGCGCTGTAATCTGTAAAGTTAAACGGGGGCATGGCCGTGACCAGCGGATGGAACTGAAAGCTGCGCTCCTTTACAAACTTTGCGCTCCTTGGATGCAGAGAATAGACCACCGGCATCTGATAGGTCTCTGCCATGGTATTTACGGCGTTCATCAGGCTTTCAAAATGTGCCTCATTGTCAATGTTTTCTTCCCGGTGGGCGGACAGTACGATATACCCCTTTTCCTTCAATCCGAGCTGCATCAGGACTTTGCTCCCGGCAATCTCCTCCTGGTGTGCAAGGATGACCTCCTTCATCGGGGAGCCTGTTACATAGATATGCTCTTTCCGAACACCTTCTGCGATCAGATATCTTCTTGCGTGCTCCGTATAAGGGAGGTTCACATCCGAGATGTGGTCTACGATCCGGCGGTTTGTCTCTTCCGGCAGGTTTTCATCAAAGCAGCGGTTCCCGGCTTCCATGTGGAAAATCGGTATTTTCAGGCGCTTTGCAGAAACCGCCGACAGGGCGGAATTGGTATCCCCCAGGATCAGAAGCGCGTCGGGCCTGACTTCCTGCATCAGTGTATAAGATCTGGCAATGATATTTCCCATCGTCTCGCCAAGGTTTGCGCCTGCAACGTCCAGGTAATAGTCTGGCCTGCGGATGCCTAAGTCCTCGTAAAAGATGTCATTGAGTCTGGCATCGTAGTTCTGTCCTGTATGTACAAAAGTATGTTCAAAGTAGAGATCTGCCTTCTTTATGATCTCAGACAGGCGGATCAATTCCGGCCTTGTGCCTGCGACCGTCATTACTTTCAGCTTGTCCATCGCATAGCCTCCTCATACTGCTGGTATAATCTGCGGTGCTTTTTCATCCAGTCCGCCATTTCACAGACCATCTGTTCATACCCGGGCACCGGAAACGCCGGGTCTTTTTGCGTATTGAGGACAGAGCGATCGCTTACCACGGACCTGTTTTCCCGGATTTCAACCGGACGGCTCCGGCAAACCCTGTTAAACAGGTTTAATAAATCGTGTTTATTGATGGTCTGGTTATTCACCAGGTGATACAGGCCGGTTTCCTGCTTTGCAATATCGGCTTCAATTGCTTTTGCCAGCTGCAGCGTGGTCACTCCGCTCCAGATCACGTTTTTATAGCCCTCTACAACTCCCTCCTGGTTCATAAACCAGTGGAACAAACCAATGCCGCCGGGTTTCAATTCCGGGCCGACGATGGAGGTCCGGATGGTAAGGTTCTGTCCGTCTTTCACCTCGCCCAACGCCTTTGTGCGTCCATAATAAGAAACGGCATCGGGGACATCCGACTCTGTATAATTCCCCCGTGTTCCCTCATAGACGCAGTCGGAGCTGATATGGATCAGCTTGATACCGGTATGGTTTAGATTTTCAGCCAGCAGGTGGGGGAGTACGCTGTTTAAATAAATACCTTCGGAGGGCTTTGCATCCACAAGCCTGTTGAGTATGCCGATGCAGTTGATGACCACGTCAAAATGCCTGGCCTCTTTTAGTAAATCTTCCACATCCTGCCTGTTTCGCGCATCCCCGGTAAAGGTTTTGCATACCGGGCTTTTTTCCCTGGCAAACCCGGAAA
>Ga0137310_102209_pt1 | contig 11256 bp, 8 predicted proteins | sample NAcewiD2O_June_2_FD_97183 | JGI IMG/M metagenome (GOLD analysis project Ga0137310, IMG submission 97183) | Mouse cecal microbial communities from Vienna, Austria - N-Acetylglucosamine amended D2O_June | ecosystem: Host-associated > Mammals > Digestive system > Large intestine > Cecum | place...
CGCCTGTATTATTCAAAAAATGCGTGGATGAGGCAGTGAAGCTGTACTCCGCGGGAGGGACGAAGGAAGCGGATGTCGCTGAATCTGTACAGATAGATTCCGATTATGAGCTGATGGCCTACAGCAGCACAAAAATAGATTATGAGTACATCATTAACCTGATCCAGAATATTGTCACGCCGGACGATGGCGAAAGGGACAGCATACCCGAGGAACGGCAGAAGAAGATTGGCGAGATAAGGCGGTATGTGGAGGAACTTAAGAAAATGCTGGATGAGGAAATCAAACCGCTTATGGATCATTAAACGCGGTGTGGCTTTATTCTTTCCGGCTGTTTGCGTCAGCGTAAGTAATTTCAGGGCTGCCGTTCAGGTAGATCCGCGCGCTTGCCGCGCTGACCGTATGATAAACTGGGCTAGAGAGCAAAAATCCCATGGCCGAGGGCGATTTCCTGCCCGCGAAAAACAAGCCCTCTGTGAGGAAGATACAGATTGGCCCGCAGTAACCCATTAACAAAAATTTACTGATTAAAATGCACAAAAACCTTGTAAAATTCAGAATTTTTTAGTAAAATGTTTTCATAGGCCAAAATTTATGTACAGGAGGAATGTTTATGAACGTGTATGGAACCAAACAAATCCGTAACGTCGTGTTACTAGGCCATGGCGGCGCGGGTAAGACGACCCTGGTGGAATCCATGGCGCTGGTGACAGGAGTTACCAAGAGGATGGGCAGTGTGGTAGATGGCTCCACCATCAGCGATTATGATAAGGAAGAGATCAAGAGACAGTTTTCCATCTCCACCTCCCTGGTACCGCTGGAATTTCAGGGTGAAGAGGGACCCATTAAGGTAAACTTACTGGATACTCCCGGATATTTTGACTTTGTAGGCGAAGTAGAAGAGGCTGTCAGCGTGGCTGACGCCGCGGTCATCGTGGTAAACTGCAAGGCAGGCATTGAAGTGGGAACGGAGAAAGCGTGGGAGCTTTGTGAGAAGTTCAATCTTCCCCGCATCATTTTTGTGACTAATATGGATGACGACCATGCCAGCTTCCGTGAGCTGCTCCTGAAGCTGGAGACCAGATTCGGCAGAAAGATCGCGCCGTTCCATCTGCCGATCCGTGAGAATGAGAAGTTTGTTGGATTTGTCAACGTGGTAAAGATGGCAGGAAGAAGATTTACCACCAACAGCGATTACGTAGAATGTGAGATTCCCGAGTACTCCCAGAAGAACTTAGGCATTGCCCGGGAGGCCCTGGTAGAGGCTGTGGCGGAGACCAGCGAGGAGTACATGGAGCGGTATTTCTCCGGCGAGGAGTTTACATATGAGGAGATTTCAGCCGCTTTAAGGGAACATGTCATAGATGGAAGCATTGTCCCGGTTATGCTGGGTTCCGGCATTAACTGCCAGGGAGCCAGGATGCTTTTGCAGGGGATTGACCGGTACTTCCCGTCGCCGGACCACTTTGAGTGTATCGGCGTGGATGTATCCACCGGCGAGAGGTTTGTGGCCAAGTACAACGACGGTGTGTCCCTGTCCATGAGAGTGTTCAAGACCATTGTGGACCCCTTTATCGGAAAATATTCCCTGGTCAAGGTATGTACCGGAACACTGAAACCGGATTCCAGTTCTTATAATGTAAACAAAGACACAGAGGAGAAGATCGGCAAGGTCTATACCCTGAGAGGCAAGGAGCAGATGGACCTGAAGGAGCTGCATGCGGGAGATATCGGCGCTGTGGCCAAGCTGAACGTGACCCAGACCGGCGATACCCTGGCCGTGCGCACGGCTCCCATTGTGTACCACAAGCCTCAGATTTCCACACCTTACACCTATATGCGCTATACCACCAAGACCAAGGGCGACGACGACAAGGTTGCCAGCGCTCTGGCCAAGCTGATGGAAGAGGACCAGACCCTGAAAGCGGTTGGCGACAAGGAGAACCGTCAGACCCTGCTGTACGGCATCGGCGATCAGCAGCTGGAGGTGGTTGTCAGCAAGCTGTCCTCCCGGTACAAAGTGGAGATCGAGCTGAGCAGGCCCAAATTCGCGTTCCGGGAGACCATCCGCAAGAAAGTGGAAGCCCAGGGCAAATACAAGAAGCAGACCGGCGGACATGGCCAGTACGGCGATGTGAAGATGTCCTTTGAGCCATCGGGCGATCTGGAGACGCCTTATGTATTTGAGGAGCAGGTATTCGGCGGAGCTGTTCCCAGAAACTACTTCCCGGCGGTTGAGAAGGGCATTCAGGAATGCGTTTTGAAAGGGCCTTTGGCGTCCTACCCGGTTGTGGGATTGAAGGCCGTGCTTTTGGATGGCTCCTATCACCCCGTGGATTCCTCGGAGATGGCATTTAAGATGGCGGCCAGCCTGGCGTTTAAGAAAGCGTTTATGGAGGCCAATCCCGTTCTTTTGGAGCCCATCGCTTCTATAAAGGTAACGGTTCCGGATAAGTTTACCGGCGACGTCATGGGTGATCTTAACCGGAGAAGAGGACGGGTGCTTGGCATGAATTCCGACCACCATGGCAAACAGATCATTGAGGCCGACGTTCCCATGTCCGAGCTGTTTGGCTATAACACGGACCTGCGCTCCATGACCGGCGGAATCGGCATCTATGAGTACGAGTTCAGCCGCTATGAGCAGGCGCCCGGCGACGTGCAGAAGAAAGAAGTGGAAGCCAGAGCGGCCCAGGCGGAAGCTGAGGCGTGACGGCAAGAGGACCTTAAGAAGGACGGCAGCGGTGAGCTGCCGTCCTTTTGCGCTTACCCAAAGATAAAGTGCTTTGGCGGCTGATGAGAATCAGCGAAAGCGAAGGCATTCCGGATATTTTCCTGGATGGTCATCTCATCTAACCGGCACAAAATGCCGATGTGATAGACATGGTAGTAGCTTTCGGGATCCACACAAGGGTTTGGGAAGTCTTAGAACCAGGGGAGATCGTAAAAGAAGTGGTTGTTCCCCGTCTGCCGGAGGGGGCGGTGGCAGGATACGACAAGTTCCGCCTCCGCAAATCCATTGACTTCGCGGTGCTGGCAGTGGCGGGATACTATTGTGTAAAGGATGGTGTGGTCAAGTCCGCCAGCCTGGTTCTGGGAGCGGCGGCACCGGTTCCCATGAAGCTGACAGAGGTGGAAGAGTACCTTATCGGCAGGAAGCTTACAGAGGACACGGCAAAGGAAGCGGCGGAGCTGGCCATGAAGCGCGCCATCCCGCTGGAGATGAACAGCTATAAGATCCACATCGCCAAGACCATGATCCGGCGTTTCCTGGGTTTTTAGGGAGAGAGCCGAATGTGACAGAGCGGAGGAAAAGATGAATCAGGAACTGGTATTGGAATACAGCAAAAAACAGGAACTGAAAGGAGCCATGGAGAACTGCCACGGCAGCTCCCTGGTTAAAGAGCCAGGATGCGGAGACGAGATGCGCGTGTATCTGAGGACCCACAGGGAGATCATCACAGAGATCTCCTACACAGTCACAGAGACAGCCTGCCCCCCTGTAAAAGCCTGCGCCGCCTTAGCGGCGGAGCTGGCCTTAAATAAGCCGGTGATGGAGGCCTATCTCATCAGCGCCGACAGACTGAGCAGCCAGTTAGGCCAACTGCCCAGGGAGAGCTACCACTGCGCCCTGATGGCCGAGATCGCCCTGAAAAAAGCCATCAAGGATTATGTATCACAGCGCCAACGTTTCCAGGACGGTTCCCAGGAAACATAACTTACAGAAATCCCTGCCTTTCCGTGATACGGAAAGGCAGGGATTTTCTATTTTCCAGAATCTGCCCCAAAAAGAAAAAGTACATGACAAATAGGGGGGAGATAGCTATAATAAAGATAGTTGAGCGCGCCCCCGCGCGAAACTATCGCTACCCGAACGTAGCGAAGCGGAGTTTGGGTTTCTCGTCCCAAGCGGGTCCCCATACGAAACTATATTTATTAAATTATGAAAGGATCAAAGGAATCGCGGCAATGGATTACCAAAACCCTTATAGAAACAACATGGAATACAGCAATGGATACAATACAGGACCTGGCTGGGGTCCGGACCCGGAGTATGAGAAAAAGCTTGCCCGGGAGACCAGAAGGTGTTTTTCCCGCATAGGCTTTGTGTATGTGATCTTTCTTGCGGTATCCGCTGGGTCCCAGTGGCTGGCCGCCTTAGTCCTGGCATGGACAGGACTGGTATGGGAGCTGAACGAGAACCTGTATATGCTCATTTCCATGCTTGCCATGTATCCTGTGGCGGTGCCTCTCACTGCCCTGATGATGAAGTGGGTTCCAGGTACAGGATATCCCGGGACAGAGCGGTGGGGGATTGGAAAGCTGGCAGGCTTTTTCGTCTTCTCCATGGGAGTTCTGTATGCGGGCAATATCATCGGCACAGTCCTTATGGGATTGGCGGGGGTGATAAAGGGAGAGCCTATTATCAATGACATGCAGGAGCTGGTGATGTCCATGGAAACCTGGACAGTCCTTGTGACAGCTGTCATAACGGCTCCCATTATGGAGGAGCTGGTATTTCGGAAATTTCTCCTTGACCGGATCGCGGGATATGGCCACTGGACAGCCATGATGGTGTCAGGTGTTATCTTTGGCATTGCCCATGGGAATTTTTATCAGTTTTTTTACGCCTTTGGCCTGGGACTGATCTTTGCCTATGTCTATCTCCACACGGGAAAGCTGAGATATACCATCGGTTTTCACATGCTGATCAATTTTTGGGGAAGTGTTCTGCCCATGGGCCTTTTGAAGGTAATAGAGTCCAGCGGAATCATAGGAAGCTTCCTGGCCATGGGCAATGTGATGATAATGTTTGGTTTTATGATCTGCGCTGTGGTGCTTTTAATATGCTGCTGGCGGGATCTGAGTTTTGACCGGGGGCTTGTTGTGTTATCTTCGGGAAAAAAGGTCAGAGCCACATGGCTCAATATAGGGATGGGGCTGTTTCTCCTGTGGGGAGCGTTGAACTTTGCCCTGTCATTGTAAAAATCAGGGACAGGAGGTTTCTGGTATGGAAAATGAAAACAGATGGGACGCGGAGGAGATCGCGGGCCGTCTCAGGGGAGTGATATCGGATGTGGTGGACTCCTTAGAGCTGGGGCACTGGAACCAGACAGTGAGAGACACGGCCGGGTCTGTTCTGGAAGAGGCCAGGAAGCAGTTGGAGCAGTGCAGGAACCGGGCAGAAGACGCGAGATGGAGGAGACAGTCCTTTGGAGAGAAAAGTCAGGCTCCGCCTCCGCCGCCCAAGCCTCTGGAGATACGGGTCAACTGGAAGGGAAGGGTGTCCGGAGTATTGCTTACCGTGTTCGGAAGTGTGGGGAGCGCCGCTTTCGGCATTCCGGCCCTGGTGCTTTTGGCGGTGATGATGACATCCATCCAGAATCCCCTGGGCTGGTGGCTGGCCGGGGTGTGCGGGGTCGTGACCCTGGGATTTTCCGCCATGCTGTGGACCGGCATCCTGCAAAAAAGGAGGATCGGCCGCCTTAAAAGGTATGTGGAGGAGTTAAAGCGCCACGGGAAACCTTACTGCGAGATCGAGGAGCTCAGCAGAAACTGCGTCAGGACTCCGGAATTTGTCCGCAGGGATTTGAAAAAGATCTTAGGCCTTGGGATGCTCCCTGACGCCAGGATGGACAGGCAGGGAAGCTGGCTTTTGCTGGACGACGAGACCTACAGACAGTACCAGCTGTTTGAAAAGTCCCAGGAGAAAGACAAAGAACCCAAAAAGACACTGGACCCTAAGGACAAAGAAAAGGAGAAGCCAGGGCCGGGGAACAGCGATCCGAATACTTCCGGAGAAAAAGGGTCCGATCCCCTGGAGTCCGTCATCAGGCAGGGAGAGGAATTTATGACCACCCTGGCAGGTCTTAGGGAATCCATGTCAGGGGATCCCATAGCCGGGAAGCTGACGCGGCTGGAGACCGTGCTGTCCTATCTTTTTGAGGCCTTAAAAAAGCATCCGGATCAGCTTGACGACATGGAGAAATGTATGGAATACTATCTTCCAACCACAGTAAAGCTTACCCGGTCCTACAGGGAGTTTACTGCTGTGAAATTTCCGGGAGAGAATATTAATCAGGCGAAAAAGGAGATTCTGCGGTCCTTGGACACCATTAACAGTGCGTTTGAGAAACTGCTGGACGATTTATATGAGGATGCCGCTTTTGACGTGATGACCGACGCGTCAGTGCTGCGGACCATGCTGGCCCGTGATGGCATGACAGAGAACGATTTTATAAATAAAAATTAAGGCCGCCCGCGGCAGGGGCCAAGAAAGATCAGAGGAGAGAAAAAGCCATGGAACATGATTTTGACGTACTGAAAAGCCAGGGACCGGAGCTGACCCTGGACCCGTTTTTCCCGGAAGAGCAGAAACAGCCTCCCGCGGAATCCGCGCCAGAACCGGTGCAGGTGGTGCTGACGCCGGAGGAGGAGCGGATGGTGGAGGAATTTGCCTCAAAGATCGATCTGACCAACTCCAGCATGGTGCTGCGGTACGGGGCAGGCGCTCAGAAAAAGATCGCGGATTTTTCCGATTCAGCCCTGGAACACATGAAGACAAAGGATTTAGGTGAAATCGGGGAGATGCTGACAGAGGTGGTGGGAGAGCTGAAGACCCTGGATGAGGAGGAAGAAAAAGGCATCTTTTCCATTTTCCGCAAAGGAGGCAGCCGCCTGGCCTCCATGAAGGCCAAATATGAAAAAGCCGAGGTGAACATCAACCGGATCTGCAAGGTGTTAGAGGGGCACCAGGTTCAGCTTTTAAAGGACATCGCCACCATGGACCGGATGTACGAGATCAATCTCTCTTATTTAAAAGAGCTTTCCATGTACATTCTGGCGGGAAAGAGGAAGCTTGAGGAGACCATGAAGACCGATGTGCCGGAGGCTGTGGAAAAGGCCCGCCGGTCCGGCCTTCCCGAGGACACCCAGGCGGCCAATGACCTGGCAAACCTGTGCGGGCGTTTTGAGAAGAAGATACACGACCTGGAGCTTACCCGCATGGTGTCTCTCCAGATGGCTCCCCAGATACGCCTGGTGCAGAATAATGACACGGTAATGTCAGAGAAGATCCAGTCCACTCTGGTAAACACCATCCCTCTGTGGAAGACCCAGATGGTGCTGACCGTGGGTCTCAGCCATTCCACAGAAGCGGCCAGGGCTCAGAGGCAGGTGTCGGACACCACCAATGAGCTGTTAAAGAAAAATGCCCAGATGCTTAAAATGGCCACCGTGGATACGGCCAGGGAAGCGGAGCGGGGTATCGTGGACATGGAGACGTTAAAGGCCACCAACCAGAGCCTCATCGCCACCCTGGATGAGGTGATGAAGATTCAGGAGGATGGGAGGCAAAAGCGCCGGGAGGCCCAGAAGGAACTGGGAAGGATGGAAGAGGAGCTGCGGGTGAAGCTTCTGGAGCTGAGCGGTAAATTGTGACAAAGAGGGCAAGAAAGTGCTGTTAGGATGATAACTAACAGCACGTTTTTTTCCTTAAAATGGTTTATAATGTCCATAGAAACGCCAAAGGCGGAATGTATGGAGGGATGCTATGAATTATCTAATGGGGATCGATGTGGGCACATCCGGGACCAAGACCGTGCTCTTTGATGAGAAGGGGACCGTGATCGCCTCCGCCTTGAGGGAATATCCTCTGTATCAGCCTCACAACGGCTGGGCGGAGCAGAGGCCGGAGGACTGGGCCCAGGCGGTGCTTGACACGTTAAAAGAGGTGATGGAGAAGTCAGGAGCAGAGGCGGAGGAGGTAAAGTCCATAGGCCTTTCCGGGCAGATGCACGGCCTGGTGATGCTGGACCAACAGGGCCAGGTGATCCGGCCCTCCATCATCTGGTGCGACCAGAGGACAGGGGAAGAAGTGGAGGATATGCTTGATGTGATGCCCAGGGAGCGATGGATTCAGATCACGGCCAATCCGCCTCTCACAGGATGGACCGCGGCCAAGCTTTTGTGGGTGAAAAAGCATGAGCCGGAAAATTACAAAAGATGCCGCCACATTTTGCTGCCCAAGGATTATGTCCGCTATGTGCTCACAGGAGTGTTTGCCACAGAGGTGTCCGATGCCAGTGGTACGCAGCTTCTGGATGTTCCCGGGCGGCGTTGGTCTGATGAGATCCTGGACAAGCTGGAGATCCCCAGGCAGTGGCTTGGGACGGTTTATGAATCCTGCCAGATCACAGGGTATGTTCTGCCGGACATTGCCGCCAGGGTCGGGCTGACCGAGAAGACGGCAGTGGCAGGCGGCGCTGGAGACAACGCGGCAGCGGCCGTGGGAACCGGGGTGGTGAGAGATGGCACCGCGTTTACCACTATCGGAACATCGGGAGTGGTGTTTGCCCACAGCGGCAAGGTGGTTATTGATCCCCGGGGGAGGGTCCATACCTGCTGCTGCGCGGTGCCGGGGGCATGGCATATCATGGGAGTGACCCAGGGGGCAGGGCTGTCCCTAAAGTGGATGAAGGATAATTTCTGCCAGGATTATGCGGCCCGCGGGCAAAAAGAGGGGATGGATGCATATGAGCGGATCAACAGGGATGTGGAGCGGATTCCCGCTGGAAGCGACCGCCTTTTATACCTTCCCTATCTTATGGGTGAGCGAACTCCTCACCTGGACCCTGACTGCAGAGGCGTGTTCTTCGGACTTTCCGCCATCCATACCAGAGCCCATGTCCTGCGGGCTGTTATGGAAGGGGTGGCCTATTCCCTGTGCGACTGCAATGATATTTTGCGGGACATGGGGATTCATGTGGATCAGATGATGGCCTGCGGCGGAGGGGGAAAAAGCCCGGTCTGGCGTCAGATGCTGGCGGATCTGTACCAGTGCCGGGTTCAGACGGCAAACCAGTCAGAAGGCCCGGCACTGGGGGCGGCGATTCTGGCGGGGGTGGGATGCGGTATTTATGAAACCGTGGAGAAAGCCTGCGATGCCCTGATCTTTCCGGACACAAGCCAGGAGCCTGTGGAGCAAGAGGCTGAGCTTTATAAGAGATATCACCAGCTCTACAAGAAATTATATGGATCTTTGAAGGAAGATTACAAGGAACTGGCAAAATTATAAGGAGAAAGGAGATCTTATGGAGATCAGGAAAGTGACAGATCCAGAGTTTAAGGTTTATGGAAAAATAGTGACAGGATATGACTGCGGGGAGCTTTTGAAGGCCATGGGGCAGACCCCGGTGCCGGAGGATGTGGTGTATGTGGCCTCCGACAGGGAGCTGGAGGGGCTGGAGGTATCCAAAAGGATCCAGAAAAATATGTACGGGCAGCTTCCCATCCAGGTGGGATACTGCAATGGCCGCAACAGGAAGATGAACGCCATGGAATATCACAGGACCTCTGAGATCAACGTGGCGGCCACGGACCTGGTGCTGATGTTGGGAAGGCAGCAGGATGTAGGTGAGGACGGAACCTACGACACCTCCCTGGCAGAGGCCTTTCTGGTTCCCGCGGGAACCGTGATTGAGGTCTACGCCACAACCCTCCACTACGCGCCCTGTCATGTGGAGGAGGACGGATTCCGGTGCGTGGTCATTTTGCCAAAAGGCACCAACACGGATATGGAGCCTGTGGAGGAACTGTTTTTTGAGGATAAGCTGCTGTTCGCGAAAAACAAATGGCTCATCGGACACAGGGAAGGCGGACTGCCGAAGAATGCGTATTTGGGGCTGAGAGGGAGCAATCCGGAGCTGTAAAAACTGTCAGCAGGATAGGAAACGACAAATAAGTCTGCCGTTTCCTATCCTATAAGACAGAAGGAATTTCTCCCTTGTTGTCTGGCTATGGGGCGTGGATTAAAGCAAATAAATATATTAATAGATTAGGAGGGAATGAAAATGGAGAATATGCCGGCTGTAAAACTTGGTATTGTGGCGGTGAGCAGGGATTGCTTTCCGGAGAGTCTTTCTGTAAACAGGAGGAAGGCCCTGGTTGAGGCTTACGGGAAAAAATATGACAGGAACCATATCTATGAGTGTCCCGTGTGCATCGTGGAGAGCGAGCTTCACATGGTCCAGGCGTTAGAGGACGTAAAGGCCGCGGGCTGCCATGGTCTGGTGGTCTACTTAGGGAACTTTGGCCCGGAGATCGCGGAGACCCTTCTGGCAAAGCATTTCGACGGCCCGGTAATGTTTATAGCCGCCGCTGAGGAAGACCAGAACAGCCTGGTTCAGGGAAGAGGGGACGCCTACTGCGGCATGCTCAATGCCAGCTACAATTTAAAGCTTCGGAACGTGAAGGCTTACATACCGGAATATCCTGTGGGGACCGCTGAGGAGTGCGCGGATATGATCGAGGAGTTCCTGCCTGTCGCCAGGGCTCTGGTGGGACTTTCCAGCTTAAAAATCATCAGCTTTGGCCCCAGGCCCTTAAATTTCCTGGCCTGCAACGCTCCTATTAAGCAGCTGTATAATCTGGGAGTGGAGATTGAGGAGAACTCAGAGCTGGATCTGTTTGAGGCCTTTAAAAAGCATGAGGGGGACAAGAGGATCCCGGATGTGGTGAAAGATATGGAGGCGGAGCTGGGAGGAGGCAACTTAAAGCCAGAGATTCTGCCAAAGCTTGCCCAGTATGAGCTGACCCTTTTAGACTGGGTGGAGGCCCACAGAGGATACCGGAAATACGTGGCTATTGCCGGAAAATGCTGGCCCGCGTTCCAGACCCAGTTCGGCTTTGTGCCCTGCTATGTCAACAGCCGCCTCACAGGAAGGGGGATCCCTGTGTCCTGCGAGGTGGATATCTACGGGGCACTGAGTGAATTCATCGGAACCTGCGTGAGCCAGGATGTGGTGACTCTTCTGGACATCAACAATACCGTGCCAGAGGATATCTACAAGGAGGATATTCAGGGAGCCTTCCAGTACAGCCATAGGGATACCTTTATGGGCTTCCACTGCGGCAACACCTGCTCTAAGAAACTGTCCTTCTGTTCCATGAAATACCAGATGATCATGGCCCGTTCCCTTCCGGAAGAGGTGACCCAGGGAACCTTAGAGGGGGATATCCAGCCAGGAGACATTACCTTCTTCCGCCTTCAGAGCACAGCGGACAGTAAGCTCAGGGCTTACATAGCTCAAGGAGAGGTGCTGCCTGTGGCTACCCGTTCATTCGGAAGCATCGGCATCTTCGCCATCCCGGAGATGGGAAGATTCTACCGCCATGTGCTGATCGAAAAGAACTTCCCTCACCACGGCGCGGTGGCTTTCGGACATTTTGGGAAAGCGCTGTTTGAGGTGTTTAAGT
>Ga0137310_102210_pt1 | contig 11255 bp, 3 predicted proteins | sample NAcewiD2O_June_2_FD_97183 | JGI IMG/M metagenome (GOLD analysis project Ga0137310, IMG submission 97183) | Mouse cecal microbial communities from Vienna, Austria - N-Acetylglucosamine amended D2O_June | ecosystem: Host-associated > Mammals > Digestive system > Large intestine > Cecum | place...
CTGGAGTGGTGCGGACCGGATGCGGTCTATTGTACCTGGGGATCCATGGATCTGATGGAACTTCAGCGGAATATGAGATATTATGGGATCCGGAATCCGCTTCCCAAGCCATTGTTCTATTATGATGTCCAGAAGCTGTATGGTCTGTTTTACAAGGAGGGGGCGAAGCTGTCTCTGGACGCGGTGGTGGACGAGCTGGGGCTTATGGAGGAGCGGCCTTTCCACAGGGCGCTGACGGATGCGTACTATACGGGGCGGGTTCTGGGCCGGATGGGCGAGATGATGGATCCGGAGCAGTTTCTGGTCTATAAATCCGTGGATTATTACCGTCTGCCCGAGGGGAAGAAGGAGGAGATCTACCTGGAATTCCCCGATTACTCCAAATATGTGTCGCGGGTATTCCCCAGCAAGGAAGATGCCATGGAGGAGAAGGCGGTGACAGAGATGCGCTGTTACGTCTGCGGACGGGCCCTGCGGAAAAAGATCCGGTGGTTTACGCCCAACCAGAAGGTCTACTATGCCCTGGCGGTCTGTCCGGAGCACGGCTATCTGCGGGGCAAGATCCGTATGAAGCGGGTGTCGGATCCGGAGGTGTTTGCGGTGAAGATCCTGAAGCTGACGGATGAGGAGGGCGCCCAGCAGATCTACAAGCGGAAAGAGGATGTACGGAAGAAACGTTCCGGGCGGAACCGGACTAAGGCAAGACTGGCGGCGCGGGATAGCCGGAGGTAGCGGCACTACCCGGACACGCGGGGACGGAAGACCGGAGATATGGCATATATTGGATGTTCTGGTTTTTTGCTGATGGCCTCTTGTATACTGCATTAAAATGCGGCTCACAGGATTTCTGCATAAGAAGTCTTGTGGGCCGCAATAATTTATTAAACATCCGTAACAGTTCAGATACCCCTTGAACTGCTATATCCGGGCAGAAAGCAGACATATCGCATATTTTTCCTTGACAACTGCCTTATCTCAGCCGTTTGCCGTCCAGAAAGGATTTGTGCCGTCTGCGTCCCGGAAATCTCTGTCTGGGGGATTTCAGGGCGCTGGTGCGGCGTGCGCTGAGGATCATGTCAAATTCCTCGGAAGATACGCCGATATCCTGGAGACGCTGCTGGCGCCGCTGATAGCGGAGGGCACGTTCTGTCTTTTCCTTATGTTCCAGATGGCGTTTCAGTCTCATAAAGAGAACGGCAGCTGCTGCCAGAAAAAGGAGAATACCAAGTCCCTTAAAGAGTATGGCGTGGCGGGTCAGGAAACCGGAGACGGCTTTGCTGATCCTGCCGGCCAGGGAAACATGCTCTTTATCGTCCTCCTCCGGAGCGGCAAAACGTCCCACGGCGGGCGGATCATTTGCTGAACGTATCATGTCTCTGGTGCTGTCGGCCAGTCCCTGCAGGTCGCCAGAATCCTCTGTATCGGAAGCATTTTCCGAATCTGCTGCATTCTCCTGGGAGGGGGCCATCAGGGCCAGGGGAGAGGTAAGACCATCGGCCAGATTGGCGATCTGGGTCTTCTCTGCGGGGGCGGTCTCCGGGCTTTCCGTTTCCGCAGTTTCCAGGGGGAACACGGGTAAGTCAGCCATAGGCAGAATCTCCTCCTTATCAAGGTTGCGTACCAGATAGGTGGAGCCTACCTGCCGCCCGTCATACTCATAGAAAATACGGGCAATGGCATCCTGTGGGGCATCTTCTGGAAGCTCATAGGTGATGGAGGATACGGTATCGGAAAAGTCCGCACCAACAGGAAGGGTGATCCGGCAGTCACTTTGTACCCGGAGCACAGACAGATCCGTGGTGGGCAGTCCGGCGATGGTCATGTCATTGGTAATGGATGTGTAGGTGGTATCGTAATCTGCCGCGTCCAGGGACTGGAAATTGCGGAAGCCAAAATCCAGCAGGGCCTTGGTGTCCACATAGTGGGTCGAATGTCCGTTGAGAACCACCGCGATCAGCCGGACGCCGTCGCGTTCCGCGCAGGTGACCAGGGTATTGCCTGCCAGGGAGGTATAGCCGGTCTTGCCGCCGACGATCCCGGAATAGTACTGGGGCATGTTCTTTTTCAGCATCCGGTGGCCGGGGTAAATGCGGAAGCCGTCGCGGTTCCGCTTGGTGGGCGGCAGGTCGTAGTAAAGGGTGGAGTCGATCTCCGTGAAGATCTCGTTCTGGAATGCGGCCTGGGCGATCAGCGCCATATCGTGGGCCGAGGTGTAGTGATTGGGATCATTGAGGCCGCTGGGATTGTTGAAATGGGAATCCGTGCAGCCTAAGGACCGCGCCTTGGCATTCATGACCGCGGCGAAGGCTTCAATGGAACCGGAAGCGTACTCCGCCAGGGCATTGGCCGCCTCATTGGCGGATTTCAGCAGCATGGCATAGAGACAGTCCCGGACCGTCAGGGTGTCGCCCACATCCAGACCGGCGCTGCTGCTTCCGGTCTCCACGTTGAAGACCGCATTATGGGAGAAGGTGACCGTGTCGTCCAGGTCGAAATTCTCGATGATCAGCAGGGCTGTCAGGATCTTGGTAATACTGGCGGGGTAATAGCTGGTGTGAATATTCTTTCCATATAAAATAACCCCGGAATCTGCATCCATGACAATGCCGCCTTCTGCGGAGATGGATACATTGTCTGGCCATGAGACGGGGGCGGCATGAACCTTTAGGGGGGCCAACCCGGCCAGAAGGGCCAGACAGAGGAATATGGATAAAATGCGCTTATAGTAAAATAATTTCATAGGCATGTGTGCTCCATGGACTGGGAATGCAGGTGCGTGTCCTGAATAAGTGTCTGGGACGATGAGACCGTCGGCTCTGCCCCGGACAGTGTTTCTGACAGGACATGGAACAACTTTGTTACAGTTATTTTAACTAGAGCGTGTCTGAAAATTCATTCCTGGCATCTGCACGCCCCACTTCGCGGTATATTTGGGCCAAATTCAGGTTACATAGCCCACTATGCGCCCTTCATTTGGCCCAAATCTCCCACAAAGCGGAACGCACAGCTACCAGAAAGCAATTTTCAGACACACTCTAGAGAAAACATTTCTATAAGTATAATCCATATTTGCGGACAAGTAAAGGGGAAATTGTTACGAAGATGTTACGTTGTATGGTTATGGGTAACAGTTCAGATAGGTCTGCGCACTCGCTGCGCTGACCGTGCGAAAACGTAGTGGCCGGAGGGCATCTGCCCCATCGCGTAGCGATTCTCATGGGCAGATGCCGTAACAGTTCAGGGGGTATCTGAACTGTTACGGTTATGGTAACAGTTCAGACAGGTCTGCGCACTTGCTGCGCTGACTGTACGAAAACGTAGTGGCCGGAGGACATCTGCACGCCCCACTTCGCGGTATATTTGGCCCAAATTCACTTAACGTAGTCCACTACGCCGCGTTCATTTGGGCCAAATCCCCACAAGGGGCGCCTGCGGTGTCCCACAAAGTGGAGCGCACAGCTACCGGAAAGCAATTTTCAGACACACTCTAGGCCCGCGGAAATATGCGCCGTGAAAAATGCTGCTATTGGCAGATTTCAAAAAAGTTACAAAAATTTTTTGTAAAAAACCCTGTTTTGACCCCTTCGCGAGACACTTTGCGAGATACCCTGTGTAGTATAATAGTATGGAGACGGAGCGCAGGCAGAAACGGGCAGTGCGGCGGAAATAAGCAGCGCAGGCAGAAACGGGCAGTGCGGCAGAAATGAGCAGCGCAGGCAGAAACGGGCAGTGCAGCAGAAATGAGCAGCGCAGGCAGAAACGGGCAGTGCAGCGGAAATAAGCAGCGTAAGCAGAAACGGGCAGTGCGGCAGAAACATGCAGCACTGCGCAGCCGGATGGCACGGTGCTTTCGTCACCACAACATACGAAAAGGAGTACCAGCCCATGAGAAAGAAATACATAAAAGGATCCCTGGAAGCATTCCGGGCCTATCTGAAAAGCCGTGACATGAAACCCAGTACCATTGCCAAATACACCCGGGATGTCCGCAAATTCCTTGCTTTCATCCAGGGCGGCACCCTGGACCATGACGCTGTAACCGGTTACCGGGAATATCTGCTGGCCCACTACAGGGACACCAGCATCAACTAAGTTCGTGAACTGGACCGGCGGCGGCAGCAGTTACAAGGACACAGCAGAAATCAAAGACCTGGCGCTGAGTCAGGACACCATTTTCACGGCCCACTTTACGGAAAACAGCAATGTGACCATTTATTATGCGGCAACAGAAGGCGGAACCGTAACAAAGGAGCACGAGGGACTGGCGCCAGCCACTGGTGGAGCCCAAGGTTCCACAGCCCAGGCAGCCGACGGTTACCGGTTCGTCAACTGGACCGACGAAAATGGGAAGGAAGTAGGAGATGCAGAAACCTTCATACCCGTGAAGACAGGTGCGGTCTGGGTAGATGGAACTACTTACACCGCCAATTTCACCCGGCGTACGGATCTGCACTACGAGGTCCATTACTTCTATGGAAACGGCGGAGAATACGAAGAGGACATTGTCAGCCGGGTAATGAAAGACAACGGCAGATTCAACGATCCGATTCCGTATACTGCACCATCCAGCACAGAATATAGCGGAAAGACTTACACCCTGGAGAAGATCGAAAAGCCCAGCGATGGGAAGATCACGGCAGACAATGCAAAGAACGTAGTAAATGTATACTATCTGCTGGATCAGGATGGTCCGGAAGATAAGCCCGATGGTATCCCGGACTCCTATCAGATCCGCATCACCTATGTATCAGGAGCCAACGGAACCGTAACCGGAAGAAAAGAAGAGTTCCATACGGTCTGGACCTTTGACCGGAATGAGGACGGCACCATCAACATGGACACCCTTACCAGCACCCCGGCCAGATCTAAAGCCAGCGTGACAGCTATTGCCGACCCAGGCCACCAGTTTGCAGGCTGGACCACTGCGGGACCAGACGGCACAATAACCTACGACAGCGTAGAGAAAATCCGGGAACTGACACTCAGCGAAAGTAAAGAATTCCAGGCCGGCTTCACCACCCGGACAGATCTGGATTATTCCGTCCGCTACTTCTACGACGGAACCGAGGATAAGGCCGGAAAGGTGGAAGGGAAAGGAACCCTGGATACAGTCATTCCTTACCAGGATAAGGCGCCACAGACCAGCCAGTTTGGCGGAAAGAATTACATGCTGGAGAGCATTGATATCACTTCCAGCAACGGTATGATCACCGCCGATGCTGCAAAGAATGTGGTGAAGATCCACTACACCATGGATGCAGACGGACCCGACGGAAATCCGGACGGGAAACCGGACAAATGGCAGATCCGTATCAGTTACAAGGCAGGCGATAACGGTCAGGTAACCGGAACCACCACAGAGTTCCACACAGTCATGACCTTTGAGCTCAATGCCGACAACACCATCAACAAGGACACTGTAAAGTCTGCTCCGGCCACCCCGGAAGCCGATGTGACAGCTGCCCCGGAACCTGGCTATGATTTTGTCAACTGGACCAGCACCGGACTGACCGGACAGCAGGAGACCTACGGGACAATAGAAGACATCCGGGGACTGAAAGTCAGCAGGACCAAGGAGTTTACAGCCAACTTTACCGAGAAAACAGATCTCCACTACGAAGTCCATTACTTCTATGATGAGGCAGAAGACATGGACAACGCAGTGACAGACGGCAGAGGAACCCTTAATAAGTCTATCCCCTACACTGCGGTAAGAACTACAGAGTACAACGGGAAGAATTACATGCTGGAACGCATTGACGCTCCCAGCAAAGGAATCATTACCCCAGAAGCAAAAGACAATGTAGTGAATGTTTACTACACCCTGGACGAGGACGGCGAGAACGGACAGCCCGACGGCACCCCGGACAAATGGCAGATCCGCATTACCTACAAGGCAGATGCCAACGGTCAGGTATCCGGAACTGTCACCGAGTTCTACACCATTGCCACCTTTGACAGGGACAACGACGGCACCATCAGCAATGTGGTGGTGACTCCGGTGAGTCCTAAGGCAGAAGTAACAGCCCAGCCGGCGGACGGCTATAGGCTGGCAGGCTGGAGCAGCAAAGACGGAACCTTCGAAGATGTAGCCGGGATCCGTCAGCAGAAGGTTGACAAGGACACAGAGTACACAGCCACCTTCACGGAGAAGACCAATCTCAGATATGAGATTCACTATTTCTACGACGGAACGGAAGACGAAACGCAGAAAGTGGAAAAGGGAGACGGGAAATTCGGTGAAGCCATTTCCTATGTAGCCCGCCCCGCCAGCTCCTTTAATGGACAGAATTATGTGCTGGAGCGGATTGAAGAACCCAGCGGCGGAATCATTTCCAATGATGAGACAAAGAACGTGGTGAACATCCACTACACCCTGGACGAGGACGGCGAGGACAGGAAGCCTGATGGCACTCCGGATAAGTACCAGATCCGCATCTCTTATGTAAGCGGCAGCAATGGCACCGTAACCGGAACAACCGAGGAATTCCACACCGTCAAAACCTTTACCAGGAATCCGGAGAACGGAACCATCACCAATGTCACCGATGCTCCGGCCACTCCGGCAGCAACCGTGACAGCCACCCCGGATGCAGGTTACCGGTTTGTGAACTGGACCAGCGGTGATGACAGCTACGAAGGAACAGAAGCTATCAAAAAGCTGAGCCTCACGGTCAGCAAGGTGTTCACAGCCAACTTCGCAGGACGGGAAGACTTAAAATATGAGATTCATTACTTCTACGGCCAGGAAGGCAGCTACCAGGATTATCCTGAGGCAGTGAATCTGGCTGTGAAGAAAGATAATGGTGTTCTGGGCACAGCCTTCTGGCAGACAGCAGCGCTGACCAGCCAGTATGAAGGAAAGAGCTACACCCTGGAGCACATTGAGAAGCCTACCGACGGAATCGTCACAGCCGATGAGTCTGACAACATTGTAAACATTTACTACACTCTGGATGCAGACGGCGCAGACAGACAGCCCGACGGCATTCCGGATAAGTACCAGATCCGCCTGAAGTATGAGGCAGGTGCCAACGGTACCCTGACAGAAACGGTACCCGGAGCAAGGGAAGAGTTCCACACCGTGAAGACCTTTACCAGGAATTCCGACGGAACCATCAGCGGTGTCCAGGATGCACCGGCCCAGCCGGCAGCAGCCGTAGAGCCGGTACCCGGCCCGGGCTACCAGTTCACCAACTGGTCTGACGGTGCCACTGGCTATAAGGACACAGATGCAATCCGCAGCCATACCTTTATGGAGAGCACGACCTTCACAGCCCAGTTTACCGAGTTGTCTAATGTCACGCTTCATTACGAGGCTACAGCAGGCGGAAGTGTCACCCCGACCCAGGAGTCCCTGGCTCCGGCTACAGGCAAGGCCGAGGGTTCCACTGCAAAGGCAGCCGACGGCTATGTGTTCGTCAACTGGACTGACCAGGAAGGAAACCAGGTCAGTGATAAGGAGACCTTCCGTCCCGCCAAAGCAGCAGGAACCGCGTGGATTGACGGAACTACCTACACGGCCCACTTTACCCAGCGGACCGACCTGAAGTATGAGGTACATTACTTCTACGACAGGACAGAGGACGAAAGCCAGAAGATTCAGGGAATCAACGGAACCTTTGGTGCGCAGATAATTAACGGCACACCGGCACAGACCAGCAGATTCAACGGAAAGAATTACGTTCTGGAGAGCATTGAATGCCCCAGCAACAATGTGATCACCACCAATGAAGACAGCAATATGGTCAACATTTATTACACTCTGGATGCAGACGGTCCCGACGGAAGACCAGATGGTACACCAGACAAATTCCAGATCCACATCAGATATGTGGCAGGCGCCAACGGCAGCCTGGAGGGAATTACCCAGGAAGTCCACACAGTGAAGACCTTTGACAGGAACCCGGACGGAACCATCAGCAACGTGCAGGATGCCCCGGCAGCTCCGAAGGCAGATGTGCGGCCAGTCCCTGGCGACGGCTACCGGTTTGTAAGCTGGAGCAGCGGCAGCGACCGCTATGACGGTGCAGGAGAGATCCAGGCATTATCCATTACCAGGGATACGACCTTTGTGGCAGAGTTTACAGCCAGAGCCGATCTGCGCTACAGCGTCCATTACTTGTACGACGGCGTGGAAGACAAAGACAAAGAGGTAATTGTAACAAGCGGAACCATTGGGGCAGTGATTCCCTACACCGCAGATCCGGCCAGCTCCTTTGCAGGAAGAAACTACGTCCTGGAGCGGATTGAGAAGCTCAGCAGCGGAATCATTACCACCAGCATTTCCCGGAATATAGTCAACATCTATTATACTCTGGATGAAAATGGTCCAGAAGGAAAGGAAGACGGCATTCCGGATAAGTACCAGGTGACCTTCACCTATCAGTCAGAAGCCGATGCCCATGGCACGGTAACCGGAACCACCAGTGAAGTAAAGACCATCCGCGAGATCCAGAAGGATGCAGAAGGAATCATTACTTCTGTTGGCGCAGTGACTCCGGCGAATCCGGCCCAGCCATCCACCATCAGCGCCGATACCGGCTACCATTTTGACAAGTGGACCGACGAGTCTGGCAATGAGTACAAGGATGATGCAGCCCTGAAGGAAGCGGGCTTTGCAGTCGACAAGACCTTCACAGCACACTTCACCCCGGATGCACAGACCTACACCGTGCAGCATGTGGATGAGGATACAGACAGAATCATTGAGACCAGCGAGGCCAAGGCAACCATCTTTGGCGCAGTGATCAACGGTGTTAATGAGAAAGTGAAGTTAAATGGCTATGCTTTTGTAAAGGCGGATGATCTGACCGTAGGTATTGACAACAGCAAGAACATCGTTAAGGTATATTACAGCACAGATACCTGGTCTGACCCCAAGGCCGATCCGGAGCTGGATCTGGATCCCGAGACCCCAGGCGACGGTATCCCGGATAAGTACCAGATCACCTTCACCTATGTGGCTAAGGAAAATGGTACCGTGACCGGAACCACCACCGAAGTGGCCACCATCCGGCAGATCGAGCGGAATCCGGAGACCGGAGTCATTACCCTGAAGGGTGAGGAGACACCCGTTCATCCGACCCAGCCGTCCACGGTAAAAGCGAATGAAGGATATTATTTCCTCCAGTGGAACGACGGTTCCGAGGATCTGGTAAATGATGACGCTGTACGTGGAAAGACTTACCTGAAGGACACCACCTTCCATGCATACTTTGAAGCCAGCCCCAACAACCTGTGGGAGGCATCAAAGAAAGTAACCAATATTCCTTCCAGGGGCTATTACCGTGTGGGCGAGAATGCCACCTTTGAGATCACCGTAAGGATGAAACCAGGTGCAAACCGTCCGCTGCAGGACATCACCCTCAGGGAGCAGCTGGCAGGAGCATACTTCGTAGAATATGCAAACTGCGGTTATACAGTGGATGCAGACATACCCGGTCTGGCAAGGATTGACAGACTCGAGCCGGGACAGACCGTGGTACTGCGTGCAACCTATAAAGTAACCAGAAATGATCTGTTGGGCAGCCGGAAATTCCAGAACATCGTGAGGATTGAAGGGAAGAACGACATGAGTACCGTAACCCCCAATGAGCCTGACAGAAAAGATGTTGAGGTACTGGAACCCGGTACCGGGGATATTCCCGCAGGCCGTCAGAACGGCGGAAGCGGCAGCTCTGGCGGCGGCGGTGGCGGCGGAAGCAGCACCAGAAGCCCGGGAACCGGTGACGGAGCCGCAGGCCCTGGAATTCCCACTGTAACCATTGATCCGGATGCAGTGCCTCTGGCGAATCTTCCTGATATGGGCAACGACGATATCCTTGCCCTGATTGACGACGAGGATGTACCGTTAGCCGCCCTTCCCAAGACCGGTCAGGCGACAAGCGCAGCCCTGATGCTGATGATTTCCAGCATGATGCTTGCAGCATTTGCTGTGGTCACAAGGAAGAAAGAGGATGAGCAGTAAGGGAATGTAGTAAAAATATGCACCGGACAGGTGCATTGCAGAAAATAGTTAAGTAAGTGAAAGAGAGACACTTTGCGGGGAAATCCGCAGGGTGTCTCTCTTTGTGATTTTATGGTAACAGTTCACGGGGCGGGGAAAACTGGACAAAAACAGACGCGGGGCTCGCTTGTAAGACTGTTTTTGTCCAGTTTTCCACATCGGGCGGACGCCCGATGCTTCTTGTCTGGCGTAGCCGGACAAGAAGATGTCCCCGTGAACAGTAACCATATAGTAACAGTTCAGATACCCCTTGAACTGTTACGGCATCTGCCCATGAAAATCGCTGCGCAATGGGGCAGATGCCCTCCGACTACTACATTTTCGTACGGTCAGCGCAGCGGGTGCGCAGACCTATCTGAACTGTTACACTATATATGCCTGGTCACGTCAAACGCATAAGGATATATCTTGACATTTCCGCCCACCTCAGATATACTATAGACACTTCCTGCAGATCATTCTCTGGATCTGCGGACTATCTGGAATTTCTATAATTCCTGATGCAGTGTTTCACTGCGAAATTTATCCACAGCAACTGCAAACCGCAGGTACAGAGCTATGTCCGCATTCAGAAAATTACATGGTTTTGTCCGGCCCATTTTTATTTTTCGCTCAGGAGGAAATGTCTATGAATCAAAAAAACTATCAGGCCATTGAGAACCGCCGGCAGAAGGAAACCTTTTCCGGGCAGAAGCCGCCCGGTGCACGGAAGCTGTCTGGCCCACAGAAGCCAGCTTCCGTGCAGAAACCGCCTTCCATGCCGGACCAGACCATCGGGCAGAATCTGGATAAGGAAAGCATCTTCGGTCCGGAGAAAACCCGGGAGCAGGTTATGGAAGAGCTGAAAGCGGACCCGGAGGTGTTCCGGAAATTTCAGCAGCTGTCTCCAAAGCTCCAGGAGGAGCTGGTGGAGTTTTCCATGGGCGTAAGGGGTCTCAATGTAACCTATGACCCGGTGTTCAAAAAGATTTTCAACCCGGAGACCAGACCGGAGCGGCTGGAGGAGTTTTTAAGCCTCTGTATGAACCAGAAGGTAAAGATTCTCCGGGTGATGCCTGGTGAATCCCAGCGGCTCATGGAGGAAGGCTCCCTGCTGATTATGGATATTCTTGTCCAGTTAGCATCCGGGGCCCTGGTCAACGTGGAAATCCAGCGTCTCGGCTACCTGTTTCCGGGAGCCCGGTGCGCCTGCTATTCCAGCGACCTTCTTATGCGTCAGTATACCCAGGTCCGGGACACCATGAAA
>Ga0137310_102213_pt1 | contig 11249 bp, 9 predicted proteins | sample NAcewiD2O_June_2_FD_97183 | JGI IMG/M metagenome (GOLD analysis project Ga0137310, IMG submission 97183) | Mouse cecal microbial communities from Vienna, Austria - N-Acetylglucosamine amended D2O_June | ecosystem: Host-associated > Mammals > Digestive system > Large intestine > Cecum | place...
CGGCCATGCTGGACATTTCCGACGAGGATATGCTGACGGATATCGAGAGTCTGGACAGTGAAGTGGCGGATATCGATGACGGTTATGAGGATGAGCTGGCTTCCATAGAGAGTATGCTGGCAGAGAGCTCGGATGTAGAGGAAGGCGAAGTACCGGGAGAGGCGGTGTTTACGGCTGCGGTCAATGTCAATACCCTGCAGGGCGCAAAGCTGATGAAGGAGCAGACCAGAGCGGAAAACAAGGCGGCGCTCATGCAGATCATCAACAGCACGAACATAGCGGATGATCAGAAACAGGTCGCGTTAAACAGCATCGTCGGTCTGACGGAGACGGCGGAAAAGGAAATGTCTGCGGAAATACTGCTTGAGGCGAGGGGATTTGAGGATGCGGTGGTCAGCATCACCGGAGATACGGTGGATGTGGTGGTATCCAGCGCGGATCTGTCCGATTCCCAGCGGGCGCAGATCGAAGATATCGTGATGCGAAAGACGGGAACACCGATCGAAAATATTGTGATCAGTACCACTTTGAATTAGAATAAATATGTGATATACTACCAATACTGGCGTCTGAAAAGGGAAACAGGGAGCAGCCTTACTCCCTGTTTTGCCTGTGTACCCGGGGGTACCTGTTCAGTATATAGAAACCGGAGGAAACCGAAGTGACAGATTATACAAAGGAAATTAACCGAAGAAGGACATTTGCTATTATATCCCACCCGGATGCGGGTAAAACAACACTGACAGAGAAATTTTTATTGTACGGCGGCGCGATCAATCTGGCGGGCAGCGTAAAGGGAAAAGCCACGGCAAGACATGCGGTGTCGGACTGGATGGAGATCGAGAAGGAGAGAGGTATTTCCGTCACCTCCTCCGTGCTGCAGTTTGAATATGACGGTTGCTGCATTAATATTCTGGATACGCCGGGGCATCAGGACTTTTCGGAGGATACCTACAGGACGCTGATGGCGGCGGATTCCGCGGTGATGGTCATAGACGCGTCAAAGGGCGTGGAGGCGCAGACGAGGAAGCTGTTCAAGGTCTGCGCCATGCGTCATATTCCGATCTTTACCTTTATCAATAAGATGGACCGGGACGCAAACGATACCTTTGACCTGTTAGACGAGGTGGAAAAGGAACTGGGGATTGCTACCTGCCCCGTTAACTGGCCGATCGGTTCGGGAAAGGGATTTAAGGGGGTCTATGACCGGGACGGAAATAAGGTTGTCACCTACTCCGACACGGAAAAAGGGACAAGGGAAGGGATCTCCAGAGAGATCTCCCTTGAGGATCGGGAGGAGCTTTCGGCTGCTCTGGGAACGGAGGCCATGGACAAGCTGCTGGAGGAACTGGAGCTTTTAGACGGCGCGGGGGCGGAATTTGATCTCGAGGAGGTTCGGCGCGGCGATCTGACGCCGGTATTTTTCGGATCGGCTTTGACCAATTTCGGCGTGGAGATCTTTCTGCGGCATTTTCTGGAGATGGCGACAACACCGTTGCCAAGAAAAGCGGATATCGGGCTGCTGCTGCCGACGGAACATGAATTTTCCGCCTTTGTCTTTAAAATACAGGCGAATATGAACAAAGCGCACAGGGACAGGATTGCCTTTATGCGGATCTGTTCCGGAAAATACGATGCGGCGATGGAGGTACGGCATGTGCAGAGCGGCAGAGTCATGCGGCTTTCCCAGCCCCAGCAGATCATGGCGGACGAGCGGAAGATACTGACGGAGGCTTATGCGGGGGACATTATCGGTGTTTTTGATCCGGGCATCTTTTCCATCGGCGATACGCTCTGTATGCCGAAGGAGAACTTTCAATATGAAGGGATCCCTACTTTTGCGCCGGAGCATTTTGCCAGAGTGCGCCAGATGGATACGATGAAGCGGAAACAGTTTATCAAAGGGATCAGCCAGATCGCCCAGGAGGGCGCCATTCAGGTCTTTCAGGAACTGGCGGGCGGTATGGAGGAGATCATCGTTGGCGTGGTGGGCGTCTTGCAGTTTGAGGTATTAAAATACCGGCTGGAAAACGAATACCGGGTCGAGATTGCCTTAGAGCAGCTTCCTTATGAATATATCCGCTGGATCGAGAATAAGGACGAGGTCGATGTGGCAAGGCTTCAGGGAACTTCCGATATGAAGAAGATTCAGGATCTGAAGGGGAACCCGCTGCTCCTGTTTGTGAATGAGTGGAGCATCCGGATGACCTGCGAGCGCAATGAAGGACTGAAACTGTCCGAGTTCGGAAGGAACTAGGAGATATGATCGATTGTTATTGTGACGGAAAGGTATAATAATAAATAACATGCGTTTTTTTATTGAAAAGAAGGAAGACGGGGAAAACAGGAAAAGGAGAGGGAGGATAAAGCAGGCGCTGATCGTCCTGCCGGTGTTTTTGTGCTGCATGCTCTTTCTTGCCGGGTGCGGCGGGATCACGGATTTTCTGGAGGGTTCGCCGGAAACGGATTCACAGGAACTGAGTGAAGAGGAGGACAGGGAAGAAGGAACGGAAGATGAGGAGGCGGTATCGGAAGAAGCGGTTTCTGCGGAGGATGCTGACGGTGTCGAAGGGATTCAGATCGAAGGAAATCAGGTCGAGGAAGGAAATAAAAGCCTCTCAGGGGATGAACTGGAGAGGAAGCGGGAGGAGATCGGGCTTTCGGAAGCCGGTATGATAGGACTTTTGGAGGCGCAGTCCGGCAACTACTATTTTGAACAGTTGAGCGGCCCGGAAAAAAATCTTTATGTGGAATGTTATCAGATCCTGGCAGTGCAGGCGGAGGAGATCCTTATTTCGACAACGGATGCGGAGGTTCTGCCGAGAGTCTATCAATGTGTTATCAATGACCATCCGGAATTTTTTTATTTGAACGGTTATACCTATACACAGTATACGAGAAATGAAGAAGTACAGTATATTACCTTTTCCGGCAGGTATATTTATGATGCGGCAGAGGTGGCAAGGCGGCAGAAGGTGATCGATGCGGAGGTGGAAAAACGGGTCGGCGCCCTGACGGGGTATGATGAGTACGAGACGGTGAAGCTGGTTTATGAGGATCTGATCCTCTCTACGGATTACAGCATGGATTCTGCGGATAATCAGAACATCTGCTCTGTTTTTCTGGATAAGAGATCGGTCTGTAACGGCTACGCCAAAGCGGCGCAGTATCTGTTGAACGATCTCGGCATTTCATGCATTATCGTAAACGGGACGACAAACGGTGATTCCCATGCATGGAATATTGTGGAGGTCGACGGGGCATATTATCATATGGATACTACCTGGGGCGATCCTTCTTATTATTCATCGACAGAGAGTGAAAAAGAAGGGGCGCCGGATATCGATTACAGTTATCTCTGCGTGACGGATGCGGAGATCAGAAAAAATCACAGTGTTGATCCGGAGTTTGCACTTCCCGCATGTACTTCCACGAAGGATAATTATTTCGTCAGAGAGGGCCTTTATCTGAACGGATACGAGGAAGGGAAGATCCGGGAGATCTTTGAGGCGGCGAAGGCACAGGGGAAAAATACCGTGGCGCTCAAAGCTTCCGACGGGCAGGCATATCGGGAGATTTTCCGGAATCTGATCGAAGAACAGAAGATTTTTGATTATTTTGGAACCTATACGGCGGACGGGGAATATAAGATCGCCTACTCCGGAAATGAAGAGATGGGGACGATCAGTTTCTGGGAGTAAGGAAATACGCGGTGACAGTAAAGCCGGGCGGACCGTTGCGATGCACAGTGACAAAGAAGCCGGGCAGCCGGACCGTTGCGATGCACGATGATAAAGAAGCCGGGCAGCCGGGCCGTTGCGATGCACGATGATAAAGAAGCCGGGTGCAGAACCGCTATGATGCACGGTGATGAAGAAGCCGGGTGCAGAACCGTTATGATATGCGGCGCTGACAAAAAAGATATGCTTTGCAAAACGGGAGTTTTTTGGTATACTGGTTTAAGTATATGCGGAATGGATATATATAAATGTCAGACGATTGCAGTTTGGAGAGAGAAACAGTTCGGGATCTTGAAGCGGAACAATTAAAATATCAAATAAAACAGGAGAAGACGAAATGAGCAAAGAAATGGAAAGACAAAGTCTGGAATTAAGAGAAGATGACAGCATGGGTTCTGTGAAGATCGCAGACGACGTGGTGGCGATGATCGCGGCGCTGGCGGCGACGGAGGTGGAAGGGGTTTCCTCCATGGTCGGAAATATCACTCACGAACTGATGAATAAAATGGGATATAAAAATATAGCCAGAGGCGTGAAGGTAGAAGTATTCAATAAGAAGGTAAAGGTGGATATTTCCGTCAATATTGAATACGGCTATAATATTCCGACTACCGGACGGAATATCCAGACGAAGGTACAGAACGCGATCGAGAGTATGACAGGGCTGGAGGTAACGGACGTGAATATCAGGATTGCCGGCGTCAATATGGTGAAGGCGGCAAAATAGACAAGACATCCATACAAAGTTACTTTTCAGGCACATGAGATAAAAGTATGTGGGATAACCGGAGATAATATGAGCAGACGGGAAATAAGGGAACACATTTTTAAGCTGTTGTTCCGTGTGGAATTTTATAAAACCGAGGAAATGGAAGAACAGAAGGAATTGTTTCTGGAAGATACGGAAGATTTCCCGGAGGAGGCACCGGAAAAGGACAAGCTGGAAATTACGGAAAAATATGATGCTATTGCGGCAAAGCTGTCTGAGATCGATGAGATGATAGACGGGAAAGCGACCGGATGGAGTACGAAGCGTATGGGTAAGGTGGATCTTACGATCATACGCCTTGCGGTATATGAAATCTGTTTTGATGAACAGGTGCCCACCGGTGTGGCGATCAATGAGGCGGTGGAACTGGCAAAGAACTATGGACAGGACGGCTCGGCATCTTTTGTAAACGGAGTGCTGGCAAAATTTGCAAAGCCGGAAATACCGAGGTAGGATTATGGCGCGAAATGTCTATACCGTTGCCCAGGTGAATTCTTATATTAAAAATATGTTTACTCAGGACTATATGCTTCAGTCCATTTCCGTAAAAGGCGAAGTCAGTAACTGTAAATATCATACTTCAGGGCATATTTATTTTACCCTGAAAGATCGTTCCGGGACGATTGCCTGCGTGATGTTTGCCGGCAGTCGTTCCGGTCTTGCATTTCGGATGTCGGAAGGGATGCAGGTCGTTGTCACCGGCAGAATAGATGTCTATGAGCGGGACGGAAAGTACCAGCTCTATGCGCAGAAGATCACCCGGCAGGGCATCGGGGATCTGTATGCCCGGTTTGAACAGCTAAAGCGGGAACTGGAGGAGGAGGGGATGTTCGCGGCGCAGTATAAGCGCCCGATTCCGAAGTATATCAGAACGCTGGGCGTAGTGACCGCACAGACCGGTGCGGCGGTGCGGGATATCATCAATATCGCGGGCCGGCGGAATCCTTATGTACAGATCATACTTTATCCTGCGATCGTGCAGGGGGAGGCGGCGGTTCAAAGCATCATAAACGGCATCCACGCGCTTGAAGATGCGGGAGTGGATGTGATCATTGCGGGAAGGGGCGGCGGCTCCATCGAGGATCTCTGGGCTTTTAACGAGGAGGCCGTGGCAAGGGCGGTATTTGAGTGTTCCGTGCCTGTGATCTCCGCGGTGGGACATGAGACGGACACCACGATCATTGATTTTGTGGCGGATCTCCGCGCGCCGACGCCTTCCGCGGCGGCGGAACTGGCGGTCTATGATATCAGGGAGCTGTCGGAGCGTTTTTCGGGGGTGCGGGAGATGTACCGCCGCGGTATGGAGAGGAAACTGCGGGAGGCCGCCATGCAGCTTCAAAACAGAAAGACCAGGCTGCGTTATTTAAGCCCGCTCTCCCAGATCAGGGAAAAACGGAATTTCGCCATGAACCTTGAGGGGGCGCTGCAGGAGGCGATGGACCGGAAGCTGGCGGAAAAGAGGCAGAGGCTGCTTCTTTATATAGAGCGGTTAAAGGGGCTCTCTCCCCTTGAAAAACTAAAGCAGGGCTATTCCTATGTCAGTACGACGGAGGGGGAGACGCTGATTTCCGTGAAGCAGGTAAAAGCCGGGGACAGGCTGAAGATTTATGTGACGGATGGGTTTGTGGAGGCGGAAGCGAAGAGTATAGGCAGGCTGAAATAAACGTATATCATTCCGTGAATTTTGGATAAGAGTAATGGGAATACTTTTCCCGGAGGAGAAAACACATGGAACACATGGAAGAAACAAAAAAAGAGATCAGTCTGGAGGAATCCTTTGAAAAACTGGATGAAATGCTGAATGAGCTGGAATCTCCGGATATTTCGCTGGAGGAATCCTTCCGGGTGTATCAGGAGGGAATGAAACTGTTGAAACAGTGCAATGAAACCATTGACAGAGTAGAAAAAAGCGTGCTGAAGCTGAATGAAAACGGGGAATTAGAGGAATTTTAAACAGCAGAGGAACCGGAATGGGAGTTTATGACATGGATTTTCAAAAGGAACTGCAGGAGCGGGTGGCGTACACCGAGAAAGTGATCGGAACATACCTGCCGAAAGAGGAAGGATTTCAGAAAAGCCTTTTAGAAGCGATGAATTACAGTTTTCTGGCGGGCGGAAAGAGGCTGCGGCCGCTTTTGATGCTGGAATGCTACAGGATGTTCGGCGGCAGCGGACAGATCGTGGAGCCTTTTATGGCGGCACAGGAGATGATCCATACCTATTCTCTGGTACATGACGATCTGCCGGCAATGGACAACGATCTGTACCGGAGGGGGAAAAAGACGACCCACGCCGTCTACGGGGAAGCCATGGCGATCCTGGCAGGGGACGGGCTGCTGAACTTTGCTTTTGAAACGGCATGCAAAGCTTTTTCGGCCGGGACGGATCCTGACGCGGAAGCGCGCGCAGGGAGGGTCGGCGGCGCGCTGAAGATACTGGCGGAGAAAGCCGGTATTTACGGTATGATCGGCGGACAGGCAGTGGATGTGGAGGCGGAAAAGCAAAAACTGAGACTGGACGGGGAAAAACTGCTGTTCATCCATGCGCATAAGACGGCAGCCCTGATCGAGTCCGCGATGATGATCGGCGCCCGTCTTGCAGGGGCGGATGAAAAAGCCGTGAAGGAACTGGAAAAGGCGGGGTACTGTATCGGTGTCGCGTTCCAGATACAGGATGATATTCTGGATATCACCAGTACGCTGGAGGAACTCGGGAAACCCGTGGGAAGTGATGAGAAAAATGAAAAACTGACATATGTGTCGGTTTATGGAATGGAAAAAGCCGTACAGGATGTGGAAAAACTCTCAAAGCAAGCTCTGGATATCTTGCGAAGCGGGCGGGAGAGGAATGTGTTTCTGGAAGAACTTGTGGTGAGCCTGATCACGAGGCGGAAATAAAATAAGCAGGTTATCATGGGGGCGGAGCCGTTATGTATTTGGAAAAGATTAAAAAAGCGAACGATATCAAAAAAATAGAAAAAGAACATCTCGGCGATCTGGCGCAGGAGATCCGGGAGTTTCTGATCCGGAAGATCTCCGTGACAGGCGGGCATCTGGGGTCCAATCTGGGCTGTGTGGAACTGACCATGGCGCTGCATCTTTCACTGGATCTGCCGAAGGATAAGATCATCTGGGATGTGGGGCATCAGGCATATACCCATAAACTGCTGACCGGCAGGGTACAGGGCTTTGATACGCTGCGCAGGTACGGCGGCATGAGCGGGTTCCCGAAGCGCAAGGAAAGCGATTGCGACAGTTTTGATACGGGGCACAGTTCCACTTCCATTTCGGCAGGGCTAGGCATGGTGAAAGCGAGGGACCTGCTAAGACAGGATCACACAGTGGTTTCGGTGATCGGGGACGGCGCCCTGACCGGCGGCATGGCTTATGAGGCGATCAACAACGCCAGTAAGCTGGATACCAATTTTATCATTATATTAAACGACAACAATATGTCCATTTCCGAAAATGTGGGGGGCGTATCCAAGTATCTGAACGCGATCCGCACCACGGAAAATTATCTGGATCTGAAAAATACGGTCTATAATACGCTGATCGGTTTCCACCACGGGGAGACCATGGTGGAGGGTATCCGCCGGGTGAAAAACGACGTGAAGCGTCTGGTGGTGCCGGGGATGTATTTTGAGGATCTGGGCGTCACCTATATGGGGCCGGTGGACGGCCATGATACGCTGAAGATGGCGAGGTTTATCCGGGAGGCGAAAAAAGTAAAGGGCGCCGTCCTGATACATATGCTGACGACAAAGGGAAAAGGCTATATGCCGGCGGAAAAACATCCGGCGAGATTCCACGGCGCGGAGCCCTTTGAGATCGAGACCGGGCTGCCGGCACATCCCCGCACCAAAGCGAACTATACCGATATTTTTTCCACGGTGATGATCAAACTTGCGGCGAGGGATAAGCGGGTGGTGGCGATCACGGCGGCGATGGCGGACGGAACGGGACTGAAGCGTTTCCGCAACATCTACCCGGAGCGGTTTTATGACGTGGGTATCGCGGAGGAACATGCCGTGACCTTCGCGGCAGGACTGGCGGCGGGCGGGCTGCGCCCGGTGGTTGCTGTGTATTCCTCTTTTTTACAGAGGGCTTATGACCAGATCATTCATGACGTCTGCATCCAGAATCTGCCGGTGATCTTTGCCATCGACCGGGCGGGCCTGGTGGGGAGCGACGGGGAGACACATCAGGGCATCTTCGATCTGTCCTATCTGTCGCATATACCGAATATGCATGTGATGGCGCCGAAAAACAAGTGGGAGCTGTCGGACATGCTGAAGTTTGCCCTGCAGTTTGAGGGGCCCATCGCGATCCGTTATCCGAGGGGGGAAGCTTACGACGGCCTGCAGGAATTCCGGACGCCGGTGGTATACGGAAAGAGCGAAGTGCTCTATGAGGAGGAGGATATCTGCCTCATGGCGGTGGGCAGTATGGTAAAAACAGCGGTTTCGGTCAGAAGGATGCTGAAGGATATCGGCTATGCCTGCAGCCTTGTGAACGCCCGGTTCGTGAAACCCGTTGACGAGGCGCTGATCGAAGAGTTGTCGCACAGCCACAAGCTGCTTGTGACGCTGGAGGAAAATGTGGCAAAGGGAGGTTTCGGCGAGAGCGTCAGAAGCTTTGCGGATTCCCTGCCGGGATGCAGGATGAAAGTGCTCTGTGTGGCGCTGCCGGATCTGTATGTGGAACATGGCAGTGTGAATATATTGGAGGAGGAACTGGGGATCACGGACGGCTGTATTGCCAGAAGGATCGTGACGGAATATGTGGGAAACTGTTCTCCGGCGGCAATACATGCGGCCGAATATGACGGACACGGGGAAAAATAAGTGAGACATATCTGAAAAAGGACAGGATCGCGAAACAGGAAAACAAATGGATGAAATAAAGGGCAGAAGAGAAAAAACGAAAAAGAAGCGTCTTGACATGCTGCTGGTGGAGCAGGGCTATGCGGCTTCCAGAGAAAAGGCGAAGGCGGTCATCATGGCGGGGGCAGTCTTTATCAACGGACAGCGGGAGGACAAGGCCGGGGCAGGCTTTGACCCGGAGAAGATAAAAACGCTGGTGGTAAAAGGTGCGGAGCTTCCCTATGTGAGCCGGGGCGGGTTGAAGCTGGAGAAAGCTCTACAGGTTTTTCCGCTTGCGCTGACAGGAAAGATCTGTATGGATATCGGCGCTTCCACCGGCGGCTTTACGGACTGTATGCTGCAAAACGGGGCGGAGAAAGTCTATGCGGTGGATGTGGGGCACGGGCAGCTCGACTGGAAACTCAGAAACGATGAGCGGGTGGTATGTATGGAGCGGACCAATTTCCGCTATCTGACGCCGGAAGATATGCCTGAGCAGGTGGATTTTGCATCCTGCGATGTGTCTTTTATCTCGCTGACAAAGATTCTTCTGCCTGCGAGAAATCTCTTGAAGGATGCAGGGGAAATGGTTTGCCTGATCAAGCCCCAGTTCGAGGCGGGGCGTGAGAAAGTGGGAAAAAAAGGCGTTGTGCGGGATAAGGAGGTACACCGGGAGGTGATCTGCAAGGTCATGGATTTTGCGGACGGTATCGGTTTTCAGATACCGGATCTGTCTTTTTCTCCGATCAGGGGGCCGGAGGGGAATATCGAGTATCTTCTGTATCTGAAAAAGGATGCGGGGAGGACGGCAAAACTTTCGGAACTGACGGAGTTGGAGGCGAAGGAGCGCCTTTTGGCGCTGCAGGATAAAGGAGAGGGGATTTCGGCGGATGCCGGGATGGAGCGCCTGATCGAAAATGTGGTGGAAAGCGCCCAGAGGCTATGATCATTAAATTCTTTGGTGAAGTGCGGGGGGGACGGGTATCCGACCCGGCGGGCGAAGGGGAACTGAGATGAATAATTTTCTTGTGGTGACAAATAAACAGAAGGATTCCGCTTTTGCCTGTACCAACCGGATCAGGGGATATCTGGAGAGGCACGGAAAATCCTGTCTGACGGAGACCGGGGATGTCTCGGAACTGAGAATCCCGGAAGGCGTAGAGTGCGTGATCGTGCTGGGCGGGGACGGGACGCTGCTGCGGGCGGCGAGGAATGCCGCCGATGCGAAAGTACCGCTGATCGGCGTAAACCTTGGAACAATGGGCTATCTGGCGGAGGTGGACAGTGATTATCTGGAGGAAGCGCTGGATCAGCTGATGGCGGATGATTTTACGAGGGAGAGGCGCATGATGCTCTCCGGCAGGGTGATACCCGCGGGGGGAGCAAAGGAGATATCGATAAGGTCAGAGGGCGAAGACGCCGGGAGGAAGCCGGATAAAGCGGAAGCGGAGCGGCGGGAAGATTGTGCGCTGAATGATATCGCGATCACGAGAAGAGGTTCCCTGCAGATTATTTCGTTCCATATTTATGTGAACGGACAGCTTCTCCACGTCTGTCATGCGGACGGTATTTTGGTGGCGACACCTACCGGTTCCACCGGTTATAATCTGTCTGCCGGAGGCCCTATCGTGGAGCCCCATGCGCAGCTGATCCTGCTGACGCCGATCTGTCCCCACACGATGAGTTCGAGGCCTATCGTACTCTCGGCGGAGGATGAGGTGGTGATCGAGATCGGAGAAAATAAAAAGGGGATTGTTCAGGAAGTGGAGGCCTGTTTTGACGGCAGTGTGAAAATGGCGATGTTTGCCGGCGACAGGATGGAGATCAGGAGAGCCGGGAAAGTGACGGAAATGCTGAAGTTAAGTCAGGACAGTTT
>Ga0137310_102217_pt1 | contig 11240 bp, 9 predicted proteins | sample NAcewiD2O_June_2_FD_97183 | JGI IMG/M metagenome (GOLD analysis project Ga0137310, IMG submission 97183) | Mouse cecal microbial communities from Vienna, Austria - N-Acetylglucosamine amended D2O_June | ecosystem: Host-associated > Mammals > Digestive system > Large intestine > Cecum | place...
CGCATCCAGCCCACGATGCTGGTGTACAAGGGCCGGGACCCGGTGCCCTATGAGGTCATCAGCGTGGACGACGTGGAGGACCGGCACTGCTGGCTGGAGGTCACGGTGCAGCGGAAGGGGGCGGCGCGGTGAGCGTGGAGGCGAAGCTCAAGGCGGCGCTGGGGCCGTTCGGGGACCCGGTGGAGGCGAATCTGCTGTACGCCGCCGCAGACAGGCTCCCGCCCCGGTATTACACCTTTGCCCTGTCCTCCCGTGGAGACGATTTCGGTGACGATGAGCCGGGGTGCGAGGTGTGGCAGGTGTCGGTCCACTTTTTCGCCCCGCTGGACGGGAACTACACCCAACGGCAGAGGCAGACCAAGCAGGCCCTCCACCGGGCGGGGTTCACGTGGCCCAGGTGTGTCGACGCCAGCGACCAGGAGGGACAGCACCTGGTGTTTGAGTGCGAGATCGTGGAGGAGGTGGAGGTGGATGGCGAGATTTAGCGTGGATGGGCTGTTTGATTTTGATGAACTTCTGAATGCCGGAGCGCTTCCCAATGATGTGATGGATAAGATGCTCCATGCCTCAGCGGACGTGATCGTGAACGCGCAGAAGAAGACCGCAAAATCGATACTGCGCGGGAAGTATGCCACCGGAAGATTGGCCGCTTCCATCACCAAGGGCCGTGTCAGACGGTCCAAAGACGGAAGATCGATCGAGATCGGCTTCAAGAGTGGACGCGTCCGGGGCAAGAAGGAACCGCGCCCCACCAGCAACGCGGAGATCGCATTTCTCAACGAGTACGGCAAACGCGGTCAGCCGCCCCGGCCTTTTATCCAGCAGGCCAATGAGCAGTGCCGGGAGAAGGCTATCGAGGCGGCAGAGACCGAGTATAACAAATGGCTGGAATCCATGGGATTCTAGGGAAAGGAAGAAATTATGGCAAGCTTTGGAGCAAAGAACCCCTATTTCTGCAAGGTCAAGGAGGAACCCGATGGTAAGCTCCCGGTCTATGATGGAGAGCCGGTGAAGATCGGGCGGCTGGTGAAGGCAGACCTGTCCATCACTATGGCCTCCGGCAAGCTCTACGCCGATGACGAGCTGGCGGAGAGCGTGGAGGAATTCGCCAGCGGCTCTTTGGCCATGGAGACCGATGATATCATTGACTCGGTAGCGTCGGTCGTCTACGGGACTACCGTAGAGGGGAAGACGGTCCACTACAACACCAAGGATGATCCCCCGTCCGGCGGTCTGGCGTACTACAAAAAGCTCATGCGGAAGCGGAAAGTGCTGTACAAGGGAGTTTTCCATCCCCTCGTCAAGGCGTCCCTGGGCAACGACTCTGCTAATACCAAGACCGACAGCATCACCTTCGGCACCAGCTCCACCACCTTTACGGTGTTCGCCGCCGCCAATGGAGATTGGCGGATCACGGAGGATTTCGACACGGAGGAGGAGGCCATCGCCTGGGTGACGGGCCGGTTTATGCCTGCTTCCGGCGGCGACCAGCCCGCAGGGTAAGCCATGAAGGCAGTAAAGATTAATCTGGCCGGACGGGAACGGCACCTCTGTTTCACCGTGGAGGCCATGTTCCAGATCGAGGAGCGCTTTGGCGGTGCGCAGGAGCTGACAGACACCATGGAGGCCAACTCCAGGATCGGCTTTGAGGCCGTCTGCGGGGCCGCTGCCATCCTGGCGGAGCAGGGGGAGCTGTGCCGCCGGAGTATGGGGTATGAGCCGGAGCCTCTGTGCAGTGCGGAGGACATCGCCGCCACCGTGGCTCCCACGGATCTCGCCCGGCTAAAGCTGGCGGTTGTGTCGGCCATTACTCTGGGCTATGGCCGGGAGATCAGGCCGGAGAACGATGAGGTCGATCTGGGCCTGTCGGAGCTGAACGAGCAAAAAAAAACAAGGTGACCAGGTCCCACTACATCCGGATCGGGGTCCTGTGCGGCCTCACCCGGCGGGAGACACTGTTGTCTACCCCGGGTGAGGCCGGGGACCTCTGGGAGCTGTATGTCCAGGCCCACCAGCAGAAGCGGAAGCGGGAGGAGGATGACTGATGGCGATACGCACCATATCCACCAGAATGGCCATAGAGGGGGAGGCCCAGTACAAACAGGCCATTTCCGCCTGCAATGGGGAATTGAAGACGCTGAAATCCTCCCTCGCGCTGGTGGAGAGCTCCTTCAAGGGCAATGCCAATTCCATGGAGGCCCTAACGGAAAAGGGCAAGGTCTTGGCTGAGATGAGCGCCCAGCAGGGGACCAAGGTCCAGGAACTGCGAAAGGCTCTGGAAAATGCGCAGGAGCACCAGAAAAAATATTCGGATGCCGCCGCTGAGGCAGGGCAGAAGGTGGCGGAGTACAGCGCCGCTCTGGAGACGCTGAAAAATTCTGCCGGTGACACACAGGCCGAACAGGCCGAGCTCACCAAAGAAATTGATAAATGGAAAAAGGCCCAGGAGACTGCCGAAGCATCAAATTATGCCGCCGTCAAGAGCATTCAGAATTGGCAGCAACAGATCAACAAGGCCAAGATCGAGCAGAACAGCCTCAAAGAGGCGGTCCAGAAAAACAACCAGTACCTGGAGGAGGCGGCTTCCAGCGCTGATGGATGTGCCACCTCTATTGATGAGTATGGGAAAGCGGTCGAAGATGCCGCAACGTCCACCAAAGAGGCCGTCGAGGGGGAGAAGGCGTATAAGCAGTCTGTCTCCAACTGTGACAGCGAGCTTAAAACGCTGAAATCCTCCCTGGCTCTGGTGGAGAGCCAGTATCGGGGCAATGCCAACAGCGTGGAGGCTTTGACGGCCAAAGGGGAGGCCCTGACCGACATCCAGGCCAAGCAGGCGGAGAAGGTCCAGACGTTGGGCGAGGCGCTGCAAAACGCGCAGGAGCATCAGAAAAAATATTCGGATGCCGCCGCTGAGGCAGGGCAGAAGGTGGCGGAGTGCAAAGACTCTCTGGAAAAGCTGAAGCAGTCCACCGGGGACACCATGGAGGAGCAGGCCGCCCTGACTGCGGAGATCAAAAAGTGGCAGCAGGCTCAGACGGAGGCTGAGGAGTCCACTGAGGCCGCCGCCCAGAGTGTCCAGGAATGGCAGCAACGGCTCAATAGCGCTAAGGTCGAGCAGGGGGACCTTGCCGAGGCCACCCAGAAGAACAATCAGTACCTGGAGGAGGCTGAAAAGAGCGCGGACGGGTGCGCTAAGTCTATTGATAAATACGGGAAAGAGGTTGATGCGGCAGAAGAGAACACGCGCTCCTTCGCTGATGCTCTGAAAGACGGCCTGGTCACCGGGGCCAAGGCCGCCGGTGCCGCAATCGCGGCGGTAGGCACCGCCGCCGTTGCCGGGGTAAAGTTTCTCAATGACATCGCAGAGTCCACAGAGGAATACCGCGCCGCCCAGGGAAAGCTGAACACGGCTTTTGAAGCGGCGGGCTTCTCCACCGGCACGGCGAAAGAGGCCTATCAGACCCTCTATGCCGTCCTAGGCGACACGGACAACGCCACGGAGTCCGCCCAGCTCCTGGCCCAGCTGGCAACCGCAGAGGAGGATGTGGCCAAGTGGGGCGGCATCGCCGCTGGTGTCACAGGCACCTTTGGCGACGCGCTCCCCATCAACAGCCTGATCGAGGCATCCAACGAGACCGCGAAGGTGGGGGAGGTCACCGGCGCTCTCGCCGACGCCCTCAACTGGGTGGGCATCTCTGAGGACGAGTTCAACAGTAAGCTCTCCGCCTGCGCGGACGAGACGGAGCGGACAGCCCTCATCACCGACACCCTGACAGAGACCTATCAAAACGCCACCGACATCTTCAAGGAGAACAACGCCACGGTCCTGGAGGCGAACAAGGCCCAGGCGGAGCTGGATGATACCATGGCCCGCCTGGGCGGGCGGGTGGCAGAGGTCAAGACGGCGCTGACAGCTGAATTTGCGCCCGCTCTCGCAGATGTGGTGGACGCTTTCGTGGGGCTCACCGAGGGGGCGGACGGGGCAGAGGAGGCCCTGGCAGAGGCCATTGACGGGCTCATCGGACAGGCGGCGGAAAAACTGCCGGAACTGCTGGAGTTCGGAACGGAGATTATCCTCAATGTGCTCAACGGCCTGGCTGAGGCATCGCCCCAGTTGGCAGAAGGTGCCGTCACAGTCGTTACATCGCTGGCAGAGGGGCTGATCGAAGCACTGCCCCAGCTGGCAGAGGCCGGAGCCCAGTTGATTGCCGGGTTAGTGGAAGGGCTTGCTGAAGCGCTCCCTGACCTGCTCCCGGCGGGTGCGGAGGCAGTGACGCAACTGGTGCAGGCGCTGGTGGACAACGTGCCGCTCTTGGCGGATGCGGCGCTGGAACTGGTGACGGGGCTGGCAGACGGCATCCTGGATGCGGCCCCAGCGCTCCTGGAGGCACTGCCTGAGCTCATCGAGAGCATCGTCTCCACACTGCTGGAAGCTGTTCCCGAGATCACAGAGGCCGGTGTAGAACTGCTGAGCGCTCTGGTGGAGGACCTGCCGGAGATCATCGATACCATCGTCGAGGTGCTTCCGGAGATCATCGAGTCCGTCATCGACACGCTCTTAGAGCAATTGCCGGACCTGGCGGAGGCTGGGGTCGAACTGCTGACCGCCCTGGTGACAGACCTCCCGGAAATCAGCGCAACAATCGCGGAGGGCCTGACAGAGCTCCTGGGGGCTATCAAGGACAAATTGGTGGACAGTATTCCGGAAATGGTGGAGACCGGGGTCGAACTGTTGACCTCCCTGATCGACGACCTGCCCCAGATCATCTGGGAAATCTGTCAGGCTCTGCCGGAGATCATAGACGGCATGATAGGCGTCCTGGAGGAGGGGGTAGACCTCTTCGAGGACGTGGGCGGGGCTTTGGTGGAGGGCCTCTGGAACGGCATCCAGTCCCTGGCCGGGTGGCTGTGGGATAAGGTGTCCGGGTGGATCTCCGGCATCTGGGACGGGGTCCTGGACTTCTTCGGCATCCACTCCCCCTCCAAGCAGATGGCCTGGGTGGGCGAGATGCTGGTGGAGGGCCTGGCCGGTGCGGTCAGCACGAAGGGGCAGAAGGCCGTGGACGCCGTTGAGAAGATGACCGGGGATATGCTCTCCAAGGTGCAGGACGAAAAGGACGTCCTGGTCTCTGCCTATAAAAACATCGCGCAGGCGGCGGCAGACGGCGTGGAAGAGGCGCTTCCCTCCAAGGTCCTGACCACCTCCCTGGAGGAGTCCCGAGCCGCCTGCCAGAAGCTCATGACCACCCTTGCCGGGGAGCGGTACGCGGTGGCATCGTCCACCGCCGCCCTGCGGACGCTGGTGGATGTGGAGAACCGTTCCGCCGCACAGAAGGACGCCATGGCCAAGAAGGCGGCGGAGCTCAACAAAGCCGTCCCAGACCTGGGCTTGGCCTATGACGCCACAACGGACTCCATCAACATGACCACCGAGGCCCTGGAGAAACTGATTGACCAGGCGGAGGACCAGAAGCTCTACGAAGCCCGGGTGGAGCGCCTGAGCGAGCTCTACACAGAGCAGGAGCAGTTGTCCCTGGAACTAGAGGCGGCCCGGGAGGCCCTGAGCGAGGCGGAGGCTGAAGGCAGTGAGGGCGTCCAGGTGCTCCAGGAGAGCATCGAGGCCCTGACCGGCGCACAGTCGGAGAACGCCGCCCAGATCGCGGAGCTGGAGGCCGCCACGGCGGACTACGGCGAGAGTCAGGCCGGAGCCGCCGCCAAGGCCCAGGCTATGACCGAGCGGATCACCACCCTGACCGAGGAAGTCGATAAGCTCCACACCTCCTATGAGGACATCCGCAAGAAGGCGGAGGACAGCATGGAGAGCCAGCTGGGCCTCTTCAACGAGCTGGACGGCTCCGCCCAAACCTCCATCGATAGCCTCATCGAGACCCTTCGGGGCCAAGTGGAGTATATGCGGGTCTATGCGGAGAACATCAGGCTGGCCATGGAGCTGGGCGTGGACAAGGGGCTGGTGCAGAAGCTCTCGGACGGGCGGCAGGAGTCGGCGCAGATTCTGGCGGCCATCGTCCAGGGCGGACAACAGCAGATCGACGCCCTCAATGACCAGTTCGCCCGGGTGGAGCTGGGCAAGGGGTACTTCGCCAAAACCGTGGCGGACATGGAGATCGATTTCAAGGAGAAGATGGACGCGCTGGTGAGCGACCTCAACGATGCCATCAATGAGATGGACCTCCACGACGAGGCGTACACCATCGGCATGAACAACGTCCTGGGCCTCCTGAACGGCGCGGACAGCCAGAGGGACGAGCTGGTGGACCAGTACGCCCAGATGGGCAAGGACGCCCTCGCCGCCTACAAGCGGGAAGTCGGGCAGGCGTCCCCGTCAAAGAAATTCCGGCAGGCGGGACGCTACGACATCCAGGGCATCATCCAGGGCGCGGAGAGCGAGCGGGCCCGGCTGGAGGCAGCCTACACCGAAGCCGCCCAGGCGGCTCTGCACAGCATGGAGCGCTCCATGCCCTCCACCTTCCTGGAGCCCCGGAACCCCTCCCCGGCGGAGCAGACGGCGGCGATCGTCTCCGCCATCTCCAGCCAGGAGGGCGGCGTGGTCAACCACTTCCATATTGCAGAGCTGAATGTCCGGGATGATACGGACATCGACCGCATTGCACGGGAGCTCTACGACTTAGCACAGCGCAAATCCAGATCGAGGGGAGGCGGCGTCCTATGAGCGGTTTCATTTTCCGAGGCACCCACAGCAGTGTCTACGGCATCCACACCGTGGACCAGTCCCGGACCATCCTGCCGCCCCGCCGGGAGGGTAAGATCGCCATACCGGGCCGGTCCGGCTACTACGACGGCGTGTCCGGCGGCGTCTACGACGAGCGGCAGGAGTCCATCCTCTGCACCTTCGCCTGTCCCAAGGGCAGGACGGTGGCTGAGGTCTGCCGGGAGATCGCCTACTGGCTCTCCGGCACGGGCCGTCTGAGCTACGACAGGGAGCCGGACAAGTACTACACCGCCCGGATCACCGGAGCGCCGCCCATGGCCCAGCACCTCAAGCACGGCGAGTTTACGATCACCTGGTCCTACAACCCGCCCTTCGCCTTTGGCCGGACGGTCTCCGTACCCATCCACAGCGGGCGCAACGACATCCGCTACGAGGGCACGGCGGAGACGCCCTGCGTCATCGTCCTGCGCAACGTCTCCGCCGCCAGTGCGGCCAACGTCACCATTACAGCAGTCAAAAGGAGGCACTAAATGTACGCTTGCGACTACCTGGAGAACGGGGTTCTGAACGCCCTGCGGGGCGTCACCTTCACGGCCCCGGCGAAATGTTACCTTGCTCTCTACCTCAACGACCCCGGCGAGAGCGGCGGGGCGGGCACGGAGGTCAGCTATCCCGGCTATAAGCGCATGGAGATCAGCTTCTCCGCCCCTGCTGACTCCAACGGGGGCATCGGGATCCAGAACCTGACCGACATCACCTTCCCCACCCCCGCGGCGGCGGCAGGGACCATCACCCACATTGGCGTGCTGGATTCCCTCTCCGGCGGCAACATGCTTGCCAGGGGTGAGCTGGTGGAGCCCCTGGTCATCGGGGCCAAGGAGCCGCCGGTGTTTTTGGCCGGGGACGTGCTCTTCTACATCACCGGCAACCTCTCCAAGGCGTGGATGGCCCGGACGCTCAACGTCTTCCGTGGGCAGTCCATCCCGGGGATCACCCCCCACTTCTCCCTCTGGAACGGCTCGCCGGAGGACGGCGGGGCGGAGCTGTCGGGGAGCAACTACCAGCGGGGCCCCCTGACCTTCGGCGCGCCCTCTGAGCAGGCCTCCGGGCAGATCATCGCCCGCAACTCCGCTGCGGCGGCGTTCCCACGGCCCTCGACGCCCTGGGGGACCTGGACCTATTCCGCCATCCACACCGCCGCGTCCTCCGGGGAGCCGGTTTATATCAAGGCCCTGACGGAGGCGGTGGAGATCAAGCGGGGCTACATGCCCACCATTGCGGAGGGGGCAGTCGAGGTAGGGCTCAACTGATGGGCGGGCGGCGTTACAGCCTGGACCGCTACTCTGTCAACCGGGAGTATCGGACGGTAGAGATAGCGGAATCCTTTGCCGCGGCGCTGGGCACGGTGGCCGGGCCCGCCATCCCGGTGGCGTTCCAGGAGCGCTACGGGGGGACCCTGCGCTCTGCCGTCTGCGGGACGGTCTCCCTGATCTCCGCGTTCACGGGCGCGGCGGAGCTGCGCACGGCGGCGCGGCCATCGGCAGACCTGCCTGTGGAGGCGGTATTCTACGCAGAGCTTCAGGCTGTCGCGGAGATGCGGGCCAACATAGAGACAGCGGGGCAGTTTTATGGCCGGTTTGTTGCGGAAACCAGCGGTTCTAAGGACATTCCAACCCGGGCGGAACTGTCGGGGGAGCTCACTGCAACGGTTCGGATGCTTGCCAACATCGTCACAGACATCCAGGCATCCGGCGCGGTCCTCTCGCAGGTCCGGGCGGTGGCAAACGAGGTGATCCGGTGCGATTTTGCCTGCGCTCTGGGGGCCTGGGCCTGCGGCAGTAAAAATATCCCCGCCGGTCTCGCCTCCAGGGACGCGCTTTCCTGCTGGAGCTGGGCGTCAAAAAACATCCCCACACGGCTGGTGCCGGAGGCCTGGACCGGCGCACGGGCACTGGGCTCAAAAAATATCCCGGCGCTGCTGTGCGTCTGGGGAGCTCTGGCCGCGCTGACATCCGCCACCACCCAGACCACGGAGACAGCCTCCTTCCAGCTGACGATCCCGCCCGGAGGCGAACTGCGCATTGACAGCGACGTCTTCACGGTGCTCCTGAACAACCAGAACGCCCTCCACACCCAGTCCGGGGACTGGATCACAGTCTCCCGGGAGCTCCTGCGGGTGCTCATCGAGAGCGCGTCCGGCGGGCGGCTGGAGGGTCAGCTCATCTACACGGAGCGATTTTTATGATAGAGATCTTCGAGCGCGCCACCCGGCGGCGGGTGGCCATCGCGGAGAACGCCTACGCCGTCTCCGAACAGCAGAGGGCCAACGCCGTCTGGTATCTGAATTTCACTCTGCCGTACAAGGACCCGAAAAACGAGTACTGCAAGCCGTTTTGGTACGTCCGGCACGACGGCGGGGAGCTCTACCGGATCATGCCCTCCACGGCCGCGGTGGACGAATCCGGCGGCATCGCATACCAGTGTGAGCACGTTTTGGCAACGCTCATCGACACCGTGCTTTTCGGCTACCACATCGTCGGCAACCTGGGCACCTACACGGCGGACTGCATCCGCTACGTCCTGGACCACCAGCCGGTAAAAAACTGGGTCCTGGACCGCTGCGATTTCCGCAATCAATTCGAGTACGGCTGGGAGCAGGAGAGCCTGCTGTCTGCGCTGTTCTCCATCGCCACGCCCCTCGCGGGACCCTACCTGTGGCGGACGGACACCAGCGTATACCCGTGGCGGCTGAGCCTGACCCGCCTGGACACCACGGGCCTGCCGGAGCTGTACGTCCGGCGGCGGCACAACATGACCAGCTACCAGAAGGGGAGCGACCCACAGCAGATCGTGACCCGGCTGTACCCTCTGGGCTATGGCGAAGGGGTGAACCAGCTGGGCATCGCCTCCGTCAACGGCGGCGTACCCTATCTGCAAAGCCCCAAGGCGGTCACGGACAAGTACGGCATCATCGAGCGGGTCTGGATCGACCGCCGCTACGAGGACCCGGCGAGCCTCAAAGCCGCCGCCCAGGCCATGCTGGACGAGCTCCAGGAACCCCTGCTCAGCTGCACCATCGGCTTCCAGGAGGTCAGCCGGTCCGACTTCGACCGGGCGGCTGTCGGCAAGCGGGTGCGAATCCTCTTCCCGGAAATGCAGGAGCAGGTGGACACCTACGTCACGGAGCTGACCCGGAACTACGACGATCCGGACAGCTCCACCATCACCGTGGCCAACCGGGAGACGAACATCGCCGCCACCGTGGCGGACCTCGCGGACCGGCAGCGGATCGAGCAGTCCTACGCCCAGGGGGCGACGCAGATCTACTCCCAGGCCCTCCAGACCAACTGCGACAGCCAAAACGGTGCGGTCATGGACTTTTTTATCCCTGCGGAGATGCGGATCATCAACAAGGTCCTCGCGAAGATCAGGATCAAGCGCTTCCGCGCCTACTCCCAGGCCACGGAGAGCGCCCAGCAGACCGTCCACACCACCACGGAGGCGGGCGGCAGTGTGGTGACCTCCACCTCCTCCGGCGCGTCCCTGTCCACGTCGGAGAGCGGGGGCGGGTCCAGCGGCACCAGCTCAGATGGAGGCGGGAACACCCTGACCTCCGAGGGCGGCGGCGGGTCTACGACCGACACCGGTGTCAGCGGCATCAATGTCCGCTACGATTACGCCATGACGGAGGAGACCAACGGCCACCGCCACCTGGTCAAGCAAGTCATCGGCCACCAACATCAGGTGACCTTCCCGCCCCACAATCATCAGATTCGCCTGAACGCCCACAGCCATACCTTCAGCGTTCCGCCCCACAGCCACATATTTTGGACCCAGGGGCACAGTCACAACGTCACCATTCCCGGCCACAGCCACAATGTGACCATCCCAGCCCACGCACACAACATCACCCCGGGCATCTTCCAGTTTGGAGGGGCGCAGTCCTTCCGCATCTTTGTGGGCGGCGTCTGGAAGGCGTCCTACTATGGCACCACGGCTGAAGTGGACCTGACGAATCTCCTCCTGGGCGCAGACCGGCGCATCCCTCGTGGAAGCTGGTTGAGTCTGGAGGTCCGGCCCGACGATCTGGCCTATGTGAGCATCGACCTCATGGTCCAGGGTTTTGTCCAGTCCCGGGGAGATAAAACAGTTTAGCAGGAGGTTTTTTCGTGTCTATCACACTGTATCCCGGCATCGCCTTCTCGCCCCAGGCGGAGCTGACGGACAACATCGGGGCGGCGGACACCATCATCCCGGTGTCCGATGCGGCGGCGTTCCCGGAGGCACCCAACCTCGCCACCATCGGCACGGACGAGGAAGGGGAGACCATCCTCTACACCGCAAAAACAGCGAACGCCCTCTCCGGATGCCGGAGGGGCGTGGAGGGTACTGCTAAGAGTTGGCAGGCCGGGGAGCCCATTGGCCGGAACTTCACCGCCAAGGACCACGCGGACCTGATCGCGGAGGTCCGGGAGGCGGCGAAGACGGCGGAGGCAGGCGGCGTCACCTTTGATGATGGGGAGACGTTCCAGGAGAAGTATGATTCGGG
>Ga0137310_102218_pt1 | contig 11238 bp, 12 predicted proteins | sample NAcewiD2O_June_2_FD_97183 | JGI IMG/M metagenome (GOLD analysis project Ga0137310, IMG submission 97183) | Mouse cecal microbial communities from Vienna, Austria - N-Acetylglucosamine amended D2O_June | ecosystem: Host-associated > Mammals > Digestive system > Large intestine > Cecum | place...
AGCTGTTCATACCCCTGCTTTTCAAGTTCGGGGATTTTTTTCAGAAAATCTTCCAGTTCCTTTGCTTTTGCGGAATTGCCCGAACATTTCTTCAAATACTCACTGGATATTGATACATTTCCGTTTGACATACAATCATAATTCTTCTGTAAATAGGAATAATAGTCTGATACGTTGTCCGCTCCGGGGTTTTTCGTGTTCCCTGTCTGCACAGGCGCAGTATTTTTTGTCCCCGCTTCCTTTGCCGCTTCATTTTTTTGTGTAGCATATGTACCCTCATACACATTGTTGTTTCCAATTCCTGTAATTGCCATAATTTCGCCCTCCTTGAAAATTTAATACTTTCCTGTTATTGTATATTGCTAATGGTGGTTTATCCGTCATTTTTCAGCCACCCATAACCTGTTTTCATTTCTCTATGCCCCTTTCATTTTTTATCATCACAGAAAGGACAAACACCCTGCCGTCCGTCTTATAATCCATTGTGCCTTGATATTTCTCTGCTGTATTTTTAATATTCGCAAGCCCTATTCCATGCACTTTTCTGTCCGCTTTGTCTGTTTCGGGAAGTCCTGTCTGCCGCTTCCGTTTCAGCGTCCCGTCAAAACTGTTTTCTATCTTGAAGATTAACAGTTTATCTTTCCTAACAGACGACAGCCGGATAAAGGTTTTCGCTTTTGGCTCTTTTTCCTTTAGCTTCCGGCACGCTTCCATTGCATTGTCTAAAGCGTTGCCTAAAATCACAGCTATATCATAGCTTTGGATAGCCAGATCAGAGGGGAGCAGAAGTTTCTTTACATCTATCTGCAAATCCGGGACAAGGCGTAACGCTTCATGGTATTTCATGTTGAGTAATGTGTCAATCACGCTGTTTCCCGTCTTAAATCGGAAGTCCAGACCGTCAAAAGCATTGTTCATTTCTGACAGATAGGCTTGCAGTTCTTCATTTTCACTTTCCCCTTTTTCAGCGGTAAGCCGCAGCACAACCGAAAGCGTGTTCTTCATATCGTGTTTCATGCTCCTTATGCCGGAATAGATACGCTCCATTTCCGCCATATGCTCCTGCATACTCCCTATCTGTTTTTCCAGTACAATCCTGTTGCTCCGCTCCCGGTTCAGATAAACCGTATCTTGAAACAGCTTTACCCCATACAGGATAGAAAGCAGCGACAAAAGCAGGATTGCAGGGAGGATTGCCAATAACAGCGGGTATTTATCATATACTGTTTCCACGGCATTTTCCTCCACCGTAAACATGATAATGCGCAACAGCGCACATAACAGCAGGCTTACCATAGCCGGGGTAAGGATAGATAACAGTTCCGTCCTATGGATTGCATAATCCTTTTCCCTGTAATTGCGTACAATCCCTTTCAGTGACAGATACAACAGCAGGACAAGGGCAGCTTCCCGAAAAATCTGATTTCCGATTACACTGACATTTACTGCTGTTTCAAAGGTTTTTTCGGAAGTGATAATCCCTTTCTCCATGCACAGATTCCATACCGTAAGCAGTTTATTCACTGGTTTATCAAGCAGGATAAGCACTACGAAAGCACTAATATCAGCGATTGCACGGAAAGCAGCCACAAGAAAGAGTGTAACCGCACGAAACGCCTTATAAAAACACATTGCTATAACAAGCAGAATACAGAGGGATAGTACCGTTTTCCAAATAGTCTTTACGCTTTCATATCCTGTTGGTGGAAGCCAATAGATACATAACCGTGACAACCCATATGCTGCCGTTACAAAAAGCCCATGAAAACAGCTTTTTGTCCTGCCCTCTAAAAAACTTCCCAAAAAGTATTGCAGGCAGTACCCTTGAAGCAGGACAGAAACCACCGCTAAAAACGTAAAAATAAAATCTATCTTGCTATACACAGGAAGCCCCTCCGTTCTGCAAGTACCACATATACGCATTTACAAATTCGCCGTATTTTTTCTTTGTCAAATAGACGGTTTCTCCACCCGTAAGTGTGATACAGTCACTTTTGTATTCCGTGATGTGCGCCATATTTACAAGATACCCCCGGTGGCAGCGGTAGAACGTCCCGCCAAGCTGCGTTTCCAGTTCGCCAAGTGCGCCGTAGGCTTCAATGATTTCCTGCGTGGTATGGATTTCCACTTTCCTTGATACGCTCTCAATATACAGAATATTGTCTGCGTCTATGGTAATCCCCTTGTTTCTTGTATTGATAAAAAGTTGTTTTTTCTGACGCATTTTCCGCAGCCCGGCTTCCCTTAACGCCTGCCCGAAAACTTCCGTGAATTTCTGTTCCGTGACAGGCTTTAACAGATAATGGAACGCATACAGATCAAGGGCTTCAAAAACATATTCCTTTATGCCAGTAATGAAAATTAAAACGGTATCTGCGTTCTTTTCCCTTGTTTCCTTTGCCGCTTCAATGCCATTCATGCCGTCCATCTGTATGTCAAGGAAAACAATGTCAAACGCTTTTGCTGCGTTAAGAAATTCTTCCCCGGACGAAAAGCAAGCCACATGGCAGTCCGGCTTCTGGTTTTCTATCATTTCACGGATATGCTCACGGATTACCTTTTCATCATCAACAACTGCTATATCCAAATCTATCACTCCTAGTCTGCTATATCTCTACCTTATTTATCGGCAGAAATTTTGTACTTTTTTGCGAAATGTAGCGAAAGGCGGCTTGAAGTGTAGCGAAAGAAATTTCTTTTTTGCCACTTTCCCCGCCGTTTGGATTACCCTCATTATCTTTCCGCTTCCTTTTCCCGTTCCGACTGCTTTGCCTGCCGCAAGATACTGTCTACATTCTGCTTGATTGTATCATACTGCTTTACTTTCTTTTTCAGCTTCCCGCCGTTCTTTGCCGCCTGCAACTTCTTAGTAGTGCATGAGAAAGCCGGAGCGTAGCGGCTAACTAATAGCTGCCACGTCCCGGCTTTCTTTTATCTTAATAACGGCATACTTCCCGTTAGTTTATTTACTTTCTTTTTTTCCCCGCAGATCGCAACACCAAAATAATTTAAGTCACTTTCAGATACCCCTTTCATTTTCTCTATAAATTCATCATAGGTTTTGCAGCCTTGCGCTAAATCTGAAAAATCAACAACCGTCAAATCCGAAAAGTCCGGCTCAAAAAGTTTTTCCCGGATTTCCTTTATCTTTTCTACATTGCCTTTCAAAATAGGCACAGGAAACTCAATAATACCTAAATGCTCATTTCCTGTTTTGTCCGTCACGTCTGCGCCGACTACTTCCGGCATTTTCTTTCCCAACGTAATTCCCATAATAGCTGCCGTATTTGCAATAATTCCTAACGGCAGGTGTTCGTCAATTACCATAACACATTTTTCATTCTGTAAGTCCATTTTTAATACCTTTCCTTTCTGCCTTATACTCTGACAGGAATAATCCTATCAAGGTCAAAATTGTTCCTGTTCCTGCCAATAAAGTCAACTTCTCATGCAAAATCAGAACAGAAGTAACAACAGTTATGACGGGAACCATGTAGATATACACACTTGTTTTTACTGCGCCTAACTCTTTTACTGCAAAATTCCATGTAACAAAGCAAAGCGCAGAAGCTCCTGCCCCTAAATACAAAATATTAAACAGATACGTCATGTTTGCAAAACGTGATAAATCCGGCTTGAAGTCAAAAAAGAACAGCGTTGGTATCATAAATAAAATTCCATAAAAGAATGTCCTGCGGGTGGATAAAACAACAGGATAGCCAAAACTGCTGATTTTCCTTGTCAATATGGAGTAACAAGCCCAGATAAGGGCAGCAGCGACCGCCAATAAATCGCCCATAGGGTTAAGCTCCAATTTTGAACCGTTAAAGCTGATTAAGATTATCCCGACCATTGCAACGAAAAATCCAATAAAGAACTGCACCCGCAATTTTTCTTCTGACTTCATAAACAAATGAGCCAGTATCGCCGTAAAAAATGGGGCAACAGATATAATCACTCCCACATTGGAAGCCAGTGTGAATGTTAAAGCGATATTTTCCAACAGGTAATATAGGCATATCCCACACAATCCCGCAGCAACAAAGGTCAATTCCTGCTTATAATCTGCCGTTTTTAATCTTTTGGGGTGTACCATGAATAAGATCAAAAAGCCCATAATAAAACGAAAAAACAAAATTTCCACAGGCTGAAAATCCACCAACAGGATTTTAGTGGAGATAAATGTCGTCCCCCATATTATGATTGTTAATAAAGCCGCTAAATGTCCGGCTGTTTTTTTATGTTCCATTCTGTTACTCACCGTCCCCTTTCCTGTCAAAAAATATGTCACGATAAACGCCGGGGACAAGCCCGATAAATCTGGTAAAATAATTTGTAAAATGGCTTTGGTCTGAAAACCCTGTCTGCATAGCCGCTTCTACGGGCTGCATACCTTTTCCCAACAATACCTTTGCTTCATTGATACGGATTGTTTCCAAATATCGGTACGGGGTAATGCCTTTTATTTTGGTAAAAGCCCGAAGCAGGGTAGATTTACTTAAACCGGCGTAACGGCATATCTGGTCTAAATAAATCCGTTCATTAAAGTGCTGCCTAATAAATTCACAGGCTTTTTCAATTTCCTGCGGACATTCCGGCACACAGCTCTCAAAAGGCTGTCCGTACTTTTGTACCAGTTCGGAAATGAGGAATAAAAGATTTTCTTCCTTTCCAAAATCAGAGTTTCCCATTATTACCATTTCGTGAAGCGGACGCAGATAACAGGTAATTTCATCATCATAAACAACATTCCTTGAAAAGCCGGGAAGCTCCCGTTTCCCGGTTACTTCTTCCGCTAAATCAAGCATGATACTTTTGGAAATATTAAATCCCCGATAATCAAATGTCCCGTTGTCGCTTTGGACACAGGCGTGATTATCCCCCGGATTAAAAAGTATGACATTGCCTTTTTCTATACGGTATTCTTTGTTTTTGCAAGATAAAACACGCTGCCCGTCCTCAACAAAGCCTATCACATAATACTCATGGAAATGGTTTGGAAACGGCTGCCGGGTTCCCTCAAAACGATAGGCTTCAATCCTTATTTCATCATCATAAACTACCGTTCTTGTTTCTTTCTTCATATGTTTTTGCTCCTTTCCGCACATATTGTACCGCTGAAACACCAGAAAGTCTTGTAAAATATCTTCAAATTTTTGTTTCATGCAAAAAGACAGCGCAAGAGATCATTCAATGACTTCTATGCCCTGCCCTTATTATGCTTTTATCTGCTCTCTGTCTGCCGTTCCCGTTCCGGCTGCTTTGCCTGCCGCAAGATACTGTCTACATTCTGCTTGATTGTATCATACTGCTTCACTTTCTTTTTCAGCTTCCCGTACTCTTGATACAGCTTGTCTTTCTTCTCCGTAAGCTCCTTGTACTCCGTATGCAGCGTTTTGAAGTCGGGCAGCTTCCCGCCGTTTTTTGCCGCCTGCAACGTCTTAGCGGCGGCTTCGTGAATGATAATGCTGCTCTCATTGCCCCGCAGGAACTTTTCTTTGTCCTTTGCCTTTTTGTACTGCACATAGACCGCCTTTGTCTGTTGGTATGCGGATATGTTTTTCATCAAGAGGGATATGTCGGACAGCCGTTTTTCCAAACCTTTCAGCGTGGCGGCGGTATTTTCGCTTTCCGTATGCACTTCATCAAAAACCGCCTGCAACTGCTCATACTCTGAAATGTCATGCTCCGTTAGGAAATTCAAAGTCTTTGCCGCCTGCTTCAAGTTGTGTATCTTCGCCCACTGTTCAAAGCCTTTGCTCTCCGCTGCCTTGATACTGTTCTGAATGTCTATCAGCATGGAGATACCCGCCTTTTCCTGCCTTAACGCTTTCGGCTTCGCCCGGTACGTCCCGGCGATCCTCTCCGTTATGGCTTCCACGGTGTAGGCTTCCCCAAGCGTCTTAGAACGGGTAAAGCGTTCCTGCCCCGGCGCACGGAACGAAACGAACTTGCCCCGCTTTACCTCATAGCCCGCCGCTTCCATGAGCCACAGGAAATCATCAAAATCTTTCGCTTTGGGAATGGTAACGTCAATCAACGCTTTCAGCTTTGCTTTCCAACTTGTGCCTTTGCGTTCAGCGTCCCATTCCGCATATTTCTTTCCCTTGTCTTGCCCCGGCGTGACAACTGACAACCCGTGTTCCTTACACAGTCTGTCGCTCTCATTCCTTATCTGATAATAGCTTTTCTTGTTGGAAACATACTTGCGGTGTGTCGCAAAATCGACCGCACAAAATATGATGTGGTTATGGATATGCCCCTTGTCTATGTGGGTAGTAAGCACATATTCATATTTTCCCCCAAGAACCTTGTCCGCAAGCTCCTTTCCTATGCGGTGGGCTTCCTCATAGCTGACCTCTCCGGGCGCAAAAGACTGTATCAAATGGTGTCCGAGGTTGTCCCCCTTGTCCCGTGCCTTTGACAGCGTAAAGCCAAACTCTATATCTGCCGTCTGATACGAGCAGCCGTAGGAGGAAATCAAAATCTGATTGTCCGTCTTATCGGGATTGCAGATATAATCAATCGCCTTATTCAGCGTAGTTTTGACAGGGTGTATCTTTGTAACTGCCATATCTTTTCCAATGCCCCCTTTATTTCCTCTAAGTCCTCTTTGTAGGCGTTCCCGGTGGAGTTGACCCGTTTTGCTATCTAATTGACGTTTATGCCGACTTTCTGTATTTCTGCCGTCTGCTCCTTGACCGCCGTATAGTCCAACTGGATAATGTAACCGTCAATCGCCATTTTCCGCAGGTACGCCCCCAAGTTTGAACACTTCTGCAAGCAGATATTGAAGAACGAAAGAAACGACTACCACAGGAAAATAAAACAGCAACGGGAACATGAGGTTTTGTTTTCCGAGCTGTCCCCTAAGACACTGGAACAGTTTGCCGTATGGGATAAATATTTTGAAGATACATACCTTTTTGAGATTATGGGCTTTGAGGTTGCCGTTGCGGACGAACTCTTAGCCGAAGCACTGAAAACCTTGCCGCAGGACAGGCTTCAAATTATCCTGCTTTCCTATTTTTTAGGAATGAGCGACCCGGAGATTGCAGGACGCTTGAACCTTATACGCCGGATGGTATCGCACCGCCGGAAAAACTCTTTGCAGGCACTAAAAAAATTCATGGAGGGCTATGCTGATGAATAAGAGAACGGACAAAAAAGCGGGCGCACGGGACAGGACAGGCGTACTTCCCTACCCCGTCATTGTATCGGCTGTTTCCGGCAACGTGGACGCTATCAACAAGGTACTGAAACATTTTGAGGGCTTCATTGCCGCACTGTCAACAAGAACCATGTATGACGAACAGGGCAGCCCCCATTCATATGTTGATGAAGAACTGCGCCGCCGACTGGAAACCAAGCTGATCGCAAAAATTCCGACCTTTAAGGTGGCGTAAAAACGCAGAGGGGAAAATAAATCTCCCTTTCCTTTTCCTCTTTTGCAGGCAGAAAAGCACGGGCGGGCTGACCGCCCGCCGCTTCTTGCCATTCCGCAAAAGTACATCTTCATGGTGTGCCTTTGCGGGCTGACAAGCCCCGGTACTTTGACAAAGAAAGCGCACGGCGCAGCATAGGGCAAACGGACACATTCAATGTGCGGCGAGCCTGCGGGCTGATACGCCAAGACCCCCGGCAAGGGGTGAGCGATTTATTATCAGCGAACCGCAGGCGGCAGGGTGGAAACTGCCGCCGCCATGACCCGCACATTGGCATAATGATACACCCGTATGACACGGCTACTCATAAGAATGAGAGGGGTGCAAGTCCCGTGGAGCTTCCAAGCCGTCCGTTTCGCCCATTCAATAAAACCAACAACAGCAATCCAAAGATATTCTGAAAGGAGGGCTGCCAATGATAAACAGTAAACAACTGGACTTTATGAGCAGGCAGGGGGCAGATGAAGCCGACCCTGCACAACTGACGGACATAAACCATGTTTCCATTGATACGGGGCTTTCTGCCACGGAACGCATGAAAGCGTACCTTGAACAGATAAAAAACCCGTACTGCTTCCGTTGCGGGGAAACAGTCGTGCGTCTATGCTTTGCGCCTGCCGGAAACGACCTCAATTCACACCTAATCAGCTTTTTCGGCGGTCTGAAAAAAGGTTAAAAAATATGTTGAAAAATGCTGAAATAATCTCCGTCCTATGGTATAATGGACGTGTGGTTATAGGGGGATTGGAGGACAAATGCCACGCATTAGAAAAACACAGAACCAACCCACTATAAGCCGTATTGTATGGAGGATTGCTGTCTACATAAGACTATCCAAAGACGACGGGAACGACGAAAGTTTGAGCGTAACCAACCAAAGAAAAATCATCACGGAGTATATCGAGGAATTTTTCGAGGGCGAGTATATCATTGCTGATGTTTACGCAGACGACGGGCTGACCGGGACGGACTATGAACGCCCCGAATTTCAACGGCTGATACATGACGTGGAAGCCGGGACTGTCAACTGTATCATCTGCAAGACATTATCAAGGGCTTTCCGCAACTATTCCGATCAAGGTTATTTTTTGGAAAAGGTATTCCCCTTATACGGGGTACGCTTTATCAGCATTGGCGACCCATCACTTGACACATTCAAGAACCCGGACGCAGTACAGGGAATGGAAGTACCCATAACCGGGCTGATGAATGACCGCTACGCCGCAAGGACTTCTAACGACATACGCCGGACGTTCAACACCAAACGCAGGAAAGGCGAATTTATCGGCGCATTTGCCCCTTACGGGTACATGAAAGACCCGGAGGACAAAAACGCATTTGTGATTGATGAAGAAGCCGCCGAGGTAGTGAGGAATATTTTTCACTGGTTCGTTGACGAGGGCATGAGCAAGTTAGGCATTACCAAGAAGCTAACCGAAATGGGAGTACCCACACCCACCGAATACAAACACAGCAAGGGCTTGAATTTACAGACACCGCAGATAAGCAGGAATGACGGTATGTGGGGAATTACCACCGTCTGTACTATCCTTAAAAATGAAATGTATATCGGGAACATGGTACAGGGGAAACAGCGGGTAATCAGCTACAAAGTGCATGAGAAGATTGCACCGCCGAAAGAAGAATGGTTCATTGTGGAGAACACCCACGAAGCAATCATTGACCGGGAAACATTCGACAAGGCACAGCGGTTACAGGAACGGGACACCCGCACAGCACCGGGCAAAAAACAGCTTTATCTTTTCTCCGGGCTGATAAAGTGCGCTGACTGTAAACGCTCAATGTCAAGACGGACGAACCGCAAGCCAAACAAGACCTATGTTTATTACGTTTGCAGTACATACGTCTTTAAGTCAAAGGACAAATGCACCCGGCACGTCATAAAGGAAGAAGTCTTATACGAAGCAGTATTGAAAGCCGTACAAGCGCAAATCTCCCTTGTGGGGGATATGGCAGAGGTGGTAAAGGAGATCAACCGCACTTCTACCGTCTGCACCCAATCAAAGCGGTTACAGCAGCTTTTGAAAGACCGCAGCAAGGAGCTTGAAAAACTTACCTGCGTTACAGACAACCTTTATATGGACTGGAAATGTGGGGACATTACCCGTGCTGAATACGTTAGAATGAAAGCCAAGTTTGAACAGCAGGCAGAGCAGGTAAAGGGCATAATCGCCAACCTGCAAACGGAAATTCAGCTATCAGAAAAGGGCGTAGGAAACGACAACCCTTATCTGACAACATTCTTGAAACATGAGAATGTGAAAAGCCTTGACCGTGGGCTTTTGGTAGAATTGATTGATACTATATACGTCCACGAAAACAACGAGATTACAATTCAATTTAACTTTGCCGACCAACACAAGCGTATTGTTGAGTTTATCGAAAACAATCAACATAACCTTGAACTGATAAAGTCCAACAACGCCGTGTAACGATTAGCGGCGTGTTGGTATCAAATCTTTAGGCAAAGTTGTCTATAAATCTATGCACCATTCGGACCGATCAAGCCCATAACATAGCCCTTTGGCAAAGTAAAGCAATCAGTTCTGAACGGGACGCCAGATACATTTGAAATAATCAGTTTCATTGCTGTATCCTCCGTGTGTTCATGGGGCTGGTTGTTTTTAATTATGATTTACTTTTACAAAAAGTAAGGATATCATTGATCCACTTCCCATACCGCAGATATCCGTCCCAATTTCCAAGCGTTTTCATGCCATTCATAAGTTCGTACGCCATTGCCATATAATCCGCTTTTTCGTGGTAGGAAGTGCCGTCCATCTTATCTTTCAGTATCGACATGGTCATGAAATTGCTGTCAGATTTATTCCCGGTATGCGCATTTAACGCAAGCATCTCCGTATAAGAACAGCTATTCGGATTTACCTTGCTCACATCTACCGTCTGTTCGTATTCATTTCCGTTTATATCAGTGCCTTTCACAAGGTAAACCGGATTGTCCTCTGAAAAGTCATCCGCCCGGTATACGTTTGCACTTTCCCCCGTTTTTACATGATGGATGGAAAATACTGCGTCAGGGTCGATATGTACTACATTTCCTGTTGATTTCACATTTGCCCCAAAACCGCCCTTCGTACTGCATTCTGCCTTACTTGTCCCCGTCCATGCCTGATATCCTACTGCCCCTATTCCATTTATATTCATTTTTCAAATCTCCATTCTTTCTGATATCGTAATCCGTCTTACAATCAGAAGTGCTCCTGCCTTCTGTGCTATAATGTACCCTATAATTGTTCCAGCTTTGCTAAAAACGCCCTGTAAAATTCCCCCTCTTTGATGCGGGCCTGCTGGACCTCTACGCTCCTGGGTGTATATATCAAAGGATGCTCCAAATCATACAGCGCCTTTTTCGTTGCCTGAATCGCAGATTCCACTGTCCTTCCAAGGATGCCATAATTCTCCGTCTCGCCCTTAAGCTGTTTATTAAGCCGCTGCACCATCATCTGCGATATGTGGCTCATCATTCCGTTGCCCCGGATTCCCATGCCATTCGCATTTACTTCTTTCGCCGCATCCATCCACGCATCCTTCACTTCCTGCGGGGCGCCCCGGCCGACCATCTCAAAGGCTTTCTCGTCCTGGTCGGCTGCTTTCCTCTGCGCTGCCTTTTCTTCCACCGCTTCCATGAATCCCACTGTTCCAGGTTCCGCGCTTCTTTCCATCTTCCTTGCCGTGTATCCTGTCAGCGGATATCCCGCTGTCCCTATTCCATTTACACTCATCTCCAAATATCCTCCATTATTTTTATTTT
>Ga0137310_102221_pt1 | contig 11232 bp, 7 predicted proteins | sample NAcewiD2O_June_2_FD_97183 | JGI IMG/M metagenome (GOLD analysis project Ga0137310, IMG submission 97183) | Mouse cecal microbial communities from Vienna, Austria - N-Acetylglucosamine amended D2O_June | ecosystem: Host-associated > Mammals > Digestive system > Large intestine > Cecum | place...
TGGCCTCCGGACAGGTCCCGGATATCATCGATCGGGGCGGCTCCCTCCCCTTCCACCAGATGGTCAAGAAGGGCTATCTGGAGGACCTGTGGCCCTATACTGAAAACGACCCGGAGCTGGGCCGGGAGGGCGTGCTGGAGAACCCCCTGAAGCTTTCCGAGGTGGACGGAGGGCTCTACATGCTCTTCGGGGCGGTGGAGATCGAAACACTGATAGGCTCGGCGGAGGTGGTGGGGGACCGGACCAGCTGGACCCTCCGGGATCTTCAGGACGCCTTCGCCGCCATGCCAGAGGGATCTACTGTCCTGTCCTTCGATACTAGCCGGAGCGCGATATCCGGTTCCCTGCTGCGGTACGCTGCGGGAGCCTATGTGGACCGGGAGGCGGGGACATGTTCCTTTGATAACCCCAGCTTTCGCTCTATGCTGGAGTTTATTCAGACGTTCCCCACCAGCGATGAAGTGGATAAGGAAACTGCGGGTCTTGGGGACGCTTGGGACGCTCTCATTCAGGAGGCCAGGTCGCGGCAGCAGAAGGGCTTGCAACTGCTGGAGAAGCCCGATTTTCTGTCCTTGGGCGGCCTCGCGTATTGGGACGCGCTGTGGGGCGGACGGTGCGCCTTCGTCGGCTATCCCGTGGAGGACGGCAGTGTTGGCAGCATGTTACGGCCTCGGGGGCCGCAGCTGGGTATATCCGCCACCTGCAAGAACAAGGAGGCTGCATGGGAATTTGTCCGGACTGTGATGACGAATCCGCCGGACACAAAGGACTGTATCCCGCTGGAAAGGGATTCATACGAAGTGAAGAAAAACACCGCTATGACGGTGAAGACGATATTGGATATAAACCATGTGACCAACGAGGAGCTCACGGCCCCGCCGCTGACGGAGGAGCGGGTCCGGGAGTTTGAGGAATTTTTCAACAGTATCGACAAGATCGACATATGGGACAACTCTCTGATGAGCCTGATTCGGGAGATTTGCGACCCCTACTTTGCTGGAGTCACGGACCTGGACGAGACCATCCGCCTGCTCCAGAACCGGGTGGGGCTGTATTTGAGCGAGCAGATGTGACCCGCGCCGTCAGGGAGATCAATTTTGAGAAAATGAAGCCGCGCTTGTAGGGCGCGACGACCCGGCGCGCCGATGCGGGGCAGATTTTCCAACGGCGCGCCGGGGTCGTCGCGCCCTACAGATGCAAAATTGATTTCCCTGGAGGTGACCCGTCCGGCCTTGCGTTTTGCAGCTGGATGTGATAGCATAGAAATACAGATTAGACAACAGGGGTGGAAATTTATGAAACTGCATTTGAAATGGAAGGCTATGATGCTGTTCCTTGCGATAGCGGCAGCCGGTATCCTGACCGCCTGCGGAGCAGGCGGTCAGGAGCCGCCGCCGTCTCAGGAGCCTGCTCCTGCGCCCGTCGTGCCGGGACAGGAGCAGGAGATCGACCCCGACAAGGAGGTCCTGGTCTTCGCCCAGCTCAGCGGATCGAACGCCGACCGGTCTGTCCGCCGGGACGTGATAGACCGGTTCAACCGCTCCCACGACGATGTCCAGATCGTGGTCAAGGATTATTCGCTCACCGCGACCGACGACCAGGGGCCGGACCGGCTGCTGGTGGAGATGTCCGCCGGACAGGTCCCGGACATCATTGATCTGGGCGGCTCCCTCCCCTTCCACCAGATGGTCAAGAAGGGCTATCTGGAGGACCTGTGGCCCTATATCGAGAACGACCCGGAGCTGGGCCGGGAGGGCGTGCTGGAGAACCCCTTGAAGCTTTCCGAGGTGGACGGAGGGCTCTACATGCTCTTCGGGGGGGTGGAGATCCGCACGCTGGTAAGTTCGCCGGCGCTGGTGGGGGACCGGACCGGCTGGACCCTCCAGGAGCTGCGGGATGCCTTCGCCGCCATGCCGGAGGGCTCCACCATCATGTCCTTCAATACCAGCCGGGAGGAGATAGCCGGTTTTCTGATGCGGTACTCCGTGGAGGCCTATGTGGACCAGGAGGCGGGGACATGTTCCTTTGACGATCCCAGCTTCCGCTCCCTGATGGAGTTTGTCCAGATGCTCCCCGGCATTGAGGAAGTGGAGGAGGAGATCGGGGGCATTGACTATATCGATGTAGTGCGGGATGCCAGGTCGCGGCAGCAGAAAGGCCTTCAGCTGCTGGAGGAGATCGATATGTCGTTCCGTGAACTCCAAATCCAGGACATGCTGTGGGGCGGACGGTGCGCCATGATCGGCTATCCCACGGAGGACGGCAGCGGCGGCAGCATGTTCCGGCCCCGGGGGCCGCAGCTGGGCATATCCGCCACCTGCGGGAACAAGGAGGCCGCCTGGGAATTTGTCCGGACCGTGATGACGAACCCGTCGGGCGAATCATTCGACACCCCGCTCAAAAGAGATCAGTACGAAATGAAGAGAAATGCCGCTATGACGGTGAAAGCGCCGTTGGATTTCGACCCTGTGACCCACGAGGAGATCACGGCCCCGCCGCTGACGGAGGAGAGGGCAGGGGAGTTTGATGATTTCTTCAACAGCATCGACAAGATCGATATATGGGACGGCTCCCTGATAAGCCTGATCCAGGAGATATGCGATCCCTACTTCGCCGGGGCCAAAGACCTGGACGAGACCATCCGCCTGCTCCAGAACCGGGTGGGGCTGTATTTGAATGAGCAGATGTGACCCGCGCCGCCCCGCAGAAAACCTCTTGCGGATTTGGAACGGATGTGGTAAAATAGGGGCGTTGAGGTCCCGGCTCTAGGGCCGGGACCTTTTTGCATGTCTCGCCCCGCTGCGGGGGCGTTGGAAAAGAAAGGTTGCAAAAGTCTACGATGGATATCATGCAGTGGCTGACGCAGAACCCGGCGGGAGAGTTCTGCTTTACGATGTTGGTGTCGATGGTGCCCGTGGTGGAGCTGCGGGGAGGCATTCCCTTCGGCGTGGCCCGGGGCCTGCCGGTGTGGGCGGCGTATCTGGCCGCCATCATCGGGAATATCCTGCCCGTGCCCTTCATATTGGTATATATCCGGCGGATCTTCCAGTGGATGCGCCGGAGGCTCCCCCGGCTGAACCGGCTGGTGGACAAGCTGGAGAAAAAGGCCCACCTGAAGGGGCAGAAGGTGACGAAGTACAAGTACCTGGGGCTGATGCTGTTCGTGGCCATCCCCCTGCCGGGGACGGGGGCCTGGACGGGGGCCCTGGCCGCCGCTTTTCTGGACATGCCCCTGCGGAAGGCCATCCCGTCCATCTTTACCGGGGTGCTGGTCGCCGGTATAGCCATCAGCATCCTGACCTTCGGGGTGGCGAGCCTCTTCTGAGGCGGGGCTGTCAAATCCGAGGGGCCCTGCATAGACTGGCATAACGGATCGGAAGGCCGCCGGAGGGCGGCGGAAGGAGGAAGTTATGCAGCTGTGGCAGGACGGCGTGGTAGCGCTGCTGGCGGCGGTCGGGCTGGCGTCCCTGGTGTGGACGGCGGTGCGGGCGGTGCTGTTCGCGGGGCCGGAGCGCCGGAGGGAGATCGGATTGCTGCTGCCCGCCCAGGGGGACGGGGAGCGGCTGGAGGAGCAGCTCCGTTTTTTGGAGAGCCTGCGGCGGGAGCGGGGACTGTCCGGCAGGGCCCTGCTGGTGGACTGCGGCCTCACCGAGGAGGGACGGAAGCTGGCCCGGCTCCTGGCGGGGAAGTACCGCTGGGTGATCTTGTGCGGCAGAGACGAGGCCGCGGATTTCCTGACGGGGTGAAAGCGCCCCGCCGGTCCCGGAGGGACCGTAGAAAATTGGGGAAACTATACGAACAGTCATAAAAAAGGGGGAGGGTCCGCGCTATGAATGAATGTACGATCAGCGGGACCATCTCCCATGTTATTTATCAGAACGAGGAGAACGGCTACACGGTGCTCCGGCTGGTGACCACCGACGGCGAGGCGGTGACGGTGGTGGGGTCCATCCCCTTCGCCGCGCCGGGGGAGGACCTGGTGGTGGTGGGCCGGTGGGTGAGCCATCCGGTCCACGGGGACCAGGTGGAGGCCCGCCAGGTGGAGCGGTACATGCCCACGGAGGAGAACGAGATATTGAGCTATCTGGCCTCCGGGGTGGTCAAGGGCGTGGGGCCGGCCACCGCCAGCGCCATCGTCCAGCGCTTCGGGGCCAACAGCCTGATGGTGCTGGAGGAGGAGCCGGGGGAGCTGACCAAGATCAAGGGCATCTCCCCCCGGCGGGCCCGGGAGATCGGGGAGAGCTTCCGGTACCAGACGGGGATGCGGCGGCTGATGGCGTTTTTGTCTTCCAACGACCTGCCCCTGTCCCTGGCGCTGCGGCTGTACCAGCGGTACGGCGGCGAGGCCCTGGACGCGGTGCGGGAAAATCCCTACCTGCTGGTGGACGAGCTGTACGGGGTGGACTTCGCCGTCATGGACGAGATCGCCCTGTCCATGGGCATGGCTGGGGACAGCCGCAGGCGGGTGGAGGCGGCGGTGCTCTTCGAGCTGACCTACAACCTGAACAACGGCCACGTGTTCCTGCCCAGGGACAAGCTGATCGCCGCCGCCGCCCAGCTCATCGACTGCCCGGCGGATATGGCGGAGACCTCCCTGGACGACCTCATCGGGCGGGGAGCCATTCGCCGCCAGCAGGTGGCAAGGGTGGAGGCCTGCTACCTCCGCCGCCTGTATGACGCGGAGGCCGGCGTCACGGAGAAGCTGGAGCGGATGCTCCGCTGTCAGGCGGACCGGCTGGACCACGTGGCCAACCGGGTGGACGCCATCATCGGGCAGATCGAGGCGGAGCAGGGCCTGACCTACGCTCCCGCCCAGCGGCGGGCGGTGGAGCTGGCGGCCAAGCAGGGCGTGGTCCTCCTCACCGGCGGGCCGGGCACCGGCAAGACCACCTCCGTCCGGGGCATCGTGGCGATGCTGGACCGGATGGGATGCACCACCCTGCTCCTGGCGCCCACGGGACGGGCCGCCAAGCGGCTGGGAGAGCTGTGCGGCAGGGAGGCCCAGACCATCCACCGGTGCCTGGGCATGAGCTGGCGGGAGGATACCGGAGAGGTGACCTTCCAGAAGAACGAGAAGGAACCCCTGCTGGCGGAGGCCGTGGTGGTGGACGAGATGAGCATGGTGGACCTGCCGCTGATGCACGCCCTGCTGTCCGCCATCAAGGACGACTGCCGCCTGATCATGGTAGGGGACCCGGACCAGCTGCCCTCGGTGGGGCCGGGGAACGTGTTCGGGGACCTGATCCGCTCAGGACGGGTGGAGACGGTGGGGCTGACGGAGATCTTCCGGCAGGCCCAGGCCTCGGCCATCATCCGGGCGGCCCACGCGGTCAACAAGGGGCAGGTCCCGGAGCTGCGGAACACCGCACAGAGCGATTTCTTCTTTATGCGCCGCCGGGACCCCTTGGCGGCGGTGGACCTGGTGGTGGAGCTGTGCAGGACCCGCCTGCCCCAGAATATGGGGATCGAGCCGGAGCAGATCCAGGTGCTGTGCCCCACCCGGAAGGGGGAGTGGGGCACCGGGGCGCTGAACCGGGCCCTCCAAAAGGCGCTGAACCCGCCCGCGCCGGAGAAGCGGCAGAAGGTGTGGGGGGAGCTGACCTTCCGCACCGGGGACCGGGTGATGCAGATCCGGAACAACTATGACGTGCTGTGGGTCCGGGGGGACGGGGTCACCGGGTCGGGGATTTTCAACGGCGACGTGGGCGTGGTGGAGGATATCGACCCCGCCGGGGAGCTGCTGAGCATCCGGTTCGACGACCGGACGGCCACCTACACGGCGGATATGCTGGGGGAGCTGGAGCTTGCCTACGCCGTGACGGTACATAAGAGCCAGGGCAGCGAGTACAAGGCGGTGGTGCTGGTGGCCCTGCCTGCCGCTCCGGCGCTGATGGTGCGGGGGGTGCTGTATACCGGCGTCACCCGGGCCAGGGAGCTGCTGGTAGTGGTGGGCGACGACGGCGCGCTGGGCCGCATGGCCGCCAACGACAAGCAGCAGCGGCGGTACAGCGGGCTGCGGTGGCGGCTGCGGCAGGGAGGCGGCGCGTGCGCCGCCGGACCGGCCGGTGCTTGCGCGGCTCCCTTGGAGCCTTGCGGACGGGCTTTGCCCGTCCCAGCTGGGCCCCAGGACCAATGACGGTCCCACAATTTGCGTAAAGAAAGGCAATACAATGAAAACCAAGAAAAAGGTCCTGAAAATCACCGGCATTGTCCTCTTGACCCTGCTGGTCCTGTTCTGCGCCGCGTCTCCCTTTGTGGTGCAGATTTTGATGAACGATACCTTTGCCCACACGGTGCCTCCGGATCCGGGTCTCACCTCCAGCATCCTTTATGAGGACATCGCGGACCGGTATGACCGGGAACCGGTGAGCTTCCTCTCCGGAGAGAACCGCCTGACGGGGCACCTTTATGGCGGGGATAACACCGGGGGGCTGGTGGTCATCGCTCACGGTCTGGGCGGCGGCGAGGGGAGCTACCTGCCGGAGATGATGTGGTTCGCGGACCACGGCTATCAGGTGCTGTGCTACAGCAACACCGGCTGCTGGGATAGCGAGGGGAAGAACTGCATCGGCCTGAATCAGTCGGTGCTGGACCTGGACGCCGCCCTGACCTGGGTGGAGGGGGAGAGCCGGTTTGACGGCCTGCCGGTGTTTCTGTTCGGGCACAGCTGGGGCGGGTATGCCGCAGCGGCCATTTTCCACTTTGACCATGATATTACAGCCTCCGCCAGCGTGGCGGGGTTCAACGAGGCCATGCCTATGATTATGGAATGGGGCAGGGGGATGATAGGGCCGCTGATCTATTTGGAGCAGCCATTCATCTGGCTGAACCAGAAGCTGACCTTCGGCGATACCTTCGGCCTGACGGCGGTGGATGCCATCAATTCCACGGATACGCCGGTGCTGATCCTCCACGGGGACGAGGATACCACCGTGGGATACGATACGGTGAGTATTATTTCGAAGAAAAATGAGATAACCAATCCCAATGTGCGGTATCTTGTCTGCGATGTGGACCGCCGGAACGGGCACAACAGCCTGTTCTATTCTCTGGAGGCCCTGGATTACGTCGACGAGATAAACGAGATCGGGAGCCGGATTGATGAGCGGTACGGCTATGACGTTCCGGAGGAGGTCCTGCGGGAGTATTACGCTTCGGTGGACAAATTCCGCGTCCGGGAGCTGGACCGGGGATTTATGGAGAGCATCCTGACCTTCTACCGGGATGCGGTGAAATGATGAAGGGGAGGACCGGATGACAAAAGAGGAATTTTCCCGGCTGGCCGCCCGGGGACCGGTGCTGCTGGACGGCGCTACCGGTTCCAACCTTCGCGCGGCAGGGATGCCGGTGGGCGTTTCCCCGGAGCTGTGGGTGCTGGAGCACCGGGAGGTCCTGCTGGAACTCCAACGGGGTTATGTAGAGGCGGGGAGCGGGATCGTCATGGCCCCCACCTTCTCCGCCAACCGGCCGGGGCTGCGGCATTTCGGCCTGGAGGACCGCCTGAAGGAGCTGAACGCCGCGCTGACCGTCCTGTCGAAGGAAGCCGCCGGAGACCGGGCGCTGGTGGCGGGAGACCTGTCCACCCTGGGGCGCCCGCTGGAGCCGGTGGGGGATATGCCCTACGGAGAGGCATACGGTATCTACCGGGAGCAGATGGAGGCTTTGGCGGAGGCCGGAGTGGACCTGTTCGCCCTGGAGACCCTGATGGGGGCGGACGAGGCGTTAGCCGCTCTGGACGCGGCGGCGGACTTTGAGCTGCCGGTCATGGTCTCCTTCTCGGCGGAGGCCGACGGCGGGCTGCTGTTCGGCGGGAGCGTCTGGGAGGCGGCGGCAATGGCTCAGGAGCTGGGGGCCGCCGCCGTGGGCGTCAACTGCTCCGTGGGGCCGAACCAGCTGGAGGCCGTGATCCGCTCCATCCGTGCGGCGGTGGATATCCCCGTGATCGCCAAGCCCAACGCGGGTTTGCCGGTGATGGATGAAAAGGGACAGGCCCACTACGATATGGGGCCGGGGGAGTTTGCGCGGCACATGGGCGTTCTGGCGGGAGCCGGGGCGGGCGTTCTGGGCGGATGCTGCGGCACTGCGCCGGAGTATATCCGGCGGCTGGCGGAGGTCCTCGGGCAGGGGACGGTTTCCGGTTGACAACCCGGTAGAAATCGGGTATCCTGAGGACAGATATTTATTTAAATAAGGAGAAGAGCGATGCAGGTATTGGTTTTAGGCGGCGTAGCCGCCGGCACCAAGGTTGCCGCCAAGCTGATGCGGGAGGACCGCTCCTGCGAGGTGACGGTCCTTACCAAGGGGAAGGACATCTCCTATGCGGGCTGCGGCCTGCCCTACTACGTGGGCGGGGTGATCCAGGCAAAGAGCGAGCTGATCGTCAACACGCCGGAGAAGTTCGCTGCCCTCACCGGGGCCAGCGTCAAGACTGAGACCGAGGCCGTGGCCGTCCATCCGGACCGGCACGTGGTGGAGGCGAAGGACCTCAACACCGGGGAGGTAGCGGAGTACGGCTATGACAAGCTGGTCATCGCCACCGGCGCGTCCCCCTTTGTGCCGTCCATCCAGGGGCTGGACCTGAAGAATGTGTTCGTAATGCGCACGCCCGACGATGCCATCGGCCTGCGGGAAGCGGTGGAGGCTGGGGAGATCAAGCGGGCCGTGGTGGCCGGAGGCGGCTTCATCGGCCTGGAGGTGGCGGAGAATCTGGCGGCCAAGGGCGTGAAGACCACGGTCATCGATTTCGCGCCCCACGTGCTGCCCAACTTCCTGGACCCGGAACTCAGCGAGTTCGTAGAGAACAGAATGGCCGAGGCGGGCGTCATGCCCATGACTGGCGTATCCCTGGAGGGCGTAGAGGGTGACGGGAAGGTGGAGAAGGTCCTCACCAGCAGGAGGGGCATGAAGGCCGACGCGCTGGTGCTGGCCATCGGCATCCGGCCCAACACCGGGTTCCTGGAGGGCTCCGGTATTGAGATGTTCAAGGGGGCCATCCTCACCGACCGGTATCTGCGCACCAATGTGCCGGACGTATACGCCGCCGGGGACTGCGCCATGGTCACCAACCGGCAGACCGGCAAGGCGGCCTGGTCCCCCATGGGATCTACCGCCAATATCGCGGGGCGCATTCTGGCCAGGGACATCGCGGGGAAGGAGATCGCCTATCCCGGCGTGCTGGGGACCGGCGTGGCCAAGCTGCCCGGCGGGCTGAACGCAGGCCGCACGGGGCTTACGGAGACCGCCGCGCGGGCGGAGGGCTGCGATGTGGAGACGGTCGTCGCCGTGGTGGACGACAAGGCCCACTATTATCCCGGCGCGGGGAGCTTCATTGTCAAGCTCACTGCGGATAAGGCCACCCGGAAGCTTTTGGGCGTCCAGGTGCTGGGCGCCGGGGCGGTGGATAAGATCACCGATATCGGCGTGACGGCGATCTCCCTGGGGGCCACGGTGGACCAGCTGGCGGTCATGGACTTTGCATACGCGCCGCCCTTCTCTACGGCGATACATCCTTTTGCCCACAGCGTCAATATTCTGATGAACAAGCTGGATGGGGAGCTGGAGACCTTTACGCCGGAGGGGTTCGCCGCCGGAGCGGCGGAGGGGTATGAGATCATTGACTGCGCGATCGAGCCTTCCCTGCCGGGGAAGAAGTATTTGAATCTCACGAAGGTCGATGGGGAGGTCCCCGGGCTGGGCAGGGAGGATAAGCTGCTTCTTGTCTGCGCCAAGGGGAAGAGGGCGTATCTTACACAGAACAGGCTTAAATTCTATGGGTATGTTAATACCAGGGTGCTGGAGGGGGGCACTACGTTTAACGAGATCGAGGAGTGAGGGTTCTGCGGCCCCTGCGGGGCCGCCTCCGCCTGGTCCTTTTCGACAGCCCGGGGCCTGCGCGGCCCCGGACGCCCTGCGGTTACTTTTGCCCCGCGGCAAAAGTAACCAAAAACGCGCCAGAACCAATGGTTCTGGACTCCTTTCTCGGGGCCGCCCTTGGGCGGCCGCCTCGGCGGGGGAGGAAAGGGCTGTGCGGCGGGGCTCCTGGTTAGGCGAAGCCTCCGAATTTCCGGTACTTCTTCTGTCGCTCTGGCGCTTGTAGGAGTCCGCCTGCCGGCCTTTCAAAGGGGTACTGCGGTGCAAGGGGCACGCGGTCTAACGGTACATTCTGCAAATTCGCACCCTCCCTGCCAGACCTTCGTGCCGAGTGCCGCGAGGCAACCGGGCAGCCGCAGGCTGCCGGGACGGTCGTTGCCGCGAAGCGGCAATGACGTCCCCTTCACGGACGATAGACCAGAAATCCGAAGATCGTAGCGTAACCAAACGCCCTCGCAATTCAGGAAGGTCCGTAGGAAACGTAGTTTCTCAAGTGACTTTTTGAGTGCTTTTTGTTCACACAAAAAGCACTCGAGGAGCCCGGGGCCGCGCAGGTCCCGGACCATCAATATGAATCTCCCCGCCGCCCCGAAGGGGCGGCACGAAACTCCCCCCTAGATTTTTTTGCAAAGCCCCCCAAAAAACCCTTGACAAATCTGCAAAAGAAGTGTAGAGTTAGCCGCAGCAAACTTCGTCCCCTACATAAGGAGAAACTCTATGAAGAATCAAAAGGAACCGATGACCCTGGACAAGCTGTCCGTCGGAGGGAGCTGCGTCATCGAGCAGGTAGGCAACCAGCGGGGGGCGGTGAAGCGCCGCCTCATCGACATGGGCCTGACCCCAGGTACCACGGTGGAGCTCATCAAGATGGCCCCCTTCGGCGACCCCATGGAGGTCCGCCTGCGGGGCTACGAGCTGAGCCTGCGGAAGGAGGACGCCGCCCAGATCAAGGTCAGCGTGGACGGCCTGCGGTCCAGGGAGGGCAAGGCCGTCTCCGAGAGCGCCTACCATCTGGGGGCGTCCTGCCACGGGGACTGCGCCCGCTGCAAAATGGGCTGCGCCGGCCCCAAGGACCTGGAGGCCATGCACAGGGCCCACCGGCACGAGCAGGAGCAGCACCCCCGGGACTACGACCCCCGCGCCCACGACCAGCGCCCCTGGAAGGTGGCCCTGGTGGGCAACCCCAACTGCGGGAAGACCACGCTGTTCAACGCCCTTACCGGGTCCAACCAGTACGTGGGCAATTGGCCCGGGGTGACGGTGGAGAAAAAGGAGGGGGAGGCCCGTCTGGGGGACGCGGCCTTCACAGTGGTAGACCTGCCGGGGATCTATTCCCTGTCCCCCTACTCCATGGAGGAGCTG
>Ga0137310_102226_pt1 | contig 11222 bp, 5 predicted proteins | sample NAcewiD2O_June_2_FD_97183 | JGI IMG/M metagenome (GOLD analysis project Ga0137310, IMG submission 97183) | Mouse cecal microbial communities from Vienna, Austria - N-Acetylglucosamine amended D2O_June | ecosystem: Host-associated > Mammals > Digestive system > Large intestine > Cecum | place...
GAATTTTGCGACGAGTATATCGTTCCCTGCGTACAGGCAAACGCCATCTATGAAAATAAATACCTTCTAGGCACTTCTATGGCAAGACCGCTGATCGCGAAAAAACTTGTGGAAATTGCCAGAAAAGAACGCGCTACCGCCATCTGCCACGGTGCGACCGGCAAGGGCAATGACCAGATTCGTTTCGAGCTTGGCATCAAGGCGCTGGCTCCTGACATTCAGATTATCGCCGCTTGGAGAAACGACAAGTGGACGATGGATTCCCGCGAATCTGAGATTGAATACTGCAAGGCACACGGCATCCACCTTCCGTTCTCCGCTGACAGCTCGTACAGCCGTGACAGAAATATCTGGCACATCAGCCATGAGGGTCTTGAGCTGGAGGACCCTGCAAACGAGCCAAACTACGATCATCTGCTCGTACTCGGCTGTACACCAGAAAAGGCGCCTGAGGAGGGCGAGTATGTGACAATGACCTTCGAGAAGGGCGTTCCAAAGTCTGTAAACGGTAAGGAAATGAAAGTTTCCGACATTATCCGGGAATTAAACAGACTTGGCGGAAAACATGGCATTGGCATTGTGGACATCGTGGAGAACCGTGTTGTCGGCATGAAGTCCCGCGGCGTCTACGAGACACCGGGCGGAACAATCCTGATGGAAGCACACCAGCAGCTTGAAGAATTGATTCTTGACCGCGATACATACACCTTAAAGAAAGAGATGGGCAACAAGCTCGCTGACACGGTATACGAGGGAAAATGGTTCACACCAAAGCGCGAAGCGATTCAGGCATTTATTGAAAAGACGCAGGAGTACGTGACTGGCGAAGTGAAGTTCAAGCTCTACAAGGGCAACATCATCAAGGCTGGCGAGACAAGTCCGTATTCTTTGTACAACGAAAGCATTGCCTCCTTCACAACTGGCGACTTGTATGACCACCATGACGCTGAGGGCTTTATCAATCTCTTTGGTCTGTCATGCAAAGTGCGTGCAATGAAAATGCAGGAAAATGAAAAGTAATACACTCTATTTAATCCTTGCACTCTATCTGGCAGTCATCAACCTGACTGGTTTTGCCATGATGGGCATTGATAAACGCAAAGCCGTCAAAAAACGCTGGCGCGTCCGAGAGTCCACGTTTTTTCTAACTGCCGTGATTGGCGGAAGTGTTGGCTGCATGATCGGAATGCGCACTTTCCATGATAAGACGAAGCACTGGTATTTTGTGGTTGGAATGCCGGCAATTTTCATTTTGCAGCTCCTTCTTGCGGCGGCAGTCATTCAAATATAATTCTAAAAACAGGGACGCTCGGGAAAGAATGCCATCTGATGAACTGGCAAACTGCATTTCCTGATCGTCCCTGTTTTTTATAAGCCTTTGTTAAATTCTAATTGATTTCTCACCCCGCAACCAGCGAAAACGCCAAAAGCGATGCATTCCCGCTTCCGCGGTATGTGAGATATATCGCATGTACGCCATCCTCCAGCGCAAGCGGTGCGCTGAATTCCTCCCAGACATTTGTACTCTGGACCGGGATTTTGGCAAGCACCTCCCCGTCCCACCTCGTCCGCACTTCAAAGCAGCCTTCTGCATAGCCGCGCGTCTTGATGGCAATCGCCGTCACATTTTTACAGTCAAAGTACTTAAATCCTGCCGTTGCCGAGTCCTTCATATTGCCGACATAGCCCGGATTCTCGTCACCGTCGCGTCCATCCTGCATAATTTTCGGGAAGCGGTCGTCCCCCACATACATTGACGGCGTGTCCGTGAACAGATTGCAGGCAATGTATGCCCCGTACTCTCCGTCCCCCGCGAGCGGTCCGCCATTCAAGCCGCAGGAGGTCATCTCTGCCTGAACAATAGTTCCGTCCGGCAGCAGTTCTATTTTTTCAGCGCAGCCCTGACGGCTGTACCATGTGCCGTTTGTGTGACGGTGGTAAAAAATATACCATGCGCCGCCAATTTCTATAATGCTTCCATGATTGTTTGCCCCGTATGCCATTGGGCGGTCCGCTGGCTTGTAGCTGTCTATATGCAGATCGCAATTGCTGACGATGACACCGCCATAGACAAATCCCTCGTCCGGCTTTTCGCTGACTGCATAGCACAGTTCATGCATCACGACAGAAGAGTAGACCAAATAGTATTTCTCTCCGACCATGCGGATTGAGGCTGCCTCAAAGTACTCATGCCCCTCAAAACCTGTGTTTTTGCTGTACTCACAGCCCGGTACCACAATCTTTGGCGCCTGCACTACCGTGAGCATATCTGAATCCAGCACTGTCACCATAGCGCCGCTTCTCGAACGGTCTCCGCGCGAACAGAAGCCTGTGTACAGATACGTCTTATCCCCCCTTGTCAGCACGCCGGGGTCAAACTGCGGCTCGTCGCCTTCCCGCTCTCCAAGGCGGGTATTGTCGTCATAATGCACATACCCATAAAATTCAAATTTCCCTGCCGGCGTATCGCAGACTGCAACCGACACGACGCATACCTTGTCCAGCACATAATACAGATAATATCTGCCGTCTGGTCCGATCGTGATATCCGGCGCGTACAGACACATTTTCCCGTCTTTGTTGAGCGGATCTGCATCTTTGGGATAGATGACACCCTCATAACGCCAGTCTGATAGGTTGTCCACCGGCGCTGACCAGCACACATAATCTCCCATACAGAATACATATCCGTTATAAAAGTCATGGGAGCCGTATATATAGACCCGGTCCCCAAACACATACGGTTCCCCGTCCGGTATGTACTCCCATGAAGGCAGATAGGGATTCAAAGCCTGTCTGCGTGTTCCTGTCTCATTCATTCTGTTATCCTCCAAAATTTTATTGTAGCGCATTTTTCAAACACGCTCTATGCTCTCGAAAAGATTTTTTTGCTTCCGAGAGACGATTGTTTACGCGTTGTGTGCTATATGATACTGAAAGCCTGAAAATCCTGCCCTGCCGCCAGTCTCCTTTGTGGCATAGACAAACAGCCCAAAACGGCAGCCGGAAAAATGGTCCATCTTAAAATACAAGTTGTGTGTGATGCCAAGCTGCTGCCAAGAATCTTTATCACGGTGAACTGTATCCTGACAATCTGCGGCTGCACTGGGCTGCGCATAAAAAAACCGCGCCTCGTCCTGCATCTTCATAAACTCCGCTTCGATCTTCAAGTGCACAATCCCCTGCTGTACCGGCACTGCCTCCCATTCCACCCCATCTGCATTGTCCTCCGGCATCGCCTGCAAGGACGCATTGTCTGCTGCTCTGCTTCGCATCACAACATAAAATCCATCGCTTCTTCGCGTGATGGCAATCATGCCATAACAGCCCTGCAAGGCACAAATTCCCGCATAATCGCCCACTTTTAATGCGCGGGCGTCCACGGTCACTGACCCTGCACACCGCGGAAAATACATTCTCTGTGTCAGTATATTGGCAGCTTGCAGCAGATTTTGACAGCGTTTCCCAGCCGTGAGCCAGAGAATCCCCTGCTCTGTGTCCGCCTTCACAAACCGCAGATCAGGCTCATGATTAAACTGCCAGATACTTTTGAGCCCATAACAGCCGTACTGCTCGCGCTCTTGTGCTTCTGAGAGCGCCGGCTTCTTAAAGTCATCGCACTGCACCAGCGGCTGCATTTGCTCATCCGCTTTTTTACAGGGCAGTTTAAACTGCGCAGGAATCCGCCTGTCTTTCCCAAAGACAGGCAGAGCCGCGTCCCAAGTGACAGGCACCAGCACCGGAATTCTGCCGACCGCGCCGTGGTCCTGAAACAATACTGCATACCAGTCTCCCGCCGGCGTGTCCACAATTCCCCCCTGCGCGACGCCCTGATTGCAGTATCCTCTGTCGTCGATCAGCACATCTCCACCGACAAACTCCCCGTCAATGGAATCTGCCATGAAACATGCCTCCGTGCGCATCCATCTGTCTCTCAGGGAATGAATCAAAAACAAATAGTATTTTTGATTGATTTTATAAAAATGCGCCCCCTCATAGCCCAGTCCGGGATGCCCTGTATCGCAGACTGCCAGACGGTGCAGCCCGCCCGGAAGCGGCGCGCTCAAATCCTCGTTGAGCTGTGTGATGTATATTTCTTTATTTCCGTATGCGATATATACCTTTTCCTCATCAAACAAGAGCGAACAGTCGTGATAAAAGCCTTCGATACAGCGCTTTTTCCACGGTCCTGCAATGGATTCGGCAGTATACAGATACGTTTTTCCTGTGTCATTTGCCGCAAAGCAGACATAAAACATGCCGTCATGAAAGCGCAGCGAAGCTGCCCACATGCCCTTGCCATATATATTTTGGTCCTGTTCAAGCCGCTGTGCGGGCGTGCTGTCCAGTCGGTCATACACAAAAGCCGCGTGTTCCCAGTTCACCAGATCATACGAGCGCAAAATCTCGCCGCCTGGCATGAAATGCATGGTGGTTGTCACCATGTAATAAATCTCTCCGACTCGAATCACATCCGGATCGGGATAGTCCAGTTTTAATATTGGATTTACCATCGTATCACTCCTCTTGCGTTCTCCGCAAAGCTGGCTGCTTGTCAGCTCACAATGCCAAATCCGAGGATTGTAAACTCCTTGTCCTCATCACCCGGCTGCATTCTGATCTCGACATGCCATGTCCTGCGCGCTCTGCCCTGAAAACAAATCAGCGGATTGCAGTGTGTCCACCCGTTTTGCTTCGGGTCTGCCAGAAGCACCGCTTCCCCGTCCACAAACACCTGTGCACAGCCGGCGTTGGGCGCGCCCGAATCCTTGTACACCAGCACGAGACTGGTACAGCAGATTTCCATGATAAACGGCTCTGTACCTTTCTCATGCTTCCAATTATATGGAAACTCCTTGGTCTGTGTTAGATTCCTGTCCATCTCAACACTTTGAAGCTCCTCGTCCGTCTCTGAAAAGTCCCCGACAGAAATCACACGGACACTGTCCACGTTACTGCTGCGGTCATACAGCCATACGGACGCAAACCAATCTCCGATTGGCGCTGGAACCGCTGCCATCTCCAATGTATCCACATCAGCCAAACTGCTGTCCACCTCCTCCATCAGATGAAGCAGACCGTCCGCCATAATCTTATGCCCAATATTCGTCGGGTGATAGCAGTCGTAAAAGAATTGATTTTTTGTCACCACTCTGCCCTCGCCCGCCTTTTTGTAAAACTGCTCCACCACGCAGTCTCTGGTGCTGACCATCGGCAATTGATAGCGCTCTCCCACCACGCAGAGACGCTCCTGCAAATTTTCATCGTTGGCAAACACAGCAAACAGCAGAATGACTGCGGGGCGGTTCTCAGCCAATAATATCTTTCTGACCAATGAATCATAGCAGACACCTTTTGTCTCATCTCCCTCGTCATTGACCGCAAACTCCACGACCACGATGTCCGGCGTCACGGTGCCGTCCCTGCACACATCGCGCTCATATCGTATCATGCCAAGCTCGGAGGGCGTGCCGCCCACGCCTGCCTTTATATAGTGAATGTTCTCATCTACGCCTTTTCCCGCAAGACGGCAAAGCCCCTCAAAGGTCTGATAGGCATAGCATTTGGTGTTGATGGGCACAGCGCCCGCGCCCTGCGTGATGGAGCCGCCGATAAAGGCGATGGTGATGTCCTCACCTCTTTTTGCCCGCTCTATGGCAGCTTTCAGGCGCGCATTGTTCCCAGTCTGCACCAGCGATTTGCTAAGCATTTGTTTGTATTCAGCGCACGAAAAATCAACGCGCGTCTCCTCCTCCGGCTCTGGTGCCGTGAAGCCATCATTCAAATAAAATTTCACTGTCGCAGACGCCTGCGCTGCTGCCCCGTCTTTCTGCGGCTCATCAAACACAAAGCGAAGCTGCCCCGGTATGTCATCATCCGCTGACCAGTCACACGCTGACAAGTTCAGCATATACTCCATGCCGTCCGCTGGAACTGCCATGCGAAGTGTCGTTCCAGAGCCATACATGTCTGACTTCCCATACATCTGAAAGACAAATTCCACGGTCTTGTCATGCGCGTCCATCTCCACGCTGACGCCAATACTGTGCACTACGCGCCGAAATCCCTCTGTCGTCGTGAGCATTCCAAGCATCTCTTCGTCTGTGATATTTCCAACGATACGCGCACTGGACAGCAGGCGCCCGTCATTTAAATAAATAAACTGCACACCGCTTCCGTCTGGCTGCGGCGAGCCTGAGATCTGTTTGTCTCTCATTATATAAAAGCCTGACCGCTTCTTTTCAGGATCTTTTGGTGCTTTCGGTCCTACCATACACTCTAACCTCCATATCGCTAAATATTTCCCGTCCGCCAGCTCTCTGCTGGTCCAAGATAGGACTCTGGCAGCACTGTATTCTCAGGATACAAAACAATCCGTTCCAGCACAATGCCGGGGTCCGCCGCATAGAAATACAACTGGTTTTCGCCCTTGCTAACAGAAATGCTAGACTCGATGATGCGGACATTGTCAAGCACGCCGCGGCTCCACTCTTCGCACGCGCTATCCGTATGGAACGACGATGAGACCGTGTCAAGCACGCTTGCAGGCTCGTCATTGACGCCAAAGGCAAGGCGCATGCGCATTCCTTTTTCCACTGGATTTCTGGATAGCAGATAAAACTGTACGACGTAATCTGCCGTGTGCTCCGCCACAAACGAATATCTCAGATACGGCGCCTCTTCCGCGCCAATCCACGATTTTGTCACAGGAAAAGCCTTCACAGCGGCACCCATTCTGCCGAGGTGTGCAAGGACCTGAAAGCCCTCCTCCCCCACATCCTTTTTCTCTGTAAAGCCGTCCGCATTCATGGCAATATAGCCCTGTTTCTCGATGTAGGCCCCCACTGTATAAGAATCCTCTGCCACCGTCTCCTCCGCGAGAAGCTCCAGCCGTCCAACCGTTTTTTCGCCATTGTCAAACAAGACAAAAATTTCTATCAGCGCACGCTCTCTGCCTGTTAATTTCGTTCTGTCACAAGTGACTGTAATCCTGTCCATTCCCTGTGTACAGCTCTCGACACTGCCCTTGGTTTTGTCAAAGCATACCCACGGCTTTTCGCACGCTATGCGGTAGGAGAAGTCCACCTCTCCGCGGCTGCCAAGCTCGATCACCACCTCTTTTGTATCTGGTCTGGTGAAATCATCATTGCAGGGATAACTGCTGTCCTGCCAGTGTTCCCCCAAATGAAATGCTTCCCCGCCCCGAAAGCTGACAATGATTTTTGCCATCGGAAGCGGAATCACCTCCTGCACTGACGGATACATCCAGTCGTGGGCGTCCCAGCTTCGAAAACCAGTGTGCGCAGAGTCCATCATATGATTCCACTTGCCGCCAGCCAGCGCGTGATAGGCGCGCACATACTGCCGGTCCTTCACCGCGTGCCGCTTTATGCTGGCAGCCAAAGCATTCGCTGCCATGCTGCCCTGTTTTGCATAAAAAGCATTCCAGCCCGCCTCAATGTGCATCAAAATCAGATGAAATGATGCCATCGCCGGGTAATAAATCATGCTGCAATACGCGTCCAGACACTCCTTTGGCATACGCTCGTTCAGCCGCTGTGCGGTCTCCATCAGCGCATGCACCTCATTCCAGACACGCTCACCCTCCCGAAAATGACAGGGATGATAGATCTCGGGCGCCATCGCCTCCGGGTGCCGCGCTGCATTCCATTTGGTAAATCCATCCAGAAGTACAAATAACTCTTGTTTGTCCTCCTCACTCAGGCGTTTTCCAAACTGTTGTTCAATCCACGCCTTTGCATATGCCTCGGTCTGATTGGGCTGGCTGTAAGTTTCATAATCATATGCCAAATCCATAAAATAGCACAGCGGATACTCGGCGCCCTTCACATCTCCCACATTGACAATCCAAAGCTCGCGCACGCCATACTCATACGCCTGCGTCATCTGCTCCCATGTCTTTGTCAGACGCGATGTGTTCTGCCACTCATAACTGATCGGACCGCCGTGATAGTCAAAATGATAATACATCCCATAGCCGCCGGAATGTGCCCTGTCCGCCTCCGTCGGCAGTCCTCTGGTGTTGCCGAAATTGTCCTCGCAGAGCAGCAAGATCACGTCATCAAGCTCCTCCCAGCCCCGCAGCCCCTCGCAGGTCTCGTCGCCATAGTAATAGTCCTCCACCTCTTTATAGATGGCAAGCATTCGCGGAATATCCTTCAAGTCCTTGTCCATATACTGACGCAGCAGCGCGTGCTGTGTCTTGATCGCGTCCTTGATTACCTGCACATTGTCCGCAAGCCCTGCATCCTCTGGCAGCAGCATCGAATCGCTCTCTCCACGCATTCCAATCGTAATCACATTTTCATACGGCTTGTTTCGCAAGATGCCGTCCTTCCAAAATTCTGTGATGGCCTCCTTGTTTGACAAAAAACTCCACGTGTTGTCCTCGCCGTATTTTTGGTAAATCCGCTGCCATTCCTCCCCGGCGCGGCAGAGCGGCTCGTGGTGCGAGGTACCCATGACAACGCCGTACATGTCCGCAAGCTCAGCACTCGCAAGCCCCGGTCCCTCCTCCGAAAAGACAGAGTCCCACATGGCAGGCCACAGATAATTGCCTTTGAGACGCAGCAGCAGGATAAAAATCTCCTCATATGCCTTGGCATTGACGCCGCCAAACGTCTCCATACACCAGTTTCCAAAAGCAGGCCACTCATCATTGATAAAGAAGCCGCGGTATTTTACGGAGGGCTCTTTGGAGAGAATCCCGTCCCCGACAGACACTCTCACCGTGTCCTTTTTCTCAGGAGACACATCTCCCCAGTAAACCAATGGCGACACCCCACACAACTCGGACAGCCGAAACATGCCGTAGATGGTTCCCCGCTTGTCACTGCCCGCGATGACCAATGCCTCCTTCACAGATGGCATCTGAGGAAATGGTGCGCTCACAACCTGTATCTGGTATACCTCCCGCTTCCCCTGAATCTGTGCGCCGCTCCATCTGCCCGATGCCTCCAGCATCTCCAGAAACGGGCTTTTCCCGAGCGTGGCAAAAATGACAACTCTGTCATTTTCACACTGGTTTGGCGCAGTGATCAGCGCGGGCTCGACGCCTGCCACCAGCCCAATGTCACACGCCACGCGCGCGCCTATCCGCTTTATGCCCTCATACGCCTGCGTTTCAATCAATAGCTGCGCAGGCTTGTTCTCAGGTGCTTTTTGTTCGAATATCGTAAAAGTATTCATCTGTATTCCTCTCAGTTAACGCTATTCAGAATATCCATTTATAATGATACCGTAAAATGACACACTTCCTTCTTGGTCAGCTCCAGACTGCGCGCGTCGGGCTGCGAACCGCCCATATAAATATGATAGGTTCCCGGATACAGTACATGCTCACCCTTTTCATCATAGAGCATAAATGCCTCCTTTGGCAGCACTGCCTCAATCTGCTTGGACTCACCTGCCTTTAAGGGCACCTTCACAATCTTTTTTAGCTGCGGATTCGGCGCCTCGTCCCGCTCCAGACCAACATAGATTTGAACCGTCTCCGTGCCGTCCATCACTCCGGTATTTCTCACTTCTGCCCGCAGAATCACGCCCGCTTCCCCGCAGATGTCATCGGACACAAGTTTTGCATTCTCGTAGGAATACGTGGTGTACGACAGCCCATAGCCAAACGGATACAACGCCTTCTGTTTCATATAACGGTATGTTCTTCCCTTCATGGAATAGTCCTCAAACGCTGGAAGTTCTTCTGTCGTGCGGTAAAATGTCACCGGAAGTTTTCCCTCTGGATTTGCCTCCCCAAACAAAATTCTGGCGATTGCCGCGCCGCCCTGCGCCCCCGGATACCAGCCTTGCAGAATCGCGTCAAGATGCGCGTCCTCCCATGTCACCGCCATCGCGCTTCCTGTCAAAAGTACCAAAATCACTGGCTTTCCGCTCTCTTTTGCGATTTTTAAGATATCGTGCTGCAAACCGGGCAGATTTAAGTTCGGCTTGTCCCCGCTTCCATATTCATTTCCAGTGTCGCCCTCCTCGCCCTCAAGCGAGGCATCCAGCCCCATCACCGCGATGATGACATCACTCTCCCTGCACACGCCGCGCACCTCAGAGGCACGGTCATTTTCCTGCGCAAGCCCGCTTGTCCTGTCCTTGTACAGATGGCAGCCCTCTGAATAGAGCACGCGCACCTCGTCCCCGACATAATCCTGAATGCCTTCAAGCACGGTCACATAGCGCGATGCGGTTCCCTCATAGTTTCCAACTAACGCCCTGCGGTTGTCAGCGTTTGGCCCGATCACGCCGATGGTATGTAGTTTTTCCTTCTGCAGCGGCAAGATCTGGTTGTCATTTTTGAGCAGAACGACACAGCGCTCTGCCACCTGCTCGTTCAGCCTGCGCATCTTGGGCGAATCCACGACCGTGTAGGGAATCTTATCATATGGATTCTCCCCTTTCTCATCAAACACGCCCAGCTTCATGCGCGAGGTAAACAGATTCACCACCGCTTCGTCCAGCCGTTTCTCATCCACCAGCCCCTCCTTCACTGCCTGTTCCAGATACAGGAATAAAGAGCCGCAGTTTAAGTCACATCCATTGTTCATGGCAAGGGAGACGGATTCCACCGGCGTCGCCGTCACGCAGTGCTGCTCATGAAAATCCTTGATCGCCCAGCAGTCCGAGGTCACATGTCCGTCAAATCCCCATTCTTTCCGCAAAATATCTCTCAAAAGACGCCCGCTTCCACAACACGGCTCCCCGTTTGTGCGATTGTAAGCACCCATCACCGTCTCCACACCGGCTTCCTGCACACATGCCTGAAATGCAGGAAGATAAGTTTCCCTCAAATCCTGTTCATTCACGCATGCATCGAAGCTGTGACGCACATCCTCAGGACCGCTGTGCACCGCAAAATGTTTGGCACACGCTGCCGTCTTGAGATACTTCTCATCATGCCCCTGCAGACCCATAATATAGCGCACGCCAAGCCTGCTGGTCAGATAGGGGTCCTCGCCAAACGTCTCATGTCCCCTTCCCCAGCGTGGGTCGCGGAAAATATTGACATTGGGCGCCCAGAACGTCAGCCCCTTATAAATGTCTTCATCGTCCCCCTCCTGCTGCATGACAAACTTTGCCCGCGCCTCTGTGGAGACCGCATCGCCCACCTGCTCCATCAACTCCTCGTCAAACGCTGCCGCCATGCCGACCGCCTGCGGGAAAACGGTCGCTGTGCCCGCGCGCGCCACGCCGTG
>Ga0137310_102234_pt1 | contig 11208 bp, 8 predicted proteins | sample NAcewiD2O_June_2_FD_97183 | JGI IMG/M metagenome (GOLD analysis project Ga0137310, IMG submission 97183) | Mouse cecal microbial communities from Vienna, Austria - N-Acetylglucosamine amended D2O_June | ecosystem: Host-associated > Mammals > Digestive system > Large intestine > Cecum | place...
TTGACCTAGAGGCCGCCATACGCCAGACGGAAGCCGATATGAAACTGGTTTCCGGCGACGAGCTAGAGCTTCTGCTGAAAAAATATGCAAACCTGACGCACCGTTTCGAGGACATGAACGGCTATGCCTGCAAAAGTGAAATCACAGGCATTTTAAAAGGTCTTGGCTTTACAGAAGAAGAATTTGACAAGAAAGTCGCCACGCTCTCCGGCGGACAGAAAACACGCGTCGCGCTCGGTAAGCTGCTGCTGCAAAAGCCGGATCTCATCATGCTCGACGAGCCGACAAACCACCTCGACCTAAATTCAATCGCATGGCTTGAGACGTATCTGCTAAATTATAAGGGCGCTGTCATTATCGTCTCGCACGACCGCTATTTTCTGGACAAGATCGCCACAAAAATCATTGAGATTGACAACGGTGTGGTTTCTTCTTTTCATGGAAACTACTCTCAGTACGCCGTCCAGAAGGAGCATCTGCGCACAGAACAGATGAACGCCTACCTCAACCAGCAGCGGGAGATCAAACATCAAGAGGAGGTAATCGATAAACTCAAGCAGTTTAATCGTGAGAAATCCATACGGCGCGCCGAGAGCCGCGAAAAGATGCTTGATAAAATCGAGCGGCTCGAAAAGCCCACAGAAGTCCGTTCAGACATGAAACTGGCGCTCACCCCGCACAGGACAAGCGGCAACGATGTCATGCAGGTTGAGGGACTTTCTAAACAATTCGGGCAGCATCTGCTGTTTGAAAATGTGTCGTTTGAGATCAAGCGCGGCGAACATGTCGCAGTCATAGGAGACAATGGAACAGGCAAGACGACCCTGTTAAAAATCATCAATGAACTTGTTCCCATGGACAGCGGCATGATCAAGCTGGGAACCAACGTTGAAATCGGCTACTATGATCAGGAACACCATGTGCTGCATATGGACAAGACACTGTTCGAAGAAATCAGCGACGATTATCCTGATCTGACCAACACGGAAATTAGAAATACGCTCGCTGCCTTTCTGTTTACCGGGGAAGATGTCTTTAAGAAAATCAGCGCGCTCAGCGGCGGAGAGCGCGGGCGTGTATCCCTCGCAAAGCTCATGCTGTCCGAGGCTAATTTCCTCATTCTCGACGAGCCGACAAACCACCTTGATATCACCTCCAAAGAAATCTTGGAGACGGCGCTGAACGCCTACGAGGGAACGGTGCTCTACGTCTCGCACGACCGCTATTTTATCAATAAGACAGCAACGCGTATCCTAGAGCTGACACACCAGCAGTTTGTGAACTATATCGGCAATTATGACTATTATCTCGAAAAAAAAGAGCTTCTAACGCCTGCGTCCAGCACAGAGAGCAGTGTCAGAACAGAGCAGCCCTCCGCCCAGAAGCTTGACTGGAAGCAGCAAAAAGAAACACAGGCACTGCTTCGCAAAAAAGAAAATGACCTCAAAAAGTGCGAAGAAAAAATCGAGACGCTCGAAGCCAGAAGTACTGCACTCGACGAGGAGATGGCAAAGCCAGAAATCGCCACAAACTCCGCAAGACTCCAAGAAATCGCCAAAGAAAAAGAAGCGCTCGGGAATGAACTTGCATCGCTCTACGCCAAGTGGGAGGAATTACTGGAAAACTGATCTTCCCCTTAGATTCATGAACGCTTTATAATAACCTGTCACGCATTATTCATTCGCATTATTATAGAAAGGTATGGTATCTATCATGAAAAAATTTTTGATAATCGACGGCTCGTCTATGCTCAGCACCTCCTACTATGGGAATCTCCCCAAGTCTGTGCTCTTTGCCAAGACCGATGAGGAGAAAGAAAAACACTACGCCGAAATCCTGCGCACCTCCAAGGGCGAGTACACCAATGCCCTTTTCACAATGCTTAGAACCCTGATCTCCCTTCACAAGAAAGTCAAGCCAGACTATGTGGCAGTCGCCTTTGATGTGTCTCGGGACACTTTTCGGCGTACCCAGCTCGGCGCGGACTCCTACAAGGCAAACCGCAAGGAAGCCCCCGCACCGCTCAGGGAACAGTTTATTGCCATGGAAAACCTTCTGCAAGACATAGGCTGTCAGGTGCTGATGGACAAGGACTATGAGGCAGACGACTTCGCCGCCTCCCTCGTAAAAAAGTTCGAGTCCCCCGATCTCGAAACTTATGTTCTTACCAAAGACCACGATTATTTCCAGCTGGTGAGTCCGCACACTAGGCTGTGGCGCGTCACAGACAAGGATAAAGTCAGGGACATGCAGCAGCGCTATGGGCTCTGTGCCGGCAAAGAAGGCTATGCTTCTCTCCCGGCGGGCATCTTTGAGTACACTGCCGATACAGTCTATTCGGAGGAGGGCGTATATCCTGAAAATATCGTCACGCTGCTCTCCATCACGGGCGACCCCGGCGACGGGATTCCCGGCTGCAAAGGCGTCTCCTCGGCAGCCGCCCCGCTCGTCAATGAATATGGCTCTCTCGATGCCATCTATGCGGCAATCGAGGACTGCGAGGGAAACAAGAAGAAAGAGAAGGCGCTCACCGACTTCTGGAAAAAGAATCTTGGCATCGGGCGGAGTCCGCTCAATGCGTTAAAAGAAAATAAAGAAACCGTCTATCTAAGCTATCAGCTTGCCAAGATGAAGGACGATATTCCCATCGCACAGACCTTGGAGGATTTCGCGCTGCATATTGACAAAGCTGCCTTAAAAAAAGCGCTCACGCACTACGAGATGAACAGCTTGATCACAGAGTTAAGACTGTAAAAACAGGGGAAGGTGTTTTACCTTCCCCTGTTTGCGTTCGAACTTTTGTTTATCTCCTCTGAATAAATTCTGTTATCCCTGTAAAGACTCAAAGGTCTCCCGAATCGCCTTGATAAAGTCCAGACTGTTCAAAATCACTGGCTTCTCACAGGTTGAGATCAGCGACAGACTCTTTGTCATCTTGCCGTCCTCCACGGTCTTGATACATGCCTTGTCCAGCCGGTCTGCAAACTCTTGAAGCTCTTTGATGCCATCCAATTCACCGCGCTTGCGAAGTGCACCTGTCCATGCAAAAATTGTCGCAATCGAGTTCGTGGAAGTCTCCTCACCCTTCAGGTGCTTATAGTAATGGCGCTGCACTGTTCCGTGTGCCGCCTCATACTCATAGACACCGCTCGGCGATACCAGCACAGAAGTCATCATGGACAAATCGCCGTATGCCGTCGCTACCATGTCGGACATGACATCGCCGTCATAATTTTTGCACGCCCAGATAAATCCGCCCTCCGAGCGAATCACGCGCGCAACGGCATCATCAATCAGCGTATAGAAGTATTCGATGCCCAGCTTCTCAAACTGCTCTTTGTACTCTGCGTCATATATTTCCTGAAAAATATCCTTGAACGTATGGTCATATTTCTTGGAAATCGTATCTTTGGTCGCAAACCACAAATCCTGCTTGGTGTCAATGGCATAGCCGAAACATGCTCTTGCAAAGCTCGAGATAGACTCTTTGGTATTATGAATGCCCTGAATGATTCCGGCGCCCTCAAAATTATGAATCAGCTCTCTCGTCTCTGTTCCGTCCTCCGCTGTAAATACCAGCTCTGCCTTTCCTTTTCCCGGAATCTTGATCTCTGTATTCTTGTATACATCACCGTAGGCATGACGTGCGATCGTGATGGGCTTGGTCCAGTTTTTCACATATGGTACAATCCCCTTGATTAAAATGGGTGCACGGAAAACTGTTCCGTCGAGAATCGCTCTGATTGTGCCGTTTGGACTTTTCCACATCTCCTTGAGATTGTACTCTGTCATTCTGGCTGCATTGGGCGTGATGGTCGCGCATTTCACTGCCACGCCATATTTTTTGGTCGCCTCCGCAGAATCCACCGTCACCTGGTCATTGGTCTCATTGCGGTATTCCAGACCAAGGTCATAGTACTCTGTCTTTAAATCAACATACGGAAGAATCAGCTCATCCTTAATCATCTTCCAGAGGATTCGGGTCATCTCGTCCCCGTCCATCTCTACCAAAGGTGTTGTCATTTGAATTTTTGCCATACTTGTCTCCTCCTACTTTGAATCCGTTTACTCGTGTTTTGTGCTCAAACCACATTTTACCATATTTCGATACGCATTACAAATATGTTCGTCCGCAAGTTTTTCTGCAAGCTGGGCATTGCCGTCACGCATCGCCTCCATGATGCTCTTGTGCTCCTGCACAGCCGCCGCACTCCTCGCCCTGTCAGAGAGCGTCTGCTGTCTCTCCTTCTGCACATACTGGTGAAAATCCTTTAACAGATGAATCAGCATCTTGCTCTCACACGCTTCATACAAGTGCATATGAAACCGGTTGTCCAGCTCAATCAACTGCTCGTAATGCTCTTTGGACAAATGAAATTCGCTCAGCAGAATAATCTCCTCCAGCGCCTCGATTTTTTCCTTTGTGATTTTCTCCGTCGCCCATCTCGCGCACAGCCCTTCCAAAAGCGAACGGATTTCATAGATATCTGCCACATCGGCCGCGGAAATTCCCGTGACATACGCCCCTTTGTTCGGCACAATCTGAATCAGCCCTTCTAGTTCAAGCTGTCGGAACGCCTCGCGAACTGGCGTTCTACTCACACCAAGCTCCTCTGCGATTGCTGCCTCCTTCAGCTCGTCCTTCTCCTGATAAGAGCCATTCAAAATCGCTTCCCGCAGCTTCCGAAATACCCTGCCACGCAGTGAATACTTGTCCGATGCATCATGCTTCACATCATACTCACTCATTTCTATACTCCTTGCATTCAATAGCCTGAAAATGCTCTTCTCTCAAACCTGCCACCTCGTCATTGATTTCCCAGCGTGACGCCGAGTGTCTCACAGCCCTCAGCGATCACGGAGAGCAGCTCATCATCTGTGAGCACTGTAACTCTGCCGCTCTCATACTCTGCATCTACCCATGTCTTTACATACGCCACAAGCTCGGAGGATTTGCTGATCTTCGCATCGTCATTTAACTTATAATACATATTAATCCAGTGTGCAATGCCCGCAAGTCCTGAGGTGTTCGACACCGCGCAGAGCACAGGGCGGTTGAGAAACTTTTCTGTGTCAAAAATATTGTAGATTTCCTCATTTTTCAGCAGTCCATCCGCATGAATCCCCGCTCTTGTGACATTGAAGTTCTTCCCGACAAACGGCGTCCGCTCCGGTATATGGTATCCAATCTCTTTCTCATAATATTCTGCAAGTTCCGTGATGACGGTCGTGTCCATGCCATTTAACGTACCTTTGAGCTGTGCATACTCGAATATCATCGCCTCGAGCGGCGTATTTCCAGTGCGTTCCCCGATGCCAAACAGTGAAGTATTGACGCCAGAACAGCCATATAGCCACGCAGTCGTTGAATTCGTGACTGCTTTGTAAAAATCATTGTGCCCATGCCACTCAATCCATTCATGCGGCACGCCTGCATGGGTGTACAATGCATAGATTATTCCCTGTACACTTCTTGGAATCACCGCGCCTGCATAATTCACGCCATATCCCATAGTATCGCAGGCACGCACCACGATGGGAAGCCGATACTGCTCTGACAACCGCATTAACTCCTGACAGAATGGAACCACATATCCATAAATATCCGCTCTCGTGATATCCTCCAGATGACAGCGCACACTGATGCCCTCCTCAAGACAGTCCCGCACAACAGACAGATAGTGTTCCATCGCCTGCCGCCTTGTCATTCGAAGCTTCAGGAAAATATGGTAATCTGAGCAGCTTACAAGGATACCTGTCTGCTTCATGCCAATCTCCTTGACCAGCTTGAAATCCTCTTTGCTGGCACGAATCCACGATGTCACCTCCGGGAACTGGTAGCCGCGCTCCATACACTTGTAGACCGCGTCTCTGTCCTTCTGGCTGTACAGGAAGAACTCACTCTGCCGAATCATACCGTTCGGCCCGCCAAGCCGATGCAGATAATCATAAATCTTAACAATCTGCTCTGTGCTGTACGGTGCTCTCGACTGCTGTCCATCTCGAAATGTCGTGTCTGTAATCCAGATTTCCTTTGGCATATTGTGCGGAACCACTCTGTCATTAAAGGGTATCTTTGGTATCTCGTCATAGGGAAACATATTGCGGAACGCATTGGGCTTCTCCACATCTTGAAGCTGAAACATATGCTCCTCAATCTGCAAAAGGTTATTATGTTCATTCATGGTAACAGGTCGGTTTTCAAAATATTCACTCTTGTCTGCCATCGCTTTTCCTCCTCAGTTTTTCACACAAGTGCGCCCGGATACTGCCATCTGTACTCGACTGAAACAGCGAGAACACGCGCAAGTGCATTTTTGTATTATTGTATACAAATATACAGTTGTTGTCAATATGTAATTAGAAATATCCTTGCGCGAGCAGACTGTCGATTCGAAGCATCCCTGCTCCCTGAACGCCCCAGCTCTCGCCCATATCCATCGCGGAACCCAGCAAAAGCCGCCGTAACTCCCGATTCGTAAGCTGAGGATACTTTTGCAGGCACAGTGCACATGCACCGCTGACAATAGGCGCCGACATGGAGGTTCCGCTCTTAGAGATGTACGGCGTCGTCCGATAATGTGTGCCGCACGACACAATATCGGTTCCCGGCGCCACGATATCGGGCTTCTTCAACGGATTGATCAAATTGATGAACGAGGTATCCTTACCAGGTCCCCTACTGGAATATTCATTGCACAGCCGCCCGGTCTTTGGCTTGTAATCCCCATCATGACACCCCACACAGACACAACCCGCGCATTCACCGATCGGTGACAGCGTCATAGGATTTGGTCCCTTGTTTCCTGCCGCTGCGACAATCATAATATTCCTGTCCCACAAATATCGAATATATTTTCGAAACTGTTCCCAATCCTCCGGCGCAATACCATCCTCCGATTCCATCTCAATAGAAATGTTGAGAATCTTTATTGGAACCGTCCTGATCAGCTCAGAAATCCAAATCAATCCCTTCGTGAGATTTTTGAGGCTGCCGCCGCCCTCTTTGTCCAATACCTTTCCACAGACCAGCATACATTCTGGCGCAATGCCGCGATATCTGCCCTTGGACACCGCACCGCTTCCAGCCAGAATACCACACACATGGGTTCCATGCCCATTGTCGTCATACGCCATATTCTTATTCGACACAAAATCCTTAAAGACTGCAATCCTCCCCCGCAAATCTGGATGCGCTGCCACACCGCTATCTAGTACTGCTGCATAAATTCCCTTTCCCGTATAAGGCGTCACCTCTCTGTGGTCACAGCCTGTCATTCTGCGTACTCTATCCATCTTCATTCCCTCTGTAATGATCTGGCAGGCAAATCATTACGTTGTATCTTCACATTAATATATGTTGGGAATGCCTTAAAGTACACAAAAGGACTTCTCTTTTTGAGAAGCCCCTCTTTTCACTGCTATTCGTTGCGGATTGCCGCCAGCGGGCTCAGCCGCATCGCCCTCAAGGACGGAATAAAACCTGCAATCATACCGATCACAATCGCAAACACAATCGCCAGCGGACTCAGCCACAGCGGAATCCGGCAGATGGCGCCTGTAATGCCCATATTGGCAGTCGCCTCACTCCCTGCCACCAGTCCATTGATCACCAGACTCAGCCCATAGCTGAAGCCGACACCGACCACGCCGCCGATAAAGCCAATAAATCCAGCCTCCATCAAAAACAGACCCTGTATATTGCGGATATCGCAGCCTAACACCTTCATGACGCCGATCTCCTTAGTACGCTCATAGATGGACATCATCATGGTATTGGTGATACTGATCGCTGCAACCAGCATGGCAACTGCACCGATCGCGCCGAGCACTGCCTGAATCATGTTCATCGTGTCAAGCTCCTGCTGAATCCACTCTGCGGAGCTGTATGCATTATAACCGCTGTCCTTCAGCCATGTCGTCAGCTCTGTCACATTTGCCATGTCATCGACCTGAACAATGATTTCTGAATAGAACAGCTCATTGTAGGGTTTTCCATTTTTTCTGGTTGGCTGTCCCGGTATCGGATTTTTCTTGAAGATGCGTTTTAGCTCTGCCTTCAATGCCTCCATGTTGCAAAGCACACTCTGGCTGTTATTGTTATTCCACTCTCCAAGCTCACCCTCCATGATACCACACGCTTCTATCAGATATTTCTTGGGCTGTTTGACCGGTGTGCCGTCTGGATCGTTGCCGCCTCCCTGTGATCCCCAGTACGCATCTGTATCAAAGATGACAAAGATCGGGTCCTCCATCAAATCAATATCCGGCGCCTCTCCCGTCTCCCAAAAGGAATACACGTTTGTCTTTTCCACATAAAAATTTGTGAGCACGTTGTTTCCATAGAAAAATTGCAGCTCCGTATCGGAATCGGGCAGCTTTCCCTTGCCAATCGACACATTCATCGTCTCGAACTCTTCCTTCGTAACGCCGTAGATATCAAGATGACCTGCATATTTTCCAACTTTTGCCATCGCCGAAATATTGAGCCGCGGGTAAACCTCCTTGACGTGTTCCATTCCCAGAAGCTGTTGGACAAACGCATCATCGAGCCGTTTCTCCTCATCCTGACCACTGCCGCCGCTGTTGCTGGTAGAAAAGTAATATCCGCCGCCAGAAATCTGAATCTGTGTCATCGAGTTGTAATTAGAATAGTTATCCAGCATGGACTCCTTGAGGCCATTTCCAAGTGCAACCATCACTACGATCGAGGTAATACCAATCACCACACCCAGCACTGTCAGCACTGTACGAAGCTTTCGTTTCCACAGATTTGAGATGCTCATGCGCAATAAATCAAAGAATTTCATTATTCATCATCCCCATCCAGTAAATCCATATCCTCCTGATGCTTCTTGGCCTTTCTCTTTTTAGAGACAATCACGATCACTGCCACAACCACCGCCACTGCCGCAGCGCCGCCAATGATTCCAACCAGCGGCAATCCCTTCTTTTTCGGCTCTTCCTCCACAGGCTCTACAGGCATATCCTCCATCATTCCGTTGTCCATCACCATCTCATAGACCATCAGATTCAGGTCCTTTTCAAAACGTGTCTCATTTCCTGCCTCGTCCTCATAGGTAATCACTGCCTTGACAATTCCTTCTCCCGTATCCGGCGCAATACCTGTCAGCATGGAATCAACATTCTGTGTTGCACCCGGCGCAATATTTCCAAGATATGTGATACCGCTCTCCACCGACGCGCTCTCATATGTTACTTTTACGTTGTAAAGTGTTGTCTTACCTGTATTAAATACGCTGAACATTACATTGGACTGCTCACCCACTGCAATCGACTCTGGCATAATCTCCGCTGCGCCTGTGTCAATCTTTGCCTCCTGCTTAATCGGCACGGATACATGCGCGACGTCCGACATATTAATCTGATCTTCTGTGTCATATTTCATATTGACTGTCAGCACATATGGCTTCTGGGACAAGTCTGATTTTGCCTCCATCTCTATGCTCATATCATACGTTTCACCCGGAGAGATGCGCTCTGTGTAGACCGAGCTGGAACCTGATGTCGGCAGAAACGCAGAGTATGTCGCATCTGCATCCTTTCCCTCCACTGTGGCTTCTAGGTTAAAAAGCACATTCTCTACTGCGGTCGCCTTCGATGTATTCTTCACACTCACCGACAGCTTAAAAGTAGATCCTGCATAGACTACCTCTGGCTCTGTGCGGTATCCTGTTACAATAATTCTCGGATTGGAAGCTTTCTTATCTGGGTCCTCTATCAATGTTTTGCTGGGATTAGCACCCTTTATATTAATATACGTCGTGACATCTGTCTCCACCAGCGCACCGCTCTGATAATACGTCGCATGGAAGGTCAAAGGATAGCATCCTGTGAGCACATCCTGTCTGACATTAAAGTACCAGCCGATATCCATGCGTTTATTAAATGCATCTGTCGTGTCATTTGACGCCTGTATGATCTGAATTGTCTGGGCATCATATGCCTGTTGAATATCAAACGGCCATTTCGTCCTGTCGTTGGACACTGTTGGCGTCACCACAACGTCTGTGATATCTGTCTTGCCCAGATTGATCAGCGACAGCACAACGAAGGTCTGCTCACCATATTTTGCATCCAAAATAGGCACTTCATTGGAGAGCATCAAAAATTTCTCTGTGCCTGATGTGTTTTCCTTGGCAATCTCACTCAGATACCCTTCAATCTCCGATTCGTAGCTTGTCAGCTCTGACATGGTAAGCCCTGCGTTTTTCATGTATGTCATCGCGCTGTTATAGATTTTATCCATGCGCTTAATCTTTTCATCTGTCAAGTTGTAAATCATCTTTAAATCACTATAAAAACGATTGAGCTGCCCCCTGATTTGGTCCTTCCATTCGTCCGATACATATTCCGGCGAATCTCCTTCTGTCGCAAAAACAGTCAGCGTGCTGCCGCACAGCATCACGACCATCAGCATCATGACCAGTATTTTTTTTAATTGTCTCATCTTCGTCCTCCATTCATGAGTTCTTCAACGTTTTCCCCTTTTGCACTACACTTCTTCTCACACTGCTTTTATGCTATTTCTTTTCGGTTTGCTCTGCTTCTTTGTTCTCTGCGGTGCTCTCCGAAATTTCAGAAGCAGCCGGCGCCGCTTTTTCTGTATTATCAACCATATCTACAATCTTGCCATCCACAATGCGGATAATCTTATCCGCAAAACTTGCCAGCGTATTGTCATGTGTTACCATAATCAGCGTCCGCTTCTGCTCCCGCACGACATTCTGCATCAGATTCATAATCTCCCGCGATGTGTTGGAATCAAGATTTCCAGTCGGCTCATCCGCAAAGATAATCTCAGGATTCACCACAAGCGCCCGCGCGACACCGACACGCTGCTGCTGTCCGCCGGACATCTGATTGGGCCGGTGATCCCAGTATTTGTCCAGTCCTACCATATGTACCATCTTCTTTGCCCGCTTCATGCGCTCTCTCTTGGACACCCCCTGAAAAGTCAGTGGAAGCGCTACATTCTCCACCGCATTCATCGTTCCCATCAAATTAAACGATTGAAAAATAAATCCAATATGCTCACGCCGGAACCGGACAAGCTGGTTTTCGTTTTTTTTCTCCATATGCTCACCAATGATGACGATTTCGCCCTTCGTCGGTTTTTCCAAACCTGCAAGCATATTGAGCAGTGTTGATTTACCCGAACCGGAAGTTCCCACAATGGCGCAGAAT
>Ga0137310_102243_pt1 | contig 11164 bp, 15 predicted proteins | sample NAcewiD2O_June_2_FD_97183 | JGI IMG/M metagenome (GOLD analysis project Ga0137310, IMG submission 97183) | Mouse cecal microbial communities from Vienna, Austria - N-Acetylglucosamine amended D2O_June | ecosystem: Host-associated > Mammals > Digestive system > Large intestine > Cecum | place...
CGCCTCCGGATGACAGATCAACACCGACATAACACTTTGCGCCTCTGAAATGCTCAATCGTTTTGAGGACTGCACACCGTTTCCACTTCTTAATGTCTTTAATGTACTGATGGTTTGACCACTGAATCCATTTATTCAACTGCTTGACAAGGAAGTCTCTCAAATCCTCCCCTCCCATGTCTTTCGCAGTTGATGCCACCGGAATCATGTTCTCGATCGCATCTGCGTCGAACGCGAGAAGTGGATTCGCCTTTATCCAGTTTTCCGGATTCCATATGTCATCCCCCTCGTCCATCTGCGCGATATATACAAACTGCGCATCGTTCTCCGATACGCCTTTGAGGAGGTTGCAACAATATTCATACAGTTTGTAACACGGCGATTTCAGATCGAATCCGGCTGTCGTGATAACTGAAATCAATGCCGATTTCAGTTTCTTGATGCCACCCTCAAACAATTTATAAATTTGATTCGTTTTGTGGGCGTGATACTCGTCGACGATTCCGAGATATGGTCTTAATCCATCGGCTGACTTTGTATCCCCCGACAATGCTTTGATGACTGAATGCGTCAACAGACAGTCAATCGAATTGCTGTGCTCATGGACTTTGAACCATGCTCCTAATTCTTCATCGCTGTTTATAAACTTTATAATTTCTTTTAGGACAATGTTTGCCTGCTCCTGTTTTGTAGCCGCGCAATATATTTGTCCGTATTTGTATCTGTCAAAATTCCCGTAATACGCCGCAAGAATTCCATTGATGAACGATTTCCCGTTCTGCCTCCCTAATTGGACATATGACGTTCTGAATCTGCGGTGATGGACACCACTTTTCGGGTCTGCAATCTTCTTTCTCCACCCATTCAGAGAGCCTAGAATAAAGCACTGGAACGGATAACATTCGACAGGCTGCTCCTCGTCTCCCTCTGCGATGACGAGTTCCTCCGCAAAATTTATGATTCTTTCCGACTGTTCAACGTCAAAATAATAGACATACGGTGCAGCTTTCGATTTTTCAAGGTCATCAAGGTGTCTCTGACAGGCAAGTTTGACATACTCCCCTGCAATCTCACGCCCCTCGACGACATCCACTGCGTACTGTGTGCAGCGGTCTATGATCTCAACCTTTTTCCCCATGCGTCAGTCTGCGTACTTCGCATACTTGTTCTCCGGTTTCTGTGGCTGTGCCTTTGGCACAACAAGTCGGCATCTGCTAGAAACCGTCAATCCGAAATCACTCGCTCCCTGCCTGCACTGTTTCCAACATCTATCTTGAATTATCAATAGACGCTCGTGTTCTCCGTTCACGACCTCCCGTTCTCCCGTCACGACCTGCTCTTTCTTTCCCGTCTCCGGATTCTCCTGCTCCGTATATACCGGAATCGTGACAGTGAGCGGAATCTCTTTGAGTTTTTTCGTAACTTCAAGATATTTGTCTTGTGCAATCAAGAATCTCGCAAGTGCGTCACAGTCCACATTTGCGATGAGTTTTATTTCGAGCAATTCTTTCGCCAGTTTCCGGAATTTCTTTTTGAGTTCCGGCGACAGATATGCCGGAGGCTTTACCTTGTCATTTGGTGCTGTGACCTCTGCATTTTTTCGAGCCTCAATTTCGGCTTTTGTGAGGTGTTTTTTTCCTTTCAAAACCACCAAATCGGTCGGTTGTCTTGTTCCTGCCATAGCAACAACAACCCCCTTTCCGTCGTGGTTTTAGCTGATGCTGTGTCGCATTCTGACACCCCTTTCGGCTACCCCCTATATTTGAAATTCTCGTGGGGAGTTTTCTCCGAATCATGGAGGGGGTGCGACTAAACCGAGCCGACTGAAAACTTTTTCGATACCCCCTGCCTCTTTGAAGTGACACAAAATCACCTGTCTAATCCTCGCTTGTGTTGCTCGCATGGTTGCCTTGTCTCTCTTATACAGTGCTGTGATGGTCGTGTGAGTGTCGTGTCCTAAAGGTATGAGATTGAACGGGTCGAGCCTCCGTGAATAGTCCTCCTCAAGTTCAACGATGTGATGTATCGGGTCTGAATCCGTCAGTGTCACGAGTTCATCGAACACATACATCGCATAGATGTCGATATAATCAAACGCACTGAATATCAGCGGTCGCAGGTCTCTCCATTCCTTTGACACATAGAACTCTGCTGCCCTTTGGTCTCTCCTCGTGTGGTTATATCTGACATGCCTTGACTGCTCTTGCTGCGCACATTTCTCGCAGCACTTCATTGTCTGCGGTATCAACGCCCCACACCTGCATATCTTATAAAGCACTCTCTCACTCCTCTCGCCTGCTGTTTTGAATAAGGCAGCAGGCTCTTGTCCTGCTGCCTCGATAACAGGAGGGCGAACAGGGCAAGAAAAAAGCGACCGCATACCTGCGACCGCTCCTCACAACTGTTCACGCTATCATTCTAACACTTTATTTTTCCCTTTTGTTCACCATCTTTTCACGGCATTTTCACGCCTTTTTCACGGTGTTTTCACGGCATTTTCCCGTCAAACTGCTCGATTTTCGATTGCTTTTGCCCCGAATATCTTGACCGACAGACGCTCGATCATTGTTTTGCACCACTGTTTCGGTGCATTCTTTCCGCAGTTCCATTTGTTCCGTATATCCTCGTATGTCTTACCCTCAATATATTTCATTCGCAAAGCGTCGAACCTGTATTCCTCGCCTGCTGCCGCCGTCTCCTTTTCCAGTGCATCCAGTGCTTTGTTGATATGCTCTAACAGGATGACGGTCTCTGCCTTGCATTCTCGTATTGACTTGAGGAACGCCCTCTCCGCTGATATGTTGTAAAGGTCTGCATTCTCCACCTGTGCCACCTCACTGACTGCCTCTGCGATGTACCTCTGCATCTCATTATAATTTTCAAGATACAGATATGTTTTTTCAATCACTGTCATTTCCGTCTGTTCAGCCATCTCGTTCACCTCCCTCTTATAGCCGCCTTTTCTGCTGCCTGCTCCACATAATTCTTGATTTCCTCCTCGCTCCTGCCGGATGCTCTCATTCTGTTGATGATCTTCTCAATTTCCTTTGTCCATCCCTTTTCACCGACTTCGATTTTACGAATAGCCTGCTCCGCTGACACACCCGTCAATATCTCGTTTGTGATCTCTGCTGCCACTGCTGCCGGAGTGTCCTTTGTGTTCGCCGCGATTCTTCTGATTCTTCTTTTGAGTTCCTGCTCCTCCGGCGCATCTGCATCATAACTCCGAATCCTTTGCAGTTCTGCATCAAGTCTCACCGCCTCCTCAATCATCCCTATGAGACCCATTGTTCACGTTTCCTCTCTCGCCTGCATTCTTTCCGATCGCCGCAAATGCTTTCACTAATTCCACCAAAAACGCCACTAAAACCACTAACACAATCAACCCGATAACAATTCCGATCGCGCCTATAATTAAATCAAATATACTCATTGTTTCCTCTCCTCCTCACGCATGTCTGTTCAACTCTTTCGACAGATGCAGAAACTTCTCTTTGAACTCCTCATTGCTGCCGTTCATGCAGGTCTCGAACATATCCTCATACAATTCTGCATTTTCTGTGATGAACCTCTGCTGTCCGATGCTATACCTACGAGAAAAGAACTGCTCTTTGTATCCCTCAAGAACTGCATCCCATGCGTCGCGCTGTTCTTTCGACACATCCTCATTCCCCTCAAGCATCCGGTTCACCACTCTGTCGATCGCATCCGAGATCGTCTTTTTCCAGTCCTGACGGTTCTCCGTCATCTGAAACTCAATATCAGAGAACGAATCTCCCCACGCCACCGCAATGATTCGGATATCTTTCTTTCCCTTTGCGGAAACAAGCACCATGTCCTCGTCGTATGCCGCGCGATAATATTTCAGTTTCTCCTCAAAATTCTCGATCGGATTTATAATAATCTCCGGACGACTGCTGCCCTCTGTCTGAATGCCAACTCCGATATATGCCGCATGGTTCGCAATGGCATTCTTGAAAACCGCTGCAAATTGTTTCTTTTTCACGTTGTTCCTCCTATCATCGTTTTTCTTTCCGGAACTTTGAACCCTCCATCTCTCCACTTTTGAAAAGGCTCATAATTCTCAAACACTGGACACAGCTTGATAATTCCTCGCGTCGCGCTCCATCTTTGCATGTGCTGACAGGTTTTGAAATGAATCATCTGCTCCCGTGTGTATCGCTCCGCGACATCCGGCAACCATCGACCATTTTTGTCCACGAATTTCTGTTTGTCGTAAATCATGACATACGGAACGAACCCCATCTCTCGCAGAGTGTATATTCGCATCAAGTCCTCCTCGATCGTGCTCCAATAATTTGTCAGACAATACACTCTCATTCTGTCCGGATTTTTGATTCCGCTTTCTTTCACCATTCTGAAATATGGCTCAAGGTTCTCTCGTGGGTCGTCCCATGCAAAATGAAAATCCTTTGTTTTTATCTTCCGTAACATCTCGATGATCTTCTCGTTCACGAATCTGATGTCAGTTCCTCCATTGAACTCAACCTCTGCCTTTGAATCCGCTAATTGTTGCAATAGATCAATCCTGTCATCTTTGCAGGCGAGCAAATTCTGATCGAGCAATACAATTTTTCTCTGACCTCTCCAAAACTCTGACAGATCAGCGACTTTCCTGCTCCTGCATCCGTCTTTCTTTGGAGTAATACAAAAACCGTGATTGCATCTCGGACACCCTCTCGTCAGCATACCGAACGCCTTATCTCTTGTCATTTCCGGATATATGGAGTAGTCCGGATATGTATGCTCAATTTCTTCCGGCAACCTATTCTCTAAATCGTATCCGCTGCCGCCTCTTACAACAATATCTCCGACTATCCCCTCCGGCTCTTTTGATTCTGTGAAAACCTTGCTCATGTATATTCTGTTGTATCTCTTTCCTACGATCGCAAACTCAACATCGTCGCCTGCTGCTCTATGCCATGCAGATATTTTCATCAATGGAATATTTGGAAATCCATTAGAATCCACATCAACAAGTCCGATCAACTCTTTTTCCTGCTGCCACATTGTCACTCTCTCCCACCGTCTCGCACAATGCTCACAGCCTTGTCAATCAAGATGAACTCCTCTCCTCCGTCGATATATCCGTCGCCGTTTGCCTTTATATCTGCGCATATCTGACCTATATTTGCATTCTGCAACGGTTCATCGTCTTTGTCGACAAGTGCTGTCGCCATGATGCAGAATCCATCCTCAAGTCCGGTGTAATCTTCGAGAATGTATGTCACAAGTTTCCTTACCATTCGCCCCGTGTTTCTACCGTCCGCAAATTCCATCAACTCCAAAATGTCGCCCTTTTTATATCCCCTGTCATTCTTTCGGAGTTCAAAACTCTTTGCATTGCTGCAAGCATCCTCAAAAAAGGATTCTCCGAGGCGAATCTGATGTACTTTCTGACCGTTCTCTCCGGTTTCGGATGGAATATTGTTCATCCGCTCCTCGTCTGCCTTTTCGCGGAGTTTTCTCTGTGTCTCCCTGTCGATCGCGTCCTGCTCCTCTGAATATCTCTGTTCCTCCGTCTTGTTTGCCTCTGCTCTGTTCTCATACTGATCGCATGAGGTGCATGTTCCTGTCTTTACATTACAAGTCTCGTATTTTGTGCAGGAATAGCAAAGAGATGTGATTCCCTCCGGATGTGGTGTCTGATACTCCTCACCTGCTGCCTCCGGCTCATTCATTCCGGAAAAACCTGCGTCCTGCTGCCCTGTGTCTGATTCTGACACCTGCTCCGGCTCTCCCTCTCCGATCACATCTCCGTGATAGGAAAGAGGCGTGTCTCCGGACAGCGCGCCGTCCATCATGCTCATTTGTCCGTCGATCTGCTGTGCTGCTGCCTCTGCCGCTTTTTCCTCTTTCATCTCCTTGATTCTCTGATAGGTGAGTTCTCCGGTCCCCATGAGGACGCTCAATGCCTCCCTCTGTTCATCTGATGACATTCCACTCAACTCATAGGCAGCAGAGAACGTCAAACGCTTTTTATTTAATTCCTCCATGAACTCCGGAATCAAATTGTTACTGACTGCCTCGATCTGTGCAATCTTTGTCTTTGATACATTGAGCAATTCTGCGATCACATCGCGCAGGCGACCGGATTGCAGGTTATATCCTTTTAACTCAATTCCGTTTGCTTTCATATCCTCAAGCGTCGCCTTGAGTTCCTGCTCCTCCCGAATCATGACCTCCATGCTTTTACTGCGGTGACTGTTAGCAATAATGAGAGCAACCTTTTCCTCCTGCGATGTGGTCGGTGCGATTATATTGCATGTTGCAAACTCAAACTCTTTATATCCGCGATCGACGAGCATGTGCAACGCTCTCCACCGTCTTTCTCCGGAAATCAGCTTGTATTCTCCTTTTCCCTCCGCAGGCTCATATTTTACAACGAGATTTTCGAGCATCCCCATTGAGAGAATTTCTCCGGCTTTTTGCTCGATGTCCTCCTGCGGATAGAAATTGCCCTCATTCGCGTATATCTTAAAAATCGAGAGGTCTTTCGTCCGAAACTTTGCTTTCGGTGTCGGGTCGTCGACCCCTGCTTTTGTACGCTTGTTTAAACCATCCATAACACTATATCCTGTCGCCATCGTTTTTCCTCCTGTTTTCTATTTCTTCCAATTTCTGAAATATGCAAAATCCTTTGCACCTGTCCGGCTCAACTTTGCACTTTTCGCACAACCGAAACAGTGACCCGTTTTGCCTCCTCTGTCTTTTATTCCTGCTCATTCTTTTTTCTCCGTTTCGGAATACACCCCTCACATCGGTCTGTGTCTCTCAACTTTGAAAATTTGCATCCACCTCTATGGTGAGCCGCTTTTGAGATGTGTTTGCTGCATTCGCTGTTATCGCATTTGTTATCGCAAAATGTCGGATAACTGTCTGTGTTAATTATGATTAAAGGTCTGCGTTCCATTGTTATCCTCCTGTTCTTTTATGTACTCAATCAACTGTTTTCCCAAAAATTCTGTATATGCCGGAGGAATTGCCTCTGCAAGTTCCGCTCTCGTCATCCAGTCAATTCCTCCTAATGCAAATCCCCAATACAGAGGAATCTGCTTGCTATTCATCCCTCTCACTCCTCCGCTCCCACATATAGCAATGAACCCATCCTCTCCGAACCCGTTTCCTGCTGTCGGTGTTTTTTTCTGAACCATCGGCGCGTCCGGTGTCCGCAGTTCAATGTTACTTTCAAAAAGCCTCTTTCTCTGTGTGTATAGATTTTTGAACTGTGACCCGTACAATGCGATCGGATTGACAAGCGGTGCGCCGTCCACATTCTCAATTATGTACGGCTTTCCTATCTTTTTGAGAATTTCCCGTGTCTGTGGTATAAAATCCGGATGCTCGCCATATTTCCCGTTGTTTCTGCCCTTAGACAGTGCTTGCGCCTTTGTATGCGCTTGACAGGGCGGGGAGGCGTGAATCGCATCAAACTCCGACAAATCGTGCTGTCTCAAAAATTCGATTGCATCGCTTTGAAAGAATGTGTATGGATAATTCGGTTGAGGAAAGATGTCAACCCCTACAACCTCAAATCCTGCCCGATGATACCCCTCTCCCGCTCCTCCTGCCTTGCAGAAAAGGTCTAATATTTTATATGTCTTTTTCACGTCCTGCTGCCTCCTGCTTTTTCCGTTCAAGTTCCTCTTTTGCTAAAGGAATGAAACTTTTTAAGTCCTCAATCCTCCGGTTGTATGTGTCAAGTGCTTTCTTTGCCCGCTCATACTGCCATGTGAGGAAAACCCGCTCTTGACTTCCCTGTTTTGTCTCAAGTTCCTTTTCAGCTTTGTCGATGCACTCCTGCAAATCTCCTCTATATGTAAAACTCACTCTCCCGTTTTTATGTTTTGCCGTAAATCCTGCCATCGTCACACCTCCCTCAAAAGTTCATGGACAATATTCCGATAGTCCTGCGATGTTATGCAGCGAGGCGAGAACTTCGGGAGAGGCTGCATTGCGATCGTCGCTCTCTCTGCAATGACCGACCGCCTCACCGGAGTGACAAACACATCATATCCGGATGCGTCCTTGAGCCAGTCCTCAAATTCAAGTGATGTCTTGTTTTTCTGCCTCATTGTCAGAATTGCCTTGATCTTTATTTCCGGATTGATGTCTCCAATCTGCTCCGATATACTCTGCAACGCTTTCACCTCATACCCTCCGACTTTTACCGGAACGATGACGGCATCTGCTGCCACAAGAATATTTATCACCACCATGTCGAAAAGCCTGCCGCAATCACAAATGCAATAGTCATATACCTCATTCACTTCCTGCAACGCATTCCTCAAACGGTGAATCTGTTCGTCCTCGCTTTTCATGAGCAGATTCATGTCCGTCTGCATGAGATACCCATTCGCCGGAATGATGTCGATGTGCGAGAACTCTGTCGCCCTTATAAGGTCGGTTGTCTTGAACCTGCCCCCAACATTTACATGATTCTCGATCAGTTCGCTCATTCCAATCCCCTCCGGCTCATAGCATCCGAATGTCTCGGAGGTGTCGCCCTGCTGATCTCCCTCAATGACTAAAACTTTCTTTCCCTGCTCCTCGCCTAAAATATAGGCGATGCTGTCCGATGTTGTTGTCTTTCCGATGCCCCCTTTTGGAGACATTACTGCAATAGTTGTCATGATTCATTTCCTCCTGTTATCTGTTTTCCTGTTATCCTCTGCGGTGTTGACCGCCCATGCACGATCTAATCTCGTGCATTTGTTTCCCGACGTTATAAAGCACGATGCAAAACCCGAATCCTGCTATCACCCCGAAAATGATTGCTTTCTTTATGCTCCCCATTGTGCCGCTCCTGCGCCTCCCTCCACGAAATACTCATTGTACGGACACCCCCTGCACTGCTCCTCAAGCTGCCCGTCGTCCGGATTGTAGCATCCGGAACACTGACCGAACCCGTTCACGATCGGAGGCTCGAAACCGAACTCGATCTGTCTGACTGCCGTCTCGCACTTTTTGAGAAACCGTTTCAAGTCCTTTGTCTGTTTTTCTATCCGCTGCCACTTTGCCGCCTGCTGCTGCCTGCTCTTTTCTATCTGCTGTTGCTTTGTCACCTGCTGCCACCTCCTCCCTTGATCTTTCCATCCTTGAGGATGCTGTTGTTCGGGATGCTCATTTTGTTGTAGAGTTCCTCTCCCTCGCAATAACACAATGCAAGCTGCAAATATTCCTCAATGACCGCGATCGCCTCCTCTGCCGAATAGCAGGTCGCAACAAAATGTCCTGCCTTTTCCATGTCCTTGAGAAACTCTTTCTGTGATGCCTGCTGCCTGTTATCCCCGAATTTCATCTCGATGAACAATCCGCAGTAAATTCCTTTCGGATACGGGAGACACAGATCGCTCACGCCTGCCTTGACACCCATCTGTTTGAGTTTGACCGCCTCTTTCTGATTCCTGCTGCCACCGTTCGGACAGTGAAAGAGCCATTTCAATTCCGGATGATGGTTCATGTTATACTGCGCCCACTGGATAACTGTGATCTGCTCCGTGTCCTCGCTCCTCATTGCATATTTCATATTCATTTCTTTTCCGCTCCTCTCCGTTGCGCCGTCTATGGTGCAAACATGATAATATTTGCAGAACAGGCAGACGTGACGGCAATCCTTGACCTTGAACATCCACAAAAGCCTCCGGAAAAGCTACCCGACCGTTCTCACCTGTCCTCTCCCTCCTCGCTGCTGAAATAATGGTGTCCGATGACCGTGTACGGCGTTCCAAACGAATGGAAATGCCCCTCACGGAAATAGACTACCGAATCCGGAAAAATCCTCTCGTTGACCGCATCCTGCACCGCCTCAAGACATTCATCGTCAAGCGGCGCAGCCTCGACCGAACCATTCTCCCATGAGGAAAACGCCCCGCCTTGCTTGATGACCTCCTCCACCGTGTCCGGAAAATTCTCTGATTCGACCCGATTCAAAATAACCTCCGCAACGGCGACCTGCCCCTCAAATTCCTCCGTCTTTGCCTCCGCAAACACGGTCTTTCCCATGAGTTCAAAGTCATCCAGTGATATGTAGTCGATGCCCGCCCTGCCATATACGGGAACCATGCCCTCAATGTGAGGTTTCACCCACTCCTCAAATTCCTTTTCCGGCTCCGGTACTGCTGCCCCTGTCAGCGTGTCGGCGGTCTGTGTGCGTGAGGACATCGCCTCAACGCTCTTGACCTCCTCGTGTGCCTCTCCCTGCTGCCCGCCGTCATCACCCTTGACCGCTGCCGTGAGCAGGAGGACGACCACCGCCACCGTCACGGACAGAGCCATCATCCGGATGCGCTTTCGCTTTCTTTCCCTCCGTCTCTTTTTCATTGTCCTTTTTCCTCCTCATTCTTGCGTGTATGTAGAACATGAAATTGAAATCGTTGTAATAAACGCCCGCATCGGTGAAATCAAATTCCGGATACCACCCCGCAAGCACTTCCCGAATCGTGTCTTGATTCTTGACCATGCCGTCAACGTATTTCCCTATCGGCTTATAGCTGCCCTTGCCCTTTTCCGGCTGCTTTGAGTGAACGACTTTGATGTTCGGGTCTTGCAGCCCTTGAGAACTATTCCACCGCTTTTCCGACTTGATGCGTTTCTTTTCCTTGACCATGTACCTTGACATTCCGGTGAGACCGTTTTCGTCCTTTTGCAGCCTCCTCACCTCATTCCGGCTCGACTGATTCCAACATCCCTCAACCACATCCATGTCAAGCGCACCGTCCATGACAATGTGATGATGCCACCGTATCTCTGCGCCCTCGTTGTACTCCGTCACATAGACATATTTTGCGTTCGGTAATCCCCGCTTTTTCCTCTGATAGTTCACCCTCCGTATGTAGTTCTGCATGTTCTTGATCGCTGCGTCGATGTCTCCGTCCGGTGGGAGGTGGTCGTCATCATAGGTCAGTGTCATCCATATGTCACGATCTCCGAAATTCTGATTGATTAGACGCTCCACATATTTCCTTGCATTTTTATCATTCAGATTCTTTTGCGCTTTGCTGTTATCTCTGACTATCCTCTGCCCCTCTTTTGGCACATCATCCATTTTCCGGAACTGCGGATATATCTCAATTTCAAATTGTTCCCCTGCTGTTATCTCTTTGAGGGCATACACCATCTTTTTACCGTGGGAGAACATATT